>Ga0302314_10007901_pt1 | contig 19047 bp, 14 predicted proteins | sample III_Palsa_N2_3_FD_200533 | JGI IMG/M metagenome (GOLD analysis project Ga0302314, IMG submission 200533) | Peat permafrost microbial communities from Stordalen Mire near Abisko, Sweden - III_Palsa_N2_3 | ecosystem: Environmental > Terrestrial > Soil > Palsa > Peat permafrost | place: Sweden...
CCCGCCGACCCGCCTCGTCGTCGGCCAGGATCATCTCGCGCACGGCGGCGATGCGCGCGTCGTCGAAGAACATGTGCTCGGTGCGCACCAGACCGATGCCCTCGGCGCCGAACTGGCGGGCGGTGCGGGCGTCGAGGGGCGTTTCGGCATTGGCCCGCACCTTGAGCCGCCGCACCGCATCGGCCCAACCCATCAGCAGCCGAAAGTCGCCGGACAGCTCCGGCTCGATCATGGCGATCGACCCGGCGAGCACCTCGCCGAGCGAACCGTCGATGGTGATCACGTCGCCGGCGCGCCACACCCGTCCGCGGGCGCGCATTTCGCCGGCCTTGGCGTCGATAGTCAGTTCCGCGGCGCCGCACACGCAGGCCCGTCCCATGCCCCGGGCGACCACCGCCGCATGGCTGGTCATGCCGCCGCGCGCCGTGACGACGCCGCGCGCGGCGTCCATGCCCCGGATGTCTTCCGGCGAGGTCTCCTCACGCACCAGGATCACCGGCTCGACGGCGCCCTCACGCTCGGCGGCCTCGGCCGTGAACACGATCTTGCCGGTCGCCGCCCCCGGCGAAGCCGGCAAGCCGGTAGCGATCACCTCGCGGCTCGCGTTCGGATCGATGGTGGGGTGCAGGAGCTGGTCCAGGGAGGCGGGGTCGACGCGCAGGATCGCTTCCTCGCGGGTGATCAGACCCTCGCTGGCCATGTCGACGGCGATCTTCAGCGCCGCCTTGGCTGTCCGCTTGCCGTTGCGGGTCTGCAGCATGTAGAGCCGCCCGCGCTCGACGGTGAACTCGATGTCCTGCATGTCGCGGTAGTGGCGCTCGAGCCGCCCCACCACTTCGTTGAACTGGGCGTAGACGTCCGGCATCGCCTCTTCCATGGACGGCGCCGTCTCGCCCATCTCCTCACGCGCCACGCGCGTCAGGGGCTGAGGCGTACGGATGCCGGCGACCACGTCCTCGCCCTGGGCGTTGATCAGGAACTCGCCGTAGAGCCTGTGCTCGCCGTTGGACGGATTGCGGGTGAAGGCGACGCCGGTGGCGCTGGTCTCGCCCATGTTGCCGAACACCATCGACTGAATGTTGACGGCCGTGCCCCAGGCTTCCGGGATATCGTGCAGGCGGCGGTAGAACCGCGCCCGGTCGTTCATCCAGCTGTCGAACACCGCGCCGACGGCGCCCCACAACTGCTGCTGCGGATCCTGCGGGAACGGCTCGCCGAGCTCGCGGAGCACCTCCGCCTTGTACTCGGCGACCACCGCGCGCCAGTCGTCGGCGGAGAGCGCCGTGTCGACGGTGACGCCCAGGCCGTCTTTCTTGTCGTCCAGGATTTCCTCGAACATGTGGTGGTCGAGACCGAGGACCACGTTGGAGTACATCTGGATGAAACGCCGGTAGCTGTCGAAAGCGAACCGGCGGTCGCCGGCCAGCCGGGCCAAGCCCTCGACCGTCTCGTCGTTGAGGCCGAGGTTCAGCACCGTGTCCATCATCCCCGGCATCGAGGCCCGAGCGCCGGAGCGCACCGACACCAGCAGCGGGTTGGCGGGGTCGCCAAAGCCCTTGCCGACCAGCGCCTCGACCCGGGCAAGGGCGTCCTTCACCTGTTCGGCCAGGTCGACGGGGTGGGCTCGGCCCTCTACGAAATAGTGGTTGCAGGCCTCGGTGGTGATGGTGAAACCCGGCGGGACCGGCAGGCCGAGCGAGGACATCTCCGCGAGATTGGCCCCCTTGCCGCCCAGCAGATCCTTCATCTGGGCGCCGCCGTCGGCCGCGCCGCCGCCGAAGGCGTAGACCCACCGGGTCCTGGTCGAGACTGTCGTGGCCGCCTTCGTCATCTCACCCGTCCTTACCATACTTCACGAACCATCACCTTACGGAAACTAGCCGGCAATAGCGGAGAAGTTCGCGATCTTGTTCATCTCCCGTTGGACCGCCGTGAGGAGACGCAGGCGATTGGCCCGCACTTCCGAATCCTCGGCGTTCACCAGGACCTTGTCGAAAAAGGCGTCCACCGGCGAGCGCAGAGAGGCGAGGGCGCGCATGGCGCCGACGAAATCCTCGCGCTCCAGCGCCGCGTCGATGAGCGGTCGCGCGGCGGCAAGCGCGTCATAGAGGGCGCCCTCCTCGGCCGGATCGGCGGAGCGCACTGGTTCACCGTCCGGCAGCGGGCCCTTTCGGGCCTCGGCGGCCAGGATGTTGGCGGCCCGCTTCGAGCCCGCCAGCAGATTCGCGCCGTCTTCGGCGGCCAGGAACGCGCCGAGCGCCTCGATCCGCGCCGCCAGGCGGACGAGGTCGTCGTCGCCGAGCGCGAAGACCGCATCCACAAGGTCGTGGCGGCGGCCCTGATCGCGCAGGGCGACCTTCAGGCGATCGGCGAAAAACGCCGCCACCGCACCCGCCTGATCGGACCCGGTCGCGTCCGCCAGGCTGGCGAGGTGCGCGGCCGACGCCCGAACCCCGTTGTCGAACAGGATGCGGATGACGCCCAGCGCCGCACGGCGCAGGGCGAAGGGATCGCGTGAGCCGGTCGGCGCCTCGCCGATGCTGAAGAAGCCGACCAGGGTGTCCAGCTTGTCCGCCAGGGCCACGGCCACCGTCACCGGCGCCGTCGGGACCGAGTCGCTGGGGCCCTGAGGCTTGTAGTGGTCACGCACCGCCTCGGCGACCGCTTCCACCTCGCCCTGCGCGGCGGCGTAGTAGCCGCCCATGACCCCCTGCAGCTCCGGGAACTCCGCCACCATGCCGGTCGCCAGGTCGGCCTTGGCAAGGCGTGCGGCCCGGGCGGCCAGCTCCGGGTCCGCCCCGACCAGCAGGGCCAGCCGTCGCGCCAAGGCCTCGATGCGCTCCACACGCTGAAAGAGCGTGCCCAGGCGGGCGTGGAAGGTGACGCCCTTCAGCGTCTCCAGGCGGGCCTCCAGCGGCGTCTTGAGGTCTTCTTCCCAAAAGAAGCGGGCGTCATCCAGCCGCGCCGACAGCACGCGGGCGTTGCCGGCGGCGATCAGCGCCCCGTCGTCGGCGGTCTCGATGTTGGTCACGCAGACGAAATGCGGCGCCATCGCCCCGCCCTCGGCGTTTCGCACGGCGAAGTAGCGCTGGTGCACGCGCATGGACGTGCGCACCACCTCCGGCGGCAGAGCGAGGAACCGCGGGTCCATGTCGCCCACGATCGGAACCGGCCACTCGACCATGCCGGCGATCTCGTCCAGCAGACCGGCGTCCTCGATGAGTTCCAGCCCGCGTAGGGCGCACAGGGTTCGCGACCCTTCCAGGATCCGACGCTTGCGCTCAGGCGCCCCCAGCACCACGAAGTGGCCGGCGAGGGCCTCGCGGTACTCGTCGAAGTCGCGAGCCCGAAACGGCCGGCGCGGGCCCATGAAGCGGTGGCCTTCGCTGATGTCGCCGACCCGCACGCCGGCAAGCTCGACGGGGACGATCTTGCGGTCGAAGACGCAGACCAGGCTGTGCAAGGGGCGCACCCAGCGCAGCTTGCCCGTGCCCCACGTCATCGACTTGGGCCATGGGAAGCGCCCCACCAGGCTCTCGGTGAGCCTGGCGAGAATCTCGGCCGTGGGCTGCCCCTGGCGCGCCTGCACGGCAAACCACGCGCCGTCCCGCTCGATGAGCGCTTCGCGCGCCACTCCCGTGGAGCGCAGAAAGCCGGCGAGCGCGGCGTCCGGCGCACCGACCCTCGGCCCCTTCTTCTCTTCGACGCGGTCGGCCTGGGCCACGGGCAGGCCTTCCACAACCAAGGCCAGGCGCCGCGGTCCGGCAAACGCGCGCGGCTCGTCGAAGGCGAGACCGGCCTGGGCGAGGCCGTCGCGCGCCAGACGGGCGAGGTCCGCCGTCGCGGCCTCCTGCATGCGCGCGGGGATCTCCTCGCTGAAGAGTTCGAGCAAGAACTGGGGCATGGGCGCTAGGCGGCCGCTTCTTCGAGCGCCACCCAGGCCTGGGCGCACGCCTTGCAGAGGTCGCGGATGCGCCCGATGTAGCTTTGCCGCTCTGCCACAGCGATCGAGCCGCGGGCGTCCATCAGGTTGAACAGGTGCGAGGCCTTCAGCACGTGATCGTAGGCCGGCAACACCAGGGGCTGGCCCTGCCGGCCGCGGGCGGCCAGGAGCCGGGGGACCTCCCGCTCCATATCCTCGAAGTGGCGCTTGAGGACGGCGACGTCCGCGACCTCGAGCTCGTAGGCCGAAAACTCCCGCTCGTTCTCCAGGAACACCTCGCCGTAGGTCTTGAAGTCGGGGCTCTGGGGGTCGTTGAAGGCAAGGTCGTAGACCCGGTCGACACCTTGAACGTAGAGGGCCACGCGCTCCAGGCCGTAGGTCAGCTCACCCGACACCGGCGAGACATCGAGGCCGCCGACCTGCTGGAAGTAGGTGTACTGGCTGATCTCCATGCCGTCGCACCAGACCTCCCACCCCAGGCCCCAGGCGCCGACGGTGGGGTTTTCCCAATCGTCCTCGACGAAGCGGATGTCGTGCAGGGTCGGGTCGATGCCGACCGCCTCCAGCGAGGCCAGGTAGAGCGCCTGCATGTCGGGAGGATTGGGCTTCAGGATGACCTGGTACTGGTGAAAGCTGCGCAGGCGGTTGGGGTTCTCGCCGTAGCGCCCGTCGGACGGCCGCCGCGAGGGCTGCACATAGGCCGCGCGCCAGGGCTTGCGGCCCAGGGCGCGCAGGACGGTCGCCGGGTGCAGCGTCCCGGCCCCCATCTCGACGTCGTAGGGCTGCAGGATCACGCAGCCCTGGGCGCTCCAGAAAGCATGGAGGTCAAGGATCAGGTCCTGAAACGACAGGGAGCGGGAGGCGGTCATTTCAGGGCGCTGAGACTTGGATCCGGCGGATGCGAAAGGTCGGCGACCCTTTAGGGGCCGCCGACCTCTGCATCAAGCTTGGGGGCGTAAGACTCGACGCCGAAGGGTTCGGGTGAAGCGTCAGCCCGGAGTGGCGCCGGTAGGAGTCGCCAGCGCCGTCGCACTCGGGATGGTCACGTCCGGCGGGATCAGCACCTTGTCCACCACCTGGATGATGCCGTTGGTGGCCCGCACGTCCGGTTGGATGATGTCGGCGCCGTCGACCTTCAGGACATCGCCGCTGCCATCGAGTTGCAGTTGGCTGGCTTCGACGGACGGCACCTTCCCTTTGGAACCCTTGATCTTCGCGCTGTCGAGCTGAAGGTTGACCAGGTGGTAGATCAGCACCTTCTGCAGGATCTGCGCGTTGTCAGGCAGCATCAGGGCGGTCAACTCGGCGGGGGGCAGCGCCTTGAACGCCTCGTCGGTGGGCGCGAACAGCGTCAGGTTCGGCTGGGAAGCCAGCACCTTGCTGAGTTGCGCGGAGTCGAGCGCCTTGGTGAGGATGGTGAAGGAGCCCGAGCCCTGCAGGGTCGTGAACATGTTGCCCTTCGGCATCAGGTTGGGCGACGGCATCGCTGGGGCGGCGGGAGCCGCCGCGGGCGCTGCAGGGGTGGCGGGAGCCGCCGGGGGCGCTCCGGGTGCGGCGGTGTCCTGCGCCCAACCCGCGGCGGGAACGGCGACGGCGAGGGTCGCGGCGGCGACGAGACAGAGGCGTGGGAACAAGCGACTAATCCTTGAGCGAGAGGAGCGGAAGGACCAGGGGGGTCCCGGCGGGAAGCCTAAACAGGCTCCAGCGTTCGGCGTCAATTGCCGGCCGGCTTGGTCTTCTTTCCGGTGTGCGACATCGGACCACCGTACTTGGCGCGGTTCGCCGGGGTGTCCGGGATCGGCCCGTTGGTGACGGTGGCTGCGACCACCGTGGCGCCGCTTGCCGGGGCCTGGGCCTGATCGGGAACCGTCGGCAGGTTTCCGGCCGGATTGCCGGCGGCGTCGGTGGCGGCGGGCGGCACGGGCGCGGTGGAGTCCGCTTGCGCAACAGTCGCTTGCGCAGGTTGATCGGCGGACTGGGCGGCTGCGGCGCCGGCGATAGCGAGTCCGGCGACCATCGAAAGCGGAATTAGGATCTTCATGGCCAAACCCTTGCATTAGGTTCGCGGAGCATTCGGCTCCACGCCGGAGTGAATACGCGTCAGCCGCGCCAGGGTTGCCGCATCACGGGCATTTGACGATCTCGGGGCCGATGGGGCCGCCTAAATTTTGGGCGCATATTTTGATTCATGCCCGGCCCCCGGGCTCAAGGCGCCAATCTTATGGACGCGCCACTTCGGAAAGCGGATCGCCGAGCCGCCGCCGTTAAGGCTGCCATTGTCGCTGCGAGGCCCACTAAAGCGCGCATCGGCGACGGGGATAGTTCTGCCATTTCATAACGAAGAAGCGCGCCGAAAACAGTTTCGGTCCAGCGGGAGCAGCCGATGAAACTCATCATAGCGATCGTCAAGCCGTTCAAGCTCGACGAAGTCAGAGAAGCCTTAGTGGCCGCGGGCGTTGAAGGTCTCACAATATCGGAAGTCAAAGGATACGGTCGGCAAAAGGGCCAAACCGAGATTTATCGTGGGGCGGAATATCAGGTTAACTTTGTTCCGAAGGTGAAGCTGGAAGCTGTCGTCGATGACGAAACCCTGGCGGCAGCCGTAGACGCCATCAAGGGCGCCGCCGCAACCGGCAAGATTGGCGATGGCAAGATCTTCGTCCTCAACGTCGAGGATGCGGTGCGAATCCGCACGGGCGAAACGGGCTCCGCGGCCCTCTAAGACAAACCAGACAAACCAGGCGAACAAGGGGAAGTGCAGATGAGAGCTATAGGACTTCAACGGCTGGCGGGGTTCGCCCTGGCGGTCATGATCGCGGGAGGCCCGCTGGCGGCGCTCGCCCAGACGGCGACGCCGCCCGCGGCAGCCCCGGCCCCGGCGGCCGCCCCCGCGGCGACGCCCGCTCCAGCGGCTGCGGCGGCTCCCGCGGCGGCGACACCGCCGGCCGCGTCCAACGACGCCACCCACGACTACAGCAAGGACAGCGTCAATTCCGGCGACACCGCCTGGATGCTGACCTCGTCGGTGCTGGTCCTGATGATGACCATTCCCGGTCTGGCGCTGTTCTACGGCGGCATGGTCCGCAAGAAGAACATTCTGGCCACGCTCGCGCAGAGCTTCGGCGCCACCTGCGTGATCACCGTGCTGTGGATGATCATCGGCTATTCGATCGCCTTCACCGATGGTGGAGCCAACAACGCCTTCATCGGCGGGTTCAAGTACTTCCTGCTGGCGCCGCTGAATGGGGACATCAACATTGCCAGTTCGCTGGCCCCGACCATCCCCGAAACCGTCTACATGTTCTTCCAGATGACCTTCGCCATCATCACCCCGGCGCTGATTGCCGGCGCGTTGGCTGACCGGATGAAGTACTCATCGTTCCTGATCTTTATGGCCGCGTGGCTGCTGCTGGTCTACTGCCCGATTGCGCACTGGGTCTGGGGTGGCGGCTGGCTTGGCAAAGCGGGCGCGCTCGACTTCGCCGGCGGCACCGTCGTGCACCTGAACGCCGGCACGGCCGGTCTCGTCACCGCGCTGATGCTCGGCAAGCGCAAGGGCCTTGGGGTGGAGAACTTCGCCCCCTACAACCTGGCGTACAGCGTCATCGGCGCCTCGCTGCTGTGGGTGGGCTGGTTCGGGTTCAACGCCGGTTCGGCCGTGGAGTCCCATGACGGCCAGGCCGGCATGGCCGCCGCCGCCACCCAGATCGCCACCGCCGCCGCCGCCCTCTCCTGGATGGCGATGGAGTGGATCATCTCCAAGAAGCCCTCGGTCCTGGGCATGATCTCCGGCGCGGTCGCCGGGCTGGTGGCCATCACCCCGGCCTCCGGCTTCGTCAATCCGACCGGCGCCCTGATCATCGGCCTCGGCGTCGGCGTCGTCTGCTACGTCGCCGCGGTGTGGGTGAAGAAGTGGCTCGGCTTCTACGACGACTCTCTCGACTGCTGGGGCGTGCACGGCATCGGCGGAGCCTTTGGCGCGATCATGACGGGCGTCCTGGCGTCCACCAAGATCAACTCGTCGGCCAAGGGCTGGCTGCTCGATGGCAACATCGGCCAGATGACGCTGCAGTTCGAGGATGTCGCCGCCGTGTTCGTCTACTGCGGCGTGGTGACCTTCGTGATCCTCGCCGCGCTGAAATACACCATCGGCATCCGGGTCAGCGAGGAGGTCGAGGAAGAGGGTCTCGACATCAACCTGCACGGGGAGGTCGTCCACGGCTGACGCCGCCGGACCAACTCTTCGCTCTCAGCTTGCGGGGGTCCTTCGGGGCCCCCGCTTTTTTTGCTCTGCGGCCGTTTGTGGATGCGGGTGATGTCGGCGCCCGCGATGTCCAGGCCGCCCATCAGACCTTCGTCGCGGCCAGTCGCCAAACCCGATAGCGCCGCGCAGGTTCGACGGTTGCCGACATGGCCTCCCCCCGCCCTTGGTCACCTTTGCTTGGCGCCATTCGCGGCTGTGTCATGGTAGGCGTTTAGGCGGTCGCCTGACGGGGGGGACCCGCGGGGAGGGTGAGGGAATGGCGAACCAGCTTGGACAGATCCAGCACATCGTGCAGTTGATGCTCGAGAACCGCTCGCTCGATCACATGCTGGGCTACCTCTACAGCGGCAGCGGCAACATCTCTCCGGCGGGCGCGCCCTTCGACGGCCTAACGGGCCAGGAGACCAATCCGGACGACACGGGTCAGCCGGTCACGGTCTATCCCATCTTGGCCACCGGCCCGCACCCGTACGAGCAGCCCGGCGCCGATCCGGCGGAAGGGTTCCAGAACACAAACGCTCAGCTGTTCTCCACCGCCACGCCGGCGGCGGGCGCGACGGCCACCAACCAGGGGTTCGTGGTCAGCTTCAAGGGCGCGATCGCCTCGGATCTGGCCAACGGCTACCAGGACAGCCTGCCCGACGCCGCGCCCACGGACATCATGGGCGCCTACACGCCGCAGTTGCTGCCGATCCTGTCCGGCCTGGCCGCGGGGTACGCGGTCTGTGACGTCTGGTTCGCCTCGGCCCCGACCGAGACGATCCCCAATCGCGCCTTCGCGGCGGCCGCCACCTCGCAGGGACACCTTGGGGACGCCGTGAAGGGGTTCACCTGCCCGAGCATCTTTGGCCGGCTGAGCGACCAGGGTCTGGACTGGGCCATCTACGGCTACACCACCGCGCCGCTCACCCGCACCGATTTCCCGGATATCAAGAGCGCCGATCCGAGCCACTTCGGCCTGTTCACGAATTTCCAGACGCGGGCCGCGGCCGGGACTCTTCCCGCCTATACCTTCCTGGAACCCAAGTTCGCAGCCGCCGGCAACAGCCAACACCCGAACTACGACGTGGCCTTGGGCGAAACCCTGATCCACGAGGTCTATACGGCGCTGATGAACGGGCCGGGCTGGGCGTCCACCCTGCTGCTCATCACCTACGACGAGGCAGGCGGCACCTATGACCATGTCCCGCCGCCGGCCAACGCCACGCCGCCGGGGGACGGCACGGTGGGCGATTTCGGCTTCGACTTCACGCGCTTTGGCGTGCGCATCCCGGCCGTCCTGGTGTCGCCCCTGATCGCCCCCGGGACCGTCTACCGAGGCTCGGGGCCGATCGATCACACTTCGGTCCTGAAGACGATCCAGGAGCGGTGGGGAACCGCCCCGCTGACCGCGCGCGACGCCGCGGCCGCCTCCCTCGGCGACGTGCTCACCCTCGCGGCGCCCCGCACCGACGATCCCCTCGCCGGCGTCACCCCGCCGGTCTCCAACGCCCCCCCGCGCCCGCTCACCAAGCCCACCCGGCTGGAACTGATCCACGCCGAGAAGGTCGGGGCGCTGCCGATCATGGACGCCCACGGAACCTACCAGGAGGCCCGGCCCGTCCTGACCACCAGCGACGAGGTCGAGACGTTCATCAACGGCCGCATGGCCGCCTGGGACGCCCAACTGCTGCGCGAGAAGGCGGCGAAGCAGGGCTAGAGCGCGCTCCGAAAAGCGGGAACCGGTTTTCGGATCAAAGCGCGCGTCAAAGCAAAGAACTGACCCGGCCGACGCCGAGCCGGCAGGGCGTGATCCACCAGCCTCGCCCCGAGCGCGCCAGGCCATCGGCGAGCCGTTGCGCGTCGCGGGCGTCGGCGCACAGGGCGAAGCAGGTGGCGCCCGAGCCGGACATCCGGGCCAGCCGGGTCTCCGGCGCTCCCGCCAGGCTCGCCAGCACGTCGCCGACCAGCGGCTGCAGCGCCACGGCCGGCCCCTCGAGGTCGTTGCGGGTGGCGGCGAGGAAGGCGACGAGGTCCGTCGCGGACGCGAAGCGGGTCGGGAGGGCGGGGCCGTCGGCGCCGCCCGGCGCTCCGCCGGCGTCGTAGGCGCGGTAGACGGCGCCGGTGGGGGACGGCGCGAGGGGGTTGACCAGCACGGCGTCCAGGGCCGGGAAGGCCGGCGCGGGATCCAGAACGTCGCCCCGCCCGGTGGCGATCACCGGGACGGACTGCAGGCAGGCCGCCACGTCCGCGCCGAGCGACCGGGCGAAGGTTGCAAACGCCTCGTCGCCGGGCGCGGGCAGGCCGGCCGCCTGCAGGTGACGCCGGACCAGCACGAGCGCGGCGGCGGCGTCGGCCGAGCCGCCGCCCAGGCCCGCGGCGATGGGAAGGCGCTTGTCGAGGGTCAGCCGAAACGTCGGCGGCGCCGATCCTTGCAAGAGCAGGTCCCGGGCGCGAACCACCAGGTTGTCGTCGCCGGCGCCACCCAGGGTGTCCGCGAACGGTCCCTCGACGACGAAGTCCATCGGCTCGGCCAGCTCAAGGCGCAGCGCGTCGCCCACATCGGCGAACACCATGAGGCTGGAGACCGGATGGTAGCCGTCCGGGGCCGGCGGCCCGACGTGCAGGTAGAGGTTTACCTTGGCCGGCGCGAACAGCTCGAGCGGCATCCGTTGCAGCTGGTGTCGGCTATTTGGACGCGACGACCGGGGCGATGGGGTGATCCAGCCCCTGCGCCAGTTTCGCCTCGACCTCGGCCTTGAGCTTGGGCGTCGGATCGAGCGTCAGCACCCGGCGCCACTGGAACTGGGCCTCCACCTTGCGGCCCGCCTTCCAGTAGGCGTCGCCCAGGTGGTTGTTCACATCGGGGTCGCCCGGTTCGAGGACGATGGCCTTCTCCAGCTGGTCGACGGCGGAGGCGTAGTTCCCCATCCGGTAGTAGCCCCACCCGAGGGAATCGATCATCGCCCCCGACTGCGGCTGCAGGTCGACGGCCTTCTGCACCATGGCCATCGCCTCCGGCAGCCGCACGCCGCGGTCGATCCACGAATAGCCGAGGAAATTCAGCAGCTCGGCCTCGTCCGGACGCTTCTTGAGGGCGATCTGCAGGTCGCGCTCGGCGTCGGCCCAGCGATCGCTCTCCTCGAAGTCGACGGCGCGCATGTAGAGCAGCTTCCAGTCCGCCGCCTCGCCGTTGGGGCCGATCAGGCCATCGAGCACCTTGGCCGACTCGTCGTAGCGCTCGTCGGCCCGCAACAGGTCGGCGAGAGTGACCTGGGCGTCCTGGTCCGTCGGCCGCTGCGCGACGGTCTCGCGGGCGGCGGCGAGGGCGGCGTCCTTGTCGCCGGCCTCCTGATAGCTCCAGGCGAGCTTGATCCGGGCGGCGGCGTACTGGCTCGCCCCGGAGTTCACCTTGGCGTAGGCGGCGCGGGCGCCAGGCGCATCGCCGTTGCCGTCGAGGATGTCGCCCACCAGCAGCCACGCTTCATTCCGCCCCGGGTCCAGGCGCAGGGCCATGCGCAGATAGGCCAGGGCGATCTCCTCCTGCTTCTCGGCCAGCAGGGCCGTGGCGGGGGCGATCATCGCCTCGGCGGCGATGGAGCGCAGCGGGGCCATGGGCGGCGGCGGCTTGTGCGCGGCGGCCCGCGCCCGGGCGGCGGTGAGCTCCTCGCTGTCCTTCTTGGCGCCAAGCGCGGTGTCGTAGATCGCCACGGCTTCGGCGTCGCGGCCCCGGCGCTCCAGCATCTCGCCGAGGCTCAAGGACGCGATGCCGCCCGGGTCTCCCTTGGCGATCAGCGCCCTGAAGGCCGTCTCCGCTTCGTCGTAGCGCCGGGCGCGCTCGAAGAGCTTGCCCTGGTCGAGGTTGGCGAAGAACTGGGCCACCGGCTCGCCGACGATCACCGGATGGTCGATCGAGGCTTCGGCGCTCCCGGCGGCGGCGGCGGCGAACGGCGTCAGCAGCGCCGCGGCCGGTTCGTTGCCGGCGCTCGCGTCGGGGCTGAGGAGGATGGCATGGGCCAGCTTGGGCTTGCCGGTCGACAGGTCCTCGACGGCGCGCACCAGGGCCCCCAGGTGGCGCAGGCCGCTGTCGGCGTCCGGGTCGGTGGGCGCAAGAACGGCGGCCTCGGTGATGTCGCCCGCCAGCAGGGCGGAGGTGAAGGCCCGCGTGGTCAGCAGCGAGCGATCCTCCTGGTCCATGCCGGCGGCCTTGGCGAAGTAGGCCTCGGCCGAGGCGCTGTCGGAGTGGTTCACGGCCGCCTGGCCGGCCAGGTACTGGCCGTAGGATGACGCCTCGCCGTCGCCGTCGAGGGTGTTCTGGACCGACTTGGCCCCATCCGTGCTCACGCTGGCGCAACCGCACAGCAGAGCCGAGGTGAAGCCAAGGAGCAGGAAAGCAGGGACGCGTCGCATCGTCGCAGTCTTGGCGCGCAATTCCGGCCGCGGCAAGGCGAGGCGTGTTTCGGCGTTCACATGTTCGGGTAGTTGGGTCCGCCGCCGCCCTCCGGGGTCGTCCAGGTGATGTTCTGCGACGGGTCCTTGATATCGCAGGTTTTGCAGTGGACGCAGTTCTGGGCGTTGATCTGGAACCGCGGATTGGCGCCCGCCTCATCGTACAACACTTCATACACCGCGGCCGGGCAATAGAGCCGGGCCGGCTCGCCGTAGACCGGCAGGTTGACGGCGATCGGCACGGTGGGCTCGGAGAGCTTGAGGTGGGACGGCTGGTCCTCGTCGTGGTTGGTGGCCGACAGGAAGACGCTGGAGAGCTTGTCGAAGCTGAAGACGCCGTCCGGCTTGGGGTAGGCGATCGGCTTGAAGTCCTTGGCCAGGCCGGTGGCGGCAGCGTCGGTCTTGCCGTGCTTCAGGGTGCCCAGCGGCGACCACCCGCCCGTCCAGCTGTTGATGTGCATGTCGGCCACGGCCAGCGCGCTGCCGATCCAGGTGCCATAGCGCGACCACAACGGCTTGGCGTTGCGCACCAGGCGCAGCTCCTTCCACACCCAGGATTTCTCATAGGCCTGCTGGTACTCGCCGAGCACGTCGCCCGCCCGGCCGGCCTGGATGGCGGCGAAAGCGACCTCGGCGGCCAGCATGCCGGTCTTCATGGCGTTGTGGCTGCCCTTGATCCGCGGCAGGTTCACGAAGCCCGCCGAGTCTCCCACCTGCACCCCGCCCGGAAAGGCCAGGGTCGGCACCGACTGGAGGCCGCCCTCGGTGATCGCCCGTGCGCCATAGGCGATCCGCTTGCCGCCCTCCAGATAGCGCCGGATCGCCGGATGGGTCTTGATCCGCTGGAATTCGTCGAACGGCGACAGCCACGGGTTCCTGTAGTTCAGGTGGACGACGAAGCCGATGGCCACGTAGTGGTCGCCGAAGTGGTACATGAAGCTGCCGCCGCCGGTGTCCCCCTTCAGCGGCCAGCCGACGGTGTGCTGCACCAGCCCCGGCTCGAACACCGCATCGGGAACCTGCCAGATCTCCTTGAGGCCGATCCCGTACTTCTGCGGCTCCTTGCCGGCCGTGAGGTCGTACTTCGCCTGGATCTGCTTGGCCAGCGAGCCGCGCGCCCCCTCGGCGATGAAGGTGTACTTGGCGCGAAGCTCCAGGCCGGGCTGGTAGTCGGGCTTCTTCTCGCCGTCCTTGCCGACGCCGAACACCCCGGCCACGACGCCGGCGACGGCCCCGTCCTCGCCATAGACGACCTCCGAGGCCGCCATGCCCGGATAGATCTCCACGCCCAGCGCCTCGGCCTCGCCGGCCAGCCAGCGGCAGACATTGCCGAGGGAAGCAATGTAGAAGCCGTGGTTGTGCATCAGCCCGGGCATCGGGAACATCGGGATCGACAGGGAACCCTGCGGCCCAAGCGCCACGTAGCGGTCCTTGGTGACCGGAGTCTCCAGGGGCGCGCCCTTCGCTTTCCAGTCGTGGATCAGCTCCCCCAGGGCCTTGGGATCGATCACCGCGCCGGAGAGGATGTGGGCGCCGACCTCGGAGCCCTTCTCCAGCACGGCGACGGAGATCTCGGCGCCGGCCGCCTCGGCCAGCTGCTTGAGGCGAATGGCCGCCGACAGGCCCGCGGGGCCCGCCCCGACGATGACCACGTCGTAGTCCATCGTCTCGCGTTCGACGCCTTCGCTCACGGCCGGAATCCCCTATTATGGCTCACTTTATAGCGTCTTAATCGAAGCCCCCGCCGGGACGGTCAAGGAGAAAGCGATGTCCGCCGAAGCTGCGGCGCCGGACGTTCGCGCGATCGAGAGCCTGCTCGCCTTCTGGACGGCGAGCGGGGTGGACACCTTGTTGGGCGACGCACCCATCGACCGGACCGCGCTTGCCCCCGCCCGCCCGGTAGCGGCGCCACCCGCCGCGGCGCCGGCCGCACGCGTTCCGGCTGCCCGAGCGCCCATGGCCCCGCCGCCGCCAGGCCCGGCCGTCGCCGCCCCGGGGGCGGAGCTGGAGCCGGCGACCGTCGACCCGGCTGCCCTGGCCGAGGCCCGCCGCGCCGCCGCCGCCGTGCAGGATCTCGACCAACTGAAGGCCGCCATCGCCGCGTTCGACGGCTGCCCGCTGAAGTCCGGCGCTCGCCAGGCGGTGTTCTCGCGCGGCCGGCCTGACGCGCCGCTGATGATCATCGGCGAGGCCCCCGGCGGCGACGAGGACCTGCAGGGCGCGCCGTTCGTCGGCCGCGCCGGCCAGTTGCTGGACCGCATGCTGGCCGCCGCCGGGCTCTCCGATCGGGTGTTCATCACCAACACCGTATTCTGGCGCCCGCCCGGCAACCGCACGCCCCTGCCGGCGGAACAGGCCGTCTGCGCGCCGTTCCTGGAGCGGGCGATCGCGCTGGTTCGGCCCAAGGCGCTGCTGCTGGCCGGGGGCGCCTCGGCCAAGGCCATGCTGAAACAGCGCGAGGGCATCCTCGCCCTGCGCGGCCGCTGGTTCACCTGGCGCGGCGAGGATCCGGACCTGCAGATCCCTACCCTGCCGACCCTCCACCCCGCCTTCCTGCTCCGCCAGCCGGCCGCCAAGCGCAAGAGCTGGGAAGACCTGCTGATCCTCTCCGACCGCCTCGACCGCCCCGACCGGCCGGCGTGAGCAGATGACGCAGATGGGAGCGGACGCCCGGCCCGACCTGCAACCGCTTTGTTCTTGTTTTGTTCTACTCTCGCGGCTAAGATGGGGACATGTCCATCCCCTCCAAAGCCGCGCGAGGCCGGGGCGCGGAGTCGAACGCGTCCGGCCGCTACGAGTCCCAGGCGCGCGAGGCGTTCGACGACGGCTGGAACGAGGGCGACGAGACGCCGACCCCGCTGCGGACCACCGTCACCGCCGAAGCGGCGCGGGTGATCATCACCCGCAACGACAGCCCGGACGTGGGTTTCGACCGCTCGATCAATCCCTATCGCGGCTGCGAGCACGGCTGCATCTACTGCTACGCCCGGCCCGCCCACGCCTACATGGGCCTCTCTCCCGGCCTCGATTTCGAGAGCAAGCTGTTCTTCAAGCCGGGCGCCGCCCAGCTTCTCGAGCAAGAGCTGGCCAAGCCGTCCTATGCGCCCGGCGTCATCCACATCGGCGGCAACACCGACCCGTACCAGCCGCAGGAAAGGACGCTGCGCGTCACCCGCGGGGTCCTGGAAGTGCTGGAGCGGTTCCGCCATCCGCTGTCGATCATCACCAAGTCGGCGCTGATCGTGCGGGACGTCGATATCCTGGGCCCCATGGGCGAGCTTGGGCTGGCCCGCGCCGCCGTTTCGGTCACCACCCTCGACCGCGCGCTGGCCCGGGCCATGGAGCCGCGCGCGGCGACCCCGGAGCGGCGGCTTGAGGCCGTGCGGCGCCTCGCCGACGCCGGCGTCCCCACCGTCGTGATGTTCGCCCCGGCGATCCCCGGCCTCAACGACCATGAGCTGGAAGCGGTGCTGGAGCGGGCCGCCGCGGCCGGGGCGCTCGGCGCCGGCTACGTCGCGCTGCGCCTGCCGCGGGAGATCAAGGACCTGTTCGCCGAGTGGCTGGCCTCCCGCCGGCCGGACCGGGCCGAGCGGGTGATGAGCCTGGTGCGCCAGATGCGCGGCGGCAAGGACTACGACGCGGAGTGGGGCAAGCGCATGAAGGGCGAGGGTCCGATCGCCGAGATGCTCGCCCAACGCTTCAAGGTCGCCGCCCGCCGCCACGGCCTCGACCGCGTCCTGCCGCCCCTCGACCTCACCCAGTTCCGCGTCCCGCCCCGCCCGGGCGACCAGCTCGACCTGTTCGGATAGGCGCTAGAGCATGATGCGATCAGGCGGAATCGCCTGATCGTTGAATCATGCTCTAGAATCAAAAGTCTAGAGCCCGCTTCAGCCTTTGCATCTGTTCCGTGCAAAGCCATCGGGCCCTAGCGTCCCGCGTACTGACCCCGGATCGAGATGCCGATGAAGGGAGCCAGGAACCGAAGGACGATCGCCCGCATCCGGCGCTCTCCCGCAGATGCAGGAACCTTCTCCAGCCCGTTTTTCCGCGCGCTTTCGGCAATGCGTTCAACCCGAGACCGATGAAGCATTTCGTACCGCGCGAACGCCCGTTCCACTGTCGGTTCGCGCTCCAGGCTTCGGGCCAAGGCAAGTGCATCCTCCATCGCCATCGAAGCACCCTGTCCGGCGTGCGGGGGCATAGCGTGAGCTGCATCGCCGACCAGGACTGCTCGGCCAACGCTCCACCGCGGCAGAGGCTCGAGATCATAGATCGCCGTCCTCAGCGTCGCTTCGGAGGCCTCGACCAGCTCCGGCAGCGGCTCGGGTAATGGGGAGTATTGGCTGACCAGGAGATTGCGCACGGCGTCGGCGTCGCGCCGGTCCAGGTTCTGGAAACCGGGTTCGTCGGGAAACGCCAATGTCGTCCACCACATCATCCGGCGCCCGGCGCCGTCACGGATCGGCGCGATCGCGAAGAAGGCCTTTGCCCCGAAGAACAAACGCATGGCCGCGTCGCGCTTCATGCTGGGCGTCGTGGGCGGCGAGAAGCCGCCAATGTTCGTGAACCCCGTATAGCGGGGGCGATGTTGACCGGCCGAGAACATCGCCGTCCGCACGTCAGAATGAATGCCGTCAGCCCCTACGACGAAATCGGCGGCTGCGCGCGCGCCGTCCTCGAACGTTGCGGATATCGGGCCAGCTGTGAATTCCACCGATGCCAAGGGGCGCCGATAGTGAACCGGAACGCCAGCCGCGCGGACCGCTGCCAGCAGCACCCCATTCAGCGTCGCTCGCGCGAGGGTCACAGGGGGAGTGCTCCACGGCGCGTCCAACCGAATTGACGCGATGCGGGCTCCAAACTCGTCGCCGAAAACCATACTACCGGTGACCGCGCCCGCCTCGCGGATGGCGTCCGCCAGTCCGAGCCGCGCCAAAACCGCCATGCCGTTGGGCGCAATCATCAATCCGCCGCCCTCGTCGCCAACCGGCTCGGCGTGGCGTTCGAAGAGTTCGACGTCGTAGCCCGCCCGCTTCAAGAAGAGGGCGCAAACGGGTCCGGCCACGCCGGCGCCGATGACCAGCACGCGGCGTCGATCCCTTCGAGACCTCAGGCGTCGGCGTCTGAACGCCAGGAGCAGGGGAACAAGAGCGATGGCGATGACGGCCGCGCTGGCGCCGGCCTGGCCCAGCCGGTCGATCGCATCGGCGTGCCGCAGGGCGTGGCCGCCCATAAGTATCGTCGGTCCAAGCGAGCCGAGCACCACCGCCGCCGAATGGGCGGGCGTCCAGCCGATGGATCGAGCTGCCGCGTTGAGCAGGAGGCCGCAAGCGATCAGGGCGGAGAGCGACACGGCGATAAACAGGCCCGCGGTCGGAAACTGTTTGAACTCGAGCGGGAGCGAGGCAATTCTCGTCCAGCCGTAGCCCACTCCTAGGGCGATCACGGCCAGCACAAGCGGATGCGGCGGCGTCTTCGGCGCCCGGAGATAGGGCATCCGGCGCGAGAGCGGCCCGGAAAACAGGACAAGGATCGCCGCGATAAGACTCGTTGGAAGGACAAGATCCAACGGGGCAGAACCGTGCAGGAGATGCTGACGGAAGTAACTGTTGAGCACCAATGCCGCCAAAAGACAGACCAGGCCAGAGACGACAAGGCCCGGAAGGCTCAGCCACGGCTCGCTCTGCCGCTCGTCGAACAGCGATTCTGTCAGCACTATTGGAATGAGCACGCTGTAAACGACGTGGTAGGCCAGAACCCAGAGCGCCCAAATCCAGTTTATGCCGAGGGCACGGCCGCCATAAGAGGCAACCGAAAATAGGGTCGGGCTGAAGAGCGTCTGCATCGTCACGCCCTCTTCCAGCAGCGCATAGCCAAGCCCAAGGAGGGCCATGGCGGTGATCGAAAGACCGAGCCGACGCGCGAATTCGCGGATGAAGATCACCCCGCCGCCGTAGAACAGGAATGTTGGGGCCAGGCTGGCGCCTCGGCTGATTGGGCTGGCGCCAAGCACAAGCTCTGCAGTGGTGAACGAGATCAACGCCAGGGTCAGGACCCGGCCGAGGGACGCCGCCGCACGCCACAAGAAATTCATCAGCCGCACCATATTTGCTTGGCCCCGACATCAGCGCGCAATACCTCTGCGACTAAGTGAGAGACCTGTTATCTTAGGAAGTGAGATAATTAGATGATGAGAGTTCTGTGTCAAGAAGGAAGATGACCCAGGCGCTGAGCCAGGCGCTGCGCGAGGCCAGCGGACATAGCCTGCTCTATAGCCAGGCCGTCGCGGCTCGCCTCCGCATCAACAGCACCGACCTGGAATGCCTCGATTTCCTGGGACGACGAGGGCCGATGACCGCCGGAGCGATAGCCGAAGCGGCCGGACTCACGACTGGCGCCGTGACCGGCATCA
>Ga0302314_10007902_pt1 | contig 19044 bp, 13 predicted proteins | sample III_Palsa_N2_3_FD_200533 | JGI IMG/M metagenome (GOLD analysis project Ga0302314, IMG submission 200533) | Peat permafrost microbial communities from Stordalen Mire near Abisko, Sweden - III_Palsa_N2_3 | ecosystem: Environmental > Terrestrial > Soil > Palsa > Peat permafrost | place: Sweden...
GGACGAGTGTCTGCGTGCACGCCGCAGGCAGGTTGTCAGGCGGCGCGAGCAACACGGGCAGCATGCGTTGAAGCACCAATTGGCGCGCGCATTGAAGCACAAGCTGCGAGGCGAATACAACGAGAGCAGCGTCCTCGGTTGACAGCGCATGCTGGGTGGCTGCCGCGTCGATGAGCGCCAGCGACTGCGCGAGCGCGCCTTCGGGCCCGGCGTTCCCAATCAAGGCCACCAAACCATCGTGGGCTTGTATTCTCGCTGCGGCATTGCGCGGATGCAAAAACGCGCGCACCAGCGCGACAAAGCCGTCGAGCATTGGCGCGGCCCCTATGTTTGTTTTAAAAAAACACGAAACAATTGTGTCATGCATGGCTGCTGCCAATGCAAAATGCCACAAACGCGCAAAATGAACCTGCTCGACTGCGCGCGCCAGCAAACGCTGCTGCCAGAGCACGTGCGCATCAACAGCGCCGCGATTGCCGCGCTGGCCAAGGAGCTCGACGCGGTGGCGCCTCCTGCCTGGGACGAGGAGCAAATGCACGTCAATGCCAAGGCCGTCGGCGTGGACGCCGCGCTGCTCTTCTGCTTCGTGGTGGACGCAATCAACTTTTGTTTCTGGGTCCGCAGCGACGGCGCCGACGCCGTCGAGTATTTCGACCTGTCCACGGCGGTGCGCAGGCATTTGCCTCGGATTACAGCGGCGACGCTCCAGCACATCACCGAGGACGAGCTCAACGCGTGGCTTGAGCCGCCGTCCAAGCGCTGGCCGCTCGTGCACGAGCGCGTGCGCGCTCTGCGCGAGCTTGGCCATGCCCTCGAATTATACGGCCCGCCGCGGCTATGGGTGGAGCAAGCGCGCAACTCTGCAGTGACGCTGTGCTGCCTCATCGTGGCGCGCCTGCCCATGTTCAGGGATGAGACGGTGCTGCACGGCCGCCGCGTCGTCTTTTTAAAGCGGGCGCAAATTCTCGTTGCGGATATTTGGGGCTGCCTTGGTCGGCCGAGCGCGGGCCTGGGCAGCTTTGTGGATATTGCAAGCCTCACGTGCTTTGCCGACTACCGCGTCCCGCAGCTCCTGCGCGACCGAGGCGTGCTCGAATACTCGGTAGCGCTCGCGGCCAAAGTGGACGCGCGCGTGGAGCTCGCGGCTGGCAGCGAGGAGGAGGTGGCCATCCGCGCGGCCACCATTGTGGCCGTGGAGCGCGTGCGAGCGGCGATGCGCGTGCCATTGGTCGCCGTTGAGGTGGATTGGCTCTTGTGGCAGCGCGGCGAGAAACTGCGAGGCGACTTGGCGCCGCACCATTGCACGCGGACGTGGTTTTACTAAACCTTTGGCTTTTTATAATCCTTATGAGCGCCCCGCCGCGTGCAGCACACCCATTTACATATTATAAAAAGCAATGAAGAAGGAGCGGCCGCCCCCGCCGTCCATCTTCCTCGCCGCGGCGCAGACCGCGCACGAGGCGCAGCCGCCGTCCGCGCAGGCAACGCCGTCGTCGGCGCCCAAGGCGACGCGCGGCTCCCTGGGCGGCGCCTCCACGGGCGCGGCGCTGGATCGCGAGCGCGAGAAGCGGCGGCTGACGGAGGAGGAAAAGGCGAGGCTGGAATCGATGCTGGCAACGTGCACTTTGCTGCGCAGGGACGTGCGGGGCGTCATGGAGTTTATTCTGGACCATGCCGATTGCGGCGCCGAAGAGCTGGGCGCCATTCTCATCGACTCGTGCCGCATACCCCGCCTCGCGCACCAGACATTAACACGCGTCGCGACGACGAAATAAGGCTCGTGGGCGCGCCTAGCGTGCCCAAGCTCTACGTGACCTCGGATGTAATCTACAACTCTCTCGGCGGGACGGTGCCTGGCGCATCGACGCTGCCGCTAATGCTGCAGCCGCACCTCGCGCTAGCGCTCTTCCGCCTTGCCGTCTCGCACCGCGCTCTCGGCCGCATGTGCGCTCCCTCCCCGCTCGCTACAAGGCGCTCACCACACCACACGGCAACCGCGCAGATCAGACGCCGCAGCAACCGCCGGCCTGGCCAAGACTTTGGACGCCTGGGCGCAGTGGCGCGTCTTCTCCCCCGAGTTTATCCACGGCGTGCGCGCGGCCACGACGTCCACGCAAGCGCAACAAGACGACGCGAGACAGCGCGCCAGAGCCGAACTGGCGCTGTGCACGGCCTCGCACGAGGAGCTCGTGCGCGCGTGCGTGCTGGCCGGTGCGCCGTCCTCGCCCTCGATGAACAGGGAGGAGCTCATGGCCGGGCTCAACCTCGTCGGCGCCAACGCGCCCGAACCGGTGGAGGGCGAGCTGCTGGAGGTGGACGAGGAGCTGGTGTGGGTGCGCGAATAACAACTACGCGAGGGCGGCCAGCTCGCTCTGCAGCGCCCTGCGCTCCTCGCACGCGCGCAGGACTTGCTCGTTCCACCGCTCCACCTCGAGTAACGCCTCGTCGCGACGCTGCTTGTCCACGAGGCCATTGGCCAGCGACTCCTTGCGGAAGGCCTGCTGCTTGTACTGCTTTATGCGCACGTCCAGGCTATCGAGCTCGGCCTCAATAGCGGCCCTATCGGGCTGCATGCGCGCCCACTCAGACACCACCGGTGCGAGCTCGGCGGGCAGGCCGGCCGCCAGGGCAGCGACGCCGTTGCCCGCGGGCGGCGGCGACGAGGGCGCGTCAAACACGTCCGCGTCGTCGTCGTCCGCCACGTCGGCGGCGCTCGCGGCAAAGAGGCCCGTGGCCGGCACCCAGTCGTTGAGGGGAATGCGCCGCCGCGACTGCCGCGCGGCAAAGGTGGACAGCGCGGCGGCCACAATCGCCACGACGGCGCCAAACACGGGTTTGCTGGCGAGCTCGCGCGGGGTGCGTGAAGCGGCCAACAGCCCCACGCCCACGGCAGCCGCGGCCGCGCTGGTGCGCGCGAGCTGCCTGGCCGACAGGCGTCCCTGCGTCCACGTGCGCAAGTGCAGCCCTGAGGCCCACGCCAGGATGAGCACTGGCGGCGCGCGCGTGCACAGGTAGGACACGAGATCGGGCGCGCCCCACGGGTCGAGCACGAAGCGCCAGTCGTGCAGCGGCGACGCGCCCTGCGCCCCGGAGGCCACGACGAAGACGGACTCGGCGACGAAGACTGCCGCGACGGTGAAGGCTGCCGACTCGAGGAAAAAAAGCAAATGCCGGGCGACGAGGTCGTGCACCAGGCACAGCAGCGCGGCGACGACGGCGGCCTCGCAGCCGCCACAGCGAAACGCGTGCGTGAGCGCGTAGCTCGCGTCGGCAAGTGCAAAGCTGCGCGCGGGCCACGAGGCGAGCGGGCCAATGAGCGACAGAGCGGTGACGACAACGTAGCAGGCCATGGGCAGCAGGTCCGCGCGGCGCAAGCACAGCGTCACCGGCAGCAGCGCGCGCGCGAGGCAGAACGCGATCCACGATCCTCGGTGCGCGTCCTTGCTCTCGCTCAGCATGCCCATGCAGGCGAGGCTCACCAGCACCGACACGACGGAGACGACGGCCGGGGAGTCGGGCAGGATGTCGACCACCACGTCCTGTGGTCGTGCGTTAGCCTTGATAGAAACAGCGCCGGCGCACCGAGGTCCATTGCACAAACGAGGTCAGCGGCGCCAGGTACGGCGCGAGCTTGAAGACGCCCACGGCGTGCGAGCCGAACAATAGCCAGCCTGCGAGGTGCAATGGCTGTCGAGCGTGTGGGCGCGTCAGCCACTCGCGGCGGCATTTGGCCAAACAAATTTTTAAAAATGGACGCACCACGTCCCACTTTGCCGACGCGAAGACGGCCACGACGAAGAGCAGCAGCCCGGCGGTGAACAAGATGGGCTCGGGCCCGGGCGGCGGCGCTGGCCACAGCGCAGAGGCCACCATCCGCCTTCTTCACACGAGGTGTGCGCATGGAGGCGCGCACGGGAGCCGTTCTGCGCGTTCGACTGCCCTAGTCTTAGACATACGCGGACGCACACCACCGCAACGCCGCAGCGCGGCTGTGCGACTCCGCAGGGCTGCCACGAAGTGCAGCAAGAGTGGCACGCGGCGGAGGCGACATGGCGACGGTGACGCCCAAATGCGGCAATGAAGAGTGCCCCTGCGGCCGCACGTGCGAGTGCCCGTTTGGCGCTTGCGTATGCGAGGCTGCGGTTGACGACGCACGCGTGCCTCCGAGCAGCAGCACCGGCGCTGCGGGCCGCGTGATCAACATTAACATTGGCATTTTGGGCCACGTGAACTCTGGAAAGACAAGCCTGGTGCGCGCGCTGTCCACGACGCTGTCGACGGCCGCGCTGGACAAGTCTCCGCAGTCGCGCGAGCGCGGCATGACGCTCGACCTCGGTTTCTCTTCCTTTTCGTGCATGCCGCCCCAAGGCTTTGACGCTGCAGTGTCGCGGCTGCAATACACGCTGGTGGACTGCCCGGGCCACGCGTCGCTGATCCGCACGATTATCAGCGGCGCGCAGATCATCGATCGCATGCTGCTCGTGGTGGACGTGACCAAGGGAATGCAGAACCAAACCGCCGAGTGCCTCGTCATCGGGGAAATTCTCACGCCCGACCTCATCGTCGTCCTCAACAAAATCGACCTCGTTCCCGAGGCCGAGCGTGCTGAGAAGATTGCCGAAATCAAAGCGTACTGGTCCAACGCCCTAGCGAAAACACGCTTTGCAGGCGCGCCTGTGGTCACCGTGGCCGCGTTTGTGCACCAGGGCGACGCGGACGAGAGCGACGCCTCGCGCACGCTGGTGACGATGAACCTCGCCGAGCTCGTGGCTTTAATCCGCGACACGACTCAGCTGCCGGTGCGGCGCAACGTGACGCGGCCGCTGTACCTGTCAGTGGACCACGGCTTTGCCATCAAGGGCCAGGGCACGGTGCTCACGGGCACGATGCTGTCGGGCACGCTACGCGTCGGCGACGACGTCGAGCTGCCCGAGTTTGGCGTGGTGCGCAAGGTCAAGTCCATCCAGCAGTTCAAGCACGCCGTCGACAGCGCCGAGCAGGGCGACCGCTGCGCCATTGCCGTTACCAACGTGGACGCCAGCAAAATCGAGCGCAGCGTCGCGTGCGCCCCGGGAACGGTCAAGTCCTCGCCGCTCGTCATCGCCCTCGTGCGCCGCGTGCGCTACTTTGCGCTGCAGTGCAAAACCGGCTCCAAAATCCACGTGACCCTCGGGCCCAGCACGGGAGTCGCCACGGTGACGTGGTTTGGATCCAAGCAGTTGCGCGCGCTGGCCAAGTCCCTCGTGGGGCAGCCGCTGCCTCTCGACTGCGCTGGCGTGCTGCGCGATATTGGCGGCGGCGGCGGCGGCGGCAACAACAGCGAGGCGAAGGATTGGGAAATCGACGCCGAGCTCTTGCAGGGCGGCAAGCTAGAGGGCGGCCCGGTGCTGCAGTGGGCGCTGCTGAGCTTTGAGCAGGGCGCGATGCTGTGCCCGACCATCGGCCAGCTGCTCGGCTCGCGCCTCGACGTTGACCCCACGGCCATGCAATGCCGCATTGCCTTCTTCGGCCCTGTGGCCGCGTTGGTGCCCTCGCACGCCGAGCTGGGCGCCTTTGTGAGGCTGTTCAAGAACAAGGAGCGCGTCGGCGTCGTCGACCGCGTCGACAGGCGCGACGGCGCCAAGGCCGACGCGCTCATTGGCCGCGGCATGTTCCAAAAGGACGGCGACCTCACGCCTTTTCTCAACCTGAAAGTCGTCGTGCGCAAGGGCGACGAAGACGAGGCCACCGGCGTCATCGCCGCACCGTTTGGCAAGACGGGAAAGTTCACCGTGCACTTTCGCGGTGGCGGCGGCGGCGGCGGCACCGAGGCCAAGCCCGGGGACAAGCTGTGCCTGCGCTTCAGGAGCTACGTCGTTGGGGGCTCGGATAAGAAGAAGTTTGTACAGGATTAACCTTTCACTATGACCTTTCTCGCTAAAAAAGGCGGACCGAATGCGTAAAACGCCGGACGGTCCGAGGCATGCGCGAAGCAAAAAAACGTTCAAACACGCACACGGCGGATGGATTCGAGCCTGACCTTGAACGAGTTCCTCGACAGGACTCCGCGGCTGGCTCCAGCCATGGCATCCACCGTGGATGCTGCGCCGGAGGAGGACGTATTTTGCCTGGACGAAGTGTGGGAAAACCAGCGACGCGACAATGGAGTGTGGGTGTCTGCCGTGGAGCGCGGGCGCTACTCGGACAGGTTAGGGCGCAACAAATTCGTGCACGTGACCGACGTGCCCTCGTTTGGCTGGCGCGTTGTGGATGACTGGTCCGCGGGCTCGTGGCTGTACGGCAAGAGTTTTGCGCAGCTGGAAATGCAGCTCGCCCAGGGCACGAGCAAGGTAATGGACAAGGGCTTCTCGCAGGTGCGGTGGCGCGCCTGGGTGCGTCAGCGCTCCATGGCCCCGGCAGCCGCGGGCGAGGCGCGCGAGGTCATTGCGGGCTGGCTGGGCAACAAGCACAGGCGCGGCACGTGGAAGTCGCGCTTCTACGTCGTCGTCACCGGCGGCCCGCACGCATCGGCGGACGCCAACGACAACGAGGACTCGTCGCACGACGAGGGCGAGCCTGACGAGGGCGACGACTTGCCGGCGTCGTCGTCGGCCTTTGCGTCTACAGCGACGGCGTCTACAGCGACGGCGACTACAGCGACGGCGACTACAGCGCCGGCGACTACAACGGCGGCGACTACAACGGCGGCGGACGACGGCGCACCAACGCAGTCCTCCCTCGTGTACTTTCGGCGCGGCTTTGAGGACGTGCGCGCTAGTTTTCAGTCCGGCCTGGACGCGGGCGAGGTGGCCAAGCTGCCGTCCAAGCTGGCCAAGCGCCTCAGGCTGCACTCGCGCTGCCGCGTGGACGCCGCTCAGGGCCACCCAACGCGGTTTTACTTGCGCTTCGCGTCCGGTTATCGCAAAACGTTCAACGCCGCCACCGCCGAGCAGCGCGACCGGTGGATCGAGGCGCTGTCGAGTTTGCTGGGCGACCAGCCACACGCGTCGGTGCGCCGCGCGTCGGCCATCCACCTGGGCGACGTCGTCGCTGCCATGAAGCGCGGACAAAGCGAGCTGCGCAGGGGACTCATGCCGTGGAAACGCTCCAGCGCCATCTTCCAGCTCCCGCCCTCTGCCAGCGCGTCGGTGGCGGTGGCGGCGTCGTCGTCGTCGCCGCCCGCCGCAGCGTCGGGCACGATGTCGTCGTCGCCCTCCATGGCCGTGTCGCTGCCCGTGCTCACGACTGAGCTCGTCAAGGACGCAGCCACGGGCTCGATTGGCGTGACGCTGTCCGAGCGCCAGGGCGGCGGCGTTGTCGTCGAGTCCGTCGCCGCGACGGCGGTGGAGCTGTCGACGGGCATGGCGCCCCTGCTCGGGCCAGGGGACACGATACTCGGGTTTGGCGGAGTCAGCCTGGTCGGCATCGCGGCCGGGCAGGCGATGCCGCTCATCCGCGACGCGCTGCAGGCGGCGCCGAGGGGCGGCGGCGTCGTCATCGAGTACCAGGTCGGCCGCCTGTCGCCCACGGCGCGCTCGCGGCGGCCTGCCAGCGGGAGCATTAACAGCTCGCCCGACGCGCGCGCGCCGGCGCTGCCCGCGCTCGCGTGCGACCTGGCGCACGACGGCGAGTCGGGCGCGATTGGCGTCACGTTCAAGGAAGGCGCCGCAGGCGCGCTGGTGGTCGACGCCGTCTCGTCGCTCGCCGTGGACGCCGCCACGGGAATGCCGCCCGCGCTCGCGCCCGGCGACTGCGTGCTTGCGCTCGGGGGCGAGTCCATGCAGGGGCTCGCGCAAGGCGCGGCGGCCGCCAAGGCCAGCGACGTGCTCGCGCGCGCGCCCAGGGACGCGCCCGTGCACGTTGTCTACGCCTCGCCCGGCCGCAGCCTGGCGGCTTACTCGCTCTCCGAGCCAACCCCGACGCCGCCGACCCCGCCGCTTTCATCGCAGCTGCCAAGCGCGACGAGCGTCGTCGAGCACGAGTACGCGCACGGGCACTCCAACTCGAGCGTTTCGTCCTCGGAGCGGCGCCGGCCGCCGCACAAATTCAACCCCGCCATCGACCTCGCTAGCGTGGGCCCGGCGCCGGCCAACGACGCCGGGGTCACGCGGGATGCGGCGATAACGGTCGGCATGGCGACGTTGTGCAAACTGGTGGGCGAGACGCACGGGGGGCCGGTGTCCTACGAGCAGGCGCGCGTGGGCGCGTGCAAGGCAATGCACCTTGGGGACAAGGCCAACGACGCGGCGTGGAGGGCGTGGTTCCGCGCGCTGTTCGACTGCGTGTGCGACAACTGCGTGCTCGCCGTCAACGACCGCGCCGTCGTGCTCAATGTGCGCGGCGTTGACCCGCACTCGTGGTCGCCCCTCGTCAGTGTCACCGACGCCTAACTGTGTACACTTGGGGTAGCGGCGCGCGGCGAGCGAGCGTGTGTGTGTGCGCGCGCGCGTGTGTGTGTGTGTGTAATTATGAAGGTATTTCTAAAACAGGCCCAGCCGCTTCTTCTCGCGGGCCTGCTTCCACGCAGGCATTTCGGTAAACTCCTGCGGCGTCTTTCCAAACAGCGCCTTGAACTCGGCCTCGCTCAGGTACGCCTGGCGGCACGAGGGGTTGACGCCGTCGGGCCACTTGTTCTTTAGCTCGGCGTAGGCGTACTTGGTTTCCGCCGGGTCCTTGTACGCGACCGAGGGCCGCTTCGTCGCGAGCGCCGGGCCGGCGGGCGAGCGGTCCTTGGCTTTTTTGGCAGCGAGCTCCTCGTCGAGCTTGGCCAGAGCAGAGAGGATGGCAGGGTCGGCCTCGCGGTGCTTGTGCACGTCCTTGAGCGACGACGCCGGCCCAGAGGCAATGTCGCGCACGTACGAGCGCGTCACCTCGGCGTCCTTCTTCGGCTGGGCCTGAAACACGCTCTTGCGGCGCCCGCCCGTGCCAGCCTCGCCGCTGCTGAGCGCCTGGTCGGCAGCGTCCAGCTTGGCCAGCAGCGCCTCGGGGTCGGAAATGCCGTGCTTGGGCGCAGCGGATTTGTGCTTGGAGGGCGACTGCGCCGGCGATTCGCCGCCGCCGCCGCCGCTGGTGCTGGCGGCCGCCAAGCCGGCAATTTTTTCAATGGCCGCCTGCGTCTCCTTCTTGCCGTCCGACTTGTTCTCCTTGGCCTTGTTCATCCATTCGTCCAAAATAGCCAGCGCGGCCGTGGCGTTGGGCTCGCCCGGCTCGTGCTGCAGCACCGTCTTCCACTCTTGCCGCGCACCCGCCACGTCGCCCTGCTTGATGCGCGTCACGCCCAGATTAAACCGCGTCTCAGACGACTTGGGGTCGATTTTAAGCGCGCGTTCCAAGTACTGGCTGGCGGGCTTGAGGTCGCCCTCCTGCGCCGAGAGCGCGCCCAGCGCCGACAGCGACTCAAAGTACTCGGGGTTGGCCTCAATGGCCCTCCGGAACGACGCCATTGCCTCGGCCAGGTTGCTGAGCTGCAGCAAAATGATGCCTCGGTTGTGGAACCCCGGCGCCGCGGGGAAGAGTTCGAGCGAGCGCGTCAGCAGCGCCAGGGCCTCGTGCGGCTGGCCCGCCTGCTCCAAATCCAGCGCTTCTTGCGACAGCGCAATACTGTAGAGCCGGTTGGTCTCCGCGGACTGGTCGCCCACGTTGACTGCGGCCGCATACGCCTCGTTGGCCTCGTGGTACCGCTTGAGCTTGAGCAGCGCGAACGCCTTGTCCGTATAGCCCACGGGCGTGGTGGGGTCGACCTCAATGGCCTTTTGCGCCGCCGCAATGGCCTCCTCGTGCTTGCCGAGGTTGCACAGAGCCTCGCTCAGGCCGGCGTGCGCTGCGAAGAACGCCGGCGAGAGCTGCGTGACACGCGCAAAGCACGCAACGGCTTCGTCAAAGCGCTCGAGCTCGCTTAGAGCGACGCCCTTGTTGTGCAGGCTCTCGAGGTGGTCGGGGTCGATGGCCAGCGCCTCGTCGAAGGAGCGCACGGCCTCCTCCACGCTCCCCAAGCTCATGAGCGCCGCGCCACGATTGGCATGCACCACTGGTTTTTGCTCGGGGGCGCAATCCAGCAGCGCCTTGTCAAACGCCGCAAGCGCCTCGGGGTACTTGCCATCCAAAAACAGTTGCGTCGCATCCTCAATCGTCGTCGCCATCGCGGCCGGTAGCTCTCTGTTTTGGCGCTTGTGTGTGCACCGCCGTTCTTTTTTTTGTTGAAAGCAGACCAAAGCGTTCCACGCCGCCGCCAACGCGCTTGCTGCGTTCTCCTCGCGGGCGTGTGTGTGCGCGCGTGTGTGTTGTGCCCAGCCCCCCGCCCTCCGCAAGCCAGCGCTGTCTGCGTGCGCGCGCAGACTCGCCAGCGCCACCAACCCAATGAGCACGGCGGCGCGTCGCCGGCTTATGCGTGACTTTAAAAGGCTGCAGTCGGACCCCCCGGGTGCGTTTCACGAGCCGCCACCGGCGCGCGCGCGCGCCCTGACGCTTGCAGTGGGCATTTCCGGCGCGCCGCGAGACAACAACATTATGCACTGGTCGGCAGTCATCTTCGGTCCGGAGAACACGCCGTGGGAGGGCGGCACCTTCTCGCTCGACCTCACGTTTAGCGAGGAGTTCCCCAACAAGCCCCCGAAAGTGCGCTTCACGACGAAGATGTTCCATCCGAACATTTACACCGACGGCAGTATTTGCCTCGACATCTTGCAGAACCAGTGGTCGCCGATCTACGACATTGCGGCCATTCTCACGTCGATCCAGAGCCTGCTGTGCGACCCCAACCCCAACTCGCCCGCCAACTCTGAAGCCGCGCAGCTGTTCCAGAGCAACAAGAGAGAGTGCGTTTTTTTTTGCCATCCGCGCGTTGCCCTTCAGCGCGGCGGGCTAACCCCCCCCCCCCCCCCGGGGCGCTTCCAGGTACCACCGGCGGGTGCACGAGATTGTCGAACTGTCGTGGCAAAACTTGGGCGACGGCGACGGCGGCGCCGACGAGGACGAGGATGCCGCCAGTTGAGTTTGTTGCGCGTGTGCGGCGACAGCACCGATTTGGCCGCTAGAGCGGTCAGCACAGCTTGTTTGGATAAACTTGACCCCCATCTCTTTTTTTTAACGCGCTCGAGCGCGAGCGCGTTTTGTTGTGTTTGCGCAACCCATGTTCACAACCCGCCAAAAAGCCCGCACCGGGGAGCGAATGACGAGCGACGACGATGAACGCGTCAAGCGCACTTCGACGGCAACGCTGGTACAGCACGTGCTGTCGCGTCACGCCGTTCTTTCCACTGCCAATCTGGTGGTGTCCACCATTTTGCTATGGCGAGCCGCTCGCGCGGTAACGACGCCGTCGTTTGTTTCCTTCGTGCTCGGCTGGCCAGCGTCCGAGCTTGCGCACGTGCTGCTCTCGCTGCAAATTGTCAACCTGGCCGTGATCCATGCGCTCAATCCAGCGCTTTTCACGTCATCGCTGATTGGCCAGGCAGCTCTCCTGGTCAACGCGTGGTCGGCCAGCGTGTTCGCGCGCGCGGTGCGTATGCATTGGCGCGCAAGGGCCAATTTCGCCGTGCCCATGATGGACCAAGGCCGCATTGCGCAAACCGCTGGCTCGTCGCTTCCGCTGCGTCTGGCGGCCTTTATTCCGCTAATGTCAGTCGTGCGCCGCTTCCGCACCGTGCGCAGGATGCGCAACGTGCCGTACTCGTCGCTCGAGGTCACCGATCCCACCATGCACCTCCGCGTTTCGAGCGAACCGCAGATTATGCGCGTGCTCAACGCCGCAGCGCTGCGCGGCGCTCAAACGCACTGGAACGCGCTCGACGTCATCGCCATGCCCGGCCTGCCTGCGAATTCGCCCGTGCTAATGTACGTGCACGGCGGCGGGTGGATGCTGGGCGACAAATTCGTTGCCGCCAGCGCCATGCTGCAGCGCCTCGCGTCGCGCGGCATCGTGGTGTTTAGCATTAATTATCGCATGGCGCCTGAAACGGCCTTTCCCGGGCAGATTATCGACGTGAAGCGCGCGCTCATTTGGGTGAAGCGCAACTGCGCGCGCTACAATGGCGACGCGCGCAAGGTGTTTGTGTCCGGCGAGAGCGCCGGTGGGCATTTGAGCGCGCTGACCGCCGTCACAGTTAATTTGCCGCAATTTCAGCCGCCCGAGGACCCGCAGGCCGACACGAGCATTGCGGGCGCCATTCCGCTGTGCGGCGTCTTCGACTGCTCGGACCGCAACGGCCACCTGTTTGACCTGCACCGCGACGTGCCAGCACTGCTCAAGCCACAAGGCGACCGCAGCTTCCTCCAGTCGTTCATGGAGCGCGTCGTGCTGCAAACGGCCTTCCACCTCAACGAGGCCGCGTTTGACAACGCCTCGCCCACGTGGCACGCCATGCAAATGGCGAAGCGCAGCGACGACGCCAAGCTGTGCCCGCTCATGGTCGTCCACGGCACGCACGACGCGCTCACCTCGCTGGAAGACGCGAGGGAGTTCGTCAAGCAGGTGCGCGCCGTGCGGGCGCGGTTTGGCACGTGGGCCCCAGGCGAGGCTGACATTTTCGTCGACGTGGAAGAGGGCCACCACGCGTTTGGCTACTTTCCCTCGCCCAGGGCCATGGCGCTCGCCGACGCCACGTTTGACTTTGTCGCGCACCACGCGCGGCGCATCGACCGCGCCGCATAAAGTCTCTCAGGCAGGCGTTTTATTATTATTTATGTGGGTTTCGTTTATTTGGGCCGGTCCCGGTGCGGGCCGGTGGTCGTCGTGGCCGCCGCGGCGGCGCGCATCACGCTATGTTCCCGCAACAGGGTTGAACGATGCACCGACGGGCTCCTGTCACTCTTGGAACAAAATTGAAAACAAGACAAATTTCGCCAAGCCGCGCGCAGCGATGAACGGCGGCGGCAACGACGACGCAGAGCAGCCGGGGGCTGCGCCGTTGCTGCACCACCAGCATTCGACGCTGTCGTCGCTATACGAAAAGGTGCAGAGCCGACTGCACTTGGTGCCGCCGGTCAAGACGAGCGAGCCTCGCGTGAGGCGCACGCTTGGCTACACGCTGCGCGCGTCGTACAAGATGGTCATCTCCGTGAGCTTTTTCGTGCTCATCATTGTGATGATGGCGGTGCAAATCACGAGCCAAGTGTTGCTGGCACAAGATATTTCAGACACGCTCAGCGATGCGTGCGCGGCAAGCACGCAAGAGCTCATTAACGCCACGCTGCTGGCCATCATCGATTTGGGCCAGCTGAGCATGGCCACGAACATTAACGCAACCGCCGATGCCTTGTCGGTGGCCATGGGCCACAACGAGGCTGCCGTGTCAACGGCAATCAACTTTCTGCTCGTCCAGCCGCCCAACGCTTCGGATATTGACATTGCCACCTCGCTTGCCTTGTTTATTCAGCTCCAAATGCTCACCGACTACTACGTGTATGTGGATTGGACCATGATTGCACCCCTGCAGCCCAAGCCGGGCTATCTAGACTCCTCGGCTTGCGTAATTGTACCGCAGGCGTGCAATCGCACCATCGCCGTGGCCAACTACTCGGCGTCCACGCTCGTGCGGTGCCCAACGCGCCTTGCAAACAGCACCACGTTTGCCACGGCAGCGACCGACACGCGCTCCATGCTTCTGGGAGGCGCCATCAACGGCCCGCAGAACCGCTGCCGCGTGTACGCAAACTTTTCCATTACGCAGCTGCCGCCGGTGCTGGACCAAGTGGCGCGCGCGGGCAAACCGAACGGCATGGTGTGGTCGCGCGAGCCTTTTGTTGTGGCCGACGCGCAGCTCGCGTACGACTTGCCGCCCGTGCTGGCAGTGGCCGCTAGTTGGCCGTATCGCGGGGGCGCCATTTACTGCCCGCTAACGACGGAGAGCATTGCGAGCATTACGCGCACGTCGCTGCTCGCGCTGCTGTTCGCGTACTCGTCCGTCACGGTCAACAACACGCTGCCCGACCCGCAAATGCCCGAGGTTGCCGGGAGCAACTCGAGCACCGTGTACATTGTCGACCTCAACGGCTTTCTGCTGGGCGCCGCCTGGGGCTCCAACGCCACCGAAGTCGTGCCCATCGCGCTCGAGCTCGCCTCGCAGTCGTCCGTCACGACCATTCGCCTCTCAGCCGCATATTTGCTGCACGCCTACGGCACGTGGAACATTACCGCCTCGCGCGCCGGCCTCGTGCTCTTCTTCCAGTCGTTTGCCAACGGCACCGTGGCCGCGTGCCAGTCAGTCGACTACGCTAACTGCACCATGATCGGTGTTAAACAGGGCTCGTCGCCGCAGCTCGCCGGGGGGGTGGTCTTCTCCACGGCGCAGTACCACAACTTTGTCGTCGTCTCTGTCGTTGACGTCAACGTCTTTGTCAACCCACTGGGCGCCGACGTCACGTCGGCCATCCTCGCCGGCGTCGCCACACGCGCCGCGTCAAAGTCGCGCGTCAGCGAGCTCGTCGGCGTCGGAGTGGGCGTGGCCGTGGCCGCCGTGGTGATTGGGTTTCTGCTCTCGCTGGCGCTGGCCCGCGTCGTGACGCACCCGCTGGCGCGCCTCAGCCGCGCGATGAAGCAGCTGCGCGCGTTCCGCTTCGCCGACGCCAAGCGCAAGCGCTTCGTCTCGCGCGTCACCGATGTGGCTGAGATTGAGCGCGGCTTTTTGGACCTGGCGCGCACGATTGAAATCTTTGCCAAGTTCGTCCCTGCGAGCGTGGTCAAGGGCATCGTGTCGGGCAAGCCCACGATGACCGGCCTGCACGTCGAGAGCCGCGTCGTCACCGTGCTATTCTCCGACATTCGCGGCTTCACCAACATTAGCGAGAAACTCGCGCCCGACGACCTGCTCTACTTGCTGACGCGCTACCTAACGGCGATGACCCACCTCGTCGAGTCGCACGACGGCGTCGTGTCAGAGATTCTGGGCGACGGCCTCTTGTGCTTCTTCGGCGCGCCCGACGACTGCGCCGACCACGCCAGCAAGGCGTGCGCGTGCGCGCTCGCCATGCAGCGCAGCGTTCGCGAGCTGTCGATTGAGTTTGCGAGCATGGTGGGCAGCCCGCTCGAGGTGCGCGTCGGCGTCAACACGGGCCCCGTGCTCGCGGGCAACCTGGGCTCGCCCATGAAGCTCAAGTACGGCTGCCTGGGCGACGCGGTGAACACGGCCTCGCGCTTGGAGGGCCTCTGCAAATACTTTGGCGTGGGCATCCTGGCGAGCGACAGCACGCGTGCGCAGCTGCGCGAGGGCTGCTTTGTGCTGCGCAGGCTGGACGAGGTTATTCTCAAGGGCAAGGCGGTGCCCACGTGGGTGTTTGAAGTCATCGCCCTTGCAGTGGCCCTCGACACGACGATGGCGCCGCGTCTGGCGTCGCAAGACGGCATGAGCAACGGCGACGACGACAGCGTGTCGCACGACCCCGACGGCTCGCTCGACTTGCGGCGCTTTCTACCCTCGGTGCCCACAGGGTTCCGCGCGCGAATCCCTTTGCAATTGCCGCCGCCAACCACCGCGCACGCGCTCATCGGCCCGGAGCCCCCGCTGGACGAGTCGCAGCCGCGCTGCGCGGAGAACTACGAGCGCGCGTGGGCGCTTCTCGCCGAAGGCAAGGCGGTCGACGCCGTGGCCGTGCTCACCGCGTGGGTCGCCGTGGATGAAGCGAGCGCGCTGCTTGCCAAGCGCGCAGCCAGCGTTGCCACCGGGGCGTGCGACCTGGCCGCGGCCATGCAGCCGACGCGACTGGAAGGCAAGGACTTTTAGTACCAGTATAAAAGAAGTGTGTACACATGTGCTCTTCGACGTGCGCAGCTTGGCGACTACGGGAACGCAAGCACTCAACAACAATGCAAGCGCTCACAACGCAACGAAACAACACGCGCGCCGTCGTCGTCGTCTAGCTACGATATACAAAAACGCATCCGCTCCTCATCCGCCAACGTGCTTCCGGTGCGCGCCAAACGGCCATTTCCGGTCGGTAAGCTGCTCGTACAGCGCCTCGTACCCGACGAGCTCCTTGTGCCGTGCGCGCACGATGATGTCCCACTTGCCGTCAATCGCCGCAAGCGAGAGCTGCGCGTACTCGTCGCCGCGCTTGCTGAGCATAAAGCCCGCGCCGCCGCGCTCCGACCGCGTGCTCGTCTTGGTCATCGACGAGTGGCCGTGCGATTCGCCGCGCTGTCTCGCGGCGGACATTGGGTGGTTGGGGTCGTCGCTCGCGAGCTTTTCGCCCACGAGTTTGGCCAGCTTGGCGTCGCCCAAGCCGGTGATTTCTTGCAGACGAGCCACAAAGTCCATGGGATGCACGAGCAGGTCCTCGTAAAACAGCACAAAGACGTTGGGGTGCTTGCCGCGCAAGAGTTCAATCACCTCGAGCAGGTAGTGCTCGTAGTCGTACTCCACAGCGTCCACACCGCTCATGCGGTAATTTGCCACTGGGATTTTGCACCAGTCGTCCACGGTAAAGTCCCATGTCTCGTCTGGATTGAAATGCACAAAGATCTGGTGCGCCAGCTCGTACCACGAGCGCCGCACGGCAACCGGGTCGCGCAGCACGCAGACAATCTTGAACTCCTTGGCGCGCGCGTGGTACTTGCCCGGGATGGCGTTCTCCGACAACAAGGAGCGCAACGTCAAGTGCGACCGCAGCAGCCGCCGCGTTTCGCCCTCCTGCGCGGGCTGCGGGCATGCGGCTTCGATCCATTCGACGCGATTGACGATTTCCGCGCGCGCGGCGTGCATCGTGCCACGGCGCAAAGCGTCGAGCGCAAGCAGCGCAGGGGTCAAGCCGCAGCGCTGAACACCGGATACAATCACGTCGCCCTTCTGCGCGCGCCAGAGACGCGCCTTCTGCAGCGAGGCGTACGTGACAAACGCCGAATCGAGCGCCGAGGAGAACTGCAAAGCCTTGGTGACGGAGAACACGCGATCGGACCACGGGTTCCCCGTGGATTCGAGCGCCCTGACGTGGAACACCGAGCCGGCGTCGGAAAACAAAACGTCATCCACCGGGTCGTCTTCCGTGTGCTGCGACGACGTGCGCATCAACGACGATGGAGTTCGACCGACGGAAATTCGAGCGAGCAAGGCTCCAAGCCTGGCCTTGGAGCCATTAGGCGTGGAAGGCGAGCCTTGCGGCGAGCGCAGTTCCGAGGCTGCCGGGGCCGAGCCAACCGACGACGACGACGGCGAGTTCTTGCCCGCCACGGGCGCCGAGTCAAATGGATCGAGCGGCGGTGGCTTTTTCAAAATCGACGTCGCCGCCGCCGCAGACGCCGGCGCTGCAGCAGGTTCGCCAGCCGGCACGCTTCCCGCGCGCGCCGCTTGAAGAATGGCGTCAATGTGGCCGACTTTGACAATGCCAATTTCTTTCAATCGCTCCTCGGTGAGCCGCGCGAAATGGCTTTCGTTGTCGTATCCATTGTTGAGCAGGATCTTGCCGTAGATTTGAACGTTCAGGCCTTCGATGGACGCGCGCGCCAGCAGCGCCGTAACGGCCTGCATTTTGATGAACTCTGTTCGAGGGCTCGAAATTTGTGCGTCGAAAGCCGGGCTGGCTTGCACAGGTCCCCGCCCATTTCCTAGCCATATTCGCGGGTGACTACGTGCAGCGCGTGGTCACGGTGGTGGACGGTGACCTACCCCGCACAGCACCCGGCACCGGGCACCCACGATGAAAGACGTGGCAAAAGCTGGAGGGCGGACCACATAGCTATGTATGTGGCAAATGTGCAGTTCTCGCGGCGCAATGGGCAGACGCTCCTTCGTGGCGCTGGAGTCGTGACTCGTGGACGTGGAGCCGTGGAGTCGCGCTTCCGACCAGGACCGATGCGCGCTGTCCAACAAAAATGTCAAACCTGGCATTGGTGACGCGCGAGACTGCCGCCGAGGCACATTGTGGAAAAGCGGTACGCGGAAGCGCACCACATGTTGTATGCGTGCAGTACCTATGGGGCGAGCACGGCGCGGTCACGTGCAATGGCAAATATAGCGGGGCCACACAACGACCACGAGCAAAAGCGCAGCCTCCAACAGGCGACCGGTGCGCGCAAAAAATGACGCCGCAGCCGTGTTCGCTGCGCGATCTGGCGGCCTTGTGCATCGGGCTCGCTCGCGAAGCCGCCGCATTCATTCGTCGACGCCATGCGAGCAGCGGCAGCCTCGACGTCGTGGACAAGGGCGGCAACGACCCGCAGACTGCGCTCGACCGCGGCGCTGAGGCGATCATCGTCAACGGTCTGCGCGCGCGCTATCCTGCCCTGGCCATTGTCGGCGAAGAAACCGGCGCGGTGGCGTTTGCCCACATTGACGCGGCTGCCGCGGCCGAAGCATCCATGGTGGACCTGACCGCTGGCTGGCCCGAGGATCAGACGGTGGAGTCGGATAGGCTGTGCGTTTATGTCGATCCGCTCGATGGCACGCGCGAAATGCTCAAGGGCAACCTGGACAGCGTCACTGTGCTCATCGGTGTGTGCGTGGACAACCGCCCTCGGCTGGGCGTCATCGCCGCGCCGTTCACCGATGACGACAAAGGCGGCGTGGTCTTTGGCGCGCTTGGCGTTGGTGCGTTCCGAGTGGCCAGCGACGGAACGCTCAGCGCGCTGCTCTCCCAGTCGCCCGCACCGGCGCACGCTAGCGGGCTGCCGACGTCCGTGGTCGTGTCCAACAGCCGATCGGAGACGGGACCGGTGAACGACTGCGTCGCGCGCATGCGCGCCGCGGTGCCTTCTCTGCAGGTGAAGCGCGTGGGCGGCTGCGGGCGCAAGCTCATGGTGGTCGCCACGCGCGCTGCCGACTTGTACGTTTTCCCCTGCGCTGGAACATGCTTGTGGGACTCGTGCGCGGGCGAGGCCATTTTGCGCGCCGCCGGCGGGCTGGTGCTCGACAGGCGCGGACGTGAAATCGATTACGCGCGAGCTTCCGACGCCGGGTTTGAAAATCGCGACGGCATCGTGGCCTCGCACGACGCTCGCATGGTACGTTGGGTGCTCGACGGCGGCTTCGTGGCTGGCTTGTGACCGCCCCCCCCACACACACGTGCGTCGCGTCGCAGTGGTGACCAGAGAGTGCACGATAGTTTTATAAGGAAAGGGTGTTAAGCCACCGGGCCCTT
>Ga0302314_10007903_pt1 | contig 19040 bp, 17 predicted proteins | sample III_Palsa_N2_3_FD_200533 | JGI IMG/M metagenome (GOLD analysis project Ga0302314, IMG submission 200533) | Peat permafrost microbial communities from Stordalen Mire near Abisko, Sweden - III_Palsa_N2_3 | ecosystem: Environmental > Terrestrial > Soil > Palsa > Peat permafrost | place: Sweden...
CCAGGTCTCCTTCGGCGGCCTCGGCCGCTTCATCATCGACGGACTGGCCGTGCGCGACTACTCCGAGGTGGTCGGCGGATCGGTGCTCACCGCCCTGTTCGCCGTCGCCATCATCGCCGCCTTTGCCGCGGCCGGACGATTCCTGGTACCGCACGGAGTCCGGCTGGCCGGGGCGAAGGCCAGCCAAGGATGAGCGCCACCAGGCCCGTGCGCCGATTGACCCGCTGGACGGCGGCGCTGCTCCCACTCCCCCTCGCGCTGACCGCAGCCTGCTCCGGCAGCGGCAACCCGCTCAACCCCGGGCCGCCACCGCCCGGCACGGTCGCGGTCGGATCGGCAGCCTACGTGGAAAACGTGCTGCTCGCCGAGCTCTACGCCCAGGTCCTCGAACACGCCGGAACCAAGGTCGAACGCAAGTACAACATCGGCAGCCGGGAGATCCTCTACGGCCTGATCCAATCCGGATCGCTGACCGTCATCCCCGAGTACAACGGCGCGCTGTTGTCCTACCTGGACGGCACGGCCACTGCGAACACCGCCCCTCAGGTCGACGAGCAGTTGTCCGCGAAACTTCCCGCCACGATGGAGATCCTCGAACCGGCCCCGGCCGAGGACAAGAACGCCATCGCCGTCACCGCGACGACAGCGAGCACTGACAAACTCTCGTCGATCGAGGACCTGCGGCCGTACGCCCCGCACCTGCTCTTCGGCGGGCCGCCCGAATTCCAGACCAGATACCAGGGCCTGCCCGGCCTCCAACAGGTCTACGGCCTGACCTTCGCCGGATTCAAGGCCCTGGACACGGCAGGCCCGATCACCGTCTCGGCGTTGAAGAGCAATGACGTCCAGGTGGCGACCCTCTTCACCACCGACCCGAACGTGTCGGCCAACCACTTCGTCCTCCTCGCCGACCCGAAGCAGCTGTTCGGCGCGCAGAACGTCATCCCCCTCGCCTACCGTGCCGGCCTGACCAAGGCGGACATCGCAGCGCTCAACACCCTCAGCGCCAAACTCACCACCGCGGACCTAGCCGAGATGATGGTCAGCGTCGTCATCGGCAAACAGGACCTGGACAAGGTCGCCCGCGCCTGGCTGACACGAGCATCACATCCGGGGCAAATCCATTGAGGTAGCCGGGAAAATCAGCACGCACGTCAGAGAGCACCCGAAAAGACCTGCGCCCGATGAGATCTTCTATCGAGCCTACGAGGCAGAAGATCAGACGCGAGTCCAGAGCCAGTTGAGGGCTCATGACCACCTGGCCCTCAACTATCTGCCACCGATAACCCTCGGGCGTGCCCGTCTCCTCCACCGTCGCGAACATCGCATCCAGCTGTTTTGACATGGGCAAAGCCAAATCCGACCGTTCTAGCGTTGCAGCCACAATGCACCTCCCCGATCTGATGCCTAGCCGTGCGCGGCAGCGCGCCGCCAATAAAAGCGTATCTAGCAGTCACTGATAGTTTATGAAGAGTTACGGAAAGTTATGAAACAGTGATCAACTCAATCCGGGAGCCCGCCCCCATTGATGTATCTACCTTTTGTAGTTACATTGGATTCATGGAGACCATCGGCTTGCGTGAGCTCAACCAGAACCCGTCAAAGGCGGTCGCCCGGGTGCGCGCCGGGGTGTCGATCCTGGTGACCGACCGCGGGGAACCGGTCCTGCGCATGGTTCCGGAGCTCGGCCGGGTCGATCCGCTGCACCGGATGGTCATGGCGGGCGAGGTCCAGCCGCCCAGCGAGGACGGTATGCCGGATCTGATCGACGAGCTCAGCGAGCTGCCCGAGAACCTGGGCAAGTTGCTGGTCGCGGATCGCGACCGGGAACGCAATCGGTGACCTGGGCGATCTGAGTGATCTATCTGGATTCCTGCGCCCTGCTGAAGTTCGTCAAGGCGGAGCGGGAGACCGCGGCCCTGCGCGCTTGGCGCGCCGCGCTGCCGCCGGACACCGAGCTGGTGACCAGCACGCTCGCCCGGCTGGAGGTCACCCGCACCTTTCTGCGCGCCGGGGTCGATCACCAGCGGGTGCCCTACTTCGTCGGCCAGACGGTCAAGGGACTCTATCTGGCCGACCTGACGAGCGTCGTACTGGAGCGTGCCGCCGCCTATCGGGTCCAGCGGCTCGGCTCCCTGGACTCGATCCACCTGGCCACGGCGGATCCCTTCCGCAACGAGCTCACGGCGTTCGTCACTTATGACCGTGAGCTGGCCAAGGCCGCTGCCGACCTCGGCTTTCCGGTGGAGGCACCGGCCTAGTCCTCGTTAGTCCGCTAGCTGGCCGACTATCCATCTTGGCTAGCAGGCTGCTGCCGCGGCCGCCGCGGTGGCGGCACGGGTGAGGGCGAGTTCGAGCACGACCACCAGGGAGTCGCGCACGGAGGTCGCACTCCTGGCGTCGAAGGACACCACGGGCACCTCGGCGTCCACGTCCAGCGCTTCGCGGACCGCGGACAGCGGGTAGGCCAGCGAGCCGTCGAAGATGTTGACCGCCACGGCGAAGGGCATCGCCTTGCGTTCGAAGTAGTCGACCGCCGGGAAGCAGTCGTCCAGGCGGCGCGAGTCGACCACGACCAGTGCGCCGAGGGCGCCCTCGGTCACGTCGTCCCACATGAAGCCGAAGCGGTCCTGGCCGGGGGTGCCGAAGAGATAGAGCTTGAGCGTCGGGTCGAGGGTGACGCAGCCGAAGTCGAGGGCGACGGTGGTCGTGGTCTTGTGCGGGGTCATCGACGTGTCGTCGATGCCGGTGGCCACCTCGGTGATGGCGGCCTCGGTGGTCAGCGGCTCGATCTCGGAGACCGAGGCCACCGCGGTGGTCTTGCCCACGCCGAATCCGCCCGCGATGACCATTTTCACGGGCATGGGCGGGCGTATGCTGTAGGAGTCGGTATACGTATCAGTGTTCATCGTCTACTGTTCAGTCTTTTTCGCTCGCGGGGACACTGCCTGAACCGGTACTGGTGGGAATGGCTCGGAGCCCATCGATAACCCTTCGCAATACGTCGACGTCGGAAGACATGTCGGGCTGTGGCGCGTGGACGGTCAGATGCCGGGTGTTCTTCAGGTCGCCCGCCAGCACCCGGACGACGTTCAAATGCAGTCGCAGCCTGGCCGCGACCTCGGCCAGGGACAGCGGGGCGCGGCACGCCTCGATGATGGCCCGGTGCTCGAAAGCCAGGGACCCGAGTGCGCCTAGCCCCTCGGTCGTCGCCACCACCTGGGTCTCGGCCGGCAGGGTCGACTCGACGGCGACCCGGCCGGACGTGAGCAGGAAGGGGCGGACCGCGGAGACGGTGTCGGCGGGCGCCGTGTCGGGTCCGGTGCTCACCCCCGCCCTCCAGGGCGCATGGTGCTAGGTCGCAGCGCTCCGAGGGTGACCGAGTTCTTCAGTTCCACCACCAGTTGCGGGCTCAGTATGGCGCCGGCCCGGTTGGCGAACAGGGTCATCTCGTAAGCCACGTTGCCCAGCTTGGCGTCCCGGGAGGTCACCACGCCGAGCACCGAGCCGTTGCCGATCGCGGACACCAGCAGGTGGCCGCCGACCATGTCGATGATGACCTTGTTGAGCGCGCCGAGGCCGTAGTTGCCGGCCGCGCCCGCGGCCAGGCTGGTGATGCCGGACACGATCGCGGCCAGGCGCTCGGAGGAGGCCTGGTCGTCGTGCCGGGACAGGGCGATGAGCAGGCCGTCCGAGGAGACCACGATCGCGTCGTCCACTCCGGCGGTCTCACTGGCGAACCGGCTGACCATCCAGGTGAAGTCGGCAGCCGCGGCGCGCAGGCCCTCAGTGTCGGTGTTGGCGGCAGCGGTCATCGCTGCTCTCCCTTCTCATCGGTGGTCTCGGATGCGCCGAAGGGGACGGAATCGGCGTCGGGCACAGTGGTGTAGGGGGGCGGGGTATAGGCGGGCGGGGTGAACCCCGGGAGGTGCAGTGCGTCGGCGCTGTTGCGCAGGGCCATTTCGACCCCGGACTCGAACTCCTCGATCGCGCTGCGCACGGCCTCCGCGTCGAGTTCCGGGGTCAGCGAGGACTGGTAGGGCTCGGCCACGCGCGGCGCGGTCCGGCCCAGGTCCGACCCGTTCAGCGGACGGTTGTCGGCGCCAGCCGCGGCCTCGTCCCGGGCGCTGGAGCGCGAGCGCCGGGGCAGCCCGGAGATCGGTTCGGCGGTCGACGCCGCGGACGGCGCAGGGCCGGACTGGGCGGGCTGTACGGACGCCTGGGGGCCGGGCGGCAGCGCCATCCGGCGGCGGGCCGGCAGCTGCCGGGTGTGCAGCTGGTCCGACTGGCCCCGGGGCTCGGGCAGCGACGGGGTGTGCGTGGTCACGGCCACGGCGGGCGGCCGCGGCGGCAGCGTGGTCAGCTGCGCGTTGGCGGAGAGCATGAGTTCCTCGCCGACGGTGACCCGCGCGGTGACCCCGCCGTCCGGGGTGGGGAACAGGGCCACCTTGACGCCGGTGCGCCGGGCCAGCCGGCTGACCACGAACAGGCCGAGCACCTTGGTGGGGGCCAGGTCCAGCCGCTCGCGGTGGATCAGCTTCTCGTTCTCCTCGGCGATCCGGTAGGGCGCCAGGCCGATGCCGTGGTCGACGATCTCCAGGATGGCGGCGTCCACGGCGCGGCGCACCGAGACCTCGACCATGCTGTAGGTGGGTGAGAAAGTGACCGCGTTCTCGACGAGTTCGGACAGCAGCAGGGTCAGGTCGCCGATCGCGGCCGGCTCGACCAGTCCGTCGCCCTCGGCCGAGAGGACCACCCGGTGGTAGCCCTCGACCCGGCCGATGGCCGAGCGGGCCACGTCGGTCAGCCGCATCGGGGTGGCCCCGAGGTCCGTCTCCTGTTCGCCGGAGAGCAGCATCAGGCTGTCCGCGCCGCGCTGCAGCCGCACCGCGAGGTGGTCGATCCGGTAGAGCAGGTCCAGCAGCACCGGGTCGGTCTCGGCGCGCTCGACCTGGTCGACCAGGCTCAGCTGGCGGCCGGTCAGGTTGTGGATCCGGCGGCCCATGTTGCCGAACATCTCGGCGGTGTTGCGGCGGATCGCGACCTGTCGCTCAAGCACCTGGACGGCGGAGATCTGCAGTTGGTTGAACGCGCGGGCCAGGTCGCCGATCTCGTCCCGGGAGAACACCTCCACCATTTCCAGACGGTGCGCGGCCTCCTCGTCGGCCAAGTCGTCGTCGGCCACCCGTTGGAGGTCGGTCTGGGCCACCTGGGCGACCCGGCTGGCGGCCCGGGTGAGCCGGAGCATCGGGCGCAGGATCGAGCGCCGGATCGCGATGCTCAGCCCGAGCAGGGCGATCAGCAGCAGCAGGGCCAGTCCGGCCAGCCCCGCCGCGGTCCAGTCGGCGTTGGTGGCGTTGGCCTGGGCGGAGGAGATGATCCGGGTGGTGATCTCCTGCTCGGCCTTGGACCGGTCGATGCTCAGCTTCTCGTAGTCGTTGACGATGTTGTTGGACCGGCCGACCCCGCGCAGGGCCGCCATTTCGGAATCCGTGCCCTGTTCGAACACCGGCTGGAACGCGTTGACCATGTCGTTCTGGTAGGCGTCGATCAGCTGCTGCTCGGGCAGGTTGTAGACCGCGTTCAGGGCGGTGGTGTCCTCGGCCGGGGCGACGAGGTCGAAGCGCTGCTCCTGGGCGGTGGCGATCGCGTCCTGCTGGATCGCGGTGTCGAAGTACTGCGCGGCGTAGTTGGTGTTGCTCGCGTCGTCGAGGTTGGGAACGTTTCCGGCGGCCACCGGCTGCCAGGAGGTCTGCTCCTCGATGTCCTGGGCGAAAGCGACCAGGGACGCCTCGCGCTGGTTCTCGGCCAGGTCGGTCTCGTAGAGCAGGTCGAGCTCGGCCTCGGGCACGGCCACCGGTCCGCCGATCGCCGCCCGGCCGGCCAGGTCCATCGACTCGACCAGGTCGGTGATCACCTCGCCGTAGCTGAGCGTGATCAGGTTCTCCTCGGAGGCGATCTCGGCCTCGCTGGAGGCGGCGTTGCCCGGGTTGCCCATCGCCGCGGCGGTGGTCTCCTGGGCCAGCGCGGAGGCCTGGTAGCGGGCGAAGCTCAGCTCGTCGATACCGGCCAGGGCGGTGGAGATGGCCGAGGGCGGATTGCCGTGGAAGGCATCGCGCACCTTGTCGGCCTGCTTGTCCGTGGTGGTGATCGCGTCGTTGAAGGTGGCCTGGTCGGCCAGATCCCCGCCGATCACCTCGAAGCTGAGCTGGCGCTCATTGGACAGGTCGTCGAGCAGCTGGCTGATCGGCTTGGTCGAGGAGAGGTAGGCGGCCGCGGAAGACCACTGATTCGCGTTCGAGGCCTGGCTGTCGACGACCGGCACCATGGACACCGTGACCGCGAGCGCGGGCACCAGTACCAGGAAGTTGATCTTCCGCCGGAACGGCACCTGGTCCATTCGGCGCGACACGCGTCGGGGTTGCCGATCTATTCGGCTGGGACTCCGACGACGGCCGTGCACTGGTGGCGCCCCTTCCCGCAGCTGATCAGATTTCGGTCTCGAACCAAGAGGCACAGTATCGAATCCGACAGCCTTCTGTCGCCTGTTCCTCACGCTCTGATGTTTCGCCATGGTAAATAGCTCACAAAACTTAAGTATGCGCCCGCAGCTAGTGGACGGTGACGGCCGTGTCGGAGGACAAACGCTGGGCGAGGTATACCGGAAGGACGGAGAAAAGTATCATCACGACCGCGACGACATCTACCACCGGGGCCTGATTCGGACGGGCCAGGTTCTCATAGATCCAGATGGGAAGGGTAGTCACGCCCGGCCCCGCGGTGAACGTGGTCACCACGATCTCGTCGAAGGAGAGCGCGAAGGCCAGCAGTCCCCCGGCGAAGAGCGCGGAGCGCACAGCGGGCAGAGTGATGTACCAGAAGGTCTGGAACGTGTGTGCGCCCAGATCCGCAGACGCCTCCTCGGCCGAAGGGGCCAGCCGCCGGAGCCGCGCGCCCACGTTGTTGAATACGATTACAATACAGAACGTTGTATGACCGACGATAACAGTGAAGAGCCCGAAGCCGATTCCCAGTGGGGGCAACACGATCTGGAAGGCCGCGTTCAGTGCGATGCCGGTGACGATGCCCGGCAGCGCGATCGGCAGGATCAGCAGTAGGGACACCGTCTGCCGGCCGAAGAACCGGTAGCGCTGCACCGCGAACGCGGCCAGGGTGCCCAGCACCAGGGCGCACGCGGTCGCGCCCAGGCCCGCCTTCACGGAGGTCAGCAGCGCCTCCCGGGGGCCGGACTCGGACCAGGCCGCACTCCACCAGCGGGTGCTGATACCCGGCGGCGGCCACTCGAAGGCCCGGCCCGGGTTGAAGGAGTTGATCACGACCAGCAGCAGCGGCACGTAGATCACTGACAGGCCCAGGATCATCAGGACCCGCAAGGTGATCCTGGTGGTGCGGGACAGTTGCATAGTGGAGTGCACGGTGGACTCTCCTCACAGACTTTCCAGCGCGCCGGTGCGCCGCACCGCGAGCAGGTAGCCGATCACGATGAAGACCGGCACGCAGGAGAGCGCGGCCGCCATCGGCAGGTTCAACGTGACGTTGTCGTCGATCATGTTGCCGAGCATCTCGGTGTTGCCGCCGACGATCTGCACAGTCAGGTAGTCGCCGAGACTGAGTGAGAACGTGAAGATGGACCCGGCCAGGATCGCCGGCTTGACCATCGGCAGGATCACCGAGCGGAAGGTGCGCAGCGGCTTGGCGCCGAGGTCGGCCGAGGCGGACACCAGGCTCGGCGGCAGCTGCAGCAGCCCGGAGTAGATCGGCAGGATCATGTAAGGCAGCCACATATAGGAGAGCACGATGATAACCGCCGTCGCGCCGAAGCCGGGCGAGCCGCCGCCGAGCGGCTTGAGCAGCCAGTCGACGAACCCGCCGTTGCTGAGCATGACCCACCAGGCGAAGGCTTTGACCAGATACCCGGCCCACAGCGGGGTGAGCACCGCGACGATCAGCAGTCGCTGATAGCGCGGCTTGGCCACGTGCGCCATGTAGAAGGCCATCGGGAACCCGATGGTGATGTCGATCGCGGTGACCGCGAGCGCGATGCCGAGCGTGCGCGCCGCGACCGTGCGGATCGCCGGCTCGGTGAACACGTCGTGGAAGTTGACCGTGTTCCAGATGTACTCGATGTTCGAGGTGTAGGAGTTCGTCGTCCAGAAGGCCGAGAGCAGCAGCACCGTGAGCGAGCCGAGGTAGGCCACGGTGAGCCAGGCCAGGGGCGCGGAGAGCAGGGCGGCCAGCCGGAGGCCGGGGCGGCGGTGGAGCGCCCCGGCCAACTGGCGCACCGGCGAGGCAGTGCGGGACATCAAGGACCTTACTACTCGACTGGTCGCTGGCTCTTGGATCAGCTGGTGATCAGCTCTTGATCTGGTTCCACGCGGTCACCCAGTCCGAGTAGGGCACGCAGTCGTTGCTGCCGTTGCCGCAGTCGGTGGTCGGGGTCGACCAGTAGTAGATGTTCTTCCAGTACGCCGGGTCGTCGGCGTGGTAGGCCTCGCAGAAGCCCGGGGTGATCGCGTCCGCATAGCTGCACGCCAGCGCGTTGGACGGGGCCTCCCCGAAGTAGGTCGCCACCTCGGCGTTGACCTTGGGCGAGACGATCCAGTTCATCCACTCGTAGGCGCAGTCCGGGTGCGCGGCCTTCGAGGAGATCATCCAGGTGTCGGACCAGCCGGTCGAACCCTCACTCGGCACGATCGCGGCGACATTGACCTTGTTGTCGGCCTGCACGGCCTGGGTGATGACCTCCCAGGTGGTGCCCAGCAGGTCGTCGCCCGAGTCGAAGTCGGCCTGCTCCTTGGTGTAGTCGCTCCAGTAGTTGCCGACCTCGCTGTGCTGCGCGGTGAGCAGCGCGACGACCGCGTTGAACTGGGTCTGGGTCAGCTCGTACGGGTTGGTGATGCCGAGCGCGGGCTTGGTCTTCATCAGGTAGAGCGCGCCGTCGGCCAGGTAGATCGGGTCGTCGTAGTCGGTGATCTTGCCCGCGTAGGGCGAGTTCGGCGCGAACACCGCGCCCCAGGAGGTCGGCGCCGGGGTGACCGCCTTGGTGTTGTACATCAGCAGGTTCGCGCCGCGGCCGTGCGGGATGCCGTAGGGCACGCCGTTGACCGAGTTCCAGGGCTGGAGCTTGAGGTCGGCGTAGATGTTCGCGTAGTTGGGCACCAGGGCGGTGTTGACCGGCGCCACGTCCCCGCCGGCGATCAGCCGCAGGGTGGCGTCCCCGGAGGCGGAGACCGAGTCGTACTTGCCGGTCTTCATCAGCTCGACCATCTGGTCGGAGGTGCCGGCCACGGTCACGTTGACCTGGCAGCCGGTGGCCGTCTCGAAGGGGTGCACCCAGTCGGGCGCGCCGTCCGTGCCGTCCTCCACGTAGCCGGCCCAGGCGATCAGGTTGACCTCGCCCTCGGCCTTGGCCCCGGCCAGCAGGGCGGCCTGGCTGATGGTGGGCTGCATCGGGATGCTCGGCGGGGTGAAGCCGGCGGCGCCGGGCGTACTGGTATTGCCGACCGTCGAGGAACAGGCGCCGGCCATCAGCAATGTGGCGGCGGCCATCGCCACCCGCCGATAACGCGATATTCGCATCAAGGTACTCCGTTTCGTATCGGGCGCTGCCGACCGGCTCATTCGGCGGACAGGGTTGTGACATCTTCTCGGCGCCAGGTGAGGGTCACCTGGCCGCCGCGCTGCCAGGCCACCGCGGAATCGTCCAGATTCTGCGCCGTGGCCGTCAGTCGTACCCCCGCGTCGAGGTCCACCAGGACCCGCGTCTGCGCCCCCGCGTAGATCACCTCGGCGATCCGGCCGAGCGCCCGGCACAGCGCCGCGTCCTCGGGCCGGATCTCAGTAGGCTGCGTATCGCCGGAGCCCGCCGCCGCGCCCGGATCCGCGCCTGGATCCACGCCTGAATCCGCGGCCGGCCCGCCGATCCGGATCCGCTCCGGCCGGATCGAGTAGACCCCGTCGACGTCCAGCAGCTGCTTGGCCACGGCGCCCTCAAGAAGGTTCGAGGTGCCGACGAAGCCCGCCACGAAGGCGGTGGCGGGCTTGCGGTATATCTCGGTCGGCGTGCCGACCTGCTCGATCCGCCCGGCGTTGAAGACCGCTATCCGGTCGCTGAGGGTCAGCGCCTCGTCCTGGTCGTGGGTGACGAACACGAAGGTGATCCCGGCCTCGCGCTGGATCTGCTTGAGCTCCAGTTGCATCTCCAGGCGCAGCTTCAGATCCAGCGCGCCGAGCGGCTCGTCGAGCAGCAGCACCGCCGGCCGGTTCACCAGCGCGCGGGCCAGGGCGACCCGCTGGCGCTGGCCGCCGGAGAGCTGCCCGGGCCTGCGCTCGCCGTATCCGCCCAGGCGCACCGTCTCCAGCGCCTCGCCGACCCGGGTCCTGCGCTCGGGCTTGGGCACCCGCCGGACCTTCAGGCCGTACTCCACGTTCTGCCACACCGTCAGGTGCGGGAACAGCGCGTAGTCCTGGAACACGGTGTTGACGTCGCGGTCGAAGGGGGCGACCTTGGTCACGTCCCGGCCGCCGAGCACCACCCGGCCGGCGTCCGGGGTCTCGAACCCGGCCAGCAGGCGCAGCACCGTGGTCTTGCCGGAGCCGGACGGGCCGAGCATGGAGAAGAACTCGCCTCGGGCGACCTCAAGGTCCACCCCGTCGACGGCGCGCACGTCGCCGTACCGCTTCTCCACGCCTTCCAGCGCCAACGCCGCCTGCTCGCCCGCCATGTATGGTGCCTGACCTCTCTGCTCCAACACTCCGTCACCGAGCGCTCATACGTCCCCGAACATACGCTTCGAGAGGTCGCGCCGATCATGGAGCCGAATAGTTCTGCACAGTACCGAATGGGAGGCGCGCTTGTCTCCTGTCGAAAATACCCATGTGTTTCGAACCGGTGAACAATATCATTACGCGGCAAGGCTTTTGACTCTGGGTCACAGGTACTCATCGCACAGTGTCAGACATTGGCCATGCGCGTGATCCATCACTACCCGTTCACCACCTTGCGCCCCCTTGCCCACCGCATCTACCTGGACGTGTCCTGATTCGCGATGTGCCCCGGGAGCGGGGAAAGCCTTATTTCCCCAGGAGATCGAGCACGCTCGACAGCCCGCGCACACCCATCTTGGGCTCGGACGGCAGCAGGAAGACCCGCAGGCCGCACGAGACCGCGCCGCCGTCCTTCGGCGGGTTGTCCCCCACCATCAGGGTCCGCCGAGGGTCCACGCCCAGATCGGCGCAGGGCTTGAGGAACATCCGCGGATCCGGCTTCTCACAGCCGAGTTCGTAAGAAAGCGAATACGCCTGCACGGTGTCCTCAAGACCATACGCCGCGAGGTTGAGCCGCACGTCCCACGCGATGTCGCTGACGATGCCGACCGGGATGGACCGCGCCGCCAGCTCGCGCAGCACCGGAGCGGTGTCCTCGTAGGGAAACCAGGACTCCACCGCGAGCACCTCCGCATAGGCGAACTCGAATATTCCGGCCAGGGCGGGCACCTCGCTGAACCAGGCCTCGGTCGCGGCCCGGTGCGCGGCGAGAGAGGTGTCCCGCTCGTGCTGCGCGGCAAGGACGTGCGGCAGCCGGCCGGCCACGCGGACCTGCCGGGCCACCGCCGCCGGGTCCAGTCCGGCCGGATCGAGGCCGGCCGCGCGCCAGACCCGCTCCAGCAACCGATCGGTCGGCACCATCCGGAACAGCGTGTTGGCGAAGTCGAACAGGACCGCCTCGATCGGCGGCGGCGGGGCGAGCAGGTCGGCGTCCGGGGTGGGCACCGCGGCGGGCAGGCTGAAGATGTGGGACCGGCTCTCGGCATCCGGTCCAGTGCCGTCGTTCACCTGGCTGGATTCATTCGTCATGATCCTCAATCTAACCCACCATCCGCTTTATTCGTCCCCTGTCTCACTCTCCTTATCCTCGCCCGGATCCCCTTCGCCCTCGTCCTCCCGCTCACCCCCGCCGCGGATGATCGGGCTGTTCGCATTGGTGATGATCGCGGCGAACGGCGGGATCAAAGCCGCGATCAGCGTCATCACCCCCGCCGCGGCCACCGAGTAGAACCGGACCACCTCCCACGCGAAGATGATCAGCAACAGGCACAGAATCATCAGCGCGAAATAGCGACGGCGCCTGGTCTGCTCCGAGGGCGGCTTCCGCGGCTCGCGCGGCTCCACCGGCCCGCTGTCCTCCACCGGCCGGTACGGCGGGATCGTGCGCCCCGGCTGATAGTGCGCCCCCTGCCGGATATGCCGCGCCACGACAGTGAGGTTCACCGCGGAGATCAGCCCGAACACGGCGAACGCGACCATGAACGGCGTACTTCCGAGCAGATAGAACACGATCACCCCGGCGATCCCGTTCACCAGGCCGAATATGGTCAGCCAGAGCCGCATTCGCAGGGCGCTACGGGCATGGGTCGGTTCATCGCCGCTGCGGATGTGGCCGGTCCTGAGGTCCGTGCTCCTGCCCATAGGACCAATCCTGCCAGGTCCAACCCCCGCCAGCGAGGCTCCGGAGTGTCGGACAATTCGCGCAATATCATCCACTTCGAGGGCCCCGCGGACAACATTCCGACACCCCCCGTCTCCCCGGCAGTCGCTTTCCTTCATCATGGTTGCTATAAATGCGCAGGCCATAAACACCATACGTGCGACGGAAGGTCGACAGTGCCGAACCTGATGTGGAGCTGGCAGGAGGCCGTGGCCATCGGTGGGACGCTGCTCGCCGTCTGGGCGCTCTTCCGCTGGCTGCGGCCCGACGCCCGTCCCACGCCGTACCTGCGCGAGGCAGGACTGGTGATCCTGCTCTACGCCCTGTGGCAGTTCGCCGGTTCGCTCTCCGGCCCCGGCGACGTGGCCGCGCTCAGCCGCGGCCAGTGGATCTGGAACACCGAGCGCACCCTCCACCTGCCCAGCGAGCACACGATCCAGGGCTGGCTGCTGCCGCACCCGCTGCTCGTCCAGGCGGCGAACCTGTACTACGACACGATGCACTTCACCCTGATGATCATCTTCTTGTTCTGGCTGTTCATCCGGCATCGCGACGCCTACCCCCGCTGGCGCACCACCCTGGCCCTGCTGACCGCGTCCAGCCTGCTGATCCAGCTGATACCGGTCGCCCCGCCGCGGATGGTCGCGAACCTGGGCATGGTGGACACCGCGCAGGTCTACGGCCAGTCCGTCTACGGCTCGATCGGCGGTTTCCAGCCCGACCAGGTCTCCGCCATGCCGTCGGTGCACGTCGGCTGGTCATTGCTGATCGCCGTCTGCGTCATCTCGGTCAGCTCGTCCCGGTGGCGCTACCTGATCCTCCTGCACCCGATCACGACCATATTCGTCGTCGTCGCCACCGGCAACCATTACTGGGGCGACGGCATCGTCGCCGCCGCGCTGCTCAGCGCCTCGCTAGGCGCCCAGTGGGCTGCCCGCAAGGCGGTGAGCCACTACAAGGAGTCACATCACAAACCGGCCGAACCGGCGCCTCTGTCGGAAGCCGGCCTCGTCGACGCCACGTGACTTCCGGGACGCCTCTCCCCTCAGACGCCGGGGCAGACAAGACCAGACGACAACCGGTCCGGCACCCGGGGGGAGTTAGGTGCCGGACCGGCTCATCTTGCACGCTCGACCCGGGGCGGCCTATGCCACCCGCCCTGGGGAGCCGCAGTCCTCGAAGGGATGGAGTCGAGGACCGCACATCGCTGGTAACCCCGAAGCCGGGACCCAAACCCCCCTTTCTCAGATCCGGTCGAAAGGCCGCGTTATCGTGGCATCGTCGACGACGTCTTCCTCGGCGCGGCGGCATCCCAGCAGCGGTGGCAGAAAGCATTGGACGCGTTGCCTGCGATCCCTGCGTTGCCCGCGTTGTGGGTCGGGGTCAGATGTGACAGTACGGTCGCCGCAGGCCGTGAGATCGCCCGAGGAGATCGCACCCCGGGAATGGCCGTGTCGCAGGCGGATATCGTCCACCAGGGAGTGCACTACGACCTCGAAGTGGACACGACGCATACCGAGTTCATGGCATGCGCGCGAACCATCGCCGCCCAAGTCAGCTGATTGGGTCGACTCCTCGCCCCGCTCGTCATGCTTCGAGTCTGATTATCGGGAAATCCCGCTGAACGGGTGGAAGATCCCGCTTCCGCATCACCTGTCTGGGCAGTGGGCCAAGATGGGGACATGGTGGAGACGATGGACCGGGCCGAGATGCGCGCGGATGCAGAGCAGGTGCTTCAGGCGCTCGCGGGCGACGGCGCGCGACTGCGGGAGGACCAGTGGCAGGCGATCGAGGCGCTGGTAGCCGAACGGCGCCGGTGCCTGGTGGTCCAGCGCACCGGCTGGGGCAAGTCGGCGGTCTACTTCGTCTCGACCGTGCTGCTGCGCAAACAGGGCGCCGGCCCGACGGTGATCGTCTCGCCGCTGCTAGCGCTGATGCGCAACCAGGTCGCCGCAGCCGAACGGGCCGGGATTCACGCCCGCACGATCAACTCGGCGAACCTGCACGAGTGGGAGGAGATCCAGGCCGAGATCGCCACCGGCGCAGTGGACGTGCTGCTGATCTCACCGGAGCGGTTGAACAACCCGTCCTTCCGGGACGAGGTGCTGCCGCGGCTAGCCGCGACGGTCGGGCTGCTGGTGGTTGACGAAGCTCATAGCGTTAGTGATTGGGGACACGATTTTAGGCCGGATTATCGCCGTTTGCGTGATTTGATCGGGGCGCTCGCGCCCGGCCTGCCGGTGCTGGCGACCACGGCCACGGCGAACGCGCGGGTGACGGCCGACGTGGCCGAGCAGCTCGGAACCGGGAGCGAGACGGCGCTGGTGCTGCGCGGACCGCTGGACCGTGAGTCGCTGCGTCTGTCGGTGCTCGCCCTGCCGGACGCGGCGAGCCGACTCGGCTGGCTGGCCGAGCACCTGCCGGAGCTGCCCGGCTCCGGAATCATCTATACCCTGACAGTTGCGGCGGCCGCAGAGACGGCGGATTTCCTGCGCTCGCGCGGTTACGAGGTGGCCGCGTACACCGGGCGTACCGGGGATGAGGAGCGCCAGCAGGGCGAGCAAGACCTGCTGAACAACAAGATCAAGGCCCTGGTCGCGACCTCGGCGCTGGGGATGGGTTTCGACAAACCTGACCTCGGCTTCGTCGTGCACCTGGGCGCCCCTTCGTCGCCGATCGCGTACTACCAGCAGGTGGGCCGGGCCGGGCGCGGGGTCGAGCGGGCTGAGGTGGTGCTGCTTCCAGGGGCCGAGGACAAGGAGATCTGGCGGTATTTCACCTCGCTCGCGTTCCCGCCGCAGGCGACGGTGGAGCGGGTGCTCGAAGCCCTCGGCAGTGCGGGTAAGCCGCTGTCCACCATGGCTCTGGAGCCGCTGGTGGACCTGAAGCGCTCGCGCTTGGAACTGCTGCTGAAGGTCCTGGATGCGGACGGTGCGGTCAAGCGGGTGCAGGGCGGCTGGATCTCCACCGGGCAGCCGTGGTTCTACGACGCCGAGCGGTACGCGCGTATCACTGCGGCCCGCGAAGCCGAGCAGCGGGCCATGCTCGAATATGCCTCGACCAGCGGCTGCCGAATGGAGTTCCTGCGCCGCCAACTCGACGACCCGGAGGCCTCACCGTGCGGCCGCTGCGACAACTGCACCGGCGAACGGCGCTCTGCTGCAGTGGCGGCGAACGTGGTGGACGCGGCGGGCAGCCATGCCAAGCGCGCGTGGGTGACGGTCGAGCCGAGGCGGCAGTGGCCCAGCGGGATGCAGGCCGTCGGCGTGGACCTGCGCGGCAAGATCCCGGCCGGAGAGCAGGCGGCGGACGGACGGGCCCTGGCCCGATTGACCGACCTGGGCTGGGGCTCGGCGCTGAGGGAGCTTCTCGGAACAGGGGTGCCCGACCAGCCGGTGCGCCCCCAACTGCTCGGCGCCATGGTCAACGTCCTGAAAGAGTGGGCCGCAGGTGATGGCCCAGGCTCGGGGTGGAGCGGAGCGGGCCGCCCTGTCGGCATCGTCACCATCGCCTCGCGCACCCGACCGCGCCTGGTCGCGTCGCTGGCCGAGGGGATTGCCGAGATCGGCAGGCTGCCGATCGCCGGAACCGTGCAGCGGGTGCGCGATGAGGGCCACACCGGCCCGAGCAACAGCGCCTGGCGGCTGCGCTCCGTACACGACGCCTTCGCTCTCAGCCCGGAGCTGGCCGCATGGCTCGCCGACCACCCTGGCCCGATCCTGCTCGTCGACGACCTCGTAGACTCCGGCTGGACCATGACCGTCGTCGCACGCCAGCTCAAGCAGGCCGGCGCCCCCGCCGTCCTGCCACTGGTCCTCGCCCTCGCCGGATAGGGAGACGGCACTGAGCCGCCCAGCGGCACTCCGCGGCCCGGGATGCGCCAGCGCGCCTCAGGCCGCGAGGAGCAGGGGCCCGACGGCGCTGCGGTAGTGCTCCATCAGCTCGCCGCACACGGCCGACCAGCTGCGGCTGACCACCGCCTGGCGGGCCGCCTTGCCGAACGCCGCGCGCTGCAGCGGGTCGGCGGCCAGTTGGCCGACCGCCCGGCGCAGCGCCCGGGTGTCGTCGGGGGCGAAGAGCAGGCCGGTGCGGTCCGGGACGACCAGGTCCAGCGGGCCGCCCATCGCGGGGGCCACCACCGGCACGCCGGACACCATGGCCTCCTGCACGCACTGGCCGAAGGTGTCGTCGGCGCCGGTGTGCACGAAGATGTCGAAGGACGCGTACATCGCGGACAGCGCCTCGCCGCTGAGGAAGCCGGGGAGCACGGCGCTGGGGATCAGGGCACGCAGGCTGGTCGCGGCCGGACCGTCGCCCACCGCGACCAGGCGGACCTTGGGTAGGTCGGCCAGGTGTGCGAGCAAGTGCACCCGCTTGTCCGCGGCCAGTCGGCCGACGTAACCGACCAGCACCTCCCGGTCGGCACCGAGCAGCCACTCGCGCAGCACCTCGTCCCGGTGCGCCGGGTTGAAGCGCTCGGAGTCCACGCCGCGCCGCCACATGGCCAGCCGGGGCACGCCCTGGGCGCGCAACTGGTCGAAGCTGGAGCGGGAGGGCACCAGGGTCAGTTCGGCCTGCTTGTGGATGTGCCGCAGCCAGGACCAGATCACCGTGTCCGTGCCGCGCAGCCCGTACTGGCGGGCGAATCCGGCCACGTCGGTCTGAAACACCGCGATGCTGGGCACCCCGATCCGGCGGGCCGCCCGCGCGCCGGCCGCGCCCAGGGCGATCGGCGAGGCCAGGTGGACCACGTCGGGCATGAAGTCGCGCAGGATCCGTTCGACCCGGCGGGTGGGCAGGCCCACGGTGAAGTCCCGGTACCCGGGCAGTCCCACCCCGGGCACGCTGACCACCGGGAAGCCGGCATAGGTGTCCGCGGGCGCGGCGGCCAGGCCGGGGGCGGGCGCGATGACGAGCGCCTGGTGTCCCTCGGCGGCGAGGAATTCCAGGACCCGGCAGACCGAGTTGGTGACCCCGTTGACTTGCGGGAGAAATGATTCGGTGACTACTGCGACACGCATATCCAGACTTTGCCCGACCACAGTGTCATTCCGGTGGCCGCCGCACTTTCGGGAGCTGAACTCTGGCCGCCATCGGATACGTGGTCTGCGCCGGGCCCCTTCCATGCCGCCTCCATGCCACCTCCATGCCGCTTCCACGCCGCCCGCGACGCGCTGGAAGCGAGCACCAGCCGACCGCGCGTTGATCGGACAAAGCGGGCAAATAGGGTGGTGAACTGACAGCGAGCCCCGGCTATGCCAGGCTAGCAATACTGTCGGACAAGAAGACCGGAAAGAATCACCTCTCTATGCCGCGTTTCAGCCCAAATCCACATAATCAGCGCGCAATCGCCATCGTGCTGATCCTGTTCGGGCTAGTGGTGAGCGCGGTGGGACTGGCCACGGCCGGTGGTTCCGCCCTTCATGAGAGCGGCCCGGCCCAGAGCTTCGGGATACTCATCGGCCTGGCGTGCTTCGCCGCGATCGCGGGCATCGCCCTGAGCTTCCGCAGGCGGCAGGGCAGTGCCCGGAGGTTCGACCAGCAGTCGAGGACCACCCGGCTCTACACCGCCGCCGGTGCGATCCTGCTCGTCGGGGCGGTTCTGGTCCCGCTGGCCGTCATCATGATCGGCCGCAGTCCGGCGGGCAATGCCCCGCCGCCGCTTCCCCCCACGTCGGCGCCGGCGAGCACTGCGGTCGCGCCGACGTTCGCCCCGCCGCCGAATGCCCTGCCGAGATCCACGAAGACCTACAACTTGCACCTCACGCCCATCCTCATCGTGATCGGCGTGCTGGTGGCGATCGTCGTCGCGCTGCTGATCCGGCGCTGGCTGAAGCTGATCGACGTGCGGCTGGGCACCGGCCTGATCACCGCCGAGGAGACTCCGCCGGAGATGGAGGAGGAGCGGATCCTGGCCGACGCGATGTCCGCCGGCCGGCGCGCCCTGGACGGGGACGACGCCCGCGCGGCGATCATCGCCTGCTACGCCGCCATGGAGGAGTCCCTCGCCGCCGTCGGAATCGCCCGCGGCCACGCCGACAGCCCGGCCGAACTGCTCAGCCGCGCCCAGGCCGGCGGCCTGCTCAGCGGGCCCGGGCCCGACACCCTGGCCGCGCTCTTCCGTGAGGCCAGGTTCTCCACCCACCCGATGGGAACAGCGCAGATGAACTCAGCCCGCGACGCGCTGGAGCAGTGCACCGGCCAGTTGCGCGCGACCGAGGCGGCGACCTGATGGCCAAGCCCCTGGAACGCCTGCGCGCCCACCCGGTCTTCCCGCCGCTGCTCGCTTTGGCCGGCTTCGCCGCGCTCACCCTGGTCTGCCTGACCGTGGTCGGCGGCTGGGCGGCCGGCGGCGCAGGCCTGGTCGCGCTGCTGCTGACCGCCGCGCTGGTCGCCCGCTACGTCATCGGCGCCGCCACCTTCGACGGGGGCTACCAGCGGGAACTGCGCCTGGTCCAGGAGCGCGAGCCGAGCCTGCACTCCTGGGTGAGCAGCATCGAGATCGGCCGGGGCAACGCGCTCGGTTTCGAAC
>Ga0302314_10007905_pt1 | contig 19038 bp, 18 predicted proteins | sample III_Palsa_N2_3_FD_200533 | JGI IMG/M metagenome (GOLD analysis project Ga0302314, IMG submission 200533) | Peat permafrost microbial communities from Stordalen Mire near Abisko, Sweden - III_Palsa_N2_3 | ecosystem: Environmental > Terrestrial > Soil > Palsa > Peat permafrost | place: Sweden...
CTGATGGTGGGAGTCAACGGCGTCGGAAAGACGACGACCATCGGCAAGCTGGCCACACGCTACAACGCGGCCGGCAAGAAGGTGGTCCTGGCCGCGGGCGATACCTTTCGCGCGGCGGCCGTGCAGCAGCTCGAGGTCTGGGGGAGGCGCGTCGGTGCCGAGGTGGTGCGCGGCAAGGAGGGCGCGGACCCTGGCGCGGTGGCCTTCGACGCGACGACCCAGGCCAAGGCCAGCGGGGCCGATCTGCTCCTGGTCGACACCGCCGGTCGCCTCCACACCAAGGCACCGCTCATGGACGAGATCAAGAAGGTGCGAAAGACCATCGCCAAGGCGCTCGACGGCGCTCCCCACGAGACGTTCCTGGTGCTCGACGCGACGACCGGCCAGAACGCGCTGACCCAGGCGGCCATGTTCAAGGAGGCGCTCGACCTCACCGGCATCGTCTTGACGAAGCTCGATGGAACGGCGAAAGGGGGTATCGTGCTCGGCATCTGCGACGAGCTCGGCGTGCCGGTCCGCTACGTCGGCCTCGGTGAGCGCGCCGAGGACCTGCGCGAGTTCGACGCCGAAGACTTCGTCGAGGCTTTGTTTGGTAAGGGAGAAGAGGAGTCCGCGGCGGCATAGCGCGCACTTGGTGGGACTGCGGGGTACTTACGAACTGCGGTGGTACTTAGGACCTATGGGGCGCTGACGGGCGCAAACGGGCGCAAACGGGACAGTGAGCGTTGGAAAAGAACCGAGTGATAGAATCCCAGGAATTCCCGTTGCTCCGCCGAAATTGCGCATGATATAGTCCCGCTCTCTTTTGCTCTAGGCCTGATTCCCCAGCAGTTCTCATAGTTTACATGCGGCTCGTCGTGATGGATGTTCACGGCGGTCGCGCTCGCTGCGGCGGACGGGCGCGCGGTTCGACAACGCCCTCGAAGGATGCGGAAGGGGTAGCAATGAAGCAGGCTCGCAGGTGGCTTCTACTCGCGGCAGCCCTCGTGGTGTTGCCACAAGCGGCGTACGCGCAGAAGAAGCCCCCCAAAGGAGGCGCCGCCGCCCCCGCCTCCGCTCCAGCGAGCGGTGACGCAACACCCGTGTCCGCCGACGCCGATGCACCGGCGACCGCGGCCCCGGTACCTCCCGCGACCGGGGATCAGACTCCGGCAACTCCTGCCCCGGGAGGCGATCAGGGGGGCATGGACATCTGCCAGATCACGCCGGATGCCCCGCAATGCACGGCCGCCAAGGAGATCAACTTCGGCGAGGAGGCCAAGAAGAAGGTCCACGCCGAGGTGTACGCCGTCGAGCAGCAGTACGTCATCAAGGCTCAACGGCTGGAGATCATGCCGTACTGGGCGTTCACTCTGAACGACCAGTTCGTGAGCCACGACGCTCCGGGCCTGGCTCTCAATTATTACATCACCCAGGTCCTGGCAGTCGGCGTCAACGGGAATTGGTACGGTGGGTTGAACGCCAACTCCGATTTCAACTTTCAGAACCGGCGCGCCGCGCGAGTCGCCGTCCCCCTGAACGACTACCAGGCCTCGGGGGACCTCAATTTCACCTACGTGCCGATGTACGGAAAGTTCGCCGGCTTCGGCGACTTCATCTTCAACTACGACGCCTTCCTCGAGGGCGGCGTCGGCTTGATCCGCACCGAGCCCATCCCCGTCATCGACCCCGACAATCGCAAATTCACCTGGAACAACCTGGTCAACTTCGACGTGGGGATTGGCGTGCGCATCTTCTTCACGCGCTGGCTCGCCGCGGTCATCGAGGTGCGCGACATCATGTTCTTCGACAAGCTCGAGAACCTCACCATCGCCAGCGGTTCCACCACGTTATCCATCAACAATCCCAACAACCCGCTCAACCCCAGCACCTGGTACAGCGATAACCACCCCTTCACGAACGACGTGCAGCTCCAGGTGGGCGTCTCGCTCTTCCTGCCGACGTCGTTCGAGTACCGGTTGCCCAAGTGAAAACGGAGACGAGGACGGCGATGCGGCGTTTCGTCAGGGCGGTTTTGGCCTCGATCGCGGTGGTGGGCGCGCTGTCGACGGCGAGCACGGCACGGGCGCAGGAGCTGGAGCTCACGGGTCCCCTTAAAGGTGCCCCCGCGGCTCGGCATCTGCGCCTCTACCGGCAAGGACGTCTCGAGCTGGCGCCGACGGCGTCGTTCACCTTGCTCGACGAGTACCGGCGCACCATCCTCCTGGGAGCGCGCCTCAACTACAACATCACGGACTGGATCGCGATCGGGGTGTGGGGTGCCGACGGGGCCATCACCTCCGACACGAGTCTGGCCACGGAGATCAACAATCCCGTCACCGGCGCGCCGCGCGACGTGTTGACGGCGATCAACGTCAACCACTCCAACGGCACCTACCCGTACGGCGGGTACGAACCGTTCACCAACCAGACGGCCAAACTGAACTACGTGATCGCCCCGCAGGTCACCTTCATTCCCTTCCGCGGGAAGCTCGCCATCTTCAACAAGATCTTCGTCGACGCCGACTTCTACATCGCCGCCGGAGGCGCGCTGGTGGGCATCCAGGAGCGAGGCGACTGTGGCGCCAGCGGGCAGATCGCCTGCACCGCCCCCAACTCCTTCGACCTGACCTCGAAGACGAAGGTCGCGCCCACCGGGAGCGTCGGCTTCACGTTCTATCCGGGCGACTGGTTCTCCATCGGTGTCGAGTACCGCGCGCTTCCCTTCGCCTGGAACCGCGCCGGATTCGACTCGCGCGGCAGCGGCACCAACGGGAACTTCCCCGACGGCGAGGTGAACTCCAAGGACGAGACGTTCCGGTTCAACCAGATGGTCACCGTCTCCATCGGCTTCTCGTTCCCGTTCAAGCCGAAGGTCAGCGAGTAGACGTCCCCCAGCCCGGGCTCGAGGCCCGCTCCCGCTCAGCGCTTGACGATGTGGCCGGCCGCGTCGAGCGCGAAGGGCGGCGCCAGCGTCTTGCGCACGGCCTCCCGCTCGTCCTCCGGCACCGTCCACCCGCGTGAGGCAAGGCCCTCGGCGATCCGGTTGCGCACGCGCACGCTCTCGTCCTCGCCGAGCAGATGGGCCAGCGCCGGAGCCGACGCCGCGTCGTCCTGCGCGAGGAGGGCGGAGACCGCGTGGAACCGCGCGGGCTCGTACACGTCCTCGAGGAATGGCTCCACCGCTTCGCGAATGTCGGGGTGCTTGCGCTCCTCCAGAACGGTGAGGATCTGCACCTTGGGATCGACGAACTTGGAGTACTCGGTGTCCCAGCGGGAGAGCCAGCGCAAGAGCTCGGCGATGTACTCATCCTCCCCGAGAAGCTCGGTCAAGATCTTCATCGGCCAGGCCAGGCTCTCGGCCCTGGCGGCGAAGGCGCGCACCGGGACGACGGCGCCCTTCCCGGCGCGCAGGATGCCCCGGAAGGCCGACTCTTTTTCTTCCTGGTCGGTGATGGACGGGTCCATGTGGAAGGTGAAGCGCTTGAGGAGCACCGTCACCGCCTCCGGCGTCTCCATCTCGGCGAGGGCCTGGATGGCCTCCTGCCGGTCGTAGTTCTGCGCGCGTTTCTCCACCCGGTCGGCGAACTTGGCGGCCTGGTTATTCTTCGCTTTGTTCTTCTCGCCTTTGAAGAGATCGAAAAAGCTCATCGGCGAGTCGCTGTCCGAGTAGCGCGACCGACGCGTTACGGCAAGGGCACGGCGAGCAGGACCACCTCTTTGTTCCGTGCCTGCACCTGGTAGCGCACCGGGCGGCCGTACTTGGTGGCCGCGTCCTGCTCCATGCCCTGGATGCGCGCGGCGAAGGCCTGCTCGGTGATGTGATCGGTCGGCTCGCCGATGGCCTTCTTTGCCTCCACGTACTCGCGATAGATGCGCGCGTAGTAGTCCGCCGGCGCCTCCCCCCCGAGGCTACGCACCGCCTCGGGGTCCATGGCCACCTCGCCCGCCGGCTGCGTCATGCGCTTGTCGTCGATGGCCAGGGCATCGTTGAAGTTGGCGGCGCTCGGCGACATCGACACGCGCCCCTCCTCGTCCGTGGTGTCCTCCTCCACGCCCATCAGCTGGTTTAGCAGCTGATCGATGCGGAAGGCGAGGCCCCCGAGCTCCGCGTGCTCCAGCTCGAAGCGCTTGTCGGCCTGCCCGTTGAGGATGGCCAGCAGCCCCTCTTCCAGCATGTTGATGGGCCGCGTGATGTACGCGCCGAGCAACCAGCCGCCGACCAGGACCAGGATGAGCCCCACCGCCACCGCGCCCAGGATGGGGAAGAGGGCCAGCTCCGACGGGTCGGCGATGAGCGACGCCGGCGCGGCGGCCACCAGCAGCGCGCGCTTGCCGTCCTCGAACGACGGGAGCGGCGAGGCCGCCACCAGCAAGTCGCCGCCGCGCACGTTGTCGCTCTGCTGGTGGGCCAGCGCGTTCTTGAGCATGTCCTTGGCGCTGCCGGCGATGGCGTCGTCGAGGGCCTTCGACTCCAGGGCCGAGTGCCCGACGATCTCGAAGCCGTCGCCTTGCGAGACGATGAGGTCGAGCGCGTGTCCGGTGGTGGCCTCGCTGACGCGCGACAGCGTGTCGTTGAGCGGCCGCCCCGCCACCAGCGCGCCGAGGATGGCGCCGGTCGAGTCGTGCACGGCGACGTAGGACGCCAGGTAGCGGTCCGTCTCGGACCAGATGTCGGAGCCCGATTGTCCAGTGCGCAGCGTGGACTTCAGCCCGGCGTAGGTCGCGGCCATGTCGTCGCCGCGGTTCATGTTGGTGCCGTTCCTGCCCACGATCTTCCCGCTGGAGTCGACCAGCGCCACCAGCGTGGGGACGTTCTTGTCGAACAGCGGGGCGTTCTTCATCTTGCTGAAGAGCTCCTCGCAGCGGCGCGTCGCCGCCTCGCCGCGCGCCGAGGACGACGCCTTGGAGAGCGCGTCGAGCGTCGCCTGCTCGCCGGCCGCCGCCGCCAGCCAGCGCTCGGCGCGCAGACCCCCGAGCTGCAGCTGCCCGGCGGCGCCGTTCACGTCGTTCTGCGCCTCCGTGCTGAGCTGCTCCTTGTCCCCGGCGGCCGAGCTGAGGGCCGCGCGCACCAGCAGGAACGACAGGAGTCCCACGAGCGCCACGATGAGCGCGTTGACTGCGATGATCTTCGTGCGCATCTCTTCGTCTCGCTCCCCCTTCGCTTCGCCGGAAAAACGCTATCATTCAGCACGCGAGCGCGCCAACATGCGCCTGCGAGGGACGGGAGTGACGGAGGAAGCGGATCCAGACAGCGGGAGCGGAGCCCGCGCGCTTCTCGTCGACGATGCGAGGTTCGAGGGCCACATTCCCCCTGGCCATCACCCCGAGCGGCCGGAGCGGCTGGTGGCAGCGCGCGCAGGCGTGCAGTCGGCAGCGGGCGCGACCTTCGAGAGAGTGACCGCCCAGCCCGCCACCGACGAGGACCTCACGCGCGTTCACGACCCGCGCTTCATCGAAGCGCTCGGCAAGCTCCGTGGCGAATCGGGCTACCTCGACCCCGACACCTACGTGTCCGCGCAGAGCGTCGACGTCGCACGCCTGGCCGCCGGCTCGCTGGTAACGATGGTCGACGCCATGATCGACGGCCCCGTGGCCAAGGGCGTGGCACTGTTGCGACCGCCCGGCCATCACGCCAAGGCCGATCGCGCCATGGGCTTTTGCCTCCTCAACAGCGTCGCCGTCGCCGCGGCGCACGCTCGGACGCGCGGCATCCGGCGCGTCGCGGTGGTCGACTGGGACGTGCACCACGGCAACGGCACGCAGGAGATGTTCTGGCGCGACCCCTCCGTTCTCTACCTCTCGACGCACCAGTTTCCCTTCTATCCGGGAACCGGCGATCTCGACGAGGTGGGTGAGGGCGACGGCGCGGGCTACACCGTCAACGTGCCGCTCGAGGCCGGCAGCGGCGACGGCGTGTACGCCAGCGCCTTCGAGCGCGTCCTTCTGCCCGTCCTCGAGGCCTACGCCCCCGAGCTGGTCCTGGTCAGCGCCGGCTTCGACGCGGCCGCGCGCGACCCGCTGGCGCAGATGGAGCTCTCGTCCGGCGCCTACGGCTGGATGGCCCACGCGGTCGCCCGCGTCACGGAGACCTCCTCCCGTGGCCGGATGGCGCTCGTCCTGGAGGGCGGGTACGACCTCGTGGCGCTCGAGGGCGGAATGCGCTGCGCGGTGGAGGGAATGGTGACCGGCCGCGCCGTGGAGCCCGTGCGGGCACCCGATGACGAGGGCGTCGGGCGCGCCGTGAAGGCAGCACGGCAGGCCTGGGCCACCGTGGGGTGAGGAGGATGAACGAAGTGAGACGGCGGGGCCGGAAGAAGCGCCGGCGAGGATGCTCGGGTTTGTCTTGAAAGCGGGGCCGGCACGGGTATGTTGCGCCCCGTCACGCGGTGGCCGTAGCTCAGTTTGGTAGAGCACTGGATTGTGGCTCCAGGTGTCGCGGGTTCAATCCCCGTCGGTCACCCCCCGCGGAATCACTAGGGAAAGTGGCTGTTTTCCCTTTGCCCTCCGCCGAGTTGCCGCCGCCGCGGACGCGGCGGCAACTGCAGCCAGCTCGGGGGCGGCCTGGTCCGGCGACGGTGGGGCCTTCTGACAAGACCAGCGTCGAGGCAGTGCGTCCCTCAAATGGCTCGCCCGTCGTCCCCTCAATCTTCCTGGCCCCGCTCAACGAGGTCGGACGGCCGCCGGCGGTGCCCAGCGAACACCGCGAGCACGATTGCAGCCGCGGCCGCGGAGAAGACCGAGTAGTGCAGGGAGGATTTGAGTCCGAACGACAACGCCATGGCGGTTCCGAAGAGGACGAGAAGGACGGCGCTCGCGATCGACACCCACCGCAGCCAACAGCCCACGAGAAGAGCCACGCCCAGCGTAAACGCCCCTACGGTCGCAGCCCATCCCAGGTAGGCGATGGTCCAGGAGGGCATGAAGGCGTTCACCTGGGCTGTGTAGCGAACAAACCCGGCGAAATTGCCATATCCCTCATAGCGCGCTGGCCACAGACCGAAGCGGTCCGCGATGCCTGACAAGAAGGAGCTCCCCAGAGCGACACGGGCCGCGACGATCGCCTACCTATCTGCTGCCTCCGATGGCAAAGACACTCGAGTGGGACGCTCGTTGCGGTCTCCGGCGCCGCGCTCGACTGAATGCAAAGCGCTCGAGTACTCTCCTCGGCCATGCGATCCGAGGCGCTCCGAGCGCTCGCGGCCCTTACCCTCTCCGTCGCCGCGTGCGCGCCCTCCCCCCCGCCGCCCGCCTTCCCCGAGGTCCGCCCCTGCCCATCGGCAGCTCCTTCCCCTCCTCCCGCCGCCCCGTCGCCGTCCGCGTCGCCGTCCGCGTCGCCGTCCGCGTCGCCGTCCGCGTCGCCGTCCGCGTCCCCGTCTGCGTCCCCCGCCGCATCGCCCCCGCCCCCCGCGCAGCCCCCCGTCGCCTTCACTCAAGCCCTCGACCGCGCGGAAAGCGCGATCACCTCCCGCGACTTCCTCGCCGCCGACCGCGCGATCGACGCCGCGGCCACCATCGCTGGCGGCGACCCACACCTCGCCTTCCTCGCCGCCTACGACCGCGCAGCGCGCTACGCGTACGCCGGCGACTTCGAGCGCGCCGCCGGAGCGTTCGTCGCCGTCATCCCCCAGCTCGCCAGGCACCCCGAGTCGCCCGACGAGTTCTGGTCGCACAACGCGATGATGATGGTCCGCGAGGCGCAAGGGGACCCCGCCGCGGCGCTGGCCGAGAACGACCAGGCCACGCTCTGCGCGGCGCGCGGGACGTGGGAGCCCGATCGTCGCGAGGCGCTCGCGTTCCAGAAGGACCGCTGGCACCGCGCCTACCTCACGCGCATGCTTGCCGAGTCACGCGCGGGCTCGGTGAAGGAGGCGCTCGTCCGCTACGCGCAAGCGGCGCTCGACGAGTACCGCGCGCGCGGTGGCTACCCCGACTCGGTCGCGGTGCTCGACGCCTACTTCGCGGCGCTGGACGGCAAGCGCGACGCCGCCCGCGCCGCCGCCAAGAGCGTCGACCCGGAGAAGGACGACGACCTCGAGGATCTCTACCTCGTCGTGGTCGGGCTCGACGCGGGCGGGGACGCAGCGTCAGCCGAGGCGGTGCGGCGCGTGATGCGGCGGCCGGGCGGCGTACACATCGCGCGCTCGATCATGCTCCGCTGGCTCGACATCGACGCGCAGGGACCGCGCGCCCACGGTTTCACGCCGCGCCACGCGGGCGCGCGCTGAGCGCCGCGCGCGCCTGTGCGCCAACGTGCTCGGTCCGTCGCTGGCGGTCGTAATGTAGCAGTCGACGTTGAGCCGAACGTCGTGCCAGCTGACGAACTGTTTGGAGCCATCGGACCCCGGATAGTAGTTGGCCTTCAGGCGCGAACCGCTCTGGTGCGGCTCTGCATTGGACTCCGGAACTGGATCGCTCAACGCGTCGAGGATGTCTGGTCCGTCGGTGGGACGGCTTCGTGTCCAGCCGGAGCATCATCGCTACATCCGCGGCAGGACCGCCCGCCTCCGGCTCTGGCCAAAGGTCGGATGCCTCTCGTTGGCATGAACGTGGTAGTCGGCTACCATGTCCGTGTGATCCCCAAGCAGCGGCTCTCGGCCTCCGTCGACGCCGACCTCATCGAAGCCGCCGAGGCCGCAGTCGCCGGGGGCCGCTTCGACAGCGTCAGCGCGTGGGTCAACGACGCTCTGCGTCTCAAGCTCGAACAGGACCGAAGACTCCAGGCGCTCGGCGCGTTCGTGGCGGCATACGAGGTGGAGCACGGCGAGATCACGCCCGAGGAGATCCGAGATGCCGCAAGGCGCGCACGGGGACGGGCGGTCACCGTCCGTCCCATGCTGGCCAAGCGGAGGCGGCGTGCGACCCGGCGACGGTCGTGACGCTGGTCCTCGATTCCGGGGCCCTCGTCGCGGTGGAGCGGGGGGATCGCGGCACCATCGCGCTCATCAAGGGCGAGCTTTCGGCCGGTCGGACGCCCCTGACGCACGGGGGCGTCATCGGCCAGGTTTGGCGGGGAGGCGCGGGCCGCCAGGCGAGCCTCGCACGGCTGTTGCCTGGGCTCGACATCGCTCCGCTCGACGCCGCGCTCGGTCGTCGAGCGGGCTCGCTCCTCGCCAAGACGCGAACCCCGGATGTCGTCGGCGCAGCGCTCGTGTTGCTGGCGGCGGACGGGGACTCGCTGCTCACGTCCGACCCGAATGACCTCGCGATGCTCGCGGCGGCAGCCGGTGTTCACATCGACGTCGTACGCGTGTGAGGGCCGGCGTGAGCGCCCCGACGACAGACGTTCGCCACCTGCGGGGAGCTCGTCGAAGGTTCTCGTGTCTCGCAGAGAAAAACCCTATAGGAAGTGCCATGATCTACCAGTCCATTCGTCAAATGAACAAGATGCTCGGTCAGCTCGATAGCTGGCTCGTCAAGACGACCGAGTACGCGCAGAAGAAGCCTTTCGACGCGAACACGCTCCTGGTGTTTCGTCTCGCCCCCGACCAGTACCCGTTCGTCCGCCAGGTGCAGTTGAGCTGCGACCACGCAAAGTTCGCCCCGGCGCGCTTGGTCGGCAAGGAAGCCCCCAAACACGCGGACGACGAGCAAACAATCGAGAGTTTGCACGCCCGCATTCGCTCCGTGAGGACGTGGCTCGATGGCTTCAACGCCGCCGACTTCGAGGGCGCAGAGACGCGCGTTGTCACGCTCCCGCGCTGGGAAGGCAAAGGCTTGATGGGCGAGGACTATCTCCTCGAGTACGCCATGCCAAACTTCTCCTTTCATCTCACGCACGCCTACGCGATCCTCCGCCACAACGGCCTCGACATCGGCAAGAAGGACTATGTGGGTCCGCTCAGCCTCCGCGCTCCCTGACACCACTCGAGGTCGAGCCAACATGAACGAGCACAGCGCCTTTGGCCCGCGCACGGCGCGCTGCGTTCGCGGTCACTGAGCAGGCATCGATGCGGGCCGCCATCGAGATTCGCGGCGTCGAGAAGTCCTTCGGCGCCGTGCGCGCGCTCGCCGGCATCGACCTGTCCGTCGGGCGCGGCGAGGCAATCGCCCTGCTCGGCCCGAACGGCGAAGGGAAGTCGACGCTGATCAACGTCGTCGCCGGGCTCTCGCGCGCGGATGCGGGGGAGGTTTCGGTGTGCGGCCACGACGTGGTCCGCGGCTACCGCGCCGCGCGCCGGGCGCTCGGTGTGGTTCCCCAGGAGCTCGTGTTCGATCCGTTCTTCGAGGTCCGCGAGGTGCTGCGGCTCCAGGCCGGCTACTTCGGCCTGGGGCGCGAGCAGGACGCGTGGGTCGACGAGCTCCTCGCAGCGCTCGGCCTCGCCGACAAGGCGGGCGCGCCGATGCGAACGCTCTCCGGGGGCATGAAGCGCCGCGTGCTCGTCGCGCAGGCGCTCGTGCACCGCCCCGACGTCGTCGTGCTCGACGAGCCGACGTCCGGCGTCGACGTGGAGATGCGCGGCGCCATCTACCGCCTCTGCGGGAGGCTCCTCGCGGAAGGCCGCACCATCGTGCTCGTCACGCATCACTTCGAGGAGGCCGAGGCGCTCTGCCACCGTGTCGCCGTGCTCGTGAAGGGCCGCATCGCCGCGCTCGACACGAAGCAGCGGCTGGCCTCTGGCAAGGGCGGCCTCGAGGCCGCGGTGATGGACCTCGTCCGCGCGGTGGGGCCGTGAGCTGGCGCGGACCGTACACGCTCTTCCGCAAGGAGGTGCTGCGCTTCAAGGCGGTCGCGCTGCAGACCGTCGTGGCACCGGTGATCACCGCTCTGCTCTACTTGATCGTCTTCGCGCAGATGCTCTCGCGCGGCGCACAAATCCAGCCTGGCGTCGACAACCTCGCGTTCCTGGTCCCGGGTCTCGCCATGATGAGCCTTCTCCAGAACGCGTTCAGCAACAGCTCGTCCAGCCTGATGCAGTCCAAGCTCAACGGGAACCTCGTCTTCGTGCTCCTGAGCCCTCTCTCGCCCTTCGAGATCTTCGCCGGGTTCACGGCCGCCGCGGCAGTGCGCGGGCTCGTCATCGGCGGCGGCATCGTCGCCGGCGCGGCGCTCTTCGTGCACCTCCCCTTGCACGATCCCGCCGTCGTCGTCGTCGTCGCCTTCGCCGTCCTGGGCGGAGCGCTCCTCGGCGCGCTCGGCCTGATCGCGGCGCTCTGGGCGACCCGCTTCGAAGAGCTCGCGGGCTTCCAGAACTTCGTCGTCGTACCGCTCTCGTTCCTGAGCGGCGTCTTCTACCGGGTGGACGCACTGCCCGAGCCGTGGCGCACGATCTCGCTGATAAACCCCTGCTTTTACCTGGTCGACGGCTTCCGCCGCGGCTTCTTCGGAGGTTCGGCCGTGCCGCCAGGCCGGAGCCTCGCGCTGGCGCTCGCCGCGCTGCTCGTCACCTCGATCGTGGCCGTCGCGCTGCTCGCGAGGGGCTACAAGATCCGGACGTGATCTAGCCCAGGGCTAGTCCGCGTTTGCGCTTGCGCGGAGGGCCATGGTTTACAAGGAAGACGATGAAACTCTACTTCGCCCCCCGAACGCGCGCGACCCGCCCCCGCTGGATGCTCGAGGAGCTAGACGTCCCTTACGAGATCGTCCCCGTCGATCTTACCGCCAAGGAAAACCGGGAGCCCGCCTACCTCCGCGTCCACCCGCTCGGTGAGGTGCCCGCGCTCGTCGACGGCGACGTCACCGTCCTCGAGTCGATCGCCATCTGCATGTACCTCGCCGACAGGTTCTCGGAGCGGGGTCTCGCGCCGCCGGTGTCCTCGCCGCTCCGCGGCCCGTACTACCAGTGGCTCCTCTTCTGCCCGTCGAGGATCGAACCCGCCATCGCGCGCTGGGCGCAGCACGGTGGCGACGTCGCGGAGGCCGACCGCGAGAAGGCTCGCACGCGCTTCGCCGAGGCCGCGGAGGTTCTCACCCGCGTGCTCGCCACGGGGGAGTACATGCTCGGAGACCGGTTCTCCACGGTCGACGTCATCGTCGGCTCGAACCTGAACTGGGCGCGGCGCGTCGGCCTGCTCGACGGGCGCGACGTGCTCTCGGGCTACGTGGACCGCCTATTCGCGCGGCCGGCGACACGGCGAGCCTTCGGCGACTGACGGGCGCCGCGCATCACGTCTCGAGCCGTCGCACCCACTGCTCCAGCCCCCGTAGACCTAGGTTGACCAGGTACCCCAGGGCGCCGGCGGCGAGCACGTCGAGCGTGAGCCCCTCCGTGTCGCCGGCGATCTGCGCGGCGATGACCCGCCCGCCCAGGCCACGCTCGGTGCCGGCGATCATCTCGGTCACCACGGCCACGACCACCGCGGTGGAGGCACTGGTGCGCAGGCCCACCACGAGGACGCCCAGCGACTCCCAGGGCTGTGTCCACGCGAGCGCTCGCAGGGGCGTCGCGCCGGCCACGTCGAGCATCTCGCGGCGCGCCGACCGGGGGGAGGATGCGGCCGTGATGACGGCGAGGGAGACCGTCCACACGCAGCCGAAAGCGACCGTCACCGCCCGCGCGAGCTCGTTGTATCCGAACGCGAGGAGGCAGACGGGCAGGATGACCACCGGAGGGACGCTGCGGGCGAAGTCGAGCAGGCCGTCGATCACCGGAGCCCGGCGCACCAGGACGGCCGCCAGCGCTCCGATCCCCAGACCAGCGGCGACGCCCACCGAGAGCCCCATGCCAGCGCGCGCCGCGGTCGCAGCCAGATCGCGGCCCAGGGTGGGGGCCTCGCGCGAAAGCGCGCCCAGCGTGGCAGCGGGCGTGGCGACGAGCGAGCGCCCTGCCACGTGAATCTGCGCGACGGTCCACCAGGCGCCGATCGCGCCGGCGAGCGTCAGGAGGGATGCGCCGCGGGAGGGTGCGGGTCGGCGCGCGCTCATGCCGACGCCTCGACGGTGCGGCCGTCGATGAGGCGCACGGTGCGGTCGCAGAGATCCGTCACGTCGCCCGCATCGTGGGTCACCAGGAGCAAGGCCCGGCCGCCGAGCTGGTCGCGCAGGGCGCGGCGCAATCGCTCCCGGCTCGACGCCGCGATGGCCGAGAAGGGCTCGTCGGCGATCACCAGATCCCCGGGCGATGCGAGCGCGCGGGCCAGCGCGGTCGCTTGCTTCTCGCCTCCGGAGAGGCGCCCGGCGCGGCGGCGGGAATCGACCCCAGGGAGGATCCGGTCCGCGAGCGTGCGCGCCGCGTCGTAGGCGTCCTCGCGGCGCGCCACCAGGCGGGGCATTGCCACGTTGCGGAGCACCGAGAACCAGGGAAAGAGGCTCTCCGCGTAGCCCTGGGGGAGGTACCCGACGCCTCCGACAGCGCGCTGGACGGTGCCCGCGGCCGGGGCCGTGAGCCCGAGCAGCACGCGCACGAGCGTGCTCTTGCCGGCACCGTTGGGCCCCACCAAGGCCACGCGCTCCCCCGCGCGCAGGCTGAGGCTTGCCTCGCGCAGCATCGGGTGATCGCCGCCAAGCACGCTGACCCGATCGAGCGCCGCAACGATGGTCCCGTTGCGGGGGCCGCTATGTCCGCTCTCTTCGCGCGTGCGGTCGCTCACGGCAGGGAGACGGTCGCCGCCCGCGCGTTGGTGCCCGCGAGCTCCAGGGCCCGGTCGAGCTGCGCGGCGCTGATCTCCCCGGAACGCAGGTACCGCGCCGCCGGGTAGCGATCGACGAAGGGACGCTCGACATCGCGGACGTACGGTTTCATCGCGGCCGTCCCCACCGTCGGATCGGCGGAGATCATGGAGATGGCCTCGTCGAGGGCGTCGGCCAGCGCCCGCGCCTGTGCGGGATGCTTCTGCGCGAATTCCTCCGTGACCGCGAAGGTACCGAAGAGAAAGGGCTCCCCCAGGACGCGGGGCACGTCCGGGGTGTCGGTCGCCGGCTCGGCGAGGCCCCGGGCGAGCGCCGCGGTGGCCATGGGATCGCCGGTGAACAACGCATCCACGCCGCCGCCCATCAACGCGTCCACTTCCAGGGATGGGGCGAGGGGGACGATACTCACGTCCTCCGGTCGGAGGCCGTCATGGCGCAGGATCGCCTCCAGCCAGCGGCGGTAAGCCGCGGTCGGCAGGATCCCGATGCGGCGCCCCCGGAGCGCGGCCACGCCGCGCAGTCCGCTCCCCTTCTTGGCGAGCAGGTACGAGAGTGGATGCGCGGCGTCCTCGACGACCGCGGTGACGACTCGCACCCTGGGTGGAGGAGCCCCTGGCCCGAACAGGATGGGGTAGGCGACATAGCCCCCGGCGTCGATCCGAGCCGCGCCGAGCTCGTCCGCCAGCGGCTGGGCCGTCTCGTAGCGACGCACCTCGGCGTCGATGCCGTGCTTGACGAACAGGCCGTGCTGCTCCGCGACGAAGACGGGCAGGCTGATCCGCAGAGTCGACACCCCGATCACCATGCGAATACCTCCTCCCGAGGAGCCTCTCCTGGAGCACGCGGCGAGGGAAAGCAACCCCGCCATCGCCGCGCGCCGGTCGCAACGTATGCCGGAGGCCATGCCGCCCTTTACACCTTCCGGGGTAGGGCCGAAATGGTGGGTGCCTTCGCCGTCCAGAAGGCGAGCACGGCGAGGGCGACCCCGGCGGCGAGCGCAAGCCTGGCCAGCGGAAAGCGCGCCTCCAGCGCTCCGGCCGAGGCTCGCCCGAGCACCGAGCCGACGTTGCCCAGCGCATTGCAGATGGCGAACTGCGTGGCAGCGACGCGAGGCTCGGTGAGATCCATGAAAAGGGCCGTCAGAACCGTGAGGACAGCGCCGCTGGCGGCCCCCGAGGCGAGCGCCTGGACGATCCACACTCCCTTGATCGACCAGTGGGTGGAAAGGAGCCCGAACCCCGCCCACGAGACCGCGCCGAGGACCAGCGCCCCCGCGAGGACGGGCGCGCGTCCCCGCCGGTCGGCGAGCCGCCCTCCGGCAAACGCTCCGATCAGGTTGGGGGCGAGCGCCAGCGCGCCCAGGGAGGCGTACTCCGCTGGCCGGAAGCCGTAATCCCTCACGGCGGCGGCGGTCATCATGATCCCGAGGCAGCCGGAGAGAAAATACACCGCCAGGTACGTCCCGAGGGCCCGCGCGCTCGGGCGAGCGAGGAGCGCGCGAGTCAAGAGTCGGGCGCTACCCGCGAGCGCGAGCGGCGCGCGATCGGCGGCGACGAACGCCGGCGCCCCCCGCGTCCAGGGCAAGAGCCGCTCGCCCGGCCTCTCGCGCAGCAGGACCGTCGGTGCGCACGCCGCCAAAAGGAGCAGGAGCTCAAGCCCGGCCGCCGCGCGAAACCCCGCTGCCGCCAGGACCGCCGAGAGGCCGGCGCCGCCGATGACGTTCCCGGTTGCCTGCGCCCCGGACATCACTGCGTTGGCCAGGCCCCGTTCGCCGTTGGGGAGGACCTCGACGGCCAGGCCGTCGCCCGCGACGTCCGACATCGCCGCGAAGAGCGCCTGCGCAGACAGGACCCCGGCCAGGGCGCGCACGTGGGCCAGGGGAGAGGGGAGCGAGAGGAGCGCGACCGTGCTCGCCACGAGCCCGAGCTGTGCCCCTAGGATCCATCCCCGGAAGCGCCCCATGGCGCGGTACTTGAACCTGTCGACGAGCGGCGCCCACACCACCTTGAGCGCCCAGGGCAGCATGGTGGCCGCGCTGAGCATCCCGATGTCGGCCGTGGGCATCCGGGCCTCGGCGAGCCACGCTGGCACGGCGAAGACTGCGAAGCCCATGGGGAGCCCCTCGGCGAAGTAGATTGCGCCGAAGTTGACGAATCGGCGTGCGGAGCTGTCGGAGAGGGTGGACCCGACATCGGTCAAGCACGGGCCTTGCGCTGGCGAGTGCGGCGACGTCGATGGAGGAACGGAAGTACTGCCAGCACCGAAGCAAAGAGAGCTGCTCGGGCCCAACCCTTGGCCCCGGCCCCGGGCCCCACCTCGCATCCGCACGACGATCCGGTCGACGGCCCGCAAGCGCCCGTCATGCACTGTCCGCCGTCGACGTTCGTTGGCGGCGGTTCGATATGGCGCACGCAGCGGGCGTAGCCGAGGCCCGTCACCGAGATGCCGTCGACGACCCCGAGGTTGAACGTGATGGCCCAGGAGAGCGTCGGCGCTCCTTCGTTCTGGGTCGAGGTCCAGTAAAGATCGCCCTGGGCGCCCGTGAACGCCGGGTCGATCGCCACGCCGTTGTTGAGGGCGTCGTACTGCACGAGGCTTTCGAGCTCGCTGATGTTGGGAAGATGCCAGCCCGAGAGGCCCCCGAGCGACAGGTGCGCGCAGTAGTCAAGGGAGTCCTTCTGGCTTCGCTTCGTGCCGTCGTCCACGCGCTGCCACTCCAGCTTCGTGGTGGTGTCCTGGACCGTCTCGGGCAACGCCGTGAGCAGGCCCGCCTTGCGCAGTCCCACTTCGCCGACGTTGAGGATGTTGCTCTGGCCTCGAACGCAGCGGACCGGGAGTGCCGAATCCATGAGCAGCGGGATCACCTCGCCGAAGTCGAACTTCACCGTCCAGGCCAGCATGTTCGTGGAGGCCGTGGGCGTGGACGTCCAGTAGTTGGTGCTCTGCGCGCCGCTGAAGCTGGGATCGATCGACGGCAGGTCGACGCCGTTGTTGATCAGGGTCATGAGCTCGATCACCGAGGGCAACCTCCACCCGATGGCCGCTTCGGCGCTCGAGAAGCTCGCGCAGTGGTCGACCGCTGCCGCGTAGGTGTAGGTGTTGCCGTCGTCGGCGGGCTGCCACACGAGGCCCGTCGTCTTGTCGGTGATCTCGTCGCTCGCCGTTTTCACCAGCGCCTGGGCGTTGGGCTGGAAGTCGCCGTCCTGGAGCTGCCAGTTCGCCTGCGGGCACGTGAGGTCCTGGGCCGTGTCCGTGGCGCAGGTGACCACCCCCGTGCGGTAAACCGCCGGGTGAGGCGAGGTGGGGAGTGGCGCGGGTCCGACCGCCGCGGCGTCGGGGCTGCTGCCGACCATCTCCACGCCGGCATCGACGCCGGCGTCGGAGTCGCCAGGCAGGCTCGCAGGCGAGAAGAGCTCGGCGAACGGGATGCAGGTCTGCGGGTTGCAGCCCCCGGCCACGAGCACGCGCCCGTCGCTCAGCTCCACGCCGACGTGGAACGCCCGGGCCATGAACATGGCGCTCGTCCCGATCCACTCGTGCGCGAGCGGCAGGTAGACCTCCGAGGTGGGGAGGCTGGCGCCGGTGGAGCTGGCTCCGCCTGCCATCAACACCTCGCCGTTGTTGAGGAGGGTCGCCGTGTGGTGGTGCCTCGCGCCCGCCATCGACGGGGCCGCCGAGAACTGGCTGCCGGCGTCCGATTCGGTCCAGATGTCGGCCGACGGCAGCACCGTCATGCACTGCGCGTCGGCACATCCCCCGGCCACGAGAACGGTGCCATCGTTCAGCTGCGTCGCGCTATGCCCAGCGCGCGGCGAGCTCATGGAACCCGCGGCGGTCCAGGCGTTGGCGACCGGATCGTAGAGGGTAGCGTCGCCCAGCACCGTCGCGCACGCGGGGTCCGCGCAGCCCCCGGCGACCAGCACGCGTCCGTCGGCGAGCGCGGTCGCGGTGCCGAAGCCGCGCGGGACCGGGAGCGGAGCCTGCTCGCTCCAGGTGTTGGTTGCGGCGCTCCACCTCTCCACGGAGGCCGTGCAGCCGCCGACGTCGCAGCCGCCCGCCACGAGGGCGTCGCCGTTCCCGATCGGGACCCCCATGGAAGCAAACCTCGGGCTCGATAGGGTGTTGCCTGCAGCGATCCACGAGCCTTGGGCGATGGAGTAGCGCTCGGAGAGATTCGTGGTCTGCGTGCACAACTGCGACTCGCAGAATCCGGCGTCGGTCATCTGGGTGCAATTGGTCTCCGTGCACCCCCCCGCGACGACCAGGTCGCCCGAGGGCAGAGGCACTCCGGCGAACGTCGTCCGCGCGGTCAGCATCGCCGCCCCCGAGTTCCACGTGCCCGAATCGGGATTCCACACGTCGGTGTTGGCCAGGACTTGCCCGCACGAAGTCTGGACGAAGCTCGACGGGCAGCCCGTTAGCGCGCACCCTCCGACCGTCATCACGCGGCCATCGGGACGCCGCCACGCAGCGTCGCCCCAGTGCGATGTGGTCATCGCTCCCGTCGTGGACCAGTCCGGATCGACGAGGATCGGCGCCTTCAGCCCCGCCAGATCGATGTCGAGGACGATCGAGCGCCCCACGATGTGCGCCGTGCCTCGGCGGCGCTTGCCGTCCGCGGCCCGCGCCAGCGGGGCGCTCAGGCGAAGGCGCGCGACGCCGTCCTTGCCCAGCGCCTCGATCATCGTGTCCGCTTCGCGCAGAGTCCAGACCGCCGAGCCCGTGTCGAACTCGAACTCCCTCCGGAGGTGCGCCGGCGGCTCGCGCAGGTAGACGTACTCGTCCACGTGGGTCGGGGTCAGCTTGTAGAGGAGGTCTCCACCCGCGACCGCCCCGCGATAGACCACGACGCCCTGGTGGATCTCGGCGGGCACGGGCTTCATGCCGATCTCCACGGTGCGCACCGAGAAGCCGTCGACGCCGTCGAACTCGACGACGTGCGCGGCACTCGCCAGCGGGGGGAGGTGCGCGTGGAGCGTCTGACCCGCGGCGTCGCGGCTCAGGACGAACGTCGAACGGAGCGTCTCGAAGCGCGGGGTGACCGTGCCGTCGGCGGCGCGGTCGAGCTGGAGGTCCGACACCATCCCGAACCACTTCCGGGTGGCGTGGAAATGCGTCTGGATCTCCGAGAGCAGCTTGTCGGTGCTCGTGGGCCAAGTCTCTGCGCGCGCAAGAGACGCGACGAGGAGCGGCGTGAGGGCCGCCGCAACGATGAACAGATGTGGTCGCGGAGCGTGTGGCCGCATCCTAGCCGCAGCTCGTGACAAGCTCGGCGTGATCGGGACGAGGGCGACGCGCGGGTGGAGGCGCCGAGCGTTGCGGCAACACGGTGTCCGTGCCCATCACCCAGGGGGCGATCTCGAGCCTGCCACCACCGATCATCCCTCCGTCGGCGAGCAGGTCCATCGTCGATTGGAGGCGTGCGACGTCCACCTCTCGCGACGTGAGGAAGGTGGGGCGCCCCAGCCCGTCTCGCAGGTCCGCGCAGG
>Ga0302314_10007906_pt1 | contig 19034 bp, 14 predicted proteins | sample III_Palsa_N2_3_FD_200533 | JGI IMG/M metagenome (GOLD analysis project Ga0302314, IMG submission 200533) | Peat permafrost microbial communities from Stordalen Mire near Abisko, Sweden - III_Palsa_N2_3 | ecosystem: Environmental > Terrestrial > Soil > Palsa > Peat permafrost | place: Sweden...
CGGCGGTCATCCCACCGGGGATCTCCCCGGCGGTCGTCATAGCCCTGGGGACCGCGGCGCTCGTCGTGCGGTGCCGGGGCCGGCGGGCTGCCCTTGCCCCGGCTGAGCTCGGCGATGAGGAAGGCGGCGCAGATGACCCCGCTGATGCCCGCGGTCAGCGTGACGATGATCCCCACGCCGGTGATCTGCATGTAGGCCAGCGACGTGGCCGCGATGACGCTCCAGGTCATGCTCGCGCCGAGGATGATGTTGAAGCGCCCCAGGCGCTCCTTGGTCGTGAGCCAGCACGCCACCGCGCAGCCGGGGGTGATGCCCAGCGTCACCAGCCCGACCCAGACGGCCTCCCCGCTGCCCCGGGCGAACATCGCCACTACGGCGCCGAGCAGGGCGGTGCCGAGACCGATCGCGGCCGTTGCCAGCCGGTCGCCTCGCGCTTGGTCAGCGGTACGACTCCATGACGGCAGGTACTGGCTCAGGCCAGACCGTTCATCCATCGATTCCCGAGACCTTGCGCCGAGCACGGTCACCTCGGTTCCCACCCCGCATCTAGCAGCCCGCTCTGGTTGCTTTGTATGTTTCCTTCTTTATCAGGCGCCACACTAATGTGCGTGTGAGCGTCTTCGGACCGTAGGTGACCGCCGGACTCGCCTTCCCCCTGGCGCAGCTCATCGATGAGCGCGCGGAACGAGCTCACGGTCTCGGTCCAGGAATGCGGGTCGCTGTACCGCTGCCCGCGACGCTCGATCACCCGCAGCAGGGCGTCCCGCAGGGCGGCCGGGTCGCGGGGCGGGACGAGCAGGGCGCCGGGGTAGTCGCGAACCGCCTCGACGAGCCCGCCGACCGAGGTCACCACGACCGGCAGCCCCGCGCTCATGGCCACCTGCAGCGGTCCCGAGGCGGATGACCGGTGGTAGGGAAGGATCACGGCGTCGGCCCGGGCGAGGTAGTCCGTCAGCTCCGAGTCGGTCACGTAGCGGTCCACGCGCTCGATGAGGTCCGCGTGCGGGCTCCGGGCGATGGCCTCGTCGGGCGCCACCCAGCCCTCCCAGGTCTCGCCGACGATGGTCAGCCGGAACTGGGACGCCTGGTCGCGGTCGAGGCCGCTCAGCGCCTCCACGATGTCCTCGACGCCCTTGAACGGGCGGACCACGCCGAAGAACAGGAGCCGGAACGGCTGGCCCGACGGCTCGCCGTGCTCGACTGTTTCCGACTGGACCAGGTGGTCGTACGGGCCGTGCGGGATGACCCGGACGGGCTTGTCGGCCAGCGCATGCCCGGAGGTGATGGCGTCCAGGTCGAACTTGGAGTGGACGACGTGCCCGTTCACGCGGGCGAGCAGCCGCGGCATGAGCGTGCCGACGTAACTGCGCGTACCGAACAGCGCGGCCTCGCCTACGTCCTGGCCCTCATGCCATTCCAGGATGACCCGCGCGCCGCTGCGGGCCGCGTGGCGGGCCAGCCGCAAGTAGGTATGCAGGACGGCGCCGGTCCACCACTGGATGATGACGACATCGGGGCGCTGCTCGTCCATGAACTTCAGCGCGCCGCTCATCGTCTTGCCCCAGTACCAGTCCACGCCGTCGTAGACCGGTATGTGCGACGGGTAGGTGGCGTCATTGACGGGAGCACCTACCCGGCTCGCGCCGGGATACAGCCGCTTAGGCACCAGGCCCCGCATCAGCAGCACGCTTACGGAGTATTCCTCCGCTAGCGCGGTCGCCAGCCGGTAGGTGTAATGGCTAATACCGGATGTGAAGCGCCACCCTGAGCCGATCACCATCACGCGGGCAGGCGAAGCCTGACGGTCGGCGGTCATTAGACTGATTCCTCCGCGGGATGGCTCTGCCGGGCAACGGCCAGCCCGGCCTCCTCCGGCACCGCGGTCGACGCCGATGCCGTCGTGGCCGACGCCGCCGGCGCCGCGCCGTGGCTGTCGGCCCGCCACTCGGCCAGCATGGTGCGCACGATGCGCAGCCCGTCCTGGGTCGCGTTGAGGTTGCTCACGCCGTGGATGCGCGAGTACTCGTGGCTGCGGACCTCGGCCACGCGCAGCCCGGCCTTCGCCGCGCGGACGTGAATCAACGTCTCAACCTCAAATCCGTCACCCCACAGCGAGCCGCCGCCGGCCGGCGGCGGCGAGGTGGCATCCAGGGCAAAGGCGGGCAGGTGCCTACGCCAGAAGACGTTGTACCCATAGCAAAGGTCGGTGTATTCACGACTGTACATGACATTGAAGAACTTGGTCAGTACGTCGTTGCCGAGCTTGCGCAGGCGGGTGATGTCATCGCTGCCGCCGCCCAGGGAAAACCGTGTCCCCTTGGCGAAGTCCGCGCCGTCGACCAGGGCCTGGACGAACTGCGGGATCTCGCCTGGATCAGCCGATCCGTCGGCGTCGACCATTGCAATGATGTCGCCGGTCGCCGCTTCGAAACCGCAGGCAAGAGCATTTCCCTTGCCTTTCCTGGTCTGGCAAACAACGGAAACGTCCGGGCGCATCTTGCGAGCGACTTCCACGGTGTTGTCAACAGATCGCCCGTCCACCAGAACTACCTGGTGGATGTCCTCGGGAATTCGCTCGAAAACATGCGGAATATTACGTTCCTCGTTAAGTGCCGGGATAACGATAGATACTGTTGGCAACAACATTATTTCGAAAGCCCCCTAGCGCAGATCATAACTCTTCGCTTATGCTGCGTAGCAGTACGTGTGGCGGCAGGTCCTATGTTCTAGATGAGACGTTGGAGCTTGCCGTCTGGTTTACTCGGTGATGCTATTTTTTTAGATATACGCTTAGCTCTCGCAGAGTCACGGGGGGTGATCTCCACGAGTCCTGGCCTGCGGCTTGGCCCCGCGGAGTCAGTCCCCCGGACGCCGTCGCCGCGCGGCCGCCACCTGCCGGCACAAGCCGACAGAACAGCGTGGCCATACCCTAGCAGTCAGCCACACACGGGACATAAGTACCGGCGTTTTGCCCAAGATTTACCTGTAAATATCGGACACACATGGCTCTGACGGCCTTGCCCAGCATTGCCCGTGACTGCGCTTAGTGACGGGGGCGCCGAGCGCCCAGCGGACCACGCAGTGTCCGGCGTGAGACAAGAACCGCTGGTGAACAGTCCATATACGGCGCCCTGGCTAAGGCCGGTCAGCACCCGATATCGAGTGATCGGGCAACATCTTGACCCGGCCTCCGCATGGCCGCGCTTATCACCCGCGGTGATGTGATAATTCCCTCAATCACGCACGCCGCAAGGACACCGAGGCCGAATCCAGTCAGCCCGCCCAACTTGCCGCCGCAGACAGCGGCAACGACCAGCAGGAATCCGGTACCGGTCAGCACGACAGCCGCGCGCCGGATATTGCCGGTCGCCCGGCACACCGCGATGTAATGGTACTTAGTGATGCTCGGCAGGTAACTCAGGCTCAGCAAAATCAGCGAAATGACACCCGTCCGCGCATAACTAGCCCCGAAAAGGCCGAGTATCAACGGGGCGCCGAGGCAAAGCACGACCACACCGGGGACGCCAAGCAGCGTCGAGGTCCGCAGGCTGAAGCGCAATTTCGGAAGCAGGGCCTCCTCGTCTCCTGAGGCGACGGCGAACAGGACGGTCGACAGGGACTGCGGAATGATCCGCAGGAAGCTGGCTACCATCCAGGCGGCGTAGTACGCGGCGTTCGCGTCCGGCCCGACCGTGATCGTCACCAGCACCGGCAGCAGCATCCAGGGGATGACGAGGGCGAGGTTCAGCCAGTTGTGGGTGAGCGTGAGCCCGCCGAGCCCCCTGAGCACGCCCCAGTCCGGCCGGCGGAACACCGGCTGCCGGGCCACCACCCGCTGGATCGCGAGCACCCCCAGCGAGATCGCCGCGCCCGCCGTCCAGGAAAACACGATCCCGGCGCCGAACTTGTCCTGCAGGCCCCACGCGGCTACCGGCAGCAGCAGCAGCTTGGCGAGGACGAAGATGAAGTTGCGCCACAGCTGGAGCTGACCGCGCATCAGGCCGATCGTCGCGTCATCGAACACCATCATCACGGAGACGACCGCGATCCCGGTCACGACCACGACAAGCTGCTCGGGGTCGCCGGTGATATCCGCGAAGTTGCGGCTGACCAGCGGGGCGAGGAGCGCGAACGCCAGGCCGAGCACGAGCGAGCCCGCCCCCGTGGCCAGTAGCGCCGCCCAGATCAGGCCGCCCTTGGATTTCCGGTTCGGCAGCTCGCCGATGAGCAGGGTGTTCAGCCCGAAGGTGCCGATCGTGCTGAGCACGGACATGGCCGCGATGGCGGCCGAGCCGAATCCGACGGCATGCGGGGAAAAGAGGCGGGCCGCCAGCGCCCAGAACGTGAATCCCAGGGCCGAGGTCATGATGGAGGTCGCGAAGAGGCTGCCGGCGTTGCCCAGGATGTCGCGGTTCGCCCGCCAGGTCCTGGCCGCGAAGTTGCCCGGCCGTTCGGGTCGCGGAGCGCCGAGCGCCTCACGGGGCAGCTGGGCGATTTCTCGCTCGAGTTGGAAATCGGTCATGCTGGGCCCCCGCCCGCCGTCACCGTACTGGTTCTTCCTGGTTCGCTGCCCGCGCTGGTCTCGATGGCGGGGCCGGCAGCACCCGGGGCCGACGCCGCGGAGACCACTCCGCGAACATGGTCCTGACGACGCGGATGCCGTCCCGCACCGCGTTCAGGTTGCTGACCCCGTGGATGCGGTCATGCTCGAAGCTGGGAACCTCGGCGACGCGGAGCCCCGCCTGCGCGACGCGCACGTGAATGAGCGTCTCGATCTCGAACCCGTCACCCCAGAACGGACGCCCGTCATCCCCGGGCGGAGACCAGGCGTCCAGGCCGAGAGCCGGCACGTGCCGGCGCCAGAAGACGTTGTATCCGTAACACAGGTCCGAGTACCTGCGGCCGTAGCCGAAGTTGAAGAACGCCGTCAGCACCCAGTTGCCCGCCGCGCGCAGCCCGGTGATGTCGCTACTGCCCCCGCCGAGGGCGAACCTCGTCCCCTTCGCGAAGTCAGCTCCCCCCACCAGGGCCGCCACGAACAGCGGTATCTCGCCCGGATCGGCCGACCCGTCAGCGTCGATCATCGCGATGACGTCACCGGTCGCGGCCTCGAACCCGCAAGCAAGAGCGTTGCCCTTGCCCTTCCTGCACTGCTGCACCACCCGCACATCGGGACGCAGGCGCCGCGCTACTCCCACCGTGTCGTCGACGGAGCGGCCGTCGATGAGGATGACCTCATGAACTCCCGCCGGTATCTGCGCGAAGACGTGCGGGATATTCCGCTCTTCGTTAAGCGCGGGAATGACCACGGAAACCGTTGGCGCCGCCATCAGCAAAACTCCCCGGGATGAGGGAATGATGTGGATGCGAAAGCCTGGACATTAAATTGATGTGCTGAAAGACATGGCATCGCCATTGGCAGCACGGCCCACCCTCCGGACTGTCTTACGGTTGACCCTTACCCACGCTACTTTTGATTACGGTAAGCCGTCAATCAGTAACCTTGCGTGGTCGCGGTGGTTCCCCTTCCCATCCGCTAAGCCCAATCAATCATACCCGCCGGAAGCTTGTCCATTTAAAGCACTCATTAGTTACGTGACGTTAACGACGCCGTCGATCACGCTGTGGATCCCTGATGGGTAACGTACGGTTACGTCGCGCCATTGACGCCAAGGCAACATCGTACGACTCAAAGTAATCGACTCACTACTTTAAGTCTTGATTTGTTTGATGCGACCTGCGTAAATATGAGCCCGTGAGCAACGAAACCGTCAGAGGGACAACAGGAACAGCAGTGGCCCGCGGCATCCACGACCACCTCTTGGCCGCCCTTGGCTACCTGCCGCGACCAACAGCCGATCGGGTCGCGAAGACGAGCCTGGTCACGTCGCGGCCGCCCCGACTTATCGCGAACGTCACGAACAGACATAGGAATTTCCGCGAGATTGAGCGGACATGCACGTTCGTAATTAATTAAAACTCGGTTAAAAATCGAAAAAGAATTCAAATATTTCTTATATACGATTAGAAAACACGAGGTAGGAGAAAGTTTAATTCCACCAGATCGTTGGCTAGAAATTCACCGCTGGTTGACGGCGTGTTCGGCCCTTCTCGTTGCCGGATTCGCTAGGTATGGAGCCTTATGGATCTAGCACAAGGAGGTATCGTTAGATACGTGAGGCTGTTTTAGCTCTTGATCAGGTAGCCAAGCCGCGAGGAGTGGACGATGGCCTTTCGGCGGGGGCGCTGGGTGGCGGCGGGGGCCATCGCGGTGGCGGCGGTCGTGGTAGCGGTGGCCGGGTCCACGAGCGGCAGCGGCACGGCCGGCCTGTCGGCGGCGCCGCTCGGGGTGAACGTGGCGCCGTGGGACGCGGTCTACGCGGGCCCGGGCGGCGGCACGGCCAGCCGGCTCCTCAAGGCGGCCGGGATCCGGGAGCTCCGCTACGGCGGCGGGTCCTGGGCGGACATCTACGACTGGCGGACCGATACCGACATCGGCAATTGCCTGCCGGACCGCGCGACGGCGTCGTTCACCTCCGAGTGTGCCTCGACCGACCCGCTGGGCTTCGCCCGGCTCGCTCAGCGGGCCGCCGCGATCGGCGCGGACACCCTCGTCACGGTGAACTACGGGTCCGGCACCCCCGCCCTCGCCGCCGCCTGGGCCGCCTCCCTGACCCCTGGGGAGCGCGCCAGCATCCGGTGGGAAATCGGCAACGAGAGCTACGGCTGCTGGGAAGTCAACAACGAGCTCGCCGGGCCTCCCGCCCGTTACCAGGGCTACCGCCCGGGCGACGCCAGCGCCGCCGGGCAGTACCAGACCTGCCCGGTCACCACCCAGGGCCCGGCGACCGGCACCAGGACCCTGGCCACGTCCTACGCCAGCAACGCGCTGCGGTTCATGCGGGCCATCCGGGCGGCGGATCCGGGCGCGGTAATCGGGGTCCCGTGGGCGTTCGGCTCCGCCGTCCCGGGCAGCGCCGTGGCCGACAGCGGCGAGTGGAACAGCATCGTCCTGCGGGCCGACCGGGCCTACGTCGGCTTCGTCGACGCCCATTACTACCCTTTCAGCTTCACCGGCTCCACCGGTGGCGCCAGCCCTACTGACTCCCAGGTCCTGCGCGCCCTGCGGGCCATCCCCGCCTTGTACGCCGGGATCAGGGCCGCCCTCAGCGCGGACGACCCCGGCGCGGCCGTGGTCGTGGGCGAGACCGCCGTCTCGACCAGCCCCACCACCACCGTCTGCACCCCGGTCGGCGCGGTCTTCGCCGCCGGCGACACCCTGGCCTGGCTCGCCGCCGGCGCTCGCGGCGTCGACTGGTGGGACCTGAACAACTACGGCGACACCGGCACGGCCTGCACGCACCGCGACTTCGGCCTCCTGACCTCCGCGGCCAAGCCCGTCCCCGAGACCCCGTACTACGGCTACCTGCTCGCCTCTCACCTCGCGCAGCCCGGCGCCCTGCTGACCACGCTCGCCACCTCCGACCGCGCCGACGTGCTGGCCTATCAGGCCGTCCTCGCCACCGGGGGCCGTGCCGTCGCGTTCATCAACCTGAACACCGCCGCGGCCCGTACCGTCAGGTACGCCGTTCCCCCGGGCCTCGGCGGTGCTCTCCGCACCTGGACCTATCGGGCCGGCGACCAGGACCCCGCCAACTCCACGATCACGACGTCGACCGCCCATGCCGCTTCGGCCATCACCCTCCCGGCCGAATCGATCACGATCATCGAGACCCGGTAACCCGGCGCATCCGCCGCCCGGCGGGCGCGGGACCAGGCGCGGGACTACTTGTGGTCGTGACGGTCCTGCGTCACCTTCTTGACCGGCCTGCCCTGCGGCCGGGCCTTCAAGATGTAGGTCTCGCCGTTCCGGTACCACACCGTCCAGTAGGCGGATGCGGTCAGGCGCGGCACCAGGTTGGGCAGGGTCCCGGGGGCGAGGATCCCGTAGTAATTGTTGTACTGAGTCATTGACGGCGAAACGGCGAGATAACCCACGCCGCCGCCCAGCAGCGTGACCATGCGCGCCAGGGCCTTCGGGCTCGTGTGCTCAAGCCCGGTCCCCTCGTACATGGGGATCTCATCGAGCGAGAGATCGTTCTGCGTCACCTGGTCGTCATGCAGCACGTAGTTGTGGTCCGGGCGGGAGGGGAAGTTCGCGGACGCGAGTATCAGCATGGTGTTGACCCGGGCATGATCAAGGAAGTAATCGGCCGCGGCGATCTCTCCCGTCGGGACTTGCGTGACCTGGAACAAGCCGAAGTCCTGGGCCTGGGCGCTGCCGAGCCCGGCGAAGATCCCCCAGCATGCCACCACGGCCAGGGTCAGCACCGGGAGGCGGTTCAGGTCGGCCAGCCGTCGCGCTATGACCAGCGCGCACCAGGGCGACGAGAACAGGAAGACCCGGTAGATGGCCTCTCCGTCATAGTTCGACACCAGGGCGAACGAGAACGGGACCAGGGCGAGGATGACGGGGAGGAGCACGGTACCGAAGCGCCGCCGGTAGGAAAGCGCGCAGACGGCGGTCCCGCCCCAGATGCCGAGGGCGATCAGCTTGGCCACCACGCCAGCGAGGGCCGCGGGCTTGCCCGGATGCGAACTCGCCGACGCGTCTCCCGCTTTCCCCAGGAGGTTCGACAGGTTAAGGCCGTCAAGCACGTTGTTCTGCTGTATCGCGCCCACGTGGAGCAGCGGGTAAGCCGCCAGCAGCACGATCACGGGAATGATGATGCGCGGGTTGCGCAGCACGCCCAGTACCCACAGCACCACCAGGCCCGCGAACACGATGTACGGCGTCAGCTGGTGCGTCACCACGATCGCCGCGAACATGGCGATCAGCCCGGCTAGCTGGGCAATAGTGCCCGGGCCGGTCAGCCGCTCGCTATCGGGAACCGTCAGGGGCGGGATCTGGAGCCATCGCCGCCGGGCGAAAAACCTTCGCAACCGCGACGGCTCCACCCACGGCAGCAGGAGGAACATGAACAACAGCGACAGCGTGAACGCGGTCGTCTGCGGCGAAAAGTAGAACTGCCCTTCCCAGTTGGCCGTGATAAAGAGCACGACGGTGATGTACGGGACGACCGGGCGATCCGACGCGAAGCGGCGGGCGATGGCGAACAGAACGAGTGCGTCGATCGCCGAGAAGAACAGCTGCGCCCAGTTTCCGTCGGTCAGGGCTGACCGCCCGCTCAGCCGGACAAGCCCGGCAGCCGCCGCGAAGAAGCCCGGCCACTGCTGATAGATGTCGAAGGGGTCGTTCAGGGCTCCGCCGTGGACGATGAGGTCAACGACGCCAAAGTGCTTATAGGTCCAGGACGACAGCGTGGTGTTGGCCAGCATCATGGGCACGCCGTTGAGCTCAACCAGCACAAATGCCATCGCCGCCCAGGCCACCGGCCGCAACGGGCCCAGGTACCGCAGCGCGAGCGCGAAAGCGCCGAAGGTAAGAATCACCGCGAGATAGAACGGCGCCCCGAGCAGCGGCAGCAGGCCGTAGCTGCCCACGGCATGCCCGGCGGCCCGGTCCACCGAGTCGGCCAGCAGTCCGGCCGCGACCACCAGCGCGATCGTCCCGATGATCAGCGGAGCCTTAACCGACGCGGCCGGGGCCGCGTGCTCCGGCGACCGCTCGCGCCGGTCAAGCGCGGGTTGCCAGCGCGTCTCGCGGACCCGGGGGTCAACCCAGCCTCGATCATCGCGGCGGTCGTCTCTCCCGGCGTTCTCCGGCGCATGCTCCCGTGGCCGGTCGCGCGGCCGGTCGCGCTGGGCGACCAAGAAGACGACGGAGCCGGCCGCGCCGAGCCCGGCCGTCCCCGCCACCAGTAGTGCGAGGCTGGTGATCTGCGACCAGGCGAGCACCGTGGCGAACAGGACGCTCCAGGCCATGCTCGCGGCGAGCACGGTCACGACCCGCGTCAGGCGCTGGCCGGTCGTGACCCAGCACGCCGCCGCGCAGCCCGGAGTCACGCACAGCGTCACCAGCCCGACGTACGTGGCCAGCGAGGTGCCCTTCCCGACCCACGCGAAGCCGGCACCTATTACCGCGCAGCAGAGGCCGACAATCGCCGTCCTGCGCTGGTCCGCTCGGGCTTCGTCCGCCGCTCGCTCATTCGTCGCGTGCTTATGCCTGGCGTCGAGCGCGGTCATCTAGATTCCCATTCCCCGGCGAAATTTCACCGAATGGGCAGATGACCTGGATTTACGAGCGCGGATATTCGATCGACCCGTTGAAAGACATGACGTTGCCATCGGCAGCACGGCCCACCCTCCGGTACTGACCCAACTTGGCCACCCGCACACGCTGCATCAATTACAATCTGTAATCATTTATCGCGCAGCGCGGTCGCGACGGCTCCCCTTTAACTTGCCAACGACCCAACTAACCACACCCACCGGAGGCCTGTCCAAATAAGTACTGATTAGTTACGCGACTTTAACGATGCCGTCGTTGTCATTGTCGATACCTGAGGGTTGACGTACGGTTACGGCGGATCACCTGATAGCCGAGGCCCGGGCAAACCAGCCGAGTATCGCACAGCGATAGTGATCACATTCACAAAGCGCGCAGTCACTTCCCGGCCGGTAGTGATTGTGCGTCGCCCGGTCATGCCCGCAGACGCAGCCGCGGGACAGTCTGGGCAGCTTCCCTACGAACATCCCCCCACCTTCCGACCCAGAGATACCCGCACGCGGGCTAAGCCATCACCAGTCTCGGAAAGTAACCGTACCGCAACGCTAAGGTACATCTCCTGGATTCAGGCCTTGGTCCCCAGTTGGTTATCGGTGATCACGTAAGGCTCCACCTGATGACTCGCAGCCCACCGCCGAACGCGCGGCAACGTGATCGTGCCCAATTCCACGAGGCGGTGAAACGCGGCCAGGTGGTTCGACAGCGAGCGCCCCGCGCCGCCCAGCCGCGGGTACCAGTCGGCCGCGGTGAACAACCCGTCCTCACCGGCCAGGACGTCATGCCGGTTGCGCGCCCAGTGCTTGGGGCTCGGCGTTTTCGGCAGCTGGTTTTTGATGGCGAGCTCCTCGACCTCCTGCTGCTGCCGCACGTGCGGAGCGGGCAGCGGCGGCCAGGACAGGTACAGGCCGAAGTAGGCGACGAGCGCCTCCTGCTTGGCCGCGGTCAGGTAGCGCGTCGGCGCCGTGATCAGCCGGGTCTGGGAGCCGGTGGCCCGCGGCGGAACCGACGCGTTCAGCAGGAGCATCCGGAAGGCCTCCCCGTTCTCGTTCGGCCGCCGTTCCCGGGCCGCGACCGGGATCCAGACCGCCACGTCCTCCCCGGTCATCGGCATCGTCGTGCCCGGACGGAGCGGCACCGCGGCCAGCCCGTACTGCTGCACCCTGAGGGTGTTCGTGTGACCGCTGTTGCGGATCATCCAGGTGCCGCCGTCAACCGCGACCGTGACCGGGTTGGACGCCATCCCCTCGGCCTTCGGCACCCACAGGTACCGCTGCTTTTCGGTCTTGTGGGCGTTGCGGCCGTCATCGACGGCGATGTGCAGGATCTCGCCGGGAGCCAGGGTCTCCATCGGGATCGGGATCGGGCTGTCGGCCGTCGACCGCATCCGGCTGCTCTTCCCGTACTGGTCCACGTCGTAGAGCCAGGCGCACAGGTTGGCGGGACTGCCGTCTCCCTCCCGTCCGGCGCCGCCGCTCGAGGCCGACGCGCCCGGCGTGCTTGGTGGCACCGAAGACATCATGGGCATCCGGATCTCCTCGGGGGGCGGCGGCGTCCCCCCGATTGTAATCTCGGCGCCTTCCGTTGACGCCCGCCGTCCGGCGGGCACAGGATCGGACACATGCCACTCTGGGCGCGCAGCAGGCGCGGGTGACCGCGGAACCCGGGCCACGGGTGTTCTCGACCGCCGCCCTGCCCGCCGCTCGCCGGGTCGAGCTGTGGGAGTCGCACAATGCCGCCGCGCTGATCGGCCTGGCCGTCCGCGCGGACCGCCCGCTCGACGCGACCGAGCTCAACGTCGCGCTGCCGCGGGTCAGGCTGGCCCGCGTCACCGGCTCCGCCCACGCGGTCGAGCGGACCCCCGGCGTGATCAGCCGCTCCCCCGCCGATTCCGTGGTCGTCTACCTGACCCTGCGCGGCGACGCCTGGTTCACCACCGCGGCCGGCACGCGCGCGTGCCGGCCGGGCGACGCGCTCGTGTGCGCGTCCGATGAGCCGTTCGCGCGAAGGTTCGGCCCGGGACTGGAAGAACTGGTGCTAACGGTCCCGTGCTCCGCGCTCACCGCCGGGGCTGATGTCGGACGGCGTGGCCGGCCGGTCATCACCCGCTTCGGCGGCCCGTCGGCCTCGTCCGGCGGCGCGGGCGGCGCGGGCGGCCGGCCCGACCGCTACGCCCGCGCCCTGGCGCGGATCGCCGGGCGGGCGGCGCGGACGGAGAACCCGCTGCCGCCGGCCGAGCGGACCGTCCTGGACCTGGTCGCGGTGCTGACGGCCGGCCCGGCCGCGGCCCAGGCCGCCGCCCACCGCGCCGCGGCGCACTCCTATATAGAGGAGCACCTGACCGACCCGGGCCTCGGCGCGGCCGAGATCGCCGCCGCCATCGGGATCAGCGAGCGCCACCTCTCCCGTCTCTTCGCCGCCGACGGCGCGTCGGTGCCCAGGCACATCCTGTCCCGCCGTCTCGAACTCGCCCGCTCGGTCCTGTCCGGCCAGGCGGGGCGGCGGCAGCCGGTAGCCGAGGTCGCCGGCCGCTGCGGCTTCACGTCGGTCACCTACTTCTCGCACGCTTTCCGCCAGCATTTCGGCCACCGGGCCAGCGACACCGGCGCGGCGACGTTCTGATTTCCGCCATCCGCGGGCGAGCCTCTTGGCCGGCCCGGGCCGCGGCGGAGACAATCGCGCTCATGCCTGACTTCGATGACGGACTCGCCGAGACCGAGCTCCCAGCGGACGCCGCGGTCCAGACCGACGTGCTGATCGTCGGCTCGGGCCCGGCCGGCGGGGCGGCGGCGCTCGGCCTCGCCACCCTGGGCGTCCCGAACATCATGATCACCAAGTACCGGTGGACGGCCAACACGCCCCGCGCGCACATCACCAACCAGCGGGCGATGGAGATCTTCCGCGATCTGGGCATCGAGGGCCAGGTGCTCGCGGACGCGACCCCGCACGAGCTGGTCGGCGACACCGTGTTCTGCACCTCGCTGGCCGGCGAGGAGATCGGCCGCATCCGCACCTGGGGCACCCACCCGGCCCGCGAGGCCGACTACCAGCTCGCCTCCCCCTGCCTGATCTGTGACATCCCGCAGACGTACCTGGAGCCGATCCTGGTCAAGAACGCCACCAGCCGGGGCACGCAGACCCGGTTCTCCACCGAGTACCTGTCCCACGTCCAGGACGAGGACGGCGTCACCACCACCGTCCGCGACCGGCTCACCGGCGCGACGTACACGATCAGGTCCAAGTACCTGGTCGGCGCCGATGGCGCCCGCTCCCTGGTCGCGGAGCACATCGGCCTGCCCTACGAGGGCCAGATGGACATCGCGGGCTCGATGAACATCACCTTCAAGGCCGATATCTCAGCGCAGGTCACCACGCGGCCGAGCGTCCTGTACTGGGTCATCCAGCCCGGCTCCAACGTCGGCGGCATCGGGGCGGGCCTGGTCCGCATGATCCGCCCGTGGAACGAGTGGCTGATCGTCTGGGGCTACGACATCGCCGGGCCGGCCCCGGAGGTCGACGAGAAGGCCGCCACCGAGATCGTCAGGAACCTCCTCGGCCTGCCCGACCTCGACGTCGAGATCACCGGCACGAGCCTGTGGGGCAACAACGAGATGTTCGCGACCCGCCTGCACCAGCGGCGGGTGTTCGCGGCCGGCGACGCGATCCACCGCCACCCGCCGAGCAACGGCCTCGGCTCGAACACCTCTGTCCAGGACTCCTACAACCTCGCGTGGAAGCTCGCCGCGGTACTCAGGGGCCAGGCCGGACCAGGCCTGCTCGAGACCTACACCGCCGAACGCACGCCGGTCGCCCGGCAGATCGTGACCCGGGCCAACCAGTCAAGCCGGGAGTTCGGCCAGTTCTTCGAGGTTCTCGGCCTGACCGACGCCGAGAATGAGGAGGAGATGCGGCAGCAGATCGAGGAGCGCAAGGCCAACACCCCGCGCGGCCGGGCGAAGCGGGAGGCCCTCGTGCAGGCGATGGAGTTGAAGAACTACGAGTTCAACGCGCACGGCGTCGAGCTCGGCCAGTTCTACGCGTCAACCGCCGTCGTCGCCGACGGCACGGCCAGGCCGGCGCCGGCCCGCGACCCCGAGCTGTACTACCAGGCGTCCACGGTCCCCGGCTCGCACCTGCCGCACGCCTGGGTCGGCGGCACCGCGGCCAAGGTCTCCACCCTGGACCTCGCCCCCTACGGCACGTTCACGCTGATCACCGGCATCGCCGGCGAACGCTGGGAGCAGGCCGCCGCCGCGGTGAGCGCCGACCTCAGCGTCCCGGTCAAGACGGTGATAATCGGCCCCGGCCGCGAGGTCACCGACATCTACTACGACTGGGCGCGGATCCGCGAGGTCGAAGAGGACGGCGTCCTCCTCATCCGGCCAGACAAGTTCATCGGCTGGCGCTCCCGCTCCCTGCCCGCCAACCCCGAGCAGTCCCTCCGCGACGCCCTAACAACCCTCCTCAGCCGCTGAGGGAAGATAGAGGCATGCGCTTCGTCCACGACACCCTGCCTCAGCGCGTCCGCTTCGGTTCCGGCGCGGCGGCTGACAGCCTGCGCACCGAGATCGGCGGCCTGGGCGCGGCCCGGGTCATGCTGATCGCCTCGAAGTCCGGGATGCGACTGGCCGACGAGATCGCCGCCGGCCTCCCGGTCGCGCTCCGCTACGACGACGTGGTCATGCACGTCCCGGTCGAGGTGGCCGAGCGGGCACGGGACGCGGCCGCCGCGAACGGCATCGACGCCCTGGTCAGCGTGGGCGGCGGCTCGACCACCGGCCTGGCCAAGGCGATCGCGATGACGACCGGCCTGCCGATCATCGCCGTCCCGACCACGTACGCCGGGTCGGAGGCGACGCCGGTCTGGGGTCTCACCGAGGGCGCGAAGAAGACCACCGGAACCGACCTCAGGGTCCTGCCCCGGGTCATCGTCTACGACGCCGCCCTCACCACCTCCCTGCCGGTCGCGATGAGCGTGGCGTCGGGCCTCAACGCGCTCGCGCACTGCGTCGACGCCATGTGGGGGCCGAGCGCCGACCCCATCAACACCGTGCTCGCCAGCGAGGGAATCAGGTCGCTCGCGGCCGGGCTGCCCAAGGTCGTCAGCGATCCCGAAGGCCTCGACGGCCGGGAGCACGTGCTGTACGCGGCGTACCTGTCGGCCGCGGCGTTCGCGTCGGCGGGCTCGGGGCTGCACCACAAGATCTGCCACGTCCTCGGGGGCAAGTACAACCTGCCGCACGCCCAGACGCATGCGACCGTGCTCCCCTACGTGCTCGCGTTCAACGGCCCGGCCGCGCCCGGCGCCGAGCGGCGGATCGCCGGGGCGTTCGGCGCGGAGCGGGCGATCGACGGCCTCCAGGCGCTCAAGCGGGAGCTCGACGCCCCGCGCGCCCTGCGGGACTACGGCTTCGCCGAGGACTCGATCGCCGCGGCCGCCGAGGCGATCCTGCCGTCGGTCCCGCCGTCCAACCCCCGCCCGGTCACCGCGGCGGACTTGCGCGCGCTGCTGCGCGCCGCCTGGTCGGGGGCCGACCCGGCCGCGGGCACTTTCGGGGCTTAACCGGCCCCAGTGATCAACGAGACATTACGCCTGACCAGCCAATTCGCCGTCGTGATTGTCTACTGTTGTTCTAGCGGTCGGTCGTGATCGCAGCGCCGCCTGACGACCAAAGGACACAGATGAGACCTCTCGCGTCACTGCTGCGACGGGCCCGGCTGGTCGTGCCGGTCGCCTTGCTGACCGTGATAGGCGGGGCCACGGCCGCCGCCGCGTCGGCCGCGACGCCGAAGCCCGCCCCGTTCGTATGGCACCCGCTGGCGCTGGAGAACGGGTGGAAGTCGACGAGCACGAAGTCGCTGACCACCGGCACGCCGGCCTGGGCCGTCCGCGGCGGCGTGGTCTACCTGCGCGGCGCCATCAAGCAGACGAGCGCCCAGGGCACCGACGTCTTCGCCCAGCTGCCGGCGTCCGCGTGGCCGACGCATGACTTGTATCTGCAGGTCTACACGAACGTGGGCGTCCCCGGGATCTTGTTCGTCGGCACCGACGGCGAACTGGAGGCCTACGACGGGAACGCCGCCGTCTTCACCTCGCTGGCCGGGGTCTCGTACGTGACCAAGACGGTCAAGGCGAGCAATCTCGCCCTGGCCAACGGCTGGCAGTCCAGCCAGTCGCAGTACGGCACCGGCAACCCGGCCTACTCGGTCAGCAACGGCGTGGTCTACCTGTCGGGGTCGATGCACACCGCGGGCAAGTCCCGGCTCGCGTTCGTCCTGCCCAAGGCGGCCCGGCCGTCCGCCGGCATGTACATCTCGGTCTACACGGAAGACGGCACCACCGGCTGGCTGCACATCCAGTCCACCGGCCAGGTCTACGCGAACGGCCCCGACGCGACCGGCTACACCGCTCTGGCCAACGTCGCCTTCCCGGTGGCCAGCACGACGTGGCACAACATCACGCTGTCGTCCGGCTGGAAGTCAGCGGCCGGCCTGTTCCCCACCGCCCCGCCGTCGTACGCCGTGATCAACGGCGTCGTCTACCTGCGGGGGGCCATCCGCCAGCCGGCCAGCGGCAGCGGCCTGTGGGCCTTCCTCCCGGCCGCCGCCCGGACCACCGGCGACGTGGCCGACATCGAGGTGGAGACGTCCAACGGGACCACCGGGGCGGTCACCGTGACCAAGTCACTCGGCCTGGCCAGCAGCACGCCCTACGGCAACGCCCGGGCGTTCACGTCCTTGGCCGGCGTCGCCTACCCGCCGAGCTCGTGACGGCGGGCGGGCCGCAGTCACCCCGGCCCGTTCCCCCTGATCGCCTTTAGCCTTCATCGCCGCGGCTGGGCGCCACAGAGCAAAAGCCCCTCCCCGGAACGGATAAGTTCACGGGGAGGGGCTTTTGACCTGGGAGCCGCCTTGGGGAATCGAACCCCAGACCTACGCATTACGAGTGCGTCGCTCTGGCCGACTGAGCTAAGGCGGCGTGCTGCCTCGCGGACAGCGCTACGCAAGTCTACAGGTTCCGCGGGGTGCGTTGCCGCCAACCAGCGCCCGAAGCGCGAGACAATCGGCGGGTGCGACTGACTGAGGATGACGCCCGGGCCCGGCTGACGGCGGCGCGGGTGGCCCGGCTGGCCACGACCGGGGCCGACGGCCAGCCGCACCTGGTTCCGGTCACGTTCGCGGTGGACGGCGACCTGATCTACGTCGCGGTCGACCACAAGCCGAAGACGACGGCGAACTTGCGGCGGCTCCGCAACATCAGGGAGAACCCGCGGGTGGCCGTGCTCGCCGATCACTACGCGCCGGACTGGGACACGCTCTGGTGGGTCCGGGTCGACGGCCGGGCGAGCGTCACCGCGGCCGACGACGCCATGCGGCGCCCGCTTGACCTGCTCGCCGCCCGGTACGAGCAGTACCGGGACCGCCGCCCGGGCGGCCCGGTCATCGTGATCCGGGCCCAGCGGTGGACCGGCTGGTCGGGGTCGGCCGGGTCGGCCGGCTAGCCCGGCTGATCCCGCTGATCACGGGGCCTAGCCCTCGGCCCGCCAGAGCCGGTACAGGTCGGTTAGTTCGGAGGTCATGTCGGGCGTCAGGTCCGCGGGGGTGAGCCGTCCGGCCAGCCGGATCGTCTCCCGCATCTGGGCCAGGTACTCGGTGCAGTGCGGGCACCCGGCCAGGTGCTCCTCGAGCCGCCCGCGGTCGGCCGCGGACAGCGCGTCCTCCAGGTAGTCGGTCACCAGCTCGACGACCTCCTGGCAGACCAGAGCGCGGGAGCGCGAGCGCCGTCGCCAGAACGTCAACGAGAATCTCATCGCACCCCACCTCCCAGCTCGGACTCGAGTGACTGCCGGAGCTTGGACCGGCCGCGGTGCAGGAGCACCCGCTGGTTGGCCTCGCTGATCGCCAGTACCGTGCATACTTCTGTGCTGCTGAGCTCCTCGACGTCGCGCAGCAGCACGACCTCCCGCTGCCGGGCGGGCAGCGCGTCGAACGAGCTCTGCAGCAGCTCGGACAGCTTCGCGGCGTCGACCCGGTTCTCCGCCTCTTCGATCCACTGCTCGGGCGGCGACGCCCAGGTCCCGGACGGGCCGAACCGGGACGCGTCCACCGCCGGCCCGGCATCGGCCACGGGAACGGACCGCGACTCGCGCACGCCGGTCGTCCGCGCCCGGTTCACCAAGATGGTGAACAGCCAGGTCTTCAGCGATGACCGGCCCTCGAACCGCCCGAGGCCGCGCAGCGCCGCCAGCCAGGTTTCCTGGACGACCTCCTCGGCCACCGCGCGGCTGTCGACGAACGACAGCGCGAGGCGGAACATGGCGCCGTTGTAGCGCTGGACGAGGACGACGAAAGCCCGCTCATCGCCGGCGCGCAGCCGGCGCAGCAGCTCCTCGTCAGGTTCCATCGGTGGCAGCGTATCTCCTTCGGTGGGGCCGGCCGCGGCAAAACGCGGTGCACCGCGTCGGCCGCGGGCCGGCCCTGGTCACTTCGTCCCGGTAAGGACCGGTCAGCTGGCCGCGATGCCCTCGCCGCCGACCGAGCCCGCCACGGTGACCGAGCCGATCGAGGTGAGCGCGCCGTGGGCGCCGACCGCGAACTCGTCGACGATGCCGGACTTGCCGGTCTGCACGTAGAGGAACTGCCCGTCCCCGGCGGCGGCCGCGTCCACCGTCCCCGCGTCGGTCGTCGTGTTCCCGAGCGCCTTCAGGCTGCCGGACGCGCCGGTGGCGTAACCGCTGACCGACCCGCTGCCCGCGTTGGAGGCGTAGAAGCGCTGGCCGTCGCGGACAACCCAGCAGGTCGCCATCTGCCCGGTGTCGGCCACCGCGAGCTGCTTCAGGACTCCGCT
>Ga0302314_10007909_pt1 | contig 19030 bp, 14 predicted proteins | sample III_Palsa_N2_3_FD_200533 | JGI IMG/M metagenome (GOLD analysis project Ga0302314, IMG submission 200533) | Peat permafrost microbial communities from Stordalen Mire near Abisko, Sweden - III_Palsa_N2_3 | ecosystem: Environmental > Terrestrial > Soil > Palsa > Peat permafrost | place: Sweden...
CGTGAACACCGCGCGTCTGTCTTTCCTGACCTTTGTGAACATGGGAGTATTGGCGGCAGTGGCGGGTCTGATTTTCGCGGCACGCCTGAACACGGCAACGCCGAAGGCTGGCCTCGGCTTCGAGCTCGATGTGATCGCGGCCTGTTTCATCGGCGGAGCATCGGCCTCCGGGGGCGTGGGCAAGGTGGTGGGCGCGGTGATCGGCGCTTTCATCATGGGCGTGATGAACAACGGCATGTCGATCATGGGCATTGGCATTGATTACCAGCAAGTGATCAAGGGGACGGTCTTGTTGGCGGCGGTGTTTCTTGATGTCTACAACCGTAACCGCGGCTGACGGGACACGACAACACGTCCTTTACCTCTCCGAGAGCCTGTCACGAGCCACTCCGGGCGTATTCGATTTCTTGTGTGTGAAACGGGCCGGTAGCAAGGCCCGATGTCGAAGCGCTCGGGATCAAGCAACACCAACCGAGTCATTGCGCCCGTTCAATCTCGGTGTGAGCCGGTCCATTTGGTCATCACGTGCCGCAAGCACATCTGTTGCGCCAGGTCGACCGGTACGTTGAGCGTACCGGCTTACGAGGGCATTGACGCCTCACTACAGTCGTACGTGGTATCTGATCCTTTCATCGACCCCGAGCTCATGATTCGCTTTTTGATCGTGTGTTACTGCTTTGGGATTCGTTCGGGCCGTCGTCTTGGCGAAGAGGTTGATCTCAACCTTGCATATCGCGGCGTACCTCCAGGGCCGCTTCCCTCTTAGACAGACGGTGGCCGCCCAGTTTGAGATGCTCAACTCCGCCGCTCGGATCGCCGACAATCGATGCGTTCTGGTCTGGAATGCCTGCATTCAAATATACTAAGTCGACTCAGTGCGCTGAGCCTGCCGAGAAATTCTGGCGGAGGAGTCGCGTCGATACTGACCGCGAACGAGCCTGAATAGAAAGTGTAATGCAGACAAACAGAGGTCCACATGGAGTTGATGCTTGAACGCTTGTCGGAGTCGGTCGCATCAGCCGAGAGTCTGGAGCAACTCGCAAGGCCGTTGCTGGAAATGCTCGAACTGATCAGCGGCCTTGAGTCCTTGTACCTGACCTCGATCGATGAAGAGGCAGGGGTGCAGTGCGTCGACTATGCGAGGAACGCTGGCGAACTTTTTATACCGGAAGGACTGACCGTTCCATGGTCCGATACGCTATGCAAGCGTTGCTTAGAAGAAGGACGCCGTTTTACGTCCAACGTGAGCGAGATTTGGGGCGATTCGCAAGCTGCGAGGGATCTCGGGATCGAGACATATGTTAGTGCGGCCGTTCGCGCCAGCAATGGCTCGGTGATCGGTACGTTATGTGGGGCAAGCAAGCGTAGCCAGACGCTCGGTCCGCAAGCACTAAGCGCCTTGAACATATTTTCGAAGCTGATCAGCCAGCACGTTGAGCGAGAGCGATTGCTAGGGGAGTTGAAGCGGTCGAATGAATACCTCGCAAACTTCGCGTTGACCGACTCCCTCACCGGTCTGCCTAACAGGCGGGCTCTACACGGCGAGCTCGGCAGGCTATTGGCGCGCGCGGCGAGGGACGGATCGTATGTCATCGTCGGAATCTTCGACCTCGACGACTTCAAGGGCATTAACGATTCATATGGGCACGTAGCCGGCGATCACTTCCTGAGCGAATGTGCACAGCGCCTTGCTGGAATTACGCGCGACACTGACATGCTGGCACGCGTTGGTGGTGATGAATTCGCCTTGGTTGGTCCTGGCCCGGCCGCTGCAAAGAAGGCGCACGGCGCAGCGGACCAATTGCAGAAACGTGCTTCAGAGATAACTCGCGGTCTCTACGCCCTCGGTGGCAGCGCCGTGGAATATGCGGGCGTGAGCGCTGGTGTAATTGCCGTCAGATTTATGTCGGTCGATCAAGCGTTAGAGTTGGCAGATGCAGCCATGTACCGCGAAAAGCGACAGCGCAAGCAATGTAGCCCACGCAACGCGTGAATGAATGATCGACCGAGGCTGCCGGGCCCCGTTGAAGTCTGGGTTTGTCGATCACCCATCGTCGGTTCTGCCGGACAACACTCGTTGGAACGGTAACCACTGATCCACGATTAATTCGCGGATGGGCCGAACGCTACAGTCGCGAGCCGGCCAGAATCGGTCATTCGACCAACAGAGCTGAATTGTTGACAATAACAAACGTGCTCGGAGAGCTTCATCGAATGGGTATCCGCTCAGCGCAAGGCGAACTCGGCAATTCCAGCGAATGCACACAGGACGACCACGACAAGCGGCGGGACCTTCCAACGCGTCAGCAGTAGAAAACAGACTGCTGAGATCGCAAAGTCAACGCTTGAAAGAACCGCACTTGTCCATACCGGCGTATAGAGCGCTGCAGCCAGCAAGCCGACGACCGCCGCGTTCACGCCGCTCAGCATCGCCGCCGTGGCAGGGCGCGAGCGCAGTGCTTGCCAGTGAGGAAGTGCGGCGATCACTAGTAGAAGACCAGGCAGAAAGATACCGACTGTGGCTAGCGCGGCGCCCGCCCACCGATGCGGTGCTTCAGACATCATCCACCCGAGAAACGCTGCGAAGGTGAACAGCGGCCCCGGTGCAGCTTGAGCCGCACCATAGCCGGCTAGAAAATCGCTAGACGCAACCCATCCCGTGGCGACCGTTCGCTGCTGCAGTAAAGGCAAGACGACGTGGCCGCCGCCGAACACAAGCGCGCCTGAACGGTAGAAAGCGTCGAACATCTGAATGCTGCGCGCATGCTGCAGAGTGAGCAGGGCCGGAAGTCCGAATAGAAGAACGAAAAAAAGCGCGAGCGCGCCCCACCCGACCACGCGTGAGACGCGCAATGTCGCAACCACCGGCTGCGGCTCGTGACCTCTTTGCGCGCCTTCCGATCTGCAAAAGACGACGCCGAGCAGCGCTCCGAGTGCTATGACCAACAACTGTGCATATACCGTTGTCAAAACGGCAAGCACACCGATTGCGATAAGGGCGATGGCCGCCCGCTGGCGATCCGGGCACAAGCGCCGTGCCATATCCCACACTGCTTGCGCGACCACCGCGACAGCCACTAGCTTTAGGCCGTGGATCAGGCCTTGCCCAGCGGCACTGCCGAGGTCGGGGGCGACCGCAGCAAAGCCGATGAGCAACAGCACGGACGGCAACGTGAAACCACACCAGGCAGCTAAACCGCCGAGCCAGCCCGCCCGCATCAGGCCGATGGAAAATCCCACTTGACTGCTGGCGGGGCCCGGCAGAAATTGACACAGCGCCACCAGATCGGTGTAGGCCTCGTCGTCGAGCCAGCGACGCCGCTCGACGAACTCACGACGGAAATACCCGAGATGGGCGATCGGCCCCCCGAACGACGTCAGACCCAACTTCAGAAAAGCTTTCAGAACATCGAACACATCGAGTAATCGGCCGGAGCGCGGCGCTATGACCGGAGGAGCGTCCATAAACTGCCATCCTGGGAGAATTGTGCGCGCATCTTACAACGGCCATCGCCAAGCGTCGGACAGAGAATCGGATGCTCGATGCGCGAGCAAAGAGCATCGATGTACGAAGCGCGGCCGCCCGCCAAATTCGACCTTCCGATGCGAGCCTAGCGTGCCTGCTGCGAGCGACCGTGACGGAGCAAGCGCAACGCATTGGCGGTCACAAGAACAGTTGCACCCGTGTCCGCGAGAATCGCCATCCACAAGGTGGTCACACCCAATACCGTCGTGGCAAGAAAAATCGCTTTGAGCCCCAGCGCCAGCCCAATGTTCTGCCAGATGTTTCCGAGGGTCGCCTTGGACAATTCGATAAGATCGGCCACACCCATGACGCGATTGCGGAGCAAGGCGACTTCGGCAGTCTCGAGCGCCACCTCGGTTCCTCCACCCATGGCCACACCGACCGATGCGGCCGCGAGTGCGGGCGCGTCGTTGATGCCGTCGCCGACCATGGCGACAGGCCCTGCCTTCTTCAACAAAGCGATTTCCGCGAGTTTTTCATCGGGCAACAGCGCTGCTTTCGCGCTGATTCCAATCGTTGCACCGATCGCGTTCGCTGTTCGCTGGTTATCCCCAGTCAGCATGACGGTAGCGATGCCCATCGACTTCAATCTCGCAACCGCCATGACCGCGTCATCCCGCGGCTCATCCCGTAACGCGATAAGCGCATCCACTCGCTTGCCCGAAAGCAGCACGACGACGGTTTTTCCTTGGTCCTCCAACTGGGCAATGGAGTGCGCCACTCGGTCATCTAACGATGCATGCTCCGCTGCGTATCGCGGCGACCCAACGGAGGCAAAGCCATCCTTCAATCGTACGGTCACAGCCTTGCCCGGTGTCGCCATTGCACCCCCGAAGCTCGAAGGAAGCGCAAGCCCGCGCGCCATCGCTGCTTCGACGATGGCGATCCCAAGTGGATGGTTTGTTTTGCGCTCAACCGCCGCCGCTCTTGCGAGAACAGTCTCCTCATCACCCTCGATCGGCACAATGTTGGTCACCCGCGGGCGACCCTGGGTGAGGGTTCCCGTTTTATCGAATGCGACCGTTTTCACTTTGCCGAGTGTTTCAAGCGCTGCGCCACCTTTGATCAGCAAACCGAGCCTGGCTCCGGCCGCTAGGCCGGATGCGATTGCGGCAGGCGTGGAGATGACCAGCGCGCAAGGACAAGCGATCAATAGCGTTGCGAGACCCCGATAGATCCAAGTCACCCAGTCTCCGTCGAAAGCGAGGGGTGGCACCACGGCGACCAGAAGCGCAAACAGCATTGCGCCCGGCGTGTACTTTGCGCTGAAGCGATCGATCAGTCGGGCTGTCGGGGCTTTCGATCCCTGTGCCTCCTCAACCATTTGAATAATGCGGGCGATCGTGTTATCAGCAGCAATGCGTGTAATCTCGACTCGCAACTCTCCATTCGCGTTGATGCTGCCGGCGAACACGCGTGCTCCAGCTTCTTTGGGCACCGGTACGGACTCACCCGTTATCGGTGCCTCATCTACTTGGGATATTCCGTCGATCACTCGGCCGTCAGACGGCACACGATCGCCAGGGCGCACGATCACAATGTCTCCGACCAGCAAGTCTTCAGCCGATACTTTTTCGAGCTTGCCATCCCGGTCGCGCAGTGCCTCGCGAGGCGTCAGGTTCATTAATGATTCGATCGCGCTGCGCGCCCGGCCGGCCGCAATCGTTTCGAGCAATTCGCCGACCGCGAACAGAAAGATGACAACGGCAGCCTCTTGCGCCGCACCGATTGCAACAGCACCGAGCGCCGCCACCGACATGAGCGTCTCGATGCTGAACGGGGTACCGGAAATTGCACCCGCATAGACCCGCTTTAACACCGGAACAATACTGACCAGCGCCGCGATCGAATACGCCCATTGCCCTACCTGCGGGTCGATTTGGGCCAAAGCGAACGCGGTCGCGAACATCGCACCCGTGAACAGCGCAAGTCGCCCTTTCCGGGTACGCCACCATGTCGGCGCGTTGGGCTCATCTGCGTCCGCTGCCGCCGAGGATTTACGTTGTGCGTTCGATAACGGGGTAAAGCCAAGCGCCTTGATCCTGGTCTCAATGCTTTCCGGCGACGTACGATCTCCGTCGAGCGTAAGGCTCAGGCTCTCCTGAGCGTAACTCACGTTGATATCACTGACGCCCGGCAGTCGCTTCATTGCGTTCTCGATCTTGACCGCGCAGGCTCCGCAATCCATTCCCTCGATCCGAAGTTTAAAAGTGCTCGGACTTGCCATTGGGTAACCTCGACAAACTTCATATTGAGCACTAGCATAGACCCTGTAGTAACTAGAGGGTCAAGGAATGGATTCATCGGTTTTGACGATCGGTCATCTGGCAAAACAGACAGGCACGAAGGTAGAAACGATCCGGTTTTATGAAAAGATCGGTGTGTTACCGCAACCTGAACGCACAGGCGGCAACTATCGCGCCTACGATATCTCCCACCTCAACCGGCTGGGGTTCATCCGGCGGGCTCGAGAGTTGGGCTTCTCACTCGACCAGGTGCGCGAGCTTTTGTCGGTCGCAGATGACCGAACGCAGTCGTGTGCTGCGATCGACGCGATCGCCAATGAGCACCGCCGCGACGTCGAGCGAAAGATAGCTGATCTCCAAGCGCTGAAGGTCGAACTGGACAGTTTGATTGATCAATGCAGCTGCGGCACAGTCGCCGAGTGCCGAATCATCGAATCGCTTTCGCCGACCGTGTAGTTGCAGGCCTGGTTGCTACACGACGCCTGGCTTAAAGCTATGAACTCCGTCTGGCTGTGGAGTGCGGAGCCGCGAATGTCTCTTAACTGGAAAGCCGGACGGCCCGAACAATCCATCAAGCGCGGGTCGCCGCGATCGCGGTACGTGGCCGCAGCGTTGCCATGACCAGATACATGCCGCCGCCGATCGCCACCCCGAAGAACCAGCCATAGGTATTCCACCAGGCCGGCAGCAGGTTGGTGAAGTTGGGCAAGAAGGTCGAAAACACGCTGCCGACCGCCGCGGCGACCACCGCGTTGATATTCCAGCCGCCTTCGTAGCGGTACTCGCCGTGCTCCTGGTAGAGCTCCGCGACGTTGATGTTGCCCTTGGCCACTAGATAGTAGTCCACCAGGATGATCCCCAGCAGCGGGCCCATCGTGGCGCCTATGGCGTTGACGAAGTGCGCGGCGTTGCCTTCCCACGGCGCGAACGGGTAGAGCACCAGGGCGATGGCCGCGGCAATATAGCCGCCCCTCTTGAAGCTGATCTGCTTGGGGAACGTGTTGGAGATGTCGAACGCGGCCGAGACGAAATTGGCCACCACGTTAATGCCCAGCGTGGCGACTGCAAAAGTCAGCGCCGCGATGAGTGCCAGCACCCAACTGTCGAACTTCGCCGAGATCTGTTCGGGGTGCAGCATCACTTCGCCGTACACCTTGAAGGCGGCGATGGTGGTGACGCCCGCGACCAGCGAGAACGCGATCAGGTTGACCGGCAGTCCCCACAAATTGCCTTTCTTCACTGCGCTGCGGTTTTTCGCGTAGCGCGAGAAGTCGCAAAAGTTCAGGTATAGCGCCGCGAAGTAGGTGATCCAGGTCGCGCCCACTGCCATCAGCGCCCAGAACGAGCCGGGCTCACCACTGACGCCGGCGTCCTTGGTCTTATCGAGTAGCACGTCCATCGGAATGCCACTGCTGAATGAAAAGCCACCGGCCTTGACGCACAGGCCGATGGCCAGGATCAGCATCGCGACCCACACCGCCGGACCGGCCCAATCCTGGAATTTGCGGACCGTCTCCATGCCCTTCTGGATGATGAGCAACTGCAGGGCCCAGATGACCACGTAGCAGATCACCTCCAGTCCCGAGTGGCCCAGGAAGTGCGCGCCCTTGTGAAAGTCCATCAGGCTGTCGTTGCGGATCAGCAGCGCGACCATCGCGCTCGAAGCTGCTGCTGTCTGCGCGCCATACCAGAAGCAGGCCACCACGGCGCGCACCAGCGCCGCCAGGTTCGCCCCCCACACGCCAAAGGAGGCGCGCGCCAGCACGGGGTAAGGCACGCCGGTCTTCTCGCCAGCGTAGCCGATCAGGTTCATCAGCGCGAAGATCACCAGCGAGCCGATCCCTATCGCCAGCACAAAGTTGATAAAGCTGCCGCACAGAAGGAACAGGCTCGCGGCGAGGTAGTAGCCCCAAAGGCTGTGCACGTCCGAGGTCCACACGTTGAAGATGCTGAAGGCACCCCAGTTGCGCGTCCTGGCGGGCGCGAGATCGTCGTTGTAGAGGCCGGGGGAAGGATCGCGGATTTCCATCTGTCATCTCCTTTGCGTTCGTGGAACTGCGCACACACCGCCAGACGCCCCTAGGCAGAAATGCCTGCGCGTTTGAAACAAGCTGGGATGCAAGAACTGTAGGTAAGTTGTCGCACAGTTTCGAATGGGTTAACCCTGATGGGGATGCCTGAGGGCACAAGCCAAACACCCGATCCCACGCCCCATAAGCGCCATCGCAGGTTCGTCGTTGCTGTACACGCGAGCGTTCTGTGGAAGTATCAATGCTCAAGTGAAGCACTGCACGAAGTCGCTGCTCGGTTGGACGATGTTTCGCAGCGTAAGACCGCCATGTCCCGCCGGATTCGAGGTTTAGCGAGGGGTGCTTGCCGCCGTTTCGGCGAGAGCAAGTTTGCGAACTACCTCGTGTTCACGGCGTCCAGGAACGCTCTTGATCGACGCGATAGCAAGACGAAGTCGGACCGGACATATGAGTGCCCGACAATTGAGTCGGCAAGTCGTCATTTCCGAGGATCAATGACCAAGACCGCTCGCGGCGACCTGCTGCTCCACGAACTGAGCGAACAGCGCATGCAGACGCGTTGTCGGATGAATGTCGTCGGCGAAGATGTACGTCTGGTCGGCATTGGGCGTTGCGTAGGTAGCCGGCGAGCACAGCAACGACGTGTCATCGGGCGTTTTCGAAGGGTCGCAGGCGGTGCTGGTGTTGGACACGGCAAAGCCATTCGCCTGAAAGTTCGCAATGATCTGATCCGCCCATGTATAAGCATCGATCTGGATCACCTTGCCTTGAAGGCCATCGGCCTGCAAGGCAGCGTTCAGGTCATTGTTGAACAGTTGCGATAACTGAGTCAGGTTTGCCCCGCCGTCGGACGAAGTAATGCCCTTGGGCGTCAGTCCGATGTTCGGGACATTGACCACTACGACATGAGTGGCGCCGCCCTGGACAATCTGTCCGACAACTTGAGCCAAGGTGGTTGCCGCCGTCTGCACGGTCGGCGCCGCGGCCGGCAGCGACCCGGCGCGGAGCACGTCGTTAGCGCCAGCCCAGACCAGCACCAGTTGACCCGAGTTGAAGCTGCCGTGAGAAGCCAGATAGCTCGACACCTGCTGATTCACGGGCATTTCAATATTGCCGATCACGTCGGTGAGAAAGTCGTACTGGTTTGCCGGCGTTGCCACCGTGGCCCCGCCCTCCGCATAGCCGAGGCCACCTTGCGCACTCAATTCATGAGTGATGTCGATCGTGAACGCAGCGGTGAGCTTATCTCCGTAGTATTGCGCAACGTCCTGAGTCCACACTTGGCCCGGATTGGTCGTGAACCGCCCTCCGCCGACCGCGCTGGCGATCGGCGCGTAGGTCCCGACGTCCGACAAACTGTCGCCGAACGAGACAACCTGCAGATCAATGCCGCCCGGCGGGTTGGGCGCACCACTCGAGCCACTTCCACCTCCGCCGCATGAGGCAAGCAGCAACACCACCACGGCAAGAATTGCAGCGCGTACCCGGTCATTGCTTCCTTGCATAGATCCTCCCACGCTCACCGGCCGGGCAGCCGCCCTCGCGTGGCGGGCTTATCGCCAGCCATGCTGCACGTTGCTCTTGCCATATGCCCCTTCGCTCCATCGCTTAAGCAAAAAACATGCGCTATCTTCCTGATTGCCGACGGCTGGCTGTAGACGCTGGCACCGCAAGCCAACCCATCACCAAAATGCGCAGTTCATCCATCGTCTGCTTTGTCCAGCTCGTTGGCGCAAAATGGCACGGCCCGTACCAGCGGCGATGCCCCGTACGGATCCTCAATCACGAACGCAGGAGACAACCATGACTTTTGACGGTTCTGCCATCAAGGCGCTGCTGGACGACGCTGTCTCGAAGGGCGCTGTTCACGGCATTGCGGCAGTAGTAGTTGACCGCAGCGGCCCGCTGTTCCATCACGCCGCCGGCGAGGCAAGCCAACGCACGATGTTCCGCAACGCCTCGATGACGAAGGCGGTTGCCACCACGGCCGCACTGCAGTTCGTGGAGAAGGGGCTGCTGAGTCTTGATGCCACCGTCGAATCGATTTTGCCGGCGTTCGGTCAGTTGCAGGTGCTGGACGGCTTCGACGGCGACAAGCCACGCTTGCGCGCGCCTGCCAGCCACGCCACAGTGCGCCAACTGATGACTCACTCGGCCGGACTGGGCTACTTCTTCCTCAACGAGAAGTTGATGCGCTACCACCAGCTCACGGGTGAGCCCCACCCGCTCACGGGACTGAAGAGCAGTCTCTCGGTGCCGCTCGTCAACGATCCCGGCACTGTCTGGGAGTACGGCACCAACACCGACTGGCTCGGGCTCATTGTCGAGAAGCTATCGGGACAGAGTTTGGGCAGCTACCTCCAGCAGCACGTGTACGGGCCGCTCGGAATGACCGACTCGACATTCACGCCCAGCGCCGGGCAGCGCGGCCAGCTGCTGCGCGTGATGCAGCGCCAGACCGACGGCACGCTCGCGCCTTCAACAGTCGATCTGCCGCCAACCTCCGAATGGGACGCTGCCGGCCACGGGTCTTACGGAACGGTGCAGGACTACGGCCGCTTCGTGCAGGCATGGCTCGACGACGGTGCCGGCATCCTCGAACCGGCGACCGTGCAGATGGCGTTGCAGAACCACCTCGGGAGAATCGAGCTCCCCGAGCTGCTGAAGTCCGCGATGCCCGAACTGTCCAACGACGTGCCCGCAGCGCCAGTGCCGCAGGGCTGGGGGCTGGGTTTTCACCTCACGCTCGACGACGTGCCGGGCATGCGCAGCAACGGCACCGCCGACTGGGCCGGCGTTTTCAATTCCTACTATTGGATCGACCGCTCCAAGGGCATCGGCGGGGTGCTGATGACGCAGCTGCTGCCTTTTTTCGACATGCCTGTCGTCGAGACGCTCATTGGCTTCGAGACGGCGGTGTACCAGCAGGTGGGAGCGACCGTACCAGCGGCATGACGCCGAAACCGGCCTGGCTCATGGTCATGGCTTCGTGCTCGCGTCCTGGTCTCGGAACACCGCCTCTCCGGCGTCCGATACCTCGACCCACTTCTTGTCGGGCGCGGCGTCTGCCACGTAGCCGTCGTGCCAGTTCCACCACTTGTAGGTCGGGGTTTGAGGGTAGCCCTCCGGTGAGTCCTCCCAAGCCTCCTGGCGGCCAAGCGGCGTAATGTCGAGGTAGTTCCAGGTGCTCCCCATCTGCTCGTCGCCACGGCTGTTGATGAAGTAGGTGCGGAACACGCGGTCGCCGTCGCGGTAAAACACGTTCGTGCCGTGCCACTCGTCCACGCCGAAGTCAGCGTCGAAGCTGTCCGTGAGGGTGAACCACGGCATCTCCCAGCCCATCTGCGCCTTCAGCCGCGCGATGTCCGCCTGAGGCGCGCGCGAGACGAAGACGAGGGTCGTGTCACGGGCGTTCAGGTGCGCGAGGTGGGCAACCTGATCGGCCACCATGGAGCAGCCCCGGCAGGCGTGCTCGGGCCAGCCGAACACGCCCGGCTCGAAGAAGGCGCGGTAGACGATCAGCTGACGCCGGCCGTCGAACAGGTCGAGCAGGCTGGCCTTGCCCCCAGGCCCCTCGAACGCGTATGCCGTCTCCACGGCCATCCACGGCATGCGCCGGCGCTCGGCGGCGAGTGCGTCACGGGCGCGGGTGTGGGCCTTTTCCTTCACGAGCAGTTGCTCGCGCGCCGCCTTCCACGCCTGCGACGACACCACCGGTGGTGTATGCATGGCAGGCTGTCCGTCTTTCCGTCCGTTCTCGGTTGATGGGGTCATGGTTTTTGCACTCTCCTGGTGGGGACAAATTCCCGCGCTTCGCGACTAAAGCGCGCCTGCGCTCGCTGCTCATCGCTGGTTGTTGGCTGTGAGACAAGTCTGGCACCGGAAATCGAACGGCGGGAGTAACAAGTGCGGCGGTATTCCGATGGAGTCGCTGAGCGCAGCTTCGGCGTGGCTGATACCAATCTGCGTTATTGCCGCGAACTCGTGTCGATGCGCAAGGCACATTTGCTCCCGACACTAGGGAATGCCTACCATTGAGCCGCCGCCGTTCAGCGTCGTAGAATCGTGGCACATCGGCTTGGGGGCCCAGCAATGTGTCTGGCTTCTCGTTGCGAGTTAAACCGCGAATTTCACTGCGCTTTTCACCGCGCTTTTCGCCGCCATACCCGGCTGCGACCGGCGCAGCGGCGCCCGGCGTACCGACGCCCGGCGCTTTTTCGACCCGTCTCCCGCGATGAGGCAGGCGGCCGGCGCGCACTTGTCGGTAAATCCACTCCATGATCCCGCTCATTTCCGTCAAAAGGCTCAGCAAGCGCTTTCCCGGCGTAAGGGCGCTTCACGAAATCCAGTTCGAGCTGATGGCGGGTGAAGTCCACACGGTCATGGGCGAGAATGGTGCCGGCAAGTCGACGCTGATGAAAATCCTTGCTGGCGTCTACACCCGGGATTCCGGCGAAATCCTCTATGACGGCCAACCCGTCGACTTCTCAAGCCCGCGCGAGGCGCAGGCGATGGGCGTCTGCATCATTCATCAGGAACTCCAGTTGATGAACCATCTGAGCGTCGCCCAGAATATGTTCATCGGCCGCGAACCGCGCGGACGCCTCGGCCTGTTCCTCGACGAAGACAAGCTCAACGCGCAAGCGCGCGAGATTCTTGCCCGCATGCATGTAAATCTGGACCCGCGCGCGATTGTCGGCACCCTCACCGTCGCCAGCCAGCAGATGGTCGAGATCGCCAAGGCCTTGTCCTTCGATTCGCGCGTCCTGATCATGGACGAGCCCACCTCCGCGCTCAACGACGCCGAGATCGCCGAGCTCTTTCGCATCATCCGGGAACTGAAGAGCCGGGGCGTGGGCATCATCTATATCTCGCACAAGATGGACGAGCTGAAGCAGATTTCCGATCGCGTCACCGTGTTGCGTGACGGGGAATATGTAGCCACGGTCACCGCCCGCGACACCCGCGTCGAAGCGATCATCGGGATGATGGTAGGGCGAGCTTTGACCGACGCCGCGCCTTCTCGTAGCGTTGCAGGCACAGGCGAAGTCGCGCTCGAAGTAAAGAATCTGAACGCCGGCCCGCTGGTGAGGGACGTGAGCTTCGCGCTGCGCAAAGGCGAGATATTGGGCTTCGCGGGCCTGATGGGCGCCGGTCGAACCGAGGTTGCCCGAGCAGTGTTCGGCGCCGATCCGATCGAATCTGGCGAAATTCTGGTGAAAGGCGTGAAGGTGACGATCAGGACGCCGAGCGACGCGGTGGCACGCGGTATCGGCTATCTCTCGGAAGACCGCAAGCGCTTCGGCCTTGCAACCGGAATGGACGTCGAATCGAACATCGTGATGTCCAACCTGCGCAAATTCCTGTCGCTCAGCGTTTTCTTGCGCCGCGCCCAGATACGCCGGACAGCCACCCATTTCATCAGTCTGCTCGCCATTCGTACGCCCTCTGCAACGCAGGAAGTGCGGCTCCTCTCCGGCGGCAATCAGCAGAAAATTGTCATCGCCAAATGGCTCGAGCGCGACTGCGATGTGCTCTTCTTCGACGAGCCGACGCGCGGCATCGACGTCGGCGCCAAGAGCGAAATCTACAAGCTCCTGCGCTCGCTCGCGGACGAGGGCAAGGCGATCGTGATGATCTCTTCCGAACTGCCGGAGATCTTGCGCATGAGCGACCGGATCGTCGTGATGTGCGAGGGCCGCATTACCGGCGAACTCTCAGCCACGGAGGCGACGCAGGAGAGCATCATGCAACTGGCGACGCAGCGTGAAACCTTAAAAGCGGCATGAGTCTCTAGAGGAGAGGTTCGTTTCATGACACTGCCATCGGATACTTCGGCGCTGGGTAATCGGGGACGGGCGTCCGCCCTGAGAGCCCGCCTCTTCTCGCCGACCGCCTTGCAAAAGCTGCTCGCCTTCGGGAGCCTGGTCCTGCTGCTGGCCTTTTTCAGCTTCGCCTCGCCCGCCTTCATGCAGATGGACAACATGCTCGGGATCCTGCAGGCGACGGCGGTCAACGGCGTTCTGGCGATCGCTTGCACGTTCGTCATCATCACCGGCGGCATCGATTTGTCCGTCGGCACGTTGATGACTTTCACGGCCGTCATTTGCGGCGTGTTCCTGACGTACTGGCACTTGCCGATGTCGATCGGCGTGATTGCTGCGATTGGCACGGGCGCGCTTTGCGGGACCATTTCGGGCACCCTCACGGCGAAGATGAAGATACCGCCGTTCATTGCCACCCTGGGCATGATGCTGCTGCTCAAAGGGCTTTCGCTCGTCGTCTCGGCCGACAAGCCTATCTATTTCAGCGACACCGAGAACTTCTACAGGATCTCTCAGGATTCACTGATCGGCTATTTGATCCCGAGCCTGCCCATTCCGAACGCAGTGCTGATCCTGTTTTTCCTGGCGGTGGTGAGTTCGATCACGCTGAATCGCACGGCGCTTGGCCGCTACACCTTTGCGCTCGGCAGCAACGAAGAAGCGGTGCGCCTTTCCGGCGTGAATGTCGACCGATGGAAGATCGCGATTTACGGCCTGAGCGGGGCAATTTGCGGCGTCGCCGGGTTGCTCATCGCCTCGCGGCTGAATTCGGCCCAGCCGGCGCTAGGCCAAGGTTACGAACTCGAAGCGATCGCCGCCGTGGTCATTGGCGGGACTTCGCTCAGCGGCGGTTCGGGCACGATCCTGGGCACGATCATCGGCGCCTTCATCATGAGCGTGCTGACCAACGGACTGCGCATCATGTCGGTCGCTCAGGAATGGCAGATCGTGGTGACGGGTCTCATCATCATTCTCGCTGTCTATGCCGATATTTTGCGGCGCAAGAAAAGCTGACTGAAGCTGACGAAAGTGGACACTGCACAAGACAAGATCAAGAAAAGGGAGCGCCAAGGCTCCCCTAACGGCTGAAGCCTGATAGCCCACCTCAGGAGGAGAACCACCATGTTGAAAAGAAGACTCATCGGTGTCGTAGTCGGCGTTGGCGCGCTCATTGGCGGGACCAGTCTTGTGCGCGCGGACGAACCCTACATCCCGCTTATTTCGAAAGGCTTCCAGCACCAGTTCTGGCAGGCCGTCAAAGCCGGCGCGGAACAGTCGGCGAAGGCGCAGAACGTCAGGATCTCCTTCGAGGGTCCGGAAACCGAGGCCATGGTCGACAAGCAGATCGACATGCTCTCGGCCGCGCTCGCGAAGAAGCCACAGGCGATCGGCATTGCCGCGCTCGACAGCAAAGCAGCCATTCCGCTCTTGAAGCGGGCGCAGGCCGCCAAAATACCGGTCATCGCCTTCGACTCCGGCGTCGACAGCGACATTGCGCTCACGACCTGCGCGACGGACAACCTGGCCGCCGCCTCACTCGCCGCCGACAAGATGGCCGAGGCGATCGGCAATTCCGGTGAGGTCGGCCTGATCGTGCACGACCAGACCAGCCGTACCGGTGTTGATCGCCGAGACGGCTTCCTGAACGAGATGAAGGCGAAGCATCCGAACATCAAGATCGTGTCAGTCCAGTATGGCGGCGGCGACCATCTGAAGTCAGCGGAAATTGCCAAGACGATGATCCAGGCCAATCCCAATCTCAAGGGCATTTTCGGCTCGAATGAAGGCTCGGCGGAAGGTGCCGCGATCGGCGTCAAGGAATCAGGCAAAAAGCTCGTCCTGATTGGCTATGACTCCGGCAAGGAGCAGAAGGACGACATCAATTCGGGCCTGATGTTCGGCGCCATTACGCAGAACCCGATCGGTATCGGCAAATGCGTCGTCGACTCTGCGGTGAAGGCACTAAAGGGCGAAACGCTGCCCAAGAAAGTCGACACGGGCTTCTACTGGTACGACAAGAGCAACATTAACGATCCCAAGATCGCCGCCGTGCTCTACGATTGAGCGTCGCCGTCAAAGGCAGGGTCGTGGCTTCTTTCGACGCCACGACCCGTGTTGTTCATAGGTACAAGTCGATAGCTGTCGAAGAGGAGCATGTTCAGATGCCCACGATCACCAAGCTGTCCGTCCGGGACATCCGGTTTCCGACCTCGCGCTCGCTCGACGGCTCCGACGCGATGAACGCCGCGCCGGATTACTCCGCCACCTACGTGACGCTCGAAACAGATTCGCCTGAAACACTCACGGGCCATGGCCTCACCTTCACCATCGGGCGCGGCAACGAGATCTGCGTGAGTGCGGTACACGCGCTTGCCCCGCTGGTCGTCGGTAAAACGCTCGAGGACATTGCAGCGGACATGGGCGCTTTCTGGCGCGCGCTGACCTCAGACAGCCAGTTGCGCTGGATCGGTCCAGACAAGGGGGCGATTCATCTGGCGACGGCGGCGGTCGTGAATGCGGCCTGGGACCTGTGGGCCAAATCGGAAGGCAAGCCGGTGTGGAAGCTGCTCGTCGACATGAGCCCCGAAGCGCTGGTGCGTTGCCTCGACTTCCGTTACGTGACCGATGCGATCACGCCGAACGAAGCCATCGCCATTTTGCACCGCCATGCAAAGACGAGGGGCGAGCGCGTGAAGGAGATGCTGGCGCACGGCTATCCGGCCTACACGACGTCGGCCGGCTGGCTCGGCTACGACGACGACAAGATCCGCCGGCTCGCCCGTGAGGGCGTCGCGCAGGGCTGGACGCACTTCAAGCAGAAGGTGGGCGGCAATCTCGAAGAAGATATGCGCCGGGCCCGCATCCTGCGCGAAGAAATCGGCGAAAACCGCAAGCTGATGATGGACGCGAACCAGGTATGGGATGTCGATGAAGCGGTCTCGAACATGCGGCGCCTGGCGCAATTCGATCCATGGTGGATCGAAGAACCTACGAGCCCCGACGACATCCTCGGCCACGCGGCCATCCGCCAACGGATTCGGCCGATTGGCGTGGCGACAGGCGAGCACTGCCATAACCGGGTGATGTTCAAGCAGTTGCTGCAGGCGCAGGCAATCGACTTCTGTCAGGTCGATAGTTGCCGCCTGGGCGGTCTGAACGAGGTGATCGTGGTCCTGCTGATGGCGGCCAAATTCGGCGTGCCAGTGTGTCCGCACGCGGGCGGTGTGGGTTTATGCGAGTACGTCCAGCACATTTCGCTGTTCGACTATATCTGCGTGTCGGCGTCGCTGGAAAACCGGGTGCTCGAGTACGTGGATCATCTGCATGAGCATTTCATCGATCCTGTCGTGATCCGCAACGGCCGCTACATGCCGCCGCAACGTCCCGGCTACAGCATCGAAATGCACGCGGCATCGCTCGATCAACATGACTTTCCCGGGGGTCCGGCCTGGCGGGCCTGAGCCGGTACGATGCAGCGGCAGCTAGCGCCAATTCAGATCCTGCGGGATTCGCTGGACGATGATCCCCGCCTTCCACGTACGCAATCGCGGAGGCGTGAATGACGCTCGTCGGCACGCTTGTCCAGACCTGCCGGGCGGCTGTGTCGTCGCTCGGACGTGAATTGCTGGCCTGGAAGCCGTCAAGGGAACGCGCGATGTTCGGGACGCAAGCGATGCTCTCGGTCGCCCTGTCGGTCGCGCTCGCAAACGCGTTGCATCTTTCGGACACGTGGTGGGCAGCAATCAGCGGTTTCGCGGTCATGCAAACGAGTTTCGCCGGCTCCGTGCAGCGCGCCGTCCATCGCATGATGGGCACGCTGATCGGTGCCGCGCTTGGAACCCTGGTGGGGCCCTGGATCGGCGACCGGCCGTGGCTGTTTGTGCCCGCATTGGGAGCGATCGGCGGCGTTGCGGTGTTCTACGCCAACGGGACCAGGTCAGCCTACGCCTGGGTTCTGGGTGGAGTGACCGCATTGATGGTGACTTACGAAGCGCATGGGCTCCTATCAGTCCGATCGACGGCATTGTTTGCAGCGCTGCGAGTCGCCGAGGTCATGGTTGGAACGCTCGCTTGCCTGCTGGTGGCGAGCGTATTTCACTTCGGACCGAAGTGGTATGGGAAGACCCGGCCGCCATCGGTGTTCGCAACGGCCGCCGAATCCGAGGCGCCTTCTGCTTCAACTCTGTCGCCATCGCTGGAATCTTTGCTCCCGACTCGCAGGCTGCTGTGCTTGCAGGGCGCACTGGCAATCGCAATCCTTGGCGCCCTTACCTATGTTTTGCATCTGCCAGGTTTCGCGCAAGCGATGGTCACGGCGATTGCGGTGCTGATACTCCCGGCAAGCTTGCCGGCAGGCGGCGCGCAGCAGCCAGTCATCGAAAAGATGGTGCACCGCGTGGCCGGCTGCTTGCTGGCCGGCGCGCTGGGTGTGGCGCTACTGCCCCTGATGCGGGGGCAGGCAATTCTGTGCATGCTCGCGCTGTCCGTCGGCGTGTGGACAGGATGTCACGTGCAGACGGGGCGAGAAGGAGCAAGCTATGTCGGCCGGCAATTCACTATCGCGTTCATCATGGTATTTGTGCAAGACCACCATTGGTCGGCCGATCGAATACCCGCGCTAATGCGGCTATCGGGCATTCTCACTGGAATCGTCGTGCTGGCAGCGGTGATCCTCGTGACTAGCAGGCTGCATTTACCGCCGTCTCTGAACGATGCAAACCGTTGAGACTCGTATTGGCTATTTGCACCCTGCCAATCCTTTTCCCAATTAGCAGTCGCTTGGCACTCGCTGATCTTTCGGAAAGTCAATTCAACGACCAGTACGATATAAACCGCACTGCGCTCCAGCAGTTGGTCTTGAATCTGAAGTGCCGGACTCGCGAGACTCCAACCAGTCAACAGCGGATCACCCTATTTGTCTTTTGAGTTGATCGCACTCGTGCAATCAACCGCGGATCAGCGTGGCTTGAAAGCAGCTAATGGCTGCAATGCTTCCCTTTCTCCAAACGTTTGCCATTCCCGCATTACCCCACGGCCGTGAAGAGAATTTCTTTAGTAAGCACCTAAAGATTTTTGTCTTACAGCCGTTTACATGATGGCGCCATTGCGCGCACGGAGTATCCAAACCCAATCAACCAATGCGGAATCGAGAGTCCGCATTCAAAAAAATATAATGCACATGCAAACAAGATTACCTTTGATCATTTCCATGTTGGGTTCGTTTGCGCTCGCCGCGTGCGGTGGAGGCGGAGGAGGCAGCACGTCGAACGCACAAGCGGCGGCACCAGCCTCTTCAGCCAGCGCACCTGCAGTCGCGTCGGCGCCAGTGGCCGCATCGGTACCGGGTGGCGCATCAATACCGTCCGTGACGGGCGAGGCACTTCCCAGCCTGAGCGCCCCGCA
>Ga0302314_10007910_pt1 | contig 19029 bp, 16 predicted proteins | sample III_Palsa_N2_3_FD_200533 | JGI IMG/M metagenome (GOLD analysis project Ga0302314, IMG submission 200533) | Peat permafrost microbial communities from Stordalen Mire near Abisko, Sweden - III_Palsa_N2_3 | ecosystem: Environmental > Terrestrial > Soil > Palsa > Peat permafrost | place: Sweden...
TGACAACGCTGCAATGATCGCAAGCGCCGCGCGCTTTACGCGGGCGTTGCCCTACCCGGAGTACCTGGCGCTCGACGCCTACGCCACTGGGGAACGACCGATCACCTCGCAACCGCCGGCCGTCGCCAGAGGAAGCATCCTCTAGAGTCACGGCGATGACCTACAACGAAGCGAGCACGGGAGCGGACGCTGCCGGGCTGGGCGGTGGGATCTCCTCGAGCGAGCGACTGTCGCTCGGCGTCGCGGCGCGCCTGTCGCGCTACCTGCAGGTGCTGACGCAGGCCAAGAAGATGGGCAAGGAGACGATCTCCTCACAGGAGCTCTCGGATTACACCCACGTGAACTCGACCCAGATCCGTCGCGACCTGTCCGGTTTCGGGAAGTTCGGCAAGCGTGGAGTCGGCTACAACGTCGAGGCGCTCGTGTCGCAGATCCGCAAGATCTTGCGCACGGCGGGTCAGCACAACATCGCGCTGCTTGGCGCGGGCCATCTGGGTAAGGCGATTGCCTCCTCGGACATCTTCGCCGACCATGGCTTTCGGGTGGTGGCGATCTTCGACGTGGACGCGGCGAAGATCGGCACGAGCGTGGGCAGCCAGGCGGTGCGACACACCAGCGACCTGCGTCAGGTGGTGGAGGACGAGGACATCGTCGTCGGCGTTCTGGCGGTGCCCGGGGAGGCCGCCCAGGGGCTTGCGGGTGAGCTGGTGGAGGCGGGCGTGAAGATCATCTTCAACTACTCCGAGTCGCTGCTGGACGTGCCCCCCGAGGTGACCGTCCACACCTCGAGCCCGGCCGTCGATCTGCTCTACGCGCTGTACTTCTATCTGACCTGACCTGCCCGACTTGACCTGGCCCGACCTGATCTGACCTGCACCTGCACCTGAGCGATGACCAGTCTCGACCTCGACAAGGTGGAGCAGACCTTCGCCGCGGCGACCGACATGACGGTGGGCGTCGAGGAGGAGTTCTCTATCCTTCACCCGCGCACGCTCGACCTGCAGCCGCGCTTTGAGGAGCTGCGCGCCGCCGCGGAGGGCGACCGGCTCCTGCACGAGCACATCACCGGTGAGCTGATCTCCTCGGAGATCGAGATCATCTCCGGCGCCGGCGCCGACCTTCACGACGCGCTGGCGCGCCAGCGTGAGCGTCGCAGAGGACTGTTCGCGCTCACCGCCGCTCGCGGCGCGGCGTTAGGAGCCACCGGGACGCATCCGTGGGCCGACTACCGCGAGCAGCCGATCATCGACACCGAGCACTACCGTCGAGTCGAGGAAGGGCTGAAGTACGTGGCTTGGCGCAACAACACCTTCAGCCTGCACGTGCACGTGGGGGTGTGCGACATCGACCGCGCGGTGCGCGTCTGCGACCGCCTGCGTCCGCTGCTGCCGGTGCTACTGGCGATCTCCGCGAACTCGCCCTGGCTGGACGGTCTCGATACAGGGCTGCACTCGGCGCGGACGCAGAGCTTCACGAAGAGCTTTCCGCGCTGCGGGGTGCCCGACGCGTTCGGCGGCTGGGGAGCGTACCGCGAGTACATCGAACTGCTCGTGCGCACACGCTCGATCGTTGAGTTCACGCAGGTGTGGTGGTCGGTTAGGCCACACTTCAGCTTCGGCACCGTGGAGGTGCGGATCTGCGACGCGCAGGCCACCGCCCAGGAGTCCGACGCGCTGGTCGCGCTGATGGTTGCGTGCATCGCGCAGGCGCTGCGCGACGTCGACGAGGGTGTCCCCTTCGCCGATCCGCCGCCGCGGATGATCGAGGAGAACATGTGGCGTGCGATCCGCTTCGGGCTCGACGGCCGGCTGCTTGATCTGCAGCGGGGCGAGGAGTACCCGGCGCGCGCGGCGATCGAGCGCCTGGCCCAATGGACAGCGCCGGTCCGCGCCGAGCTGGGCATCGAGCCGGCTTTTCCCGAGCGCAACGGAGCACAGCGCCAGCGTGAGAGGATCGCAGCGGGCGCCGCGCGCGAGGAGGTCTTCGCGGCTTCGGTGGCCGAGACCAGGCAGACCTATTCAGAGGAGTTGGCGGTGTGAGGCACGCACTCGCGATCATTACCCGACCGTGGCGCAGGCAAGGAGAGGACGACCGATGAGCACCGATCCAACCGTAGGACAGGCCGAACAGGGCACTGGTCAACCGCAGGGACAACCGAGCGAGGAGGAGCTCCGAGCGGCCTACGAAGCTGAACTTAGCCGCATCTCGAGCGCGGACATGATCCTGCAGGCAGCGGTGTCATTGCTGAACCTGGGTGGTCGGCGCCTGGGCCTGGCCCAGGGCGCGGAAGGTGAGCGCGACCTCGAGCAGGTGCGCGACGCGATCGACGGCGTGCGAGCGCTGCTGGGGATCCTCGAACGGAGTGTCGCCGCACAAGAGCTGCGGCCCCTGCGCGACGCGCTGTCACAACTGCAGATGGCCTATGCGCGTGAGGCGCAGGCTGGCGGTGGCGAGCCGAGCACACAACAACGGCCGGCCGGAGAGTCGAGTGCGCCCGTTGCGGAGGGGAAGACCGGCGCGCCGAGCGCCGCGGATAAGCCGGATGCGTCATCGACGGACGGCAAGCCCGGCGCCGGGCCGGCAGAGTCGAGCGGCAGGTTGTGGGTGCCGGGTCGCTGAGAACGCCTTCCCGGGGCCGGCACGATAGACTGCGCCCGCCTTTCCGCCGGGAAAGCGCTCTGACGAGCGAGCCGGGGGACATACGTACGACGCGCGAAATCCTCGCGCGGCACGCTAACAAGACCGCGGAGGATTTCTGTTGAGTAGCTTTCTGATGAACCATGGGGTCGTCGTCGCCCTGGTCTGCGCGGCCTGTGCCGTGGTTTACGGCCTGGTGACTACACGCTCCCTGCTCGCGCTCTCGCCGGGCAATGAGAAGATGCAGAGCATCTCGCTGGCCGTCCAGCAGGGCGCCCGCGCCTACCTGAACCGCCAGTACACGACGATCGCGATCGCCGGGGTCGTGCTGTTCATCGCGCTGATCTTCATCCAGAACATCGCGGTGGCGTGCGGATTCGCGATCGGCGGCCTGCTCTCCGGCTCGACCGGCTATATCGGCATGAACGTCTCGGTGCGCTCGAACGCGCGCGTGGCGGAGGCTGCGCGCGGCGGAGTCTCACCGGCGCTGAAGGTCGCCTTCCGCGGTGGCGCGATCACGGGCCTGCTCGTGGTCGGGCTCGCGCTGATCGGCGTCGCCGGCTACTACGGTGCGCTGACCTCGTTCTTCAACGACAGCCCGAAGACGGCGGTCGACGCGTTGATCGGCCTCGGCTTCGGCGGTTCGCTGATCTCGGTGTTCGCGAGGCTCGGCGGCGGCATCTTCACGAAGGCCGCCGATGTAGGCGCGGACCTCGTCGGCAAGGTTGAGGCGGGCATTCCCGAGGATGACCCGCGCAACCCGGCGACGATCGCCGACAACGTGGGCGACAACGTCGGTGACTGCGCCGGCATGGCGGCCGACCTGTTCGAGACCTACGCGGTGACCGCGGTGGCCGTGATCCTGCTGGGCGTGCTCACGTTCCACGAGTCCACGCAGGTCGCGGTGCGCACGAACTCCGACAACGTCGAGCGCGCGCTCCTGCAGGGACTGATCGCCTCCGGCGTGATTGCGGCGGCCGCATTCGCGCCGATCACCTACTGGCTGATGCGCAACCTGACCTTCAAGGACGTGGGCAGCGCTGTGAACACTCCGAAATGGTGGCACCTGTACCTGTGCTCGCTGATCGGGATCGCCGTCACGGCACTGCTATTCGGAATAACGGAATACTATACCTCGACCCGCTTTTCGCCGGTGAAGAAGACCGCCAAAGCGTCGATCACCGGTCACGCCACGAACATCATCCAAGGTTTCTCCTCGGGGCTACAGGCCACCGCGCTGCCGGCGGTCGTGATCGTGCTCGGGATGCTCGGCGCCTGGAAGCTCGCCGGCGGCGGCGTGACCGGGATCTACGGCATCGGCGTCGCGGCGGTGGGCCTGCTCTCGTTGACGGGGCTGATCGTCGCGCTCGACGCCTTCGGGCCGATCACCGACAACGCCGGCGGGATCGCCGAGATGGCCGACCTGCCCGAGGAGGTGCGCAAGGTCACCGATCGACTGGACGCGGTCGGCAACACGACGAAGGCCGTCACGAAGGGCTACGCGATCGGATCCGCCGTGCTCGCGGCGATCGTGCTGTTCGCCGGCTTTCAGAAAGAACTCGAAACCAAGCTCGGGCACGCGATCTCCTTCGGCATCAACGAACCGCCCGTGCTGATCGGCCTGCTGCTCGGCGGGCTGATGGTGTGCCTGTTCGCCTCGCTCTCGATCGAGGCCGTCGGTCGCGCTGGCGGCGCGGTCGTCGAGGAGGTGCGCCGCCAGTTCCGCGAGCACCCGGGGATCATGGACTACACCGAAGAGCCCGACTACGCGAGGTGCGTGGACATCGTGACGAAGACCGCCCAGCGCGAGATGATCCTGCCGTCGCTGCTGCCGATCGTGCTGACGCTGATCGTCGGCCTGATCGACCAGCAGGCGCTCGGCGGCCTCTTGATCGGCGTGATCGTGGTGGGCTTCTTCTTCGCCGTGCTGATGACCGCGGGCGGGGGCGCGTGGGACAACGCGAAGAAGCTGATCGAGGACGGCGCGTTTGGCGGCAAGGGCTCGGAAGCCCACGCGGCCTCGATCACAGGCGACACGGTCGGCGATCCCTTCAAGGACACCGCCGGGCCCGCGATCAACCCGATGATCAAGGTCGCCAACATCGTCGCGATCCTGATCATCCCGCTGATCACCTGATTCCCGCCCATCCCAGCCGCCGGCCGGCCGGCGGCTGGGTGTCCGTCTCGACAGATGGGATGCGCTCCACCAAGTAAACGACGTGGGGGCGCAGATCATCGGATTGGTCGCGGGAGATACTGTCCTTTTTTAAACTGCGTGACACCATAGTTATACGCACTCTCTCATGTCAATGCCTTCCCGCGACGTCTTTATCTTCCTGTCACGTTCTCGGCACACTCTCGGCACGATTGAGTCACGTGGCTTAGGTCTTAAGCTCAATCGAAGATGACCACCGGCCAACAAGCGCATCGCTCGGCGACGTTGATCTTCTCCCTGGTGATGGTGGTCATCGGCGTGGCGCTGATCGCCCAAGCCGCAGATGGACATGGGGGCCTGATCTCTCCGCGTCTGCTGCTCGGTGCGCTGTTCATCGCGGCGGGTGGGGGACGGATGTATCTGGAGACGAAGAGGGGCAGGAGGGGCTCGTGAGCACGCCGGTCGGTAAAACCCCCGTCGGCGGCGCCCCGGGAGCGCCGGGTGCAGTGGAGCCGGCAACCGAGGTCGAGCATGCCACGACGGCGATCGCCGCCCGCTCGCGCGTGACAATGCGGCGCAGCATCGGCTCGCCGGTCCTGTTCACGGTCGTGTACACGTCGCTGGCGAGTGCGATCTACTTCTCCCTGGGTGTGATCGCCGGGCACGCGCTCGGGCTCACGCCGCTCGTATTCCTGCTCGCGGCGCTGCTGTTCGTGCTGACGGCGATGACCTACGTCGAGGGGGCATCGCTGCATCAGGATCGCGGCGGCTCGACCGTGTTCGCCCGTTACGCCTTCAACGAGCTCGTGAGCTTCATCGCCGGCTGGGCGATCCTGCTCGACTACATCATCCTGATTGCCGTCTGCGCCTTCTCGGCGACCCAATACCTGCGCGTCTTCTGGCATCCATTGGGACACCACACCGAGGCGCTGCTGCTCGCGTTGGCGTTCATCGCGATCGTGGTACTGGGCAACATTCGCGGCTTCGGCAGCGGTCGCTCGCGGCGAGTCGGGCTGCTCGTCGCCGGCGACCTGGTGCTGCAGCTGTTGATCGTCGTGATCGGGTTGATCCTGTTCTTCAACCCGAGCAAGCTGATCGACCCAATCCACCTGGGCAGCGCGCCGAAGTGGTCGGATCTCGTGTTTGCCCTGACGGTCGCCGTGATCTCCTTCACCAGCCTGGAGTCCGCCGCCGGCTTGGCCGGGGAGGTGCGAATCGGCCGTCGTGGCCTAAAGCACATGGTCGGCAGCGGCGCCGCGACCGTGATCTTCGGCTATGTGGGGATCGCGCTGGTGGCGATCACCGCGCTGCCTGTGCACGACGGGCACACGGCGCTGGCGGGCCGCTACCTGAACGATCCCGTGATCGGGATCGTCACGCAGATCCACCCGCACTGGCTGGCGCATACGCTGAGATACGTGGTGGGCGCGTTGGCGACGCTCACGCTGATCGCCGCGGCCAACTCGGCGATGCTCGGCCTCTCGCGGCTGGCCTACTCGCTCTCCACCAACCGCCAGATCCCGAGTGGCCTGGGGCGCTTGCATCCACAGCGCTCGACTCCGTATGTGCTGATCATCCTGGCGGGTTTGCTCGCGGCGGTGCTGGTGGTGCCGGAGGACCTCGATTTCCTCGTCGGGATCTATGCCTTCGGGGCGATGCTGGCATTCACGATCGCCCATCTCTCGATCTGCCGGCTGCGTTACTCCGAGCCCGATCGCGACCGCCCGTACAAAGTGCCGCTGTCGATACGTGTGCGCGGCGGCGAGCTGCCGCTGCCCGCAGCCTTCGGAGCGCTGGTCTGCGCTGCCGGGTGGGTGGCGGTGATGATTCTCCACGAACCGGCCCGCTACGTGGGCCTCGGGTGGATGGCGTTTGGGATCCTCGGGTACGTCGTCTACCGGCGTGCGGATGAGACCTCGTTGACGGCGCGGGTGACGGTCTCGCCGCAGATCCTGCGTGCCGAGCCGCCGAGCGAACGCGACTACGGGTCGATTCTCGTGCCGCTGTTCGGCACCAAGCTCGACGAGGACATCGTGCAGACGGCGGCTCTGCTGGCCGCGGGCGAGGCCACTGAGGAGACGGAGACCGAGGCCGAGACGGCGACGATCGAGGCCGTTTGGATCTTTGTGATGCCGATGTCGCTGCCGCTCGACGCGCGCCTGCCGGAGGAGCAGATAAAGCACGCCCGACAGGCGCTGGCGCGGGCGAAGGCGGTGGGGGAGGAGTATGGGGGCGTATACGTCGCCACGGCCACTGTGCGTACGCGCCGCGCGGGGTATGCGATCGTGGAGGAGGCGCGCCGTCGGGGCGTCGAAGCGATCGTGCTCGGGGCGGAGGAACCCTCCCGGATCCGTGGCGGCGCGGGCCTTGGTGGACGTGGTGGGCCGCTCGAGAACTTCGTCGGCGAGATCACCAAGTACGTCGTGAGCAAGGCGACTTGCCGGGTGATCGTGACGGCGCCGGCGGCCCACTTGCCCGAGGATCGCCCGGCGCGGGAGCAGCCTGGAGAGCCGGTGTCCTCCGAGATCAAACGTTCGGCGGAGCGCCAGCCTAAAGAGCAGTCCGGAGGCCCTCGGCGAGCAGAGCCCCGCATCGTCTAACCTCCGCATCCGCAATGTTCGTTCTTCCTTTATGTTCGTCCTGATCGTCGGCGCCGGCCGCGTGGGCTCAGCGGTCGCGAAATCTGCTCTGGCGGCTGGTCACGAAGTCTCCGTGTTGGACGCGGATCCACTCTCGCACGAGCGCCTGGACGCGGGCCAGAGCGAGAGCTGGGAGGACGCGGAAGGTCAGTTCACGGTCGGTACGGCGCTGGAGGTCGAAGCGCTGGTTCAGGCCGGCATCGAGCGCGCCGACGTGTTCATCGCTTCCACAGGAGGGGACAACACTAATCTGATCATCGCCCAGATCGCCCAGAAGCGCTTCGATGTTGAAAAGGTGCTGGCGCGAGTGATGGACCCCGCGCGCGCCGGATGGTACGGCGCGCAGGGCTTGCAGACAATCTCTCCCACCCGGCACGCGATCGAGATGTTCGAGAGCGCGCTCGAGATTCAACCGGCCTGAGGAGCTGGAGCGGGTGTACGCGATCATCGTCGGGGCCGGCAAGGTCGGGCGCAACCTGGCCAGAGAGCTGATCGTGAAGGGTCACGAGGTGACCCTGATCGAGTCCTCGCGCTCGTGCTATCTGGCGATCGAGGAGGAGTTCGAGCACGCCGCGCAGTACGGTGATGCCACCGAGCTGTGGGTGCTGGAGCGCTCGGGGATTCAGCGCGCGGACCTGGTGGTCGCGGTGACCGGCGATGACGAGGACAACATGCTGGTCTGTCAGGTGGCCAAGGAGAAGTACCTGTGCGAACGCATCATCGCGCGCGTCAACAACCCGCGTAACCACGACCATTTCAGGATGCTCGGGATCCAGCCGGCGGTGTCGGCCACCGACCTGATCCTGCGCTTGATCGAGCACGAGGTCCCGCGCTATGGGCTCGTGCACCTGCTGGCGCTCGAAGAGGAGCGCCTGGAGATCATCGAGCTGGAGGTGAGCGAGGACGCACCGACCGTCGGCGTGAAGGTGGCTGAGATCGCCCTGCCCGACGGCAGCCTGATCATCTCGGTGTTGCGCAACGGGACGGGCTTCGTGCCCAAGCCCGACACCGTTATCGAGGCCGGGGACGAGGTCCTGCTGGTGCTCGACACGGGTCTGGAGGAGGCGCTCACCGCCTTCTTTGCGCCGAACGGGCAGCCGGTCTGAGCCCTACGGGCTCGTTTACTATTCTTCAAGTGAAGGCACTGTCCGGGATAGTCCAATTGGCAGTGACGCCCGGTTCTGGTCCGGGAGATTGGGGTTCGAGTCCCTGTCCCGGAGTTGACGATAGTCCGTGTTGTCCGCTCACCTCGCTTTGCGCGCCTCTCGACGAGTCTTAAGCTCCTCTGCGGAGTAGCGTGTGGCCATGTCCTCTTTATGGCCCGCACTTTCCTATGAGCAGTGGAGCGAGACGTGCGACACGCTGCACGCGCACACCCAGGTACTCGGCAAGCTGGCTGTGGTGCTCGCGCCGCCCGAGCCGCAGCTCCAGCACGCGGCGCTGCGGCTGACCGCGCGGGGGTGGGAGACCGCCCCGCTCCGAGCGCCGGACGGTTCGGGGGCGCTCGTCGTCGCACTCGACCTGCGCACGCATGAGGCGGTCGTCGAGCACAGCGACGGAGGCGTGCGACGCGTCGCACTCGCCCCCGACCGGCCGGTCGGCGAGGTCACGCGCGCGCTGCTGGACGCGGTCCGCGCGCTCGCCGGCGCCGTCGAGATCGACCCGACCCCGCAGGAGGTCGCCTGGAGCGTGCCGCTCGATGAGGACGACGAGCACGCGCGCTATGACCCCGATCAGGTCTGCACCTACTTTGCCGCGGCGACCCGTGCCGCTTTCGTGCTCGCGGCATTCCGTGCCCCGTATCGCGGACGCTCGACACCGGTCAACGCATGGTGGGGCTCCTTCGACCTTGCGGTCAACCTGTTCTCGGGCAAGCCGGCCGACCCCCCGTCGGATGACTTCATCATGCGCAACGCTATGGACGCGCAGGAGGTCGCGATCGGCTGGTGGCCCGGCGATCCTCGATCCGGCAAGGCGGCCTTCTATGCCTATGCGCACCCTGCGCCGGAGGGGTTTGCGGCCGCGACGCTTTCTCCCTCCGCTGCGCGCTGGGATGCGACGCTCGGCGAGTACATCCTCGACTGGGACGATGTCCGCGCCAGCCCCGACCCGCACGCGAGCGCACTGCAGTTCGCCCACTCAGCGTTCGGTCATGCGTGCGCGGTGTGCGATTGGGATCCGGCGCTAGCCGCCAGCGCCGAGGGAGTCCCACCGCCGCTCGCGTAAGACCTACGCCGCGGCCTGCGAGGCCCAGTCGCGGTAGAGCTCGAAGTAGCGGCCCTCTGCGGCGATCAGCTCATCGTGGGTCCCCTGCTCGACGATCCGCCCGTGTTCGAGCACGACGATCCGGCCAGCCTGGCGAATCGTCGACAAACGATGCGCGATCACGATCGAGGTGCGGCCCGCCAGCAGCCGGCGCAGGCCGGCCTCGATGCGACCCTCGGTGTGCAGGTCCACGTTGGAGGTCGCCTCGTCCAGAATCAGGATGCGCGGGTCGGCGATCAGGGCACGCGCGAACGCGATCAGCTGACGCTGGCCGGAGGACAGCTGCGCGCCTCGCTCGCCGACCTCGGTGTCGTAGCCGTGTGGCAGCTCTGAGATGAACTCCCCAGCGCCAACCGCCGCCGCGGCCTCGCGGATTTGGCCCTCCTCGGCGTCGGGGCGCCCGAAGGCGATGTTCTCGCCGATCGTGCCTGAGAACAGGAACGCCTCCTGCGGGACTATTCCCATCTGCGAGCGCAGCGAGTCGCTCGAGACCTCGCGCAGGTCGTGCCCATCGACGAGGATCTGACCGGAGGAGGGGTCATAGAAGCGTGCGACGAGCTTGGCGATCGTCGACTTGCCCGCCCCTGTCGCGCCCACGAGCGCGACCGTCTGTCCGGGCGGGATCGTCAGGTCGATGTGCTCGAGCACCATCGCGTCGTTCGTGTAGGAGAAGGAGACATCCTCGAAGCGGACTTCGCCGCGGATGCGCTCCAGCGGGATTGCCCCCTCCCGATCGGTCAGGTTCGGTGTGACGTCCAGCAACTGGAAGATCTTCTCCAGCGCGGCCATCCCCGACTGATAGGTGGTGTAGAGCTGGGAAAGCTGCTGGATCGGTTCGAACAGGAACGACAGGGTTCCCACGAACGCGACGACGGTGCCCGCTGTGATGTGCCCTTCGAGCGCCTGATAGCCGCCGTAGAGGACGATCAGCGCGAGCGCGACGCCGGAGAGCATTTCCACCGTCGGGAAGTACGCGGCGTTGAGCCGCACCGTGACCATGTTCGCCTCGCAGTTGTCGGTGTTGAGCTCCGCGAACCGCGCCTCGTGGTGGGGCTCCTGGCCGAAGCTGCGCACGACGCGGATCCCCGACAGGGTCTCCTGCAGGTAGGCGGTGATCGAGCCGATCGTTTCACGCGTGCGCCGGAACGCGCCGGCCGAGACGAGCCGGAACCAGATCGAGCCGGCGAGGACGAACGGAACGACGCAGAACGTCAACAGGGCCAGCTTCAGGTCCAAGAACAGCAGCACCACGACTGCCCCGACAAGCGTCAGCCCGGCCTGGAACAGCGTCACCACCGAGTCCGTGACGAGGCTTTCCAAGGCCTCCACGTCGTTGGTCATGCGCGAGATCAACACGCCGGCGGGGCGGCTCTCGTAGAAGCCGATCGGCTGGCTCTGCAGGTGCGTGAAGATGCGGATGCGCAGGTCCGCGAGCACACGCTGGCCGACCCAGCCGACGAGATAGGTCTGCACATAGGTCATCGCCCACACGAGCAGCGCCGAAAGTAGAAAAGCGACCACAACCAGCACGAGCGTGTGGGTGTCGTGGCGGTCGATGCCTTCGTCGATCGCGACCTTCGCCAGCAGCGGGGGCGCGAGCGAGGCGGCCGTGCCGAGCACGAGCGCCGTCAACATCGCGCTCACGCGCAGGCGGTAGGGGTCCAGTAACCGCAGCAGGCCGCGCAGGTTGCGCCCGCGCGTTCCCTTTGCTGCGCGCTCGCCCGCCCACTGCGAGCGCCCGGGCCCGCCGCCGCCCACCATCCGTGCGCCGCCATGCGCGCTCATATCCCGCTCACCTCGCGTTCGCGCGGGAGCTCTCTGGTGAGGAAAACCTGGTCGGGCAGGCCCTTTTCGACGATCTCGCGATACAGCTCCGATACCTCCAGCAGTTCCTCGTGGTTGCCGTGCGCGGTGATCCGGCCGTGGTCGAGCACGACGATCTCATCCGCCAGCGCGATCGTGGAGAGGCGGTGGGCGACGATGAACGTGGTCCGCCCGGCCATCGCCTCGTCGAGCGCGAGCTTGATCTGACGCTCGGTCGAGGCGTCGACCGAGGAGGTGGCATCGTCGAGGATCAGCACGCGCGGGTCGGCGAGCAGCGCTCGCGCGATCGCCATGCGCTGACGCTGTCCGCCGGACAGGGTCAACCCGCGCTCGCCGACGCGCGTGTTGTAGCCGTCGGGCAGATGCTCGATGAACTCGTGGGCCTGGGCACGGCGGGCGGCCTGCTCGATCGCCTCGCGCGTGACCGGAGGCCCGCCCACCCCCGCGTAGGCGATGTTCTCGGCGACGGTCTCCGAGAACAGGAACGGATCGTCGCTGACGACGGCGACGGCCTGGCGCAGCGAGCGCAGGTCCACTTCGCGAACGTCGGCGCCGTCGAGCAGCACGCGCCCGGCGCTGACGTCGTACAGCCGCGAGATCAACGAGACGAGGCTGGTCTTGCCGGAGCCGGTGGCGCCGACGAGCGCGATCGTACGCCCGGCGGGAACGTCCAGGTCGACGTCGCTCAGCACCGCGCGCGCGGCATGGGCCGTGGAGGCTCCGTTCGGTGGGCTCGCTCCGTTTGCTCGGCTCGCTCCGTTCGAGGCGCTTGTCGCCGAGTACGCCGCGCCGAACTCGTCGGACTCGCCGTAGCGCAGGGTGACGCCCTGCAGTTGCACGTGCCCGTTGCCCGGCGGCAGCGGCGGGGCGCCGGGTGGCGAGGTCAGGCGTGGGGGGCGGTCGAGGACCTGGAACAGGCGCGCGCCCGAGGCGGTGGCACGCTGGGCGAGGTTGAGGATCACGCCGAGCGTGCGCATCGGAGCGATCAGCATGTTCAGGTACAGGTAGAACGCGGTGAACTGGCCGAGCGTCAGGTGCGCGTGGATCACGGCGTTGCCCCCGATCAGCAGCACCGCGGCGAGGCCGAGCTGGGGCAGGAAGCCGATCATCGGGTTGAACTTCGCTTCCAGGCGGGTGGCCACCATCGCCTGGCTGAAGACGCGCCCGACGCTGCCCTGAAAGCGCTTGAGCTGGCGGGTCTCGCGCGCGAACGCCTTGACGACACGCACGCCGGAGATGTTCTCCTCGGCGTCGGCGGTCAGCTCGGCGATGCGCTGCTGGGTCTGCTGAATCGCCGGACGCGCGCGGCGGCCATAGCGGTAGGAGATCAGCACCACGAATGGCACCGGCGCGAGTGAGATCAGGCCGAGTCGCGGTTCGATCACGATCATCACGGTCCCAGCGAGCACGATTGTCAGGATCGACTGCAGGATGAACACGAGGCCGTAGCCGAGGAAGAAGCGTACGGCCTGCAGGTCGACAGTCGCGCGCGACATCAGCTGGCCCGTCTGCTGGCGGTCGAAGAAGCCGAGCTCGAGTTGCTGCAGGTGGCCGTAGAGCAGCTTGCGCAGGTCGTATTCGACGCCGAGCGAGAGTCGCCCGGCGACCATCCGCCGCCAGTACATGAACCCCCAGCGCAGCAGCACGAGCAGCGCGATCGCAGCGGCGATCAGCGTCAGTTCGTGGCGGGCGCTGGCCTGCGCGGCGCCGTGATGATGCTGGGGGGCCGTGCTGATGATCTGCACCGCCCGTCCGGTCAGGGCCGGCAGTGCCACGGTCATCACCATCGCGAGGCTCGCCAGCGTCCAGGAGATGATCATGCCGCGCTTGTAGGGGCGCAGGAATCCAAGTAGTCGGTAAAAGATGGTCATAGTTGCTTAGTCAACGATTATTGCAGGAGCTTGGAACGGAGCCGCACTACGCTGCGCTCATGGCTGCGCCCGAGACACCCCCGCTGAGACGGGATCCGCGCGGGCTGTGCTCCAGCTGCAGACACAAGCGGGACGTGCCAAACACGCGGGGATCGACGTTCTTGCTATGCGAACGCTCGCGCGAAGATCCAGCTTATCCGCGCTATCCGCGGCTTCCGGTGCATGCCTGTCGCGGGCATGAGCCAAAGCAGGATTGAATCGCACCGGTCATCCCGCGGCCGCGGCCACCGGTTCGGGCGGCGTCTGCGCAGCGGGAAGCTCTCCGGCGGAGACGAAGTCGCGGCTGCGCACGAGCACGAACGCCAATACCGCTCCCACGAGGGCCAGCACCGCGGCGATCGCCGCGATCGTCGTGAAGGCTTCGGTAAAGCCCACGCGGTAGGAGTGCTCCAGGGCCGTACGCGCTCCGGCGGAGAGCGAGTGGGCGATCTGGGTGACTTCGCCGGACTCGAGCAGCGTGCCCAGTTGGCCGTGGGCGGCGCGCAGGACTTCGTGCGTATGTCCGGTGGCGCGGAGCGCCGTCGTGGTGCCGTGGGTGACGCTGTGCTGGAACACGGCGCCCAGCCCGGCGATCCCCGTGGCGATCCCGACCTGGCGGAAGGTCGAGTTGATCCCGGAGGCCATCCCTGAGCGCTCGGCGGGCACCACCCCGACCGCGGTCGACACCAGCGGTGGGTTGACGAGGCCGACACCCACGCCGGCGAGGAGGAAGCCGGGGATCAGGGCGGTCCAGGTCGAGCTGGCGTCGATCGCGGTCATCGCCAGCAGGCCGATCCCCACCAGCAACAGGCCCGAGCCCAGCAGTAGACGTACGGGGACGCGGACGCTCAGCTTGCCCGAGATTGGCGCCACGATGAACGACAGCAGGGTCGCGGGCAGGAACCGCAGCCCCGCCTGCAGTGGCGTGAAGCCGAGCACATCTTGGATGTAGAGGGTGAGGTAGAGGAACATCGCGAAGAACGAGCCCGAGATGGCGAACGCGACGATGCTCGCTCCGGTGAAAGCGGGACGGCGAAAGAGCGACAGGTCGAGCATCGGGCGGCTCTGCAGGTGCTCGACGATCACAAACGCCACCAGCAGTACGACCGCGCCGCTCAGGAAGGCGACGATCTCCGTCGAGCCCCACCCCTTTTCGTTGCCCTGCACGAGCCCATACACGAGCAGGAACAACGCCGCGGAGAATGTCACGAGGCCCGCCCAATCCACACCGGTGGCGTCCGGGTCGCGTGAGTCCTCCACCTTGGTGAACGCGATCAACACCGCGATTACGCCGATCGGGATATTGACGAAGAAGATCCACTCCCAGCCGATGCCCGAGGTAATGATCCCTCCGATCACCGGCCCGACCGCCACGGCTCCGCCGGTGACCGCGCCGAACACGCCAAAGGCCGTCCCCCGCTCCTTGCCGTGGAATGCCTGGGCGAGCAGCGCCAGGGCGGTGGCGAACATCATCGCCCCGCCGGTGCCCTGCACAGCCCGTGCCAGGTTCAGCTCGAGCGGCGTGGTGGACAGGCCGCAGACAGCCGAGGAGATCGTGAACACGAACAGGCCAGCGATGAACACGCGCTTGCGCCCGACCAGGTCCGCGACCGAGCCCGCGGTCAGCAGGAAGGTGGCGAGCGTCAGCGCGTAGGCGTCCACCACCCACTGCAGGTCGGAGAACGACGAGTGCAGCGAGCGCTGGATATCGGGCAGCGCGACGTTGACGACAGTGATGTCTAGCAACAGCATGAAGATCGCCACCGAGACGGCAATCAGGGTCCACCACTTACGCTCCACTCAAGCTCCTCTGTCGAAAATCAAGTTCCCGAAAATCAGGTTCCCATCACCTTACAAACGGGCTACCGCACCCTTGCCCGCTGCCCCTTCGGCTCAAACGCTTGGGGGCACAGGTTCGTGTGTCGTTGGGGTCGGTGGGAAGGCGCCCCCGGCATGTGCGTCCAACTCGCGTAGCCTGCGGCGCACGCGCTTGTGTGTCTCGCCGAGCTCCGCTTCCAGGCTCGCCAGCTCCGCTGCGCGGCCGCGGACGAGCGCGAGCTGACGCTCGATGTGACCGAGCGCCTCGCTCAGCAGCTCGCGCCGGCGCTCCGGGTGGACATCGTCTCGCTGTAGTTGGGCACGGACCGCCGCGCGCGCGTCCTCGGCGGCGAGCAGCGTCTTCAGCTGCTCGAGCGAGACCCCGAGCAGATTCTTCAAGCGCATCACCTCGCGCAGGCGCTCGACCTCGTTCTCGGTGTACAGCCGGTGCTGGCCAGAGGGCCGCGCGGGCGCCTGAGGGAGCAGGCCGATCTCCTCGTAGTAGCGGATCGTGCGCGGAGTCGTGCCGGCCAGCTTGGCGACGTCGCCGATCCGCAGGCTGGGCTCTGTCGGTGTGGAGCTCATACTCGCACTCGCTCCAGCCCCGGCACGATCTCGCCCGGCTCGGTCTTGCCTGCGTCGATCTCCCCGTTTGCGCCCGTCAGATGCTCCTCGAAGGAGAGCGTCGCCGACTCGGCGACGGACATGTGCTTGGGCCTCAGCAAGCAGACACCGGCGCCCACCAGCGAGGTTGCGGCGAGCACCCACAGCGCGACGTGCATGTTCGCGATGAACGGCGCGAGCTTGGCTTCGGAGAGTCCCTTCGTCAAGCCGGAGAAGACCGCGAACAATGTCGCTTTCGGCACGGCCGAGGTGATGATCGCGAGCACGAATGCGATCGACAGCACCGCGCCGGTGTTCTGCAGGAGCGTCCGTGCGCCGGCGGCGATGCCGCGCCGGTCGGCGGGGACGGTGCCCATCATCGCGGCCGTGTTCGGGCTGTTGAACATGCCCGAGCCGGCGCCGACGAGCAGCAGCCACAGGCCGCTCTGCCAGTAGGGGGTGTGCACGTCGAGCGTCGTCATCCCCGCGAGGCCGATCGCGCTGACGAGCATGCCGAGCGCGGCCAGCGTACGGGAGCCGTGGCGGTCGGCGTAGATGCCGGCCAGGGGGGAGGAGACGAGCATCCCCAGCGCAAGCGGGATCAGCTTGATGCCGGCTTCGATCGGCGAGTTCGATTGGGCGCCCTGGAAGTAGACGACGAACAGGAACATCAGCGCGAAGCGCGCGAGCCCGTTGATGAACGAGGCGGCGCTCGCGGCCGCGAACAGGCGGTTTTTGAAGATCTTGAGGTCGAGCATTGGGGCGCGCGAGCGGCTCTCGATCAGCACCCAGATCGGCAAGAGCACAGCCGCCGCGATCAGGCCGACGATCACGATCGTGTCGTTCCAGCCGCTGATCCCGCCGCGCGAGATGCCCAGCACCAGGCCGGTGAGGCCGAGGATGAAGGTGACGTTGCCGAGCACGTCGTAGCCGCGGATCTGGTCGGGTTTTGAGAGCTCGCGCAGGATCAGGGCGCCCCAGGCGGCGCCGGCGAGCGCGAACGGCACGTTGAACCAGAAGACCCAGTGCCAGGAGATCGCCACCAGCGCGCCGCCGAGCACCGGCCCGATCGCCAGGCCGATCGCGGCGACCATCGTGTTCGTGCCCATCGCGAGACCGAGTTCCTCCTTGGGGAAGGCGTCGGTCACGAGCGCAGCGGCGTTGGCGAACAGGAAGGCCGAGCCGATCCCCTGCAGCACGCGCCACACGATCAGCACGTCCGCATTCGGGGCGAAACCCGCGCCGAGCGAGGCGAACGCGAACAAGAGGAACCCGCCCACGTAGGCGCGCTTGCGCCCGAACAGGTCAGACAGGCGCCCGGCCATCAGCACGAGCACCGTTGCGGCGATCAGGTAGGCGAGGATCACCCACACGAGCGCCAGCAGGCTCGCGTGCAACGAGCGCTCCAGATCGGGCAGCGCGATGATCAAAGTGCCCGAGTTGGTCGCGGCGAGCAGCATCCCGAGGCTCGTACAGGAGAGCGCCCACCACTTGTAGTTCTCGTGGCCGGCCGCGACGCCAAAACGTGATCTTGGGGAAGTTGACGTGAACGTAAGCATCATGATAACAGGCCGTTGGAATGGGCCGAAGTGGGTAAGGGGCGGCTAGACGAAGAGGGGAGGGGGTGCTAGAACTCATAGGGATGACTGACACCAAAGTTGAGAAGTCAGATCAGGAGTGGCGCGAGCAGCTGACGCCCGCCCAGTACGATGTCCTGCGCAAGGCCGGCACCGAGGCGCCGTTCACGGGCGAGTACGTCCACCACAAGGCCGACGGCTCTTACCGCTGCGCGGCCTGCGGCACCGAGCTATTTGGCTCCGACACCAAATTCGACTCCGGTACAGGCTGGCCCAGCTTCACCGAGCCGGCTGTTGCCGAAGCGGTCGAGTTGCGTCCGGACAACGGCCTGTTCATGCGCCGCACCGAGGTCATCTGCCGGACCTGTGGCGGTCATTTGGGGCACGTCTTCGACGATGGGCCCGGCCCCACCGGCCAGCGCTACTGCATCAACTCGGCGGCGCTCGCCTTCCAGCCGGGTCCGGATTTGCCACCTGCCGCGCAGTAGTCTCCCGCGACCATGACCATGATCATGCAGGATCAGTCCAAGCGGCTGTCTGAGCCGCTGCGCTGGGGGCGGCGCGAGAAGACGGTCGTCGCGGCGATGCTTGCATGCGTGGTGCTGGTCGCCGCGGGTCTCGGGGCCTATGCCCTTACGACCGGCTCGCCCGCTCGTAAGGACTGCATCGAAGTCTCGTTCGCCAGCACGCTCGGCGGCGCGACCGAGCACGGGTGCGGCGCCCAGGCCAGAAAGGTGTGCGCTTCGCCGGGCGCGTTCAGGCATGTCGCCGCCGAACTGCGTGCCTCCTGCCGGCGGGCCGGCTTCCCGTTCGACTGAGAGCCGCGGTCAAAGGCCCCTCACGGCCCCCACCAGGGGCCGTCTATACAAATGTCGAAAGTCCTGCACCAACTGTTGGCCAGGGTGTCCCTACCGGCTCGCCTCCGCGCCCGTTTGTATACCCGGACCGCGGTATCGCGGCTCAAAGATCCACGACAGCAGGGAAATGGAGGCACATGACCTGGGCAAGCTACCCATCTTGGCTCAACGCCGGCGACAACGCGTGGCAGATGACCGCCGCGACGTTCGTCGGGCTGATGAGTCTTCCCGGCCTCGCCGTTCTGTACGGCGGAGTCATGCAGAAGCGCTGGTCGGTCAACGCAATGATGCTTACGTTCGTAGCGTTCTGTGTGACGCTGATTGTCTGGTGCCTGTGGGCGTTCAAGATGGGCTTCGGCCATCCGATCGCGAAGAGCGGCTCGGGCATCTTTGGGACCAAAGGCTTCCTCGGGACGGCTCTCGGTGAACCGGGCAGCGTGCTCAGTCACGTCGGTGAGGAGGGCAAAGCGGAAATTGTGTCGATCACGGAAGGTCCGCCGTTCCACTTCCCCGAGGCGTCGCTCGTGTACTTCCAGTTCGTGTTTGCCGCGATCACCCCGATCCTGGCACTCGGCTCTGTGCTCGGGCGGGTCAACTTCAAGGCGTGGATCCCGTACGTGGCGTTGTGGATCACGTTCGTGTACGCGGTCAACGCGTTCCTGATCTGGGGCGGCGGCTACTTCGCCGCGCACGGCGCGTTGGACTACTCCGGTGGGTACGTGATCCACCTGTCAGCGGGTGTCT
>Ga0302314_10007911_pt1 | contig 19028 bp, 13 predicted proteins | sample III_Palsa_N2_3_FD_200533 | JGI IMG/M metagenome (GOLD analysis project Ga0302314, IMG submission 200533) | Peat permafrost microbial communities from Stordalen Mire near Abisko, Sweden - III_Palsa_N2_3 | ecosystem: Environmental > Terrestrial > Soil > Palsa > Peat permafrost | place: Sweden...
GCGTTCCCGCGCCGCTAGCTGAGGTTCCTGAGCCCGTTGAGTACCTGGCGCAGGATGTCCACGGTCGGCGCCTGATCGAACGCGCCGCGCCGCTCCATCGCCGGGTGGTCCGGTGCCGCCCGGCGCACCTGCGGCCGCGGCGCGAGCGGCGCGACCGGGCCCGGCGCCCGGGGGGCCGGCAGCGGCCGCCGCTCGGTGACCCGGACCGGCGCGCACAGGCCGATCCGGATCAGGCTGCCCAGGCACTCGACCATGTCCGCGAGGGCGCTGCCCCGCCGCAGCGCGAGTTCCCTGGCCGACGCCTTGCCGACGATCTGGCTGGCGATGGCCCACTGCTCCCGGGTCAGGACCGCGATCGGCTGCCTGAGGTCGCGCAGCGCCACCGCCGTCGTCGGGGCCAGGCCGTAGTCCGCCATCCGCTCCGCCCGCCTGAGGGCTTCCCAGCGCACGGGATCGACGTCAAGCCGGGGAAACATCTCGGTCCAGTACGACCGGGTGGAGGCGAACCGGATGGACTCGACCGGCGAGTCGACGTTCAGCGGGACCGTCAGCACCAGGAAGGCGTCGACGATGATCGACTGGATGAGGTCGCCGAGCCCGGCCTCGGTCAGGTAGCCGCGCCGCACGGCCAGGGCGGCGACGGCGGCCTCGTCGGCGTCCCGGCCCGCGAGGAGCTCCTGAAGGTCGGCGGGCGACGGGCAGACGCCGCGCAGCCGGGCCACGAGACCGGGCACCCACGACGCCCAGGCGAAGGCGATGCGGCCGGCGTCCAGGTAGATGGCGCCGGACGGGTTGCCCTTGACCTCGAGCACCCCCGAGGCGCCCTTCGCCCCGAGGTCTTCGACGACGGCCATCACCCGCGGCCTGGTCAGCTCATCATGCACGGCTAGCACCGATTACCCCTCACGGACGAGCGAATGCGGGAATACGAAAATAACCAGCGCGAATCGAGATTGACGCACTACCGCGACATTTACACTAAAAACGGACATTAGTAAGATATGCGGCAGTCAAATGGCGTCATGACAAGTGTACCGTTCCGGAAGGTCGCATATACCTTGCCATCTGGTTACTGTTATGTAGTGCTTACGGTAGGCATCTACCACTCCGCTGTATAAATGCAGCCCATCGGAGTTACGCAACTCCTGGTGATCATAAATATACACTATGTAGCCGTTTTTATTGTCATATTCATGACGCGCCGCCCGCGGCTTCGCTACCGTTGCTCAGACCAAGCCAGCGTTATTTAGAAGGGGGCATTACATGAACATTGAGGCGGCCCTGAAGGAAGCCATGAATATCGACGGCGCCCTGGGCGTGTCACTCGTGGACTGGGAAAGCGGGATGTCGCTCGGCGCGATCGGCGGCGGCAAGTACCTCGACCTCGACGTCGCGGCGGCCGGCAATACCGAGGTCATCCGGGCGAAGATGCGGACGATGGAGTCACTGCGGCTCGATGACACCATCGAGGACATTCTCATCACGCTTTCCAAGCAGTACCACCTCATCCGGCTGCTGAAGAGCTCGCGCAACGACCAGGGCCTCTTCCTCTACCTCGTCCTCGACCGCGGGAAGGCGAACCTCGCCCTCGCCCGGCACAGCCTCAAGCGGATCGAGAGCGACATCAGCCTCTAACCCGGCCGACGCGGGTCTCTCGGCTCGTCTCCACGCACCACGGCTTTCCCGGCAGGAGCGATTGCCGTGTGTGTTATCTTTGCCACGCTCAGTAGTCCGCGTGGGGGGTTATCAGTGGAGCAGAGCCGGTGACCGGCGACCCCAGCAGTTCCAGCGACGCCGCGAGCACGTCCGTGGTGCCGGAAGGGATCCTGCCCCGGCAGGCTGGCCTGGACACGGCACCGGATGACGTCATCGCTCAAGCGCGCGCGTACTGGCTGTCTCCCCCGGGCCTGGTCATGCTGGCCGCGGCCGGGCTCGCGCTGGCGCTGCGGCTCTTCATGCTCAGCAGGCCGGGCTTCCTCACCGGGGTAACGGAGTACGACGACGGCGTCTATCTCGGCGGCGCGATCCGGCTGATCTCCGGCGCGTTCCCCTACCACGACTTCGCGTTCGTCCAGCCACCGGGAATCCTGGTGCTGATGGCCCCGGTGGCCATCGTCGCGAAGCTGTCCACCGCCACCCACGCGATGGCCGCCGCCCGGTTGCTGACCGTGCTCGCCTCGACCGCGTGCGTGCCCCTGGCGGGCTCGCTCGTCCGCTACCGCGGTGTCTTCGTGACCCTGGTGACCTGCACGGCCCTGGCGGTCTACCCCGACGACATCACCACGGCGCACACGCTGATCCTCGAGCCGTGGATGAACCTGCTGCTGCTGATCGGCGTGGGCTTGGCCTTCAGGCGCGGACGGCTGGCGTCGCCGCGGCGGCTGCTGTGGGCCGGCGTCGCGATCGGGCTCGCCGGGGCGGTCAAGTACTGGGCGGCGTTGCCGGCCCTCGCCCTGCTCGCCGTCTGCCTGCTCAGCGCGCCCGACCTGCGCCGGACGCGGTCCCTGCGGTACCTCGCCGGGGTGACGGCCGGGTTCGCCGTCCCGGTGCTGCCCTTCGCCGTGGGCAACCCCGGGCTGTTCGTGCGGTCCACCCTGCTCGACCAGGCCAGCCGGGCCGGCACCTGGGTGCCGGTATCGCTGCGGCTCGCGCACATCACCGGTCTCGTCGACTTCCTGGACACCGCGGGCGGCCTGTCGCTCAAGGCGGGCACCCACTCGCTGTTCGCGAGCGGGAGCGTGGCGGTCACGCAGACCACGAGCGCCGGGTGGGCGCCGTTCCTGCTGACCGCGCTGCTCCTCGCCGTGGCCGGCCTCGGTTACCTTCGTTATCCCCGCCGTCCCTCACCGCTGGAGTGGTACGCGCTGGCGACCGGCGCGGGCGCGGTGGCCGCGGTGCTCGTCTACTCGGCGTTCTTCTACCACTACGCCGACTTCGCCGCGCCGTGGCTGGCGCTGTCGGCCGGATGCGCGGCGGGGGCGCTGGGGCGCGCCTTCATCCGCCGGCCCCGGGCGCGGAGCGCGCTGATCGCCGCGGCCGCGATCGCGGTCGTCGGCCTCGCGTCCTTCCAGGCCCGCGAGCTCGCGGGCCTGCACACCACGAGCGTGTACCCGGACCGCGCCCTCATCCCGCCCGGCGCCTGCGTGGTCAGCGACGAGGTCTCGCTCACGATCTCGGCCAACCGGTTCTCCACCAAGCCGGGCTGCCCCGACGTGCTCGACGCACTGGCCACCACGCTGGTGGAGGACAACGGGATCAGCGTCCAGGGCGGCGCGAAGGCGGTCCCCCGGGCGGTGGCCGCGTGGCAGTGGATCTTCTCCCGGGCACAGTACGTGTGGCTGTCGTCCGCCAGCGACCGGCGCATCCCGTGGACGCACGCGCTGCAGCGGTGGTTCGCGCGCCATTTCAAGGCCCTGAAGGTCGGCGGCCACGCGCCCGGCCTTGGCCTCGTGTACCAGCGGCGGACGTTAGGGCACGCTCCACTGCTGGTTGGTCCCGCCGTTGCAGGTCCACAGGTCCAGCTGCGTGCCTTCGGTCGTGGTGAACCCGGGGTCGTCGAGGCACAGGCCGGTGGCCGGGTTGACCAGCTCCCCGTTGACGGCGAGCCACTGCTGGTTGGCGCCGCCGTTGCAGGTCCACTCCTCGATCAGGGTCCCGTTGGCGGTGCCGGCGCCGGTGATGTCCAGGCACTGGCCGTTGATGCCGACGGTCCCGTTGCTCTCCATGGTCCACTCCTGCGACGTCGGGTTGGCGTCGCAGTCCCACATCTGCACCTTGGTGCCGGGGGTGCTTGACCCGCCGTTGACGTCGGCGCACTCGGCGGTGTCGTCCCCGGCGATGATCTCCCCGGTCGGCGTGGACGAGCCCACCCGGGTGACCGACAGGTCGCTGAACTGGTCGGTCTGGTAACCGGAGGTGCCGAGCCCGATCATGCCGGAGGCGTAGGCCGAGTCGGTGACGGTGCCGACCGTCGTGCCGTTGATCGCCGCGCTGACGGAATCGCCGTTGAAGGTCAGCGACAGCTGCTGCCAGGTATCGAGGCCGGGCGCGGCTACCGTCCCGCTGGCCAGCGTGGTCAGCGTACCGCCGGTGGAGTCGCGCACGATCGACCAGGCGCCGGTGTTGCTGAGCTGCAGGTAGTAGTCGTTGATGTCGGCCGGCGAGAACGCCTCCTGGGCGCCGACCCGGCCGAGCAGCTGGACCGCGCCCGCCTGCTCCATCATCGCACTGGCCGAGACGGTGTAATTCGCCCAGCTCAGGTTCCCGCCGATGGTGTACGGATCGGCGTTGTTGTCCCACTCGACCGGCTCGGTCGCCGCCTGCTGCTGCAGGCAGTCACCCGACCGGCCGCCGGCGCACGGCTCGACCTCGAACGCGCCCTGCATCTGCGACAGGTACCGCGGCTGCTGGCCCACCGTGTCGCCGGCGAAGGTGTCGGAGTACGGGAGCGGCAGCGTGCTCTGCGCGGGGCTGGCCGCGGCGCCCTTGCCCTGGCCGGTCGTGGTCGTGAGGGTGTAGACGTAGCCGGGCTGGACGGTGAGCGAGTAGGCGCCGTCGACCGGGGTGATGCTGGCCTGCTGCACGAAGGTGTTGGCCGCGGTCGGCGCGCTCAGGTCCGAGGACCATACGTGCACGGTCCCGGCCGACAGGCCGCCGGACACGTCGACGCTGACCGTCTGGGCCGCGGTCGCGGTGGTGGTCTCGATGATCGTGGAGTAGTCGGTGCCGTCGGTGGACTTGAGCGTGACGTAGCTGCCGTTGGACTCGGTGCCGCCGAGGTACCCGGAACCGGTGTTGAGGAACTGCCAGTCGGGCGCGGTGAACTGGGTGACCTGGGCCGTCGCCCACAGGCTCTCGCCCACGCTGTACGCGCCTGACCAGGGCTGATTGGCCAGCATCAGCCCGTCGTCGTCGTAGGGCAGGTCCGGGTAGACCGACGCGATGAGCGGCCAGTTGATGTAGCCGGTCAGCTCCGCGTCGGTATAGCCGCGGATGATGGACCTGATCAGCGCGGGCGCGCCGCCGTTCAGGTCCTCGGACCCGTTCTCGCTGGCCCACAGCGGCTTGCCGGTGCCCTCGGCGGTAGCGTTGCCCGCGCAGGTGTCGGCGCTGCCGCCGTCGCCGCCCGCGCAGGGGTAGTGCACGCCGATGACCGAGACCGCGTTCGCGAACGCGGCGTTGCCGGCGATGTCGGTGGCGATGGACCAGTCGCTGTCGGCCCCGACGATCTGCACGGCCGAGTAGCCGTCGGCGTTGAGCGTGGACCTGAGCTGCTCGTACCAGGCGACGTTGTAGCCCCGCTCGTTCCAGCCGCCGAGGTAGTTGATGGTCAGGCCGTGCGAGGTCGCGCAGGTCAGCCAGCTGACCAGGTAGTCGATCGTGGCCGTGGACCAGAAGGTGCCGACCCAGCCCGGGGCGCCCCAGGCGAGCCCGTACAGCTTGATGGCCGGGTTGAGCGCCTTGGCCTGCTCCATCAGCCACCACTCGTACCCGTTGGTGCAGTCGACCGAGCCGCTCGCGTGCTCGACGCTGGATTCCGAGCCGTCGGTGGAGTTCGTGTCGCCGCCGATCTCGACCTTGAGGATCTGCAGGTCGGCGCCATAGCCGGGCTCGAACAGGTAGTCCAGGATCTGCTGCTGCTGGGCGGCGGGGTAGTCGGTCAGCAGCCGGGAGTTGCCGCCGCCGCCGCTGATCGCGCCGATGCCGCCGAACGTCAGGCCGGCGCTGGTGCCGTTCACGCCGATGGTGGTGGTCGCGGCCCGGGCCTGCGGCGCGACCGCGACGGCGGCCAGGCCCGCGAGCAGCAGGCAGGCGACGACGAGGGCGTACCCCAGGGCTCGCCGGGAGGCGGAAAACATGCCTGTTCCCCTCTGTCGCCTGCTGCGCATTTCCGGGCTGAAACAGCCCGGAAACATCGCGTAATGCTCACATTGAGACATATCAAAACAGGCGGGTCAATACCCAGAGATCTACGCGCGGCGGGGCCGGAGCCGGAAGGCGACCAGGAGAACGACGATGAACAGGCCGATACCGGCCAGCAGGTACAGGTTGCCCGCCAGGAGCTGGAGTCCGTGCCAGTGGTACTCGGGGTAGGCGGGGTTGTCGCCGTGGGCGAAGGAGCTGGCCGGGGCGTAGTTGATCAGGCCGCCCTGGAGCAGGCCCGCCTTCGCCGACCAGAAGTCCGGCCAGGCGGCGAACACCAGGAGCACCGCGGCGGCGAGGGCGTACCACGCCGTCCGCAGCCGGCGGCCCGAGCGGACGGCGGCGTCGATGACCAGCGCGAGGCCGGGCGCGATCCACACCCAGTGGTGGTCCCAGCTGATCGGCGAGGCCAGCAGCGCGGTCAGCGCGACCGCCATGAGGGCGGCGAACGGCAGCCCGCGCTGGTAGAGGATGACCGCCGCGCCGAGGCCGAGCACGCAGACGATCACGCCGATGACCAGCCACGGCGCCTGCGCGCCGTTGACGCTGCCGACGAGCCTGGTCACGATGCCGCGCAGCGACTGGTTCTGCTGGTCGCCGACGAAGCCGGTGCGGCCCGCCTGGAAGAAGTTCCCGTCGAGCCACCAGGTCACCGACGCGTGCGGCAGCGCCACGAACCCGATGATGACGGTGATGACGAAGGCCCCGGTGGCCACCGCGGCCTGCTTGAACCGGCGGGTGAGCAGCAGGTAGGCGATGAACAGCAGCGGGACGAGCTTGATGCCGGCCGCCACGCCGGTCATCGCGCCCTTCCACGGCCGCCGGTCCGGCTGGCACAGGTCCCAGACGACCAGCGCCATCAGCGTCAGCTCGACCTGGCCGAGGAACAGCCCCCGCTGGACCGGCTCGGTCCACAGCAGCAGGCCGGACAGCAGCAGGGTCGCGCCGAGCCGCGCGGTCTTCTCCCAGCCGAGCTCGCGGAACGCGATCCAGATCGTCGCGACGAGCGCGAACACCGACACCGCCGCGACCAGGCCCATCAGCACCTTGAACGGCAGCGCGAGCCCGGCCGCGAACACCAGCGCGGCGAACGGGGTGTAGGTGAACTGGATGCCCGGGTGCCCGTCGAAGGCCCAGCTGTACAGCGTGCCCGGGTGGTGCACCGCCTGGCTCGCCCCGCCCAGGTAGACCTGCAGGTCAAAGCCCTTGAGGGTGGCGTCCATGGGGTGGGTCGCGATCACCGCGAGGTAGAGGACCGCGGCCACCGCGGCCACCGCCGCGCCGGTGATCAGCAGCGCGTGCCCGCCGGCCTGGTCCCGCCCGCCCGCCGGGCGCCTGCTCGCCAGGCCCACGTCTGCTCGCATCGCTGGCGTTCTCCTCATGTCCTATGTCCGGCTGCTTCGGCAGCATAGTGCACACATCGGCCACGGTCCCCGGTAACGCCGGGCCGCCGGTTCATTAAGCTATGGGCGACCTAGGCAGAGGCGGGAGCGGGCGATGGCTGACCATCTGGAGATCGAGCAGAAGTTCGACGTTGACGCGGATTTCCGGCGGCCCGACTTCGGCCGGCTTGACGCCGGGCTGCACGACGCCGACGGCACCGAGTTCGGTGCGCTCAGCGTCGCGGCCCCGGTCCTGCACCGGCTCTCCGCCACCTACTTCGACACCGCCGACGGCCGGCTGGCCGCCCGCAAGGTCACGCTGCGGCGCCGCACCGGCGGCCCGGACGAGGGCTGGCACCTCAAGCTGCCCGGCGGTTACCGGCTCCCGGCCGGCGCCGAGCTCCCGGCGGGCATGAGCTCGCGCCTGGAGGTGCACGCGCCGCTCACCGCGGCCGCGGAGGTCCCCGAGACCCTGGCCGCGCGGGTGGCTGAGGTCGCCGGCGGCCTTCCCCTCGAGCCGATCGCCACCCTCGATACCGAACGTACCGTGGTGACCGTCAGCACCGGAGATGGCCGCGTACTCGCGGAGGTCGCCGATGACGTGGTGACCGCGCGCCGCCTGCCGGTCCCGTCCGGTCCGCTGGCCGCGTCTGAGCCGGCGCCGGCGGCGGAGCCGCTGCGCTGGCGGGAGATCGAGGTCGAGGTGCCCGCCCCCGCGCCTGAACTCCAGCGGGCGGCCGCCGACCTGCTGTTCGCGGCCGGCGCCCGCCCGGCGGGACACGGCTCCAAGCTGGGGCGGCTACTTAACAGCTGAGGTCCCCGAGGGTACGGTGGAGCGATCCGCGGTGACCCGTGATCTCAGAGGAAATCCATATTCAATCCACATGATCTTTTCCCGCTGGGCTTGCCATGCTGTCAGTGAAGAGCCTTAACCAGCGTCTACGAGTGAGTTAATCGACTATGCCTGATGAGCAGAACGCCGCGGCGAGCGCGCAAGGGCGCGGCGCGGGCACCCAGCACCCGGATGGCAGCCAGGTGCGCGTGCTCGTGGTGGATGACGAGCCGAGCCTGGCCGAGCTCCTGTCCAGCGTGCTGCGGTACGAGGGCTGGTCGGTGTGCACCGCGAGCAACGGCACCGAGGCGGTCAAGATCGGCCGCGAGTTCCGGCCGGACGCGGTGGTCCTCGACATCATGCTGCCCGACTTCGACGGCCTCGAGGTGATGCGGCGGCTGCGGGCCGAGATCCCCGGGGTCTGCGTGCTCTTCCTCACCGCGCGGGACGCGGTCGAGGACCGGGTCGCGGGACTGACCGCCGGCGGCGACGACTACGTGACCAAGCCGTTCAGCCTCGAGGAGGTCCTCGCCCGGCTGCGCGGGCTGCTGCGCCGGGCCAACCTCTCCCGGCCGACCAGCGAGGGGGCGCTGACCGTCGCCGACCTGACCATGGATGAGGACGCCCGCGAGGTACGCCGGGCCGGCGAGCTCATCGACCTGACCGCCACCGAGTTCGAGCTCCTGCGGTTCCTGATGCGCAACCCGCGACGGGTGCTGTCCAAGGCGCAGATCCTCGACCGGGTGTGGAACTACGACTTCGGCGGCCAGGCCCACGTGGTCGAGCTCTACATCAGCTACCTGCGCAAGAAGATAGACTCCGGCCGCGAGCCGCTCATCCACACCGTGCGCGGCGTCGGCTACGTGCTGAAGCCGACCGGCTGATGATGGCCGGCCGCGCCCGCTCCCTGTTCCGGGCGGTGCTGCTGCCCAGGACGCTGCGCGGCAGGCTGATCGCCGGCCTGGTCGCGCTGCTCGCCATCGGGTCCGCCTCGGTCGGCCTCGTCACCTACTTCACCGTCCAGGACACGCTGTCGAGCCAGATGAACACCGAGCTGCAGACGGTGAGCAACCTGGCCTACAAATGCTGGCAAGGCCAGGGCAGCACCGGCATGGGCACGCCGGCCGAGAGCGCGAGCCTGTCCGCCGCCTACTCGAATCCGGCGCCCGACTCCATCCTGGGGTGCGTGGGGCTCGGCCCCCAGACGTTCGTCGCCCTCATCGCGAACGGCGAGTGCACGCCCCTGCTCGTCGGTGACCCCTCGTTCAAGCTGTCGGCCGCCGATCAGGCGGCGCTGTTCGGCATCAGGCCCTCGAAGGTCCCCGGCCCCGGGGCCGGGAGCTGGCCGGGCAGCGTGAACATCCCGACCCAGACGCGCTACCTGAGCTGGGCGCAGGGTTCTTTCCTCCTCACCGCGGTCAGTGCCCCGGGCGGGGCGGTCTACATCACCGGCCTGCCGCTGTCGACCCTGCACGACACGCTGCGCGACGTGGCCCTGGCCGAGGCCATGGTCTTCGGCGCGGTCCTGCTGCTGGCCGGCGGGGGCGGCACCCTGTGGGTCCGCTTCTCGCTGCGCCCGCTGCGCCGGGTGGCCGCCACCGCGTCACAGGTGGCGGAGCTTCCCCTCGAATCCGGTGAGGTGGAGCTGCCCAAGGGGGTCCCCGACACCGATCCCGGCACCGAGACCGGGCAGCTCGGGCTGGCGTTCAACCGGATGCTCGGCCACGTGCAGAACGCGCTCAAGCGCCGCGCGGCCAGCGAGGCCCGGCTGCGCCAGTTCGCGGCCGACGCCAGTCACGAGTTGCGCACTCCCCTGGCCGCCATCCGCGGCTACGCCGAGCTGGCGCTGCGCCACCCGGGCGACGCCCCCGAGCCGGTCACCCACGCGCTCGGCCGGGTGCTTTCCGAATCCACCCGGATGACCGTCCTCGTCGACGACCTCCTGCTGCTCGCCCGGCTCGACGCCGGCCGCCCGCTGAGCATCGAGCCGGTCGACATGAGCAGGCTGGCCATCGACGCGACCAGCGACGCCCAGGTCGCCCGGCGCGGCCACCGCTGGGTCCTCGAACTGCCCGACGATCCGATGCTGGTCAGGGGGGACGAGCACCGGCTGCACCAGGTCCTGGTCAACGTCCTGTCCAACGCCGGGCGGCACACCCCGGACGGCACGACGGTCACCGTGCGGGTCAGCGACCGGCTGCCCGGCGGCGAGCCCGGCACCGGACCGGGCTCGGTCAGCCACGGCACGCTCCCGACCGCGCCCCGGGTGGTGGTGACGATCACCGACGACGGCCCCGGCATCCCGGCCAACCTGCTGCCCGAGCTGTTCGAGCGGTTCACCCGGGCGGACACGTCCCGCTCCCACGCGGTCAACGCCTCCTCCACCGGCCTCGGCCTGGCCATCGTGGACGCCGTGGTCGCCGCCCACAACGGCACCGTCCTGGTCACCAGCCGCCCCGGCATGACCCGCTTCACCATCGCCCTCGCCCGCTACACCGAGCCCGCCCCGCAAGAACGCCCCCTCCCGGACCAGTCAACCCAGCGCCGCCCGCCCACCCACGCCCGCCACCCCTAGCCAGGCAGACCAGTCACCACCGGTCGACAACCGTCGACAATACCCACATCTTGCTGTTATCCGAAGCTAGGAGACGGCGAGAATCCGAAACCAGGCCCAGTCTTGCTGTTATCTCGACTGCTGGCGTGATCACGAAACATCGAGGGCGCTATGGCCCCCTGTTTCTTTCACGAAGACCAGATCCTTCGTGATCATGACGCCCGAGCCGGGATGAGTGGGGACGCGGGGGCTGGTGAGCGGCCGAGGGCGGGTGGGGCCTCTGAGACTCCGGAATGAATGGGGCCAAGGATGACGTCGGGACCCAGGGAATGTACGGGCCGGTGGGACGTAGGTAGCAGCCGGGAGAAACCACGGGACCCGTGAGGTGAACGGCAGCCGGGGAGACCGCGGGACCGGTGGGGTGGGCGTTGGCACTGACGAGGCGGGTACGCGGGTTTTACCTGGCTGGGTCGAGGAGCGGGGCGCGGCGGAGATCCGCCGCGTCGTTCCCCTGACCGATTGGGTTTTATCGGTCAGGGGACGTGACGCGCCGGAATCCCGCAAGCCCCGGCGACACCAGCGGGAACTTAGTGGCCGGTTACTGGGGTGCTGGTTGGCTCGGTCGCGGGGGCGGAGGCCGAGGCGTGGGCCGGGGCCTGCAGGGGGCCGCGGCGCATGAGGGTGCCGCAGACGATCGCACCGAACAGGAAGATGCCCGCCACCCACCAGAACGCGGTGATGTAGCCGTGGACGATCGCGTTGGCCTGGATGGTCTTGGCCACGGCCGGGGCGGCGTGCGCGGCCAGGTTCGTGGTGACGTAGCCGGCCGCGGCCGAGGCGAAGATCGTGTTGAGCAGCGAGGTGCCGATCGAGCCGCCGAGTTGCTGGCCGGTGTTGACCATCGCCGAGGCCACCCCGGCGTCCCGGGGAGACACGCCGTAGGTGCCGGTGTTGAACGCGGTGGAGAACATCAGGCCCATGCCCAGGCCGGTGACCATGAGCGCCGGGAGGATGGTGCCGGCGTAGCCGGAGTGCAGGCCGATCCGGGTGAACAGGGTCATGCCGACCGCGGCGAGCAGCAGGCCGGCCGAGACGATCGGCTTGGGGCCGATGCGGGGCATCAGCACGATGTTGGACAGGTTCGACGACAGCGCGATGCACGCGACCATCGGCAGGAACGCCACCCCGGTGATCACCGGGGAGTAGTCCAGCGTGTCCTGGAGGTAGTACGTGACGAACAGGAAGATGCCGAACATGCCCGCGCCGGCCAGCAGGATGCCGAAGTAGGCGGCACCGCGGTTGCGGTCGAGCACGACCCGGGGCGGCATCAGCGGGGACTTCGCCCGGCTCATCCAGAACGTGAACGCGGCGAGCAGCACCACCCCGACGGCCAGGAACAGGTAGGTCGACGGCGTGGACCAGCTGTGCGTGGCCGCGTTGGAGAATCCGTAGACCAGGCAGAACACGCCGCCCGAGACCATGACCACGCCGGGGATGTCCAGATCCGCCTGGCGCGGTCCCTGGCGGGCCTGCAGGAAGGCCAGGGCGCCGGCGATCGCCGCGAAGGCGAAGATCAGGTTGATGTACAGGCACCAGCGCCAGGACAGGTACGAGGTCAGCGCGCCGCCGAGCAGCAGGCCGACGGCGCCGCCGCCGGCCGCGACCGAGCCGTAGATGCCGAACGCCTTGCCCCGTTCCTTGGGGTCGGTGAAGGTGGTGGCCAGCAGGGACAGCGCGGCCGGCGCCAGCATCGCGCCGAAGACGCCCTGGCAGGCCCGCGCCGTCACCAGCATGGCGAAGCTGACCGAGGCGCCGCCGATGGCCGACGCCACCGCGAAGCCGGCCAGGCCGGTGATGAACATCACGCGGCGGCCAACCAGGTCGGCGAGCCGACCGCCGAACAGCAGCAGGCTGCCGAACGACAGCGAGTACGCCGTGACGATCCACTGCCGGTCAACGTCGCTGAAGCTCAGTGCCTTCTGCGCGGACGGCAGCGCGATGTTCATGACGGTGGCGTCGAGCACCACCATCAGCTGCGCGATCGCGATGACGACGAGGATCAGCCAGCGCTTCGGATCGGGTTCGGCCGAGGCGTCCGGCCAGGCTCCCCGCGCCCCGCTGTCCCCCGCGCTCGCGGGGACACTTGCCTCGGACATTCCGACCACCAATCTGGAGGATTCCATTCCGCTTGAAGGAACGGAGCATAGCACGAAGCGGAGACACCCCCTCCGTTAAGGGTACGCTGGTGGTTATGACGGTGCACACGCAGGTGGCGGCCCCGGACGGTGCCGCCGAACGCCCGCTGCGCCGGGACGCGGAGCGGAACCGGCAGCGCATACTGGCCGCGGCCGCCGGGGTGTTCTCGGATCGCGGCCTGGACGCGACCCTGGATGAGGTCGCGCGCGCGGCCGGCGTCGGGGTCGGCACCGTGTACCGCCGGTTCCCGGACAAGGAGTCCCTGGTCCTGGAGCTGTTCCGGGACCGGATCGACAACCTGGTGACGGTGGCCGAACAGGCCTACCGGGCCGCGGACCCGTGGCAGGGCCTGGTCTCGTTCATGGAGTTCTCCATCGCCGCCATGGCCGCCGATCTCGGGCTGCGGCAGATGATGACGTTCGCCACCTACGGCCGGGAACAGGTCTGCTACGCCCGCGAGGCGATGCGCCCGGTGATCAGCAGGCTGATCGAGCGCGCGCAGGCCTCGGGCGACCTTCGCCTGGACCTGGAGGCGACCGACCTCAAGCTGATCACCTTCATGCTCGCCTCGGTCGCCGAGTACGCCGCCACCGTGCGGCCCGACATCTGGCGGCGGTACCTCACGCTGCTCCTCGACGGGCTGCGCCCGTCCCGGGACACCACGTCCGAGCTCCCCGTCCGCGCCCCGGACGTGGCCGACATCGAGGGCGTCATGCGCGCCCACGGGCACCGATCCGCCCCGCGCCACTGACGCGCTTCGCCTCCGGCCGGTCATATGCACGTGCATCCGCGTGTGCATAATCTGGTGCATAATTGCGTGCATAATTTTCGTGCATGATCATCAATTCGGCGCCCGGCCCCGGGGCCGCCGCTGCACGTGCATCTGCGCAATCGTCCGGTGCCCGTGCAAGGGCAATGTGCATTCACGGCCTATAAGGTGAAATTGGTCGTCTTAATGCAAACGAAAGCAGTGGTCCTGACCTGCGAAAACGCCAATCCAACTTGGCCTTTTCGATCATCGCGGTGGCCGGGCTCACCGGGCGCGCTATAGGCTGGGCGAACGCGGACGGCAAGCGGGCGAGATTTCGCGATTGCGGCGAATATCATCGCATCGCTGGCGACAAGTCCGCTCAATGGCGGTAAGATAACCCTTGCTAGGCAGATCCACTTGCCTACCTGTCGAGTTACCCCCACCTCGGCTCTGGAGTTCCTGGTCCATGATTTCTGGCAACGACGTGCGTGACGACAGTCAGCAGCTTCGCGACATCCAAGACCTGATCGCCAAGCTCGATGACGTCAACAAGAAACTCGCGTTCCCCGTCCGGACCGTGCGAACGGCCCCGGCCCGCGACGCTGAGCCTGCCGACGCGCCCAGCGCTTAGGCGCTTGCCTCGCGCCTCTTGGCTAGCCCTCCTTCGCTAGTTCTCCTTCGCTAGAGAGCGCAGCAGCCGCGCCGAGGCGGACACCGACAGCGCGGCGGCGCGCAGCCCGGTGTACGCGCGCAGGTGGCGGGCGATGTCGTCGCGGCCCTCCAGGCTGACCCCGCCGGACAGGCCGGCCAGGTGGATGATCCCGATCGCCGGGGTCTGCGCGAACCGCAAGATCGTCATCGGGCCGGAGCCGGCCGCCGCGTGCGCGCCGGCCGCGAACGGCAGGACCCGCAGCGAGGCTCGCGGATGCGTCCGGCCGAGGCCGGCCAGGAGGTCGAGCTGGGCGCGCATGACCGCCGGGCCGCCGACCGCCTGCCGCAGCGCTCCCTCGGTGACGACGAACTCGGCGGCCGGGTCGCGGTCGCCGAGGACGATCCGCTGCCGGGCGAGGGTCACCTCGACGGCGTGCGCCCGCTGCTCGTCGGAGGTGCAGTTCGGGTCGGCGTCGGCCAGGGCGCGGGCGTACTGCGGGGTCTGCAGCAGGTCGGGGACCCGGTTCGGCTCGTAGGCCAGGATCTCGGTCGCCGCGATCTCCATGATCACGTAGTCCTGCCCGGCGGCCGAGAGCACGTCCCGGTAGTCCAGCCACCAGCCGTTCTCCCGGCCGCGGTGGGCGATCGCCAGCAGCGCCTCCTGCTCGCTGGCGGCGACGCCGTACTCGGTGAGCAGCTCACGGAGTTCCTTGGCCCGGATGCCGCGCTGTCCGGTCTCGATGCGGCTGATCTTGGAGCGGTCGCACTCCAGGACGCGGGCGGCCTCGTCCAGGTTGTAGCCGACGCCTTCGCGGTACTCGCGCAGGGCCGAGCCGAGCAGCCGGCGCCTGACGGGGGGTGTCGCGGTCATGGTTCCGTCCTTTTGCCTGAGGGGACTCTCCGGCCCGCGGGTGGGGTGGGGGCGGGCGGGGAGGGGGCTATGTGGGATGGAACCTAGCACTTGGGGTAGTCCGGGTCGAACGACACGCCGAGAAAAAGTTTGATGGCAATGCGTTGTCAGTTGAGGTTTTCGATAGCGGTCATTACGCGGCGCTCGGAGACTGGCAACGGGGTGCCAATTGTCTGGGCGAAGAGGCTCACCCTGAGCTCCTCGATCTGCCAGCGGATGTCCCGGACCGCGTCCGCGGACCTGGCCGTCGGGTCGAGCGCGGCGAACGCGGCCCGGTAGGCGTCCTGCACTCGGCGCACGACCGCCATCTGCTGGGCGTCGCGGCCCGCGTTCTCGCCCAGCTTGTCCAGGCGATAGAGGATCGCGCGCAGGTAGCGGGCCAGCGCGGGCAGGCGGCCGGCGCCCGCCGCGGTGAGGAACCCGGGGCGGATGAGGCCGTCGAGCTGGCCGCGGATGTCGGCGGCGGCGGGCTCGAGCAGCGGGCTGCGCAGCTCGCCGAGGCGGATCCGGGCCTCGTGGCCGGCCCGCAGGATCTCCTCGGCCCTGGTCACCACCTCGCTCGTGGCCGCGGGCAGCCGCGGCCGCACCCGCTCGGCCAGCCGGGCGAACGCGGCGGCGTCCCAGGCCGGGCCGCCGGCCTGATCGATCAGGCTGTCGGCCGCGCAGCTGACGCAGTCCGCGAACAGGGCGGCCACCGACCCGTGCGGGTTGTTGGAGAGCGCCAGCTTCTGCGCCGTGGTCAGCCGGGCGGCGATGTCCTTGACCGGGGAGCGCGCGCCCAGCAGGATCAGCCGGCGGGTGCCCGCGCGCATCGCCCGGGCCGCTACCTCGGCCGACTCGAACAGCCGGATGTCGACCGTCTCGCCCGCGTCGACCAGCGCCGGGTAGGCCTTGACCTCGCCGTCGCTGAACACCCGGGGCAGCGCGCCGAAGTCCCAGGTGGTCAGCCCGGTCCTGGTCAGCGCGGTCGCGCGGGCCGAGAGGGTGGCGCGCACCTTGGGCAGCAGCTGGCGCTTGAGCGCGGCCAGGTCCTTGCCGGCGGCGATCGTCTTGTCCCCGTCCACGACCCGGAAGGTGATCCGCAGGTGCGGGGGCAGCTTGTCCAGGTCGAAGTCGTCGGGCGTGACCCGGACGCCGCGCAGCCGCAGCAGCTCCCGGGCGAGCGTGTCCCTGATGTCGGCCGCCGGGACGCCGCCGCCGACGCCGGCCAGGATCTCCCTGGCCAGGTCGGGCGCGGGGACGAGCTCGCGGCGCAGCGTCTTGGGCAGGGCGCGGATCAGCTCGGTGAGCAGTTCCAGGCGCAGGCCGGGTACCTGCCAGGAGAACTCGGCCGGGCTGGCCTGGTTGAGGGTCTTGAGCGGGATGTCGATGGTGACGCCGTCGGCCTGGCTGCCCGGCTCGAACGCGTAGGTCAGCGTCAGGCCGGCCCCCGGGCCGCCGCCGCCCGGCCCGGCCGACTCCGAGGTCCAGACCTCCGGGTAGGCGTCGGCGTCCAGGTCGGCGGCGGCGTCGGAGAGCAGGGTGGCGAGGGTCAGGGTGAGCAGGTCGGGCGTCTCGTGCCTGGCCTTCTTCCACCAGGTGTCGAAGTGGCGGCCGGACACCGCGTCGGCCGGGACCCGGGCGTCGTAGAACGCGAACAGCGCGTCCTCCCCCGCCACCAGGCCGCGGCGGCGCGCCCGCTGCTCGAGATCGGCGGCCTGCTCGAGCAGCGCGGTGTTGTCCCGGAAGAAGTGGTGCCTGGTCTGCCAGTCGCCCTCCACCAGGGCGTGCCTGATGAACAGCTCGCGGGCCAGCGGCGCGTCGATGCGCGCGAGCAGCACGTTCCGGTCGGCGACGATGGGGATGCCGTAGAGGGTCACCTTCTCGGTCGCGACCGCCGAGCCCTGGGACCGGGACCAGCGCGGCTCGCTGTAGGTCCGCTTCACCAGGTGGGCGGCGATCGGCTCGACCCACTCGGGCTCGATCGCGGCGACGGTCCGGCCCCACAGCCGGGAGGTCTCCACCAGCTCGGCCGCGACCACCCAGTCCGGCGGCTTCTTGGCCAGGCCTGACCCGGGGAAGATCGCGAACTTGGCCGACCGCGCGCCCAGGTACTCGGGCAGCGGGCGGCGGCCCCGTTCCCCGGGCGTCCGGTCCCCCTGGGGCCCGCCGGGACGGGTGGCGGGCAGCACGGCCTTCATGCCCACGTGGGAGAGCAGGCCAGAGAGCAGAGCCGTGTGAACACGGGACCGTTCGCCCGACGATGACTTTGAATCTACGCCGAGCTCAGCCGACAGCGACCGGAGCTGGCCGTGCAAGTCCTGCCACTCGCGAACCCGCAGGTAGTTAAGGAACTCGGACCGGCACAGGCGGCGGAAGGCCGACCCGGTCAGCTCGCGCTGCTGCTCGGCGAGGTAGTCCCAGAGCGCGACGAAGGCCATGAAGTCGGACTCCGGCTGGGCGAAGCGCCGGTGCGCGGTGTCGGCGGCCTGCTGGTTGTCGGCCGGGCGCTCCCGCGGGTCCTGGATCGACAGCGCGGCCGCGATGACCAGGACCTCACGCGCGCAGCCCTGCTGGCCCGACTCGATGATCATCCGGGCGATGCGGGGGTCGACCGGCAGCCGCGCGAGCTGCCTGCCGGTCTCGGTGAGGCGGTCGTCCTTCATGGCGTTCAGCTCCTCGAGGAGCCGTTTGCCATCGGTGATCGCGCGCGGGTCGGGCGGGTCGACGAACGGGAAGTCGCGCACGTTGCCGAGGCGCGCCGCGGCCATCTGGAGGATCACCGACGCCAGGTTGGTGCGCTGGATCTCCGGGTCGGTGAACTCGGGCCTGCTCTCGAAGTCCTCCTGTGAGTACAGGCGGATGCAGATGCCCTCGGCGACCCGGCCGCAGCGGCCCTTGCGCTGGTTGGCCGAGGCCTGGGAGATGGCCTCGATCGGCAGCCGCTGCACCTTGGTGCGCAGGCTGTACCGGCTGATGCGCGCGGTGCCCGGGTCGATCACGTACCTGATGCCGGGGACGGTGAGCGAGGTCTCGGCGACATTCGTGGCGAGCACGACGCGGCGGGTAAGCGACGACCGGGGCGGCTCGAAGACGCGATGCTGCTCGGCGGCCGACAGCCGGGAGTAGAGCGGGACCACGTCGAGGCCCGGCTTCCCCTTCAGTGTCTCGGCGGTGTCGCGGATCTCCCGCTCGCCGGACAGGAAGACGAGGATGTCACCGTTGCCCGCGCGGCTGAGCTCGTCGATCGCGTCGGAGATCGCCTGCGTCTGGTCGCGGTCTTCCTGCTTGCCGTCCCGGCTTCCCTTGCCTTCCCCGTCTTCGCTGGCCTCCTTGGCCGCCGGGTCGTTGACCGGGCGGTAGCGGACCTCGACCGGGTAGGTGCGGCCGGAGACCTCGATGATCGGGGCGGGCTTGCCGGTGCGGGGATCGGCGAAGTGGGCCGCGAACCGCTCGGGGTCGATCGTGGCCGAGGTGATGATGACCTTGAGGTCGGGCCTTCTCGGCAGCAGCTGGCGCAGGCAGCCGAGGATGAAGTCGATGTTCAGCGAGCGCTCGTGGGCCTCGTCGATGATCAGCGTGTCGTAGCGGCGCAGGTCACGGTCGCCGGAGATCTCGGCCAGCAGGATGCCGTCGGTCATCAGCTTGACCGCGGTCGTGTCACCGGACCGGTCGGTGAACCTGACCTTGTAGCCGACGACGTCGCCCAGCTCGGTGTGCAGCTCCTCGGCGATGCGCTCGGCGACCGTGCGGGCGGCGATCCGCCGCGGCTGCGTATGCCCGATCTGGCCGTTGACGCCGCGGCCGAGCTCCAGGCAGATCTTCGGGAGCTGGGTGGTCTTGCCCGAGCC
>Ga0302314_10007913_pt1 | contig 19025 bp, 20 predicted proteins | sample III_Palsa_N2_3_FD_200533 | JGI IMG/M metagenome (GOLD analysis project Ga0302314, IMG submission 200533) | Peat permafrost microbial communities from Stordalen Mire near Abisko, Sweden - III_Palsa_N2_3 | ecosystem: Environmental > Terrestrial > Soil > Palsa > Peat permafrost | place: Sweden...
GCCCGAGACCCGCTCGACCGCCGCCCCCGAGAGCACGCCGTGGGTCACATAGGCCGAGACGCTCGCCGCGCCGGCTTTGACCAGCGCCTCGGCGGCGTTGCAGAGCGTGCCGGCCGAATCGACGATATCGTCGAAGAGCACGCAGCGCCGATCGCGCACGTCGCCGATGATGTTCATCACCTCCGAGACGCCAGGGCCCGACCGGCGCTTGTCGACGATGGCGAGGTCGGCGTTGAGCCGCTCGGCCAGCGACCGGGCGCGGGACACGCCGCCCACGTCCGGCGAGACGATCATCAGCTCCGCGACGTTCCGCTCACGCACCCGCACATCGCCGTCGATGAGCGGCGTCGCCAGCAGGTTGTCGGTGGGGATGTCGAAGAAGCCCTGGATCTGGCCGGAGTGCATGTCCATGGTCAGCACCCGGTCGGCGCCGGCGCGGGTGATCAGATTGGCCACCAGCTTGGCCGAGATCGGCGTGCGCCCGCCAGTCTTCCGATCCTGCCGGGCATAGCCGAAGTAGGGCATCACCGCCGTGATCCGCCGCGCCGAGGCTCGCGCCAGGGCGTCGATGCAAATCAAGAGCTCCATCAGGTTGTCGTTGGCCGGGTAGCTGGTCGACTGGATGACGAAGACGTCCTCGCCGCGCACGTTCTCCTCGATGACAACGAAGACCTCGTTGTCGTTGAAGCGGCGGATGTTGGCCTTGGTCAGGGGTATGTCCAGGACCTTGGCGATGGCCTGGGCGAGGCGGCGGTTCGAGTTGCCGGCCAGCAGCTTCATCGATCGACTTTCAGATTGTCCCGCGACGGACGGCTTCTAGCAGCGCCGGGCGGCGGAGCAAGGGGCGCGCGGATCGTGTAGGCTGCGGACGTGCAGGGACCGCTGGACATCAGACGCGTCGGAGCCGGCGATCTCGCATTGCTGGCGTCCGCAGATCCGCGACTGGCGCGCGACGCGGTTCATCGCCGTCACATCCGCGAGCTGCTAACGGCGGGGCTGAGCTGGGCGGCGGTGTCGGACGGCGCGGCGGCCGGATTGGCCGTGGTGACGCACCATTTCTTCGGTTTCCCGTTCGTCGATCTGCTGATGGTTGATGAAGCGCGGCGGCGCGGCGGGATCGGTCTGGCGCTGATAGATCGCTGCGCGGCGGCTCACGACGCCGACCGCATCTTCACTTCCACCAACGAAAGCAACGCACCGATGCGCCGGTTGCTGCACAAGGCCGGCTGGCTGCCCGCCGGCGTCGTGCATTACCTCGATCCCGGTGACCCGGAACTGGTCTTCGTCAAACTTCGGGCTCCAGCGTGATCGCCGATAGCAGGCGGCCATAGTCGGGTTCGCCGCGGTGGACGGCGCGGCGGTTGGAGAAGAACCAGTCCTCTTCGGTGAGAGTGTCGCGCCCGACCCATTCGGCGCGCGTCACGCCGGCGGCGGCCAGCCGCGAGAGGACGAAGGCGGGCAGGTCGAAGAGCCGCTTCCGCACATCGGGGGCGGCCGCGAAGAAGCGGTCGTTGGAGTCTTCGACGGCGATGAACGCCTCCAGAAACTCCAGCCCGACCTCATAGGACGCCGGCCCGATGCACGGGCCGATCGCCGCGCTCATCCGCGCCGGCGCCGCGCCCAGCGACACCATCGCCTCGATGGCGGCCTCGACCACGCCGCCCAGCGCGCCGCGCCAGCCGGCATGGGCGGCCGCGACCACCCGGGCCTCGGGATCGGCGATCAGCACCGGCGCGCAGTCGGCGGCGAGGGCGCCGCAGATCAGGCCGGGCGTGCGCGTCACCACGGCGTCGGCCTGCGGCGGATCGCCGGTGAAGGGTTGCTCGATCACCACCGCGCGGGCCGAGTGGATCTGGTAGGCGGTCGCCAGGGCGTCGGCGTCGCCGCCCAGCGCGCGCGCGGCCAGCGCCCGGTTCTGCGCCACCCGCGCCGGATCGTCGCCGGACCCGCGGCCGACGTTGAGGCTGGCGTACAGACCCAGGGAGACGCCGCCCTGGCGGGTGAAGAAGGCGTGGCGCACGCCGGCCAGCGCCGCCAGCCGCGGCGACCTCAGGATCGGAACCTCGGTCATCCGGCGTCCTCGAAGGCCGGCGGCGCGGACCCGGTCCAGATCGCGACCGCCTTGAAAAGCTCGCCCATCTGGTCTGGCGACGTGAGGCGCTCATACTGGCGGCCAATGATCGGCGCGCGCTCCGGCGCCGACCGCGCCAGCGCCGCCGCCCGGGTCTCGATCCCCAACCGGTGCAGCAGTTCGCTCTGGCTGAGCAGGGCCGCTTGAGCGCCGGCGTCCCGAGCGGCGGCGAGCACGGCCGGGAAATCCGCATGGACGGTCAGATCGGCCGCGCCCGGCGCTGCCAGCGGGTCCACCTTCTCGTGACGCGCCAGGGCCTGCAGGGTGTCGCCGTCGCCGGGCGACGCGCGGCCATAGTCGATCAGCAGCGCCACGCCGCCTTGAGCGACGAGCCGCCCGGCGAGTTCGGCCGCGAAGGCTTCCTGCGCCGGCGACCGCTCGACCACGCCGCCGACTGGGACCTCGCACGCCATCGCCGGCGCGGGCCGCAGCCCGAACGCCAGTTCGCCTTGCTCATCCAGCCCCACCACGCGCTCGCCCCAACCCGAGGCGGTGCGCTGGAACTGGCGCGCCGGCAGGCAGTCGAGCAACTCGTTGGCGACCAGCAGCAGCGGCGCATCCGAGGGCAGCTCCAGCAGCGTGCTCGCCCAGCGCGACGCGGCGTCCGTCAGCCGCTCGGCCTGGAGGACGCGCAACGGCTGCGAGGTCTCGACCAGCCACAGCTCGGCGGCCGCCAGGAACGCCGGCGCCAGCCGCGCCGCCCTGAGAATGTCGCTCATCAGCGTGCCGTCGCCCGGCCCGGCCTCGGCCAGGATCACCCGCGGCGGCGCGCCCAGCCCGCGCCAGGCCTCGATCAGCCACAGCCCGATCAGTTCGCCGAACATCTGCGAGACCAGCGGCGCGGTGATGAAGTCGCCGCGCTCGCCCAGCGCCGGGCAGGTCGCGTAGTAGCCGTCCAGCGGATCGTGCAGACAGCGGCTCATGTAGTCGGCGATGCTGATCGGCCCCTCCGCCGCGATCTCGGCCTGAAGCCGCGCCTTCAGGCTCATGCGCCCTGCGGCTCCGCCGGCGCCTCGGGCGGCGTCCGCGCGCCCCGGAATGCCCACCAGAGCAGGCCCAGCCCGCCGACGATCATCGGCATGGAGAGGATCATGCCCATGGTCAGGCCGAGCGGAAAGTCGGGCATGCCGTCGTCGGGATTGCGCACGTTCTCGAGCACGATGCGAATGACGCCGTAGCCGATCAGCCACAGGCCCGTCACCGCGCCCGGCCGTTGCAGCCATTTCGCCCGGTGCGTCGCCCACCGCAGCACCAAGAACAGGACCACGCCCTCCAGCGCCGCCTCGTAGAGCTGGCTGGGGTGCCGCGCCACCTCCACCTCTTGGGGACAAGCTCCGCCGCTCGCTTGGGCGATGTGCTTGTTGCAGAAGATCATGCCCCACGGCAGGCCGGTCGGCCGACCCCAGAGCTCGCCGTTGATGAAGTTGGCCAGACGGCCGAAGCACTGGCCGATCGGCTCACAGGCGGCCACCAGGTCGGCGATGCCCAGCAGGGCGATCCGGTTGGTAAGCGAGAAGGCGATCATCGCCAGGCTGACGCCGATCACCGCGCCGTGGAAGCTCATGCCGCCTTTCCAGATCTCGAAGGCCTCGATCGGGTGGGCGAACAGCTCGTCGCGCTGGCCCTGGTTCACCAGCATGTAGAAGCAGATGTAGCCGATCCGCCCGCCGAGGATGATAGCGAGCGTGATCCACAGGATCAGGTCGTCGATCTGCGGCGGCGTCATGGTGGGCGAGCGAACACCCCAAAGCTTGGGGTTCTTCACCAGCGAGACGCAGTAGCGCCAGCCGAGCAGGATGCCAGCGATATAGGCCAGGGCGTACCAGCGGACCGGGAACGGCCCCAGCACCAGCGATCCGAGATGGATGGCCGGGATCGGGATCGCCACCGGGTCGAAGTCGGGGAATTGCAGAGCCAAGCCGCAGATCTCCTCCGCCGCGATCACGCGGCGCCGGGCGACACCTAGAGCGCGGGCGGCAAAAGGGGAATCGGTTTTGCGTTCGAGGCGGCCTTCAACGCCAAGGAAGTCCGCATTACCGCCCGGTATCGTGCGGCGAATTGGGCTTCGGACCCCCCTGCGCCGACAAGGTCTTCGCTTTCAAGCGCTATTTCCCATATAGGGGGCTGATGCAGAGCCAAAGTCCGCTTCTGGATGAGCTGACCAAGGCGGCCAACGCCGCCGTGGGTCTGGCCCAGGCCGCCGGCGAGGAGGCCAAGGCCGCCTTCCGGTCCGGCGTCGACCGCGTCGCCGCCGACATCGACCTGATTCGCCGCGAGGAATTCGAGGCGCTGAAGGCCGAGGTCGCGGCCTTGCGGGCCGAGATTGCGAACTTGAAATCGGCCGGCGAGGCCTGAGACGGCATTGTTCGCGTCTCGCAAGAAGCGGCTTGAGACGAAGCCCGCGAAGCAGATTAGGCTCAAATACCGGAGCCGGCGCAACGCCGGTTCCCGGACGCCTTGACCCGAGGTCCCATGGACACCCCCCAACCGGAAGAAGACGACGTGCTGATCGCCCTCGACCCCCTGGACGTGGTCGAGCGCGTGCTCACGGCCGAAAACCTGACCTTCGACCGCACCGAAGACGGCGACCTCGCCTTCACCCTGGCGGGCGACTGGAAGGACTATGAGCTCTGGTTCGCCTGGCGGCCGGAGGCGGACTGCCTGCAGCTCTGCCTGTCGATCGACCGGCGCGCCGACAAGGAACAGCGCGCCGGCGGCTGCGAACTGGTGAACCTGGTCAACCAGCGCGTCTGGGTGGGCCATTTCGAGGTGTGGAGCGACGACGGCGAGATCGTCTTCCGCCACGCCATGGCGCTGCCCGAGGGCGAACGCCCGACGCTGGCCCAGGCCGCCTCGATGATCGACGCGGCGATGGAGGCGGCCGACCGCTTCTATCCGGCCTTCGACTTCCTGCTCGCGGGCGGCAAGTCGCCGGACGAGGCGATGGCCGCCTGCATGTTCGAGACCGTCGGCCAGGCCTGAGCCTAGCGGGCAAATGACGCCGATCCTGCTCCTCGGCGCCGGGCGTATGGGCGGGGCGCTGGTCGCCGGCTGGCGGCGCGCCAGAGCTGTTTCGGCGCAAGACCTGATGATCCGCGATCCCGCGCCGGGTCCGGAAGCCGCGGCGTCGGGCGCCCTCGTCGACCCCTCGCCCACCGACATGGGCCGCGCCCGCACCGTCGTGCTGGCGGTCAAGCCGCAGATTTGGCGCGAGGCGGCCGCCGCCGTCGCGCCGCATCTTCACCAAGACGCCATCGTCGTCTCCATCGTCGCCGGCGTCGGCAGCGAGGTGATCTCCGCGGCGTTCGGCGGCCGGCGCGTCGCCCGCGTCATGCCGACCACCGCCGCCGCCATCTGCCAGGGCGCCGCCAGCGTCTACGCCGCCGATCCCGAGGCCCGGGCTCGGGCGAGGGCGCTGTTCGAGCCCTTGGGGACCGTGGCCGACCTCGACGACGAAGACCTGCTGCACGCCGCCACCGCCGTCTCCGGTTCGGCGCCCGCCTATCTCTATGCCTTCGTCGAGGCGCTGGAAGCCGCCGGCGTCTCGCTGGGCCTCGCCGCCGAGGCCGCCCGCGACCTCGCCCGCGCCACCACCGCCGGCGCGGCCGCGCTGATGGCCGAGAGCGGGGCGGACGCCGCCGAGCTGCGCCGCCAGGTCACGTCGCCTGCGGGCACCACCGAGGCGGCGCTGAAGGTGTTGCTGGGCGAGAACGGTCTCGAGCCGCTGCTGAAAGAGGCCGCCGCCGCCGCCGCTCAGCGCTCGCGCGAACTCGGGCGTTAGACGCCAAGCCGTCAGGCGGCGGAGACGAGGCCTTCCAGCGCCTGATCGGCGTCCGGCCGCAGCGCCCGCGCCAGCACGCGGCGGCGATCGACCGGGCCCGGCATGGTGACGCGCGGCGCGGCGACGAACCCCAGCGGGCCGAAGAAGGGCGTGTCGCCCACCAGGACGATCGAGGCATGGCCGGCGCGCGCCGTGGCCGCGCAGGCGCGCTCGACCAGGGCCGCGCCGAGGCCCTGCTTGCGATAGTCGGCCTCGACGGCGATCGGGCCCAGGAAGATCGACGGGGTCTCGCCGACCTTCACCGCCCACAGGCGCACGCAGCCGACGATGCGGCCATCGTCCCACGCCACGAACGAGAGGTCGCGACAGGGCTCGCGGCCCTCGCGCAGGCGCTCCGCGGCCTTGGCGAATCGGCCCGGACCGAACGCGCGCAGGATCAGCGCGTCGACAGCGGACACGTCCTTGGGCCGTTCGGTGACGATCGGCGGCGATGCGGGGGCGGCGGCGAGGCTCATGGGGGCCGCGCACATAGAGTCTGTGGGCCTTTGGGTCAACGAACGATTGCTGCAGCCGCCAGCGTCGGGCATTGGGGCGAGCCCCGTGCCAGACGCCCAGACGCCCCTCCCATCGTTCCGCGCGCTCCTCGGTGAGCGCGACTACCTGTGCTTCTGGGCTTCGCGCTGGATGAATGGCCTGGGCGTCCAGATCCAGAGCGTCGCCATGGGCTGGCAGGTCTACGACCTGTCGCGCCAAGCGCACCTTTCGATCAACTACGCCTCGTTCAACGTCAGCCTGATCGGTCTGATCACCTTCGCGCCGCTGTTCTTCCTGGCGCTGCCGGCCGGGGTCGCGGCCGACCACTACGACCGGCGACGGGTGCTGTCGTTCTGCTACCTCGCCGAGATGGTCCCGTCGTCGATCCTGGCGGCGGGCGAGCTGTTTCACTTCGCCAACGTCACCCTGTTCCTGAGCGTGGCGGTGATCTTCGGCGTCTCGCGGGCGTTCTCGTCGCCCGCCTCGACGGCGCTGGGCCCGATGCTGGTGCCGCGCCCGCTGCTGCCGCGCGCTATCGCCTGGAATTCGCTGGCCGGCCAGCTCGCCCAGATCGTCGGGCCGGCGGTCGCGGGGGTGCTGGTGGCGCTCAATCCCGGCGCGGCCTTCGTCGGCGCATTCGCGCTTTACCTCGGCGCCTTCGTCTCGGTTTCCTTCATTCGCGGCGTCACCCGGCCCCAGGCGCAGCCGGGCTCGCGATGGACCCTGGTAAAGGAGGGCCTGGCCTACGTCTGGATGAACAAGGTGGTGTTCGGCGCGATCTCACTTGATCTGGCGGCGGTGATCCTCGGCGGCGCGACGGCGCTGTTGCCCGCCTTCGCCCGCGACGTGTTGAAGGTGGGACCGCAGGGCTTCGGCCTGTTCCGCTCGGCGCTGGCGCTCGGTGCGGCCAGCGTGGCGATCTATCTCTCGATGCGACCGATCCGCTCGCGCGCCGGCCTGAAGATGTTCGCCGGCGTGGCGCTCTATGCCGTCGCCACCATCGTCTTCGGCCTCTCGCGCACAGTCTGGATCTCGCTCGCGGCGATGGCGACGCTGGGCGCGGCCGACATGCTCTCGGTGTTCGTGCGTCAGACGCTGGTGCAGCTGGTGACGCCCGACGCCATGCGCGGGCGGGTCGCGGCGGTCTCGACCCTGTTCATCTCCGCCTCGAACGAGCTGGGCGAGTTCCGCGGCGGCCTGGTCGCCCGCTTCATCGGCCCGGTGAATGCGGTGGTCTATGGCGGGATCGGCGCGCTGATCGTCACCGGCGCCTGGGCGAGGCTGTTTCCCGCCTTGCGCACCGCCGACCGCCTCGAATAGAGCATTCGCCAAAGCCATTTCATTCAGGGAGATAGATTCATGGGCATTCTCGACGGCAAGGTTGTTCTGGTCACCGGCGGCGGCAATGGCATTGGCCGCGACTGCGCGCTGATCGCGGCGCAAGAGGGCGCGAAGGTCCTCGTCAACGACCTCGGCGGCAGCCTGGCGGGCGGCGACGAGGGCTCGACCGGCCCGGCCGAGACAGTCGCGAATGAGATCAAGGCGGCGGGCGGCGAAGCGGCCTTCAATTCCGAGAGCGTCACCTCGCTGAAGGCCGTGCAGGGCATGGTCGAGCAGGCGCTGGACACCTTCGGCGGCCTGCATGCGGTGATCAATCCGGCCGGCATCCTGCGCGACGGCATGTTCCACAAGATGAGCGAGCAGGACTGGGACCGCGTCATCGAGGTCCACATGAAGGGCTCGTTCAACGTCGCCCGCGCCACCATCGAGCACTTCCGCGAGCAGAATGACGGCGCCTACGTCTTCTTCACCTCGACCTCGGGCCTGCTGGGCAATGTCGGCCAGACCAATTACGGCGCGGCCAAGATGGGCATCGCGGGCCTCTCGCGGATCATCGCCATGGAAGGCGCGCGCAACAACGTCCGCGCCAACTGCCTGGCGCCGGTGGCCTGGACTCGGATGACCCAGTCGGTGCCGGTGAAGGACGAGGCGGCCGCGGCGCGGCGGGCCCAGATGGCCCAGACCATCCGTCCCGACCAGCCGGCGCGGCTCTCGGTGGCCCTCGCCTCCGAAGCGGCCAAGAACGTCTCCGGCCAGATCTTCGGCGCCAGCGGCGAGAACATCATCCTCTACAGTCAGCCGCGGCCGATCGAGACCCTGACCAAGCCGGAAGGCTGGACGCCGTCGACCATCATCTCGGAAGCCTTCGCCAAGATGAGCGAGAAGTTCTACCCCCTCTCCCGCCCGACCCCGAGCATGGCCCAAGCGGCCGAACAGGCGCCCGCGAAGGCGGGATAGCGTCTCCAAACCCGAGCGCGGTTGCACGTGTGCGCTTGCCTGAAAGCAAGCGCACACGGCGGCCGATCGAGGCTTTCAGTCTGGCTCGCGCACCTTGCATATTCGAGGTCCGAGACCAGCCAGACTCCATTTGATTTCTCGGCATAATGCTACCCGGCAGCGCCGGCGTCGGCCTGACTTAGGCCGAGGATTTGACGATGAGTTCGCACCTGCGGGCCCTGACCGCCGCCTACAGGCACGCCGTCGATCACCTGGACGGGCTCGAGTCTCGTCCAGTGGCGGCGACCGCGAGCGTCGGCCAGCTCCGTGAGCGTTTGGGCGTGCCCCTGCCGACCACCGAGACACCCGCCGATGTTGTTATCGACGAGATGGTCGCCGCCGCGTCGGGAGGACACCTGGGGTCTGCAAGCGGCCGCTTCTTCGCCTGGGTGATCGGAGGCGCCCTGCCCTCGGCGCTCGCGGCGGATTGGCTGGCGTCAACCTGGGACAACAACGCCGCGCTTTGCGCTTGCGGGCCCGCGGCGGCCGTCGTGGAGGAGGTCGCCGGGGGCTGGCTCAAGGACATCCTTGAACTACCAAAGGAAGCGTCATTCGCTTTCACGACGGGCTGCCAACTCGCTCATATGACCTGCCTCGCGGCCGCCCGCCACGCGCTGCTGGCCCGTGCCGGCTGGGACGTTGAAGCAGACGGCCTATTTGGCGCGCCGCGAATCCGGGTGATTTGCAGCGCCCAGCGCCATGGCTCAATCGAACGGGCCGTGCGATTTCTGGGTCTGGGCAGCAACTCGCTCGAACCCATCGTCACGGAGCACGACGGACGGATCAGCCCTGCGAGGCTCGAGGCGGCGCTGGTATGCGGCAAGGGCCCGACCATCGTCGTGCTCAACGCTGCGGACTTGAACGTCGGCGCGTTCGATCCCTTTGTCGAACTGATCCCGATCGCGAAGGACGCCGGCGCGTGGGTTCATGTGGATGGCGCATTCGGCCTGTGGGCGCGGGCTAGCCCGGAGCGACGCCACCTCGCGGAAGGCGTCGAGCTTGCCGATTCCTGGGCGACGGACGCCCATAAGTGGCTGAATACGCCGCAAGACAGCGGCCTGGCATTCGTTCGTGACGCTCGCGCGCACAAGGCCGCCATGACCTTGAGCGCCAGCTATCTGGCGTCCAGCGATGAGGCGCGAGATGAGATCGATTGGACACCTGACTGGACCCGGCGCGCGCGGGGCTTTGCTGTCTACGCCGCCCTTCGTGAGCTTGGTCGGGCGGGCGTGGCGAACCTGATCGAACGTTGCTGCTTGCATGCGACGACCCTCGCGCACGGCATTTCTGTATTGCCGAACGCCCAAATGCTGGTCCCTCCGACGCTGAACCAAGGCTTGGTTCGCTTTCTCGACCCCAATTCATCCAGCGAAGCCGACCACGATCACCGGACCGACGCGACCATCCAGGCCATCAACGACACCGGGGAGGCGTTTTTCAGCGGCACGACCTGGAACGGTCGGCGAGCCATGAGAATAAGCGTTTGCAACTGGAGGACGAGCGCGCAAGATATCGAGCGGACGATCGAAGCGTTTGACTCGGTGCTGAAGAGCCAGAAAGCCGATCGCAGTTAGCCGAGACGCCTTATGCCAGCGCGGGCGCGTCTCGCAAAGGCTCAGGCCTTGGCGTCGCGGGCGTCGAACATCAGTTCGACGCGCTCGGCGGGTTCCGGCGACAGCCCGTCTAGCCGGGCGCGGCCGAAGCGCGACACCGCCTGAGCGCGGACGCCGCGGCGATGCAGCCACGCCCGAACCGCTTCGCGAACCGCGGCGGCCGCCGAACCGTATTCGCCGGTCTCGACGACGTCTTTGAGTTGGGAAAGCTGCTCGCGTGGCAGCGCTACGCTGATCTTACCGGAGCGGCTCATGGCTGGTCTCCCGGACATGCCATCAAGGTAACACGAAAACCAAGCGGTTAACGCGGCGTTCCACGAATCGCCGACACTCTTTGGTGATGACCGAGACCTACGAGCTGGTGACCCATTCGGACGGATGGCGCACGGTCGAGCCCAAGCCCAGCGCCGAGGCGCTGAAGGCGTTCTACGCGGGCGAATACTTCCAGCGCTCGCACGGCACCTATGCGCCGGACTACGACACCACCGAGCGCGCGCATCGCGACCTGCTGGCGCGGCTGTTGCTCCACGCCGTGGAGGCGGCGCGCGGCGCGGGCGGCGGGCGGCTGCTGGAGGTCGGCTGCGGCGAGGGCTGGCTGCTGGCCGCCGCGGTCCGGGCCGGCTATGCGCCGCGCGGCCTCGATTTCTCCGATGACGGCTTAAGGCGCTTCCATCCCGAGCTGCTGGCCGCGGCCTCGTTCGGCGACGCGTTCGAGGCGCTGGACCGATTGATCGAGGCCGGCGAGGGCTTCGAGATCGTGGCCATGGAGCATGTGCTGGAGCATGTGCTCGATCCCGAAGCCCTGCTGGCGCGGTTGCCGCAGGTGCTGGCGCCGGGCGGTGTGGTCGCTATCACCGTGCCGAACGACTACAGCCCGATCCAGGTTGCCGCCCGCACCGCTGGCGCGGCCGCCGAAGACTTCTGGCTCGCCCCGCCGCAGCACCTCAACTACTTCAACGCTCCATCACTGAGCGCGCTGCTGACGCGGCTCGGGTTCGAGATCCGGATCGCCTACGCCAGCTTCCCGATCGACTGGTTCCTCTTTCACCCCGGTTCGAACTATGTGGCCGATCCCACCGCCGGCAAGCCGGCGCATCGGGCGCGGATGGCAATCGACCTGGTGCTGGCGGAGCAGGGCCTGCCGGCCTGGCTGAAGCTGGGCGAGGCGCTCTTCGGCTGCGGCGCGGGGCGCAGCCTCACCGTCATCGCGGCGCGCGCGACATGAAGATCCAGTACGTCGCCAACGCCTGCTTCCTGATCACCCTGGCCGGCGGCCAGAGGCTACTCACCGACCCCTGGTACCGCGGACCCTGCCAGCAGACCTGGTGGAATTTCCCGCCTGTCCATGCGCGCCTGGCGGCCGAGATCGACGCCTGCCGGCCGGACTTCCTCTACATCAGCCACCTGCATCACGATCATCTGCACGCCGAGACCCTGGCGCCGTTCGATCGTGCGACGCCGGTGATCGTCAGCGCGATGAACACGCCGAACCTGAAGGCCGCGCTGGCTTCGCTGGGCTTCCATAGGCTGATCGAGACGCCGTTTGAGACCCGCGCGGCGCTGGCGGACACGGGCGCCGAGATCGTCCTCTTCAAGGACTTCCACGGCAACACCCTCGGCGACGACACCCAGGTCGCCTACGACCTCGACACCTCGCTCCATCTGACCGATGCGGACGGCGCGCGCCTCTTCCTGGCCGTCGACAACACCATCCTGCCGGCCGACGCGGCGCGGATCGCGGCCGAGTACGGCGCGCCGGACATCGCCCAGCTGCCCTACGTCTCCGCCTCGCTGTTCCCAATGGCGATGGCCGACTACGACGATGCGAAGAAGGACGCCGCGATGCGCGCCCTGCGCCGGCGCACCGCCGCCAACTTCCGCGAGGTGGCGAAAGCGCTGGGGGCCAAGCGCGTCATCCCGGCCGGCGGCGAATATGTGCTCGGCGGGCCGGTGGCCGCGCAGTCGCGGTTTCTGCCCCAGCCGCTGGAGGCCGACCTCGCCGGCGAGCTGGCGGCGGCCGGGCTCGGCGAAGCCCTGGCCAAGCTCTATCCCGGCGATGAGTTGGGCAGCGACGCCCTGACGACCACCCGCGACGATGGCGCGCTCTATCGCGGCTTCACCGACGCCGACCGTGCCGCCTACGCCCTCACCCTCGCGGATCGCGCGCCGAGCTTCAGCGAACTGGCGCTGCCGGCGGACACGGCCTTCGACTGGCCACGCGCGCTGAAGAAGTGCGCCGCCAACTATGCCGCGCGGCGCGCGCGGATGAGATTTTCGCCGCCGATGGACGTCTATCTCGACGTCGCCGAAGCCGGTGGCGGGCGCAAGCTGATGTTCCGCTACGCCCTCGACGGGGCCGATTGCGGCCTGGTCGAGGCCGAGGGCGCGCGGGCGCGGCTGACCTATCGTCTCGACGAACGGCTGCTGTTCTGCCTCGTCACCGGCCTGCTATCGTGGAACGCCATGGAGGCCAGCGCCCTGATCGGCGTCTCGCGGGCGCCGGACGTCTATGTCCACGACCTGCACCGCTCGATGGTCCACTTCACCCTGCTGTCGTGAGACGCCTCAGCGCTTCAACTGGATCAGGTGCGCGGGACCAGCGGTGAAGTGGCAGGCAATGCGCGAGGCGTTCGCCGCCTGGAACCCCTCGGCGAGGCGGCGCGGGCCGTCACCGAACACCCATTCCTGGTCGTCGAAGATCACCCATCCGGCCGACGCCAGGCGCGCGGTCCAGGCGTCGGCTCCGGCCTCGGTCGTGACGCGGTCGATGTTTAGGTGCAGCACGGCGATCTTGCCGGCGTAGGTCGTGGTCCCGAACGCTTCGGTCGACGCCTGAAACCCGGCGCCGTACCGCGACGCGGCTTCGGCCGCCGTCGCCCGCACATAGTTGAGCCGGCCCTGCGCCAGGGGCGCGAGGTTGATCTCGAAGGTCGCCAGGGCGTCGTCGGCTTCCGGCCCGCCCGCCCACGGGTCGACGCACAGCATCCGGCCGATGTCGTAGCGACCGGCGAGCCAGGCGAAGAGCGCCGCGGCGCGGCCCGCGCCGACGCCGATCTGCACCACATCACCCATCGGCGCGTGACGCATCGCCTCCATCACGGCCGACATCTCGATCTCGCCACACGCGCCAGGGATGGTCTCGACGATGCGCACCAGTCCGGCGCGCTCGGCCAGGCTGAGGCGCGGCTTCGGCGGCATGGCGGGCCAGAACGCCGGGGCGCGGGCCGACGCTACCCGTTCCCTCAGCGCGCGATAGGCGAGGCTCGGGTCCGGCGGACCGACGAACGGCGCGTCCTCCGCCTGCGCGGCGCCGCGCTGGGCGGCGGCGGGGAACGCGAGGACGGCTTCGCCCATGCGGCGGCTCCCAGGCTTGAACGTCGAAGCCTCCAAACCATCACGACCGGGTTAAGGTCGCGCTAAGGACGATCGCGCACGGGCCGGCTTGACCGGTCTTGCGCCAGGTCCGAAAGCATTCCCAACAACTGTTTAAGACGGGAGAGAGACGCGGATGGGCAGGCTCGAGGGACGCTCGACGGTGGTGACGGGCGCGGCGAGCGGCATCGGCCGCGCCAGCGCGATCCTGTTCGCCCGCGAGGGCGCGGCGGTGGTCTGCGTGGACCGCGCCGGCGAGGTGGAAGCGACGGCGGCGGCGATCCGCGACGCCGGCGGCCAGGCGGTGGCCGTGCTAGGCGACGCCGGCAAGGAAGACGATGTGAAGGCCTATATCGAGCGCGCGGTCTCCGAACATGGCGGCCTTGACGCGGTCTACGCCAACGCCGGCATCGGCTCGGCCGGCGGCGCCTTCGGGACCCTCGACCAGATCACGCCCGAAGGCTGGATGGAGGTGCTGCGGATCAACCTCGTCGGCCCGTTCCTGGCGATCAAGCATGCCAGCCCGATCATGCGCGAGGCAGGCAAGGGCTCGATCATCTGCACCGCCTCGGTGGCCGGCATCCGCTCCGGCGCGGGCGGCGTGCCCTATTCGGCCTCCAAGGCCGGGGTGATCAACCTGGTGCAGACCTGCGCCAACCAGCTCTACGGCACGGGCGTGCGGGTCAACGCCATCTGCCCCGGCCTGATCGAGACCGGCATGACGCGGGGCGTCTATGTGCGCGCCCGGGAGCGCGGCACCGAGGACCGGATCGGGCAGCTCAATCCGCTGAAGCGCGGCGGCGAGCCGGAGGAGATCGCCGCCGCGGCGCTGTTCCTGGCCTCGGACGACAGCTCCTACGTCAACGGCCAGGCCATCGCCGTCGACGGCGGCCTGTCGTCGTCGCACCCGGTCGGCCAGCGGCGCGGCCCGAGCTGATTTGACGCGGGCCGGCTTGCGAGCCGCCGCCCACGCGTCGATAAGAATTTCAACGAGACAAAAACGGACGGAGGGACCCAGATGAGTATCAAGGGCAAGGCCTATGTCGCGGGGGTGTGGGAGCACCCGCTGCGCGACATTCCCCACCTGTCCACCGCCCAGGTCCACGCCGAGTGCGCCAAGGGCGCGCTGGAGGACGCGGGGCTCTCGTTCGACGACGTCGACGCCTACTTCTGCGCCGGCGACGCGCCCGGCTTCGGGGCGCTGTCGATGGCCGACTACATGGGCCTCAAGCTGAAGCACACCGACTCCACCGAGACCGGCGGCTCCTCCTACATCGTCCACGCCGGACACGCCGCCGAGGCGATCGCGGCGGGCAAGTGCAAGGTGGCGCTGATCACCCTGGCGGGACGGCCGAACGGCTCGCGCGTCGGCCTCGGCGACGCGGCGACGCGCGGCGAGCGCTTCCGCATGGCCCCGCAGGGCGGCCAGGGCGGCGGGATCAACGAGGTTCCGGAAGCCGGCTTCGAGAACATCTGGGGCGGCACCACCCACAACACCTACGGCATGTGCGCGATGCGCCACATGTACGAGTACGGCACCACCTCCGAGCAGCTTGCCTGGATCAAGGTCGCCGCCTCGCATCACGCGCAGTGGAACGAGCACGCGATGTTGCGCGACGTGGTGACGGTGGAGGACGTGGTCAATTCCCCGATGATCGCCGATCCGCTGCACCGGATGGACTGCTGCGTCGTCTCCGATGGCGGCGGCGCGGTGATCCTGGCCGCGCCCGAGGTGGCCAAGAGCCTGAAGCGGCCGCTGGTCAAGGTGATCGGCCACGGCGAGGCGCCGAAAGGCCCGCGCGGCGGCAAGGATCTCGACCTCACGTTCTCCGGCGCGGCCTGGTCCGGGCCGCCGGCGTGGGCCGAGGCCGGGATCACTCCGGCCGACATCAAGTACGCCTCGATCTACGACAGCTTCACCATCACGGTGCTGATGCAGCTCGAGGACCTGGGCTTCTGCAAGAAGGGCGAAGGCGGCAAGTTCGTCGCCGACGGCAACCTGATCTCGGGCGTCGGCAAGCTGCCTTTCAACACCGACGGCGGCGGCCTCTGCAACAACCATCCCACCAACCGCGGCGGCATCACCAAGATCATCGAGGCCGTCCGCCAGGCCCGCGGCGAGGCGCATCCGAAGGTGCAGGTGCCGAACTGCGACCTGGTCATCGCCCACGGCACCGGCGGCTCGCTCGGCACCCGGCACGGCGCCGGCACGCTCATCATGGAGAGGGAATAGCCATGTCCGACGTTCAAGAGCGCCCGACTGCCCGGCGCATTCCCGCCCCCGGCCAGAACCTGGAGAGCAAGCCCTTCTGGGACGCGGCCAAGGAAGGCCGCTTCCTGATCAAGCGCTGCACGGCCTGCGGCGAGCCGCACTGGTATCCGCGCACCCTCTGCCCGTTCTGCCACTCCAGCGAGACCAAGTGGGAGGAGAGCCCCGGCGAAGGGGTGATCTACACCTTCAGCGTCATGCGCCGGAACACGCCGGTCCCCTACGCCATCGGCTATGTGACGCTGGACGAGGGCGTCTCGCTGCTGACCAACTTCATCGACTGCGACTTCGATGAGCTGAAGATCGGCCAGCGGGTGAAGCTGAAGTGGACCCCGACGGGCGAGGGCAATCCGCCGGTCTTCACCTTCGCCCCGGTGTGACGGCGCCGTGCGCGCTGAGCTGATCGTGGAAAGCCTGGAGCTCGCGGCCGAGCGCTGCGAGGACCTCACGCCGCTGGTTTACGCGCGGCTCTTCCGCGAGCAGCCGCAGATGGAAGAGCTGTTCTGGCGCGACACCAACGGCGCGATCAAGGGCGAGATGCTGGCCAGGGTGATCGAGGCGATCCTCGATTTCGTCGGCGAGCGGCTCTACGCCTCGCGGCTGATCCAGTGCGAGGTGGTGACCCACGCCGGCTATGACGTGCCGTCGGAGGTGTTCGGCGTCTTCTTCGGCGTGGTGGCCGCGACATTGCGCGATCTGCTGGGTGAGGCGTGGACGGCTGAGTTCGAAGCCGCCTGGACCGGCTTGCTCGCCGACCTCGACTTCTACGTGACGCACCCAGACCAGGCCGAGACGGCGATGGCCGGGTAGCGGCGGCCCCTCACCCCTCCGCCGTCAGCAGCCTCGTCATCGTCTCCGACAGCACGGCGATGTCGAACGGCTTGCGCAGCACGGTGGCCGAGCCGCCCAGGGCGCGTTCGACGGCGGCGGTGTCGGCGTGGCCGCTGGCGAAGATGATCGGCAGCCGCGGCATCAGCCGGCGCAGGCTCTCGGCGGTCTGGGCGCCGTCCATGCCGGGCATGGCGTAGTCGATCACCGCGATCTCGGGATGCTCGCTGACCAGCGCCAGCGCCGCCTCGCCGCTGTCGGCGTCGAGCACCTTGTAGCCGCGCAGCTCCAGGCCGCCGCGCACCACGCCGCGCACCGCCTCGTCATCGTCCACCAGCAGCACCGTGGCGGCGAGGTCGGGCGGAACGGTCTCCAGGGGCTGGGCCACGGGCGTTGGGGGCGCCTGCGCGCCGACCGCCTCGCGCAGCAACAGCGACACCGTGGTCCCGCCGCCCGGCGTGCTGGAGATACGGGCGTCGCCGCCAGCCTGGCGCGCGACCCCATAGACCTGGGCGAGGCCGAGGCCGGTGCCCTTGCCGACCGCCTTGGTGGTGAAGAAGGGATCGAAGGCGCGCCGCATCACATGCGCGGGCATGCCCTCGCCGGTGTCGATCACCCGCAGTTCGACGTAGCGGCCGGGCGGCAGTAACGCATCGCCGGTCAAGGTCACGACGCGGCTGCGGATGGTCAACCGGCCGCCCTCCGGCATGGCGTCGCGCGCATTGACCGCCAGGTTCATCACCGCGAGCTCGAGCTGGGTGGCGTCGGAGACCACGGTCACCCGCTCGCGGTCGAAATCCAGCACCAGCTCGACCTTGGGGCCGAGGGTGCGGGCGAGCAAATCGTCCATCCGCGCCAGGGCGTCGGCGACGATCAGCGGCTTGGTCTCCAGCTTCTGCTGGCGGGAGAAGGCGAGCAGCTGGCGGGTCAGGCTCGCGCCACGGTCGGCCGCCTCCAGGCCGTTCTGCGACCAGCGGCGCACGGTCTTCTCGTCGCCGGCGCGGTTCAGGATCAGCTCGAAGGCCCCGTGGATCGCCTGCAGCAAATTGTTGAAATCGTGGGCGATGCCGCCGGTGAGCTGGCCGAGCGCCTCCAGCTTCTGGCTCTGGCGCAGCGCGTCCTCAGCGGCCGCGCGCGCGGCGATCTCCTCGTTGAGGCGCGCATTGGCTCTGGCGAGCCGCGCGGCGGCGCGGGTCATGAAGGTGAGCAGCATCAGCGCCAGCGCGGTCAGGATGACGAGGCCGGTATGCCGTCCGATGAACTCGGGCAGATCCTCCGGCGCGGTCTGCAGATAGACGAAGCCGAGCCGCTCCCCCTGCTCCGCCACCGCCTGGGTCACCACGTCGCGTCCATGCATGTGCTGGACGCCGCCGGCGGCGATACGGGCGGGCGCCGGATCGGCGCCGGACCGGGGCAGCAGGGCGAGCTGGCGGCCGTCCGGGCCGTAGATGCCCGCGGCCGCGACCTGCGGATTCCGCATCAGGGCGCTGAGATCCTGGCGCATGGCGGCCGCGTCCTCGAAGGCCAGGGCGGCGCTGACACTGCCAGCCAGGACGTCGGTCTGCGCCACGGCCTGCTGCAAGGCCTCGGCCCGGTGCACGACCTCCTCGCGGATCGCCAGGCCGACCGCCGCCAGTAGCAGCACCAGAGCGCCGACCCAGAGCACCGCGACCCGCCTGCGCTCCGGATCGGATGCGCTCAACGCTTCACCTCCGACGCCAGGGCGAGCAGTTTGGAACTGATCGCCAAGCCGCACTGACCGGCCTTGGCGGAATCGATCGCGAACCGAACCCGGCCGTTGGTCTGTACGAGGTGCACGATCCCTCGCTCGCCGCCTTCACCATCCGTCACCGTCAGCACGGGGCTGCCCTCGAGCGCCTTGAGCGCGGCGGCGGCCGACTGCGTGGACGATCCGGCAAGATAGGCGATATGGCAGCCGCTGTCCGCGTCGATGCGGGCGACCCTCCGCACAATGATGGGATGGGTCCCCACGCTCTGGCCCGTGGTGAGGCGATCGAGCGTCTCGCCGAACGGGTCGTCGCCTTGGACGCAGAGCACCAAGGGGGCGGTCGCAGTGGCGAAGGAGTCCTGGGGCCAGACGACGAAGGGTGCGAACTTGGCGAGATAGCCCGCCTTAACCGATTGTTCGGCCGGCGCCGG
>Ga0302314_10007914_pt1 | contig 19025 bp, 14 predicted proteins | sample III_Palsa_N2_3_FD_200533 | JGI IMG/M metagenome (GOLD analysis project Ga0302314, IMG submission 200533) | Peat permafrost microbial communities from Stordalen Mire near Abisko, Sweden - III_Palsa_N2_3 | ecosystem: Environmental > Terrestrial > Soil > Palsa > Peat permafrost | place: Sweden...
CAGCCATTCGCCGTGCGGGGTCGGCCGGCACGGCGTCCCCCGGCTGATCAGCACCTGGCCGGTCGCGCCCTCGAGCGCGCGGATGCGCTGGCTGACCGCGCTCGGGGTGATGTGCAGCCGTCGGGCGGCCGCGTCGAAGCTGCCGTGGTCGGCGATGGCCACCAGCGCCTCGAGCTGGCCAGGGTTGAGGTCCACCAGGTAAGTGAAGCACAGCTAAATCATCGTTAGAAGCTTTCGTTTGCCTTCACTTCTGGCTCCGCCTAGCGTCGGGACCATGCTCAACGCCTCCGTCACCGGGCTGCTGACCGGACTGTCGCTGATCGTCGCGATCGGCGCGCAGAACGCCTTCGTGCTCCGGCAGGGGCTGCGCCGGGCGCGGGTCGGCGCGATCGTGACCGTCTGCATCCTGTCCGACGTCGCGCTCACCATCGCCGGGGTGGCCGGGATCGGCGCGATTGTGCAGCACGCCGACTGGGCGCTGCAGGCCGTCCGCTGGTTCGGGGTCGCGTTCCTGGTCTGGTACGGCCTGTCCTCGGCCTGGCGAGCGCGACGCCCGTCGGCGCTGGCCGCGTCACCCGACGGAAACGGAAACGGAAACGGGAACGGCGGCGCTCAGCCCAGCCTCGCGTCGACGCTCCGCCGGATACTGGCGCTGACCTGGCTGAACCCGCACGTCTACATCGACACGATGGTGCTGCTCGGCTCGATCGCGAACTCCCGCGGCCCGGTCGACCGGTGGTGGTTCGCGGTCGGGGCGCTGTTCGCCAGCGCCCTGTGGTTCTTCGGCCTCGGGTTCGGCGCGCGCTTCGCCGCACCGCTGCTCGCCACCCCGCGCGCCTGGCAGGTCCTTGACCTGCTGATCGCCGCGACGATGCTGGCGATCGCGGCGAAACTGGCGTTCTAGGGAAAGCCCGACAGGAAACGAGCCTGAAACCTGAGAACACGAGCCTGAAACCCGGACTGCGTAGCATCCACTGGTAACGGTGAAACGGTGAGGCTCGAAGGGGTTATGCGGCATGACTGATTACCTGATCGCGGCCGTCCTCTTCGTCGCCATGGTCACGACGCTGATCTATCTCTGGAAGCGCGAGCACCCCTAAAGCTGGGTATCGACTGTCTGTGAGCACACCTGGCGAATCGGCCGCCACCGCCACCGCGGACGCGCAGCCGGCCCCCGAGGAGCACGGTCAGCGCCTGATCGCCATCTACGCCGCGCTCATGCTCGCGCTGCTGCTGGCGTCGCTCGACCAGACGATCGTCTCCACCGCGCTGCCGACCATCGTCAACGACCTGGGCGGCCTCTCCCATCTGTCCTGGGTGGTCACCGCCTACATCCTCGCCTCCACCGCGACCACGCAGGTGTGGGGGAAGCTGGGCGACCAGTACGGGCGCAAGTACCTGTTCCTCGCCGCGATCGTGATCTTCCTGATCGGCTCCGCGCTGTGCGGCCAGGCCCGGAGCATAGGAGAGCTGATCGCGTTCCGCGCCCTGCAGGGCGTCGGCGGCGGCGGGCTGATCGTGCTGACCCAGGCGATCATCGGCGACATCGTCCCGGCCCGCGAGCGGGGCAAGTACCAGGGCGCGTTCGGCGCCGTGTTCGGGGTCGCGAGCGTGGCCGGGCCGCTGCTCGGCGGGTTCTTCGTCGACAACCTGAGCTGGCGCTGGGTGTTCTACGTCAACCTGCCGATCGGCGCCGTCGCGCTGGTCGTGATCGCGATCGTGCTGCCGCGCACCGCCAGCAGGCAGCACCACACGATCGACTACCTCGGCGCCACCCTGCTGGCCGCGTTCGCCACCGCCGTGGTCCTGGCGACCTCCTGGGGCGGCACCACCTACGCCTGGTCGTCGCCGGTGATCATCGGGCTGTTCGCCGCCTCGGTGGTGCTGCTGTTCGGGTGGTACCTGTCGGCCCGCCGGGCGCCGGAGGCGGTGCTGCCGCTGCGGCTGTTCCGGAACCGCGTCTTCGTCATCGCCTCCGCCATCGGGCTGGCGGCCGGGTTCGCGATGTTCGGCGCGCTCTCCTACCTCCCGCTCTTCCTTCAGGTGGTGCACGGCGTCTCGCCCACGATCTCCGGCGTGTACCTGCTCCCGATGGTGCTAGGGCTGCTGCTCACGTCGATCGGCAGCGGGCAGCTCATCGCGCGGACCGGCCGTTACAAGGTGTTCCCGATCGTCGGTACCGCGCTGCTGACGGTCGCGCTGTTCCTGCTCGCCACGCTGAGCCCGACCACCCCGACGCCGCTGATGAACTTCTACTTCTTCATCCTCGGGGCCGGCCTGGGCCTGATCCTGCAGGTTCTGGTGATCGCGGTCCAGAACACGGCCTCGTATCAGGACCTCGGCGCGGCGACGTCGGGGGTGACGTTCTTCCGCACGATCGGCGGCGCCTTCGGCGTGTCGGTGTTCGGCGCGATCTTCACCAACCAGCTGGCGGGCAAGCTGGCGGCGGCCCTGCACGGGCGGACGCTGCCGGCCGGGTTCAGCGCCGCCTCCGTCACCGCCAACGCCAGCGGGCTGAAGAAGCTCCCGGCCGACCTGCAGCAGCTCATCCTGCAGGCCTACAGCGACGCGCTGCACCCGGTCTTCCTCACCGCCGCTCCGATCGCGCTGGTCGCGTTCGTGCTCGCCTGGTTCCTGCGCGAAGTGCCGCTGCGCACGGCGACGGGGGAGCAGTCGCACGCCTCGTCCGGCGCCGCCGACCTCGGCGAGGCCATCGGCGCGGCGCCGACCCAGCGGACCTCGGCCGAGGAGGTCGAGCGGGTCATGTCCCGGCTGAGCGCGGTCGAGCTGCGGCGCTTCGGCTACGCCAAGCTCGCCCGCGCGGCCGGCCTCGACCTGTCCGGCGGCGCCTGCTGGCTGCTGACGAAGCTCGCCCGGCACGGCGCGGCCCCCGGCCGCGAGCTGGCGAAGCAGGCGGGGGTGACGATGGAGGAGGGCCACCCATCGGCGCAGCTGCTGGTGGACCGCGGCCTCATCACCCGGGGCGGCGACGGCGTGCTGGCGATCACCCCGACCGGGCGGCTGACGGCCGACAAGCTCTGCGACGCCCAGCGTCAGTGGATGGAAAACCAGCTCGGCGGCTGGTCGGCGCAGCAGCACGCCGAGCTCGACCAGGTCCTCGCCAAGTTCTCCCACGCCCTGCTCGGCGACGACGCCGACCGCCATCTCATCGATCGCTGAGCGAAGCCAGGGGAACCCCGCGACCGTTCGGGATAATGGGTTGATTTCTCATGCAACCTCGCAGCGGCAGACGGTTGTCTGTGCGGGCGAGGAGGTGGGCCGTGAGCGCGGAGTCGGACGAGCAGTTCCGTGAGTTCATGCGCGGGCGGTGGCCCGCGATGGTGCGGCTGGCCTACGGGCTGACCGGGGACCTGGGGCACGCCGAGGACGTCGCCCAGGCGGCGTTCGCCCGGGCCTACGCGTCGTGGGCGCGGGTGGCGGGGACGGGCGACCCCGACGCCTACGTCCGACGGATCGTGATCAACGAGAACAACAACCGGTTCCGCCGCCGCCGGGTGAAGGAGAGCCTGGTCGACGCGGTGCCGGAGCCGTCCGGGCCGCGGGCGGCCGACACCGCCGTCGCCCTCGGCGACAGCGAGGCGCTGATGCGGGCGCTGCGCAGGCTCGGCCCGCGGCAGCGCGCGGTGGTCGTGCTGCGCTTCTGGATGGACATGTCCGAGGCCGAGACCGCCGCCGCGCTCCACTGCTCGGTCGGCACCGTCAAGAGCCAGGCGTCCCGGGCGCTGGCCGCCTTGCGCGGCAGCGCCGAACTCATGGAGGGGGAACTCCAGTGAGCGACCTGCACGAGGAACTGAACACCGCGCTCGCCGCGGTTCAGCCGGGCGCCGCCCCGGTGGACGCGGCCATGCTGACCGGTCGGAAGATCAGGAACCGGCGGCGGGCCGGCCTGCTCGCGGGGGTCGTCGCGGTCGTCGCGGCCGTCGCCGTCGGCGTCCCGGCGCTCACCCGCCAGGAGGCGCTGCCACAGCCGCATCCCGTCACCGACCACGTCCGGGTCACGGTGAACCCGCCCGGTCCGCACTCGCCGGCCGGCCTGATCGCGTCCGGCCTGATCGGCACCCAGCCTTGGAATCTCAGCGTTGAATCGCCGACGTCGGACAACTGCGTGTTCACCGGGACCGGGCTGTCGTTTTACGCATGCCAGGACGGATATTCGGGGCAGCCGAGTGTGGCCGATCCGATCACCTTCGAAGGAGCGGGAGGCGGCACTGCCGTCAACCCGACCTTCGTCAGCTTCGGCGCGGTGTGGAAGGGCGTCGTCTCGGCCCGGGTCGAGCTGTCCGACGGGACGGTGCTGACCCTGCATCCGGCGGAGGTGGACGGGCTGCGGTTCGTGGCGTTCGACATTCCCGCTCAGCTGCCCGTCGACAGCGTGATCGCTTACTCGGATACTGGTGAGATCGCCACCGCGATCCCGTTCACCGCTCCCACCGGGTTCCCCACCTTCTCCGCCTGGCTACGTCCCGGCCAGGCCCGGCCGCCTCGGCTGACCGGGACCTTCGGGTCGGGAACGGTCGTGACCGCTTACCTCGGCCCTTGGGGTACCTGCCTGAAACTGGCCGTCGGCGAGTACGACTGCCTTCCCCTGACGATCGAGCCGGGAACGTCCGTGATGGGTGCGTCGCCCACGGTGGTATTCGGATCGGCCGCCGAGTCGGTGTCCTACCTGACGATCACCCGCAAGAACGGCAGCACCCTGCGGGCCGAACCGACCGCGGTCGGCCCGCAGAAGTTCTGGGCCGTCCCGCTCAGCCAGTCGGAGCAGGCCGACGCCCGCTGGACCGCCTACGACGACGCGGGCAAGGCGGTCGCGTCGGGCTCGGTCTCGTAGCGTGGTCGTCAGCCCTCGAGCGGATCCAGATCGGCGTCGGCCAGCACCCGGTCGGCGCCGTCCGGATCGGTCAGCAGGGCGGTGAGCAGGTGGCGCCGAGTCCACTGGCCGGCCCGCCAGGCGAGGGCGCTGCCCAGGCCGGCCGGGGTGGCGGCGTGGATCTCGCCGTCGAGGTAGCGCCAGGGGAGTTCGATGCCGTCGACGGTGAGCTTGTCGTGGGCCTGGTAGTGGGAGGGGGCGTCCGGCAGAACCGAGGCCACGATCGGCGGGACTGCCCGGCGCTCGCCCGCGGCATCGAGCGAGCCGGCGATCTCCTCCGACGCCAGCGGCAGGTCGAGCACGTCGGCCAGGCGCGCCGCCAGCGGGTAGGGGGCGAGCACGAGGGGCTGGTCGGCTAGCAGCGGCCACAGGTCGGGGGCGTCGAGGACGAGCGTGTCGTCGGCGTCGGCCACCACGACCTCGGCCCCGCGGACGGCGCGGACGCGTTCGACCGGGGACGGGGCGAGGCCGTCGGCGGTCGCCAGCGCCGCCCAGAGGGCGCGCAACTGCGGGCGGGAGACCGAGCGGGCCGGGTCGGCCAGCCGGGCCAGGAGCTCGTCGGGGCCGTCGGGCTCGGCCAGCAGGTCGGCCAGCGAGGTACGGACGCCGAGCGCGCGGGCGATCACGGGGTCGGCCAGCGAGCCCGCGCTGCCCATCGGGTCGTACAGTCCGGTCAGCAGCGGGTCGGAGTCCGGGCCGCGCAGGTCACCCGGGCGGTGACCGTCGAGCACCAGGTTCCGGCGCAGCCACCAGGCCGTGTAGGACGGCACGTCCGCGTGGCGGCCGTCGGCGAGCCTGACCCTGGTCCGGTCGACCAGGGCTGACCGCAGCGGGGGGCGGGCAAGCAGCTCAAGGGCCTGTTCCCAGCGGCCGGGGTCGATCAGGTCGAGGTCGCGGACGGCGGTGACCTCAAGTGCAACCGGCGGCAGGTCGTTGGCGCCGGGCGCGGCGAGCTCACGGGAATCGGCCGCCCAGTCCTCGACGCCGTCCAGGTCCAGGTCGATGGCGGACTCATCGAGCTCGACGTCCTCCGCCGTGATCAGCCCGAACGAGGACAGCACACCGGCCGCCTCAAGCGCCCGGCCGCCGTAGCGGGCGACCGCCGCCGGATCGATGGTGCCGAACGGGGAGTCGGCCGCGATCACCTCGGCCAGCGGCGAGCCCGGCAGCAGCAGCTCGCCCGCCGGATACCAGTCGCCGTCGTCGCCCGGGAGCGCGAGGTCGGCCAGGTACGGGTAGTCGCCGGGCGCGGCGCCGAGCGCCGCCACCAGTCCGAGCACCGCGTCGGCGACCCGCTCGGGCCGGTCGTCGTCGTAGCCGGCCTCGACCGCCGCGTCGTAGGAGGCGGCGACGGCGGCGCGGGTGGCGGCGTCCTCGAGGACGGTACGCGGCGTCGCCTCGAACCCGCCCAGCCGGACCAGCAGCGGGTGCGCCGCCTCGGGGGCCACCACCCGCAGCCCGAGCACCGCCAGCCGGTCCGGATGATCGAGGCCGCTGCCGGGCAGCAGCAGCCCGCGCGGGCCGCGTACCAGCCGACCGTCCGCCAGCGGCACCGGCAGCGCGCCGAGCTCGGCCAGCTCCTCGCCCGGGGCGCCGGCCAGCGCCGCGTACAGCCCCCGCCACCAGGCCGGCTCCCGGTCGAGGGCGGCCAGCAGGTCGGCGAGCTCGGCCAGCGGCAGCCGTCGCACCCCGAGCACCGCGAACGCCGGGTGCCTGGCCGGCCCCGCGACCAGCCCGGGCAGCACCGGGGCGATCCAGTCGGCCAGCGCCTGAGTGCCGCCCGCCAGCAGCACCGCGTCGCGCGGGCGGACCCGGGACGCGCCCGCGTCGGCTCCGGCCGCGGCCGGGAGGAACGCCACGTCCGGCAGCCGGGAGACGATCGCGCGGGACAGCCGCGCGTCCAGCTCGCCGCGCCCGACCGGCCCCGGCACCAGGTCAAGCAGACCAGGTCCGGCCGCCAACCCCGGCAGCATCCCGGCGTAGACGTCGGCCGCCCGCTCGACCAGGAAGTCGGTCAGCGGCCCGGGGGCGACGTGCCGCCGGTCGGGGCTGAGCGGGAACGACGCCAGCAGCAGGGCCGGGAGCCCGAGGGGCTCGTCGGTCGGCGTCGGCGCGTGCACGACGGCGCTCACCCCGCGGCTCGCCCCGTCGCCGGGCAGCGCGATCGGCGCGCCGTCGGCCGGGTCGACCGGCACCGCCCAGCGGACTGACCAGGCGGTGCGGGCGCGCTCCTCGGCCGGCCGGTCCGCCAGCAGCGCCGGATCGAGCACGCCGCCGTCGGCGGCCACCCGCCACCGGCTGACGGCGCCGACCGCGCTGACCGCCCCGCCGCCGGCGGGTACGCCCACGTCGTCGACCGTGACCGCCACCGTGTTGGCGGTCCGGACCGCTGTGAGCGCCCGCGCCCCCGCGTCGGTCTCGATCACGATCTCGTCCAGCGCCGGCAACGCCAGCAGCAGCGCCGGGCCGGCGTCGGCCAGCAGCCGCGCGACCAGGCCGACGGCGGCGGCGTCGCGCAGCGGCAGCTCCACCGAGGTCGTGAAGCCGGTCGGCGGCAGGCCATCAGCCTGGTCGCCATCAGCGAAGGGAAGGCGCAGCACCGGCACGTGACCGGAGCGCGCCGCGAGCTCGCCGGCCAGACCCGGCACCCCCGCCAGCAGCTCCCGCGTCCGCTCCCGGGACCAGCCGACGGACCCCATCGCCAAGTGAATGCGCGGGGAGTCGCTGACCGCGACCACCGCCGCGAACCCGACCCCGAACCGCCCCACGATGCCGGCCCCGCCGTCCTCCGCGACCGCGTCCCCCGCGCCCCCGCCGTGGTCGCGCTTACTCGAGGCGCGCAGCGTGGACAGCGCCTCCACCCCGGCCGCGTCCAGCGGCGCCCCGGTGTTGGAGGCGACGAGCGTCCCGTCGCGCAGCGTCAGCCGCAGCCGCCCCGGCACTCCGGCCCGCGCGGCCGCGTCGGCCGCGTTCTGCGCCAACTCCACCACGACCCGGTCCCGGTAGCCGCCGAGCGCGTAGTCTTCCTCCGCGTTGGCGTCCTCGCGGAACCGCGCGGGCGACGCCGCCCAGGCGTCGAGCACCCGGCCGCGCAGCGCCGCGGTTGCCAAGGGATCATACAGCTCGTCGGGCACAGCCCGACCCTACAAGCTGACGCCGTCACCGCGATCGCCGAAGCGCTCGCGGCCGGCCGGTAACCGGCTTTTAACCTCCTCGCCGGGTGAAACCGCCCGGTGACCCAGCGGAGCCGGTACCTTTGATGGAGTGACGACCTGGGGTGATCACGCCATTCTGTGGCAGGTGTATCCGCTCGGCTTCACCGGCGCGGAGCGAACGGCGCTGCCCGACGGCGAGCCCGCGAGGCACCGGCTGGGGCAGCTCGAGCGGTGGCTGGACTACGCCGTCGAGCTCGGCTGCAACGGCCTCCTGCTCGGACCGATCTTCGCGTCGGAGAGCCACGGGTACGACACCACCGACCACTTCAGGATCGACGCGCGGCTGGGCGACGAGAACGACTTCGACGCCCTCGTCGCCGCGGCCGACCAGCGCGGGCTGCGGCTGATCCTGGACGGCGTGTTCAACCACGTCGGGCGGCGGTTCCCGCCCTTCCAGGCGGCGCTGCACGGCGGCCCGGCGTCGCCCGCCGCGCGCTGGTTCAAGCACTCCGCCAACGGCGACTACGCGGTGTTCGAAGGCCACGACCAGCTCGTCGAGCTCGACCACGACGAGCCCGCCGTGCTCGGCTACGTCATCGAGGTGATGAGCCACTGGCTCGGCCGGGGGGCAGGCGGCTGGCGGCTCGACGCCGCCTACGCGGTCCCGCCCGCGTTCTGGGCCAAGACCATCCCCGCCGTCCGCGAGTCGTTCCCCGACGCGTGGTTCCTCGGCGAGATGATCCACGGCGACTACGCCGCCTACGCGAACGAGGCCGGCCTCGACTCGATCACCCAGTACGAGGTGTGGAAGGCCATCTGGTCCGCCCTCAACGACCGCAACTTGTTCGAGCTCGACCACGCCCTCGGGCGGCACAACTCGTTCCTCGACGGCGAGCTGGCGCAGACCTTCGTCGGGAACCACGACGTCACCCGGCTCGCCACCCAGCTCACCGATGACCGGCACTTCGGGCACGCGCTGGCGGTGCTGATGTGCATCGGCGGCGTCCCCAGCGTGTACTACGGCGACGAGCAGGGCTTCCGCGGCCTCAAGGAGCACCGCGCGGGCGGCGACGACGAGATCCGCCCCGCCTTCCCGGCGTCGGCGGCCGAGCTCGCCCCCGACGGCTGGCGCTATTACCGCCTGCACCAGCGCCTCATCGGCTTCCGCCGCCGCCACCCGTGGCTGGTCCGCGCGCGGACCGCCGCCGAGCACCTGACCGACTCGGCGATGGCCCTGCGGGTATCCGGCGCCGAGCCCGGCCAGAGCGCCCTGCTGCTGCTCAACGTCGGCGACGACCCGGTCCAGTTCGCGGTCGACACCACCGGGCTGACCGTGGCCGAGATCCCCGACCCCGGCGCGATTCCCGCCGACCCCCGGACGGTCGCGCCGCACAGCTGGACCATCCTCGCCTAAAAACCAAACCCGTTATCTCGAACGGACCGTGCGTGACTCTGGCGGCTTTCCGCTCTCCCCGGCCAGTTCAGGCGGCCTGGGTCTGAGCGGTTTGCGCTGCCTGCTGGCGTCGTCTGGCACGAACCTCGGCGTTGGTGACGGCGACCCAGACGGCCATGTTGAGGTCGAGGCGGCCGCCGGAGTGCGGGGACAGGATGGTGGTCGAGGTGATCTCGGCCTGGTGGCATTCGGTGATGGCGTCCGGGCTGCCTGCTGGGAGCGGCGGGCTGTTCGATAGCCGCGCGCCGGCGGGGAGGTGGAACGCGAACCCGCCGCCGGTGGCGGTGATGATGATGCCCTTGTCGTGGACGAGGTGATGGTACGCCTTGCACAGCGAGATCAGGTTGGCGAGCTTGGTCTCGCCGCCGCGGGACCAGTACCGGATGTGGTGGGCGTCGACGCGGCGGGACTCGCAGCCGGGGTAGCGGCACCGATGCCGGTCCCGTTCGCGGACCGCCCGTCGTAGCGCCGCCGACAGCTTGCGGGTACGGCGGCCGACGTTGAGCACGTTGCCGTCGGGGTCGTGGAGCATGGCGCTGATGGTGGCGTTGCAGGCGATGGTCTGCAGGGTGGCCGGGCTGATCGCGGCGCCGTCTTCGAGGTGGCGGCGCATGGGCCAGGCGGGGTGGCTTTCTGGGAAGGCCAGCTGCGGGACCGTCTCGGCCAGGGCGGCGAGCGCCTTGCGCGTTTCCGCGGGAACGTCGCCGGGCTCGTCCGGGCCGGCCAGGGCGGCGGTCCCGGCGTGAATGATGACGTGGTAGGTGTCGGGGTTGTCGGCCCGGGCGGCGCGTCCGGCGAGGTAGTCGGCGCAGATCCCGACGAGCGCGTCGGCCAGGCTCTCGGTGTCCTCTTTGCGCGGCGGCGGCGGCAGCGGCTGGTCCCAGGCGGTCCCGTCCCGCTGGTCCCGGCGGGCCAGCGCCTCCGCCCGCGTTTCCGCGGGAACGTCGCCGTGGTCGTCGTGGGGGTGCTCGAGGTCGCCCATCGCGGCCCGGAGCGCCTGCAGCACGACGGCGGCCTGCTCGGGCGGGAGCTGGCCGCGGAAGGAGAACTCGTGGTCGTCCACCCACCCCCAGCGCAGCTGCCGCCGCGTCCGGGCGCGGGCGCCGTCGGCGTCGGTGACGCGGCGGTGGGCGCGCGCGAACCGCTCCAGCTGCCCGGCTGTCATCGGGAGGGCCATCTGGGCCAGGTCGGCCTCGTTGTCCGCGTCCGCGATCCGGGTCAGCGCCCGGACCTTGGCGTACGACAGCCGGGCGGCGGCGAACTCGGCCCGGATCAGCGGCAGCTCCGGCAGGGCGCGGGCGACCCGGACGTGCTCGCGGGCGGTTCCCGGCGCGATCTGGCACTTCCACGACAGCCACGCCGCGCACGACGGCATCTCCCACGACGACCACCCCTGCCGGGCGTCGAAGTCAGCCACCAGCTCAAGGAACCGGCACGTCGCCGCCGTCAGGTGCCCTGCCAGCTCGCAGATCCGCGCCTCCAGCTGCTCCACCGGGATCGGATCGGTGTTCAAATTTTGATCATCAATCAAGTTTGTATCGCTCATGTGTTTGATTATATGAGCGGGGACTGACATTCCAGCGGGCCCGACTGCCCGCTCCGCAGTTTTATACGGTGCGCGGCCACTTGGCCGCGAGCCACTCCAGGTCGGCCGCGGCGCTGGCACGGGACTGCAGGTCTTCGGTGAAGAGCGCGTCAGTCTTTGTCAGCACCAGCGTGTAAGGACGGCCCTGCCGTCTGGTCAGGTGCGTGACGGGCAGCTCGGCGCCGTCGATCCTGGAATGCACATGCCGCCTGCGCTGCTCGGCGAGCGGCCACTCGAAGGTACGTCGGCCCGGGTCAGCCAGAAACCTGCGCAGGACAACGCACAGCTCACAGGTGCAGCCGTCGGCGGGCAGTTCGATCGACCAGTCGTCATGGGCGCGGAACGGGCGGTCTAGCCGCGAGCGGAGACGAGGCATGCAATCGTCGGCCAGGACGCTGAACGCGGTGTTGGTGCGCAGGGCCCTCTTGCCTGGCGACAGTGCCGCGGCAGCTCGCAGGGCCGACATCTCCAGCGCGGCGACGGCGTCGTCTTGCTTGCGAACGTGGTGAGAGATCGTTTGCACGGTGCTTGCCGCCCCGATCCCCCCGGCCGCCGACAACAGCGCGGCCAGCGGTTCGCCAAGCGCGGTGAGCTGCTGATCGCGTTGGCTGGGCAACGACCCACCAAGGGCCGAGCTGACTGCCTTCTCTGTCCACTGCCATGCCAGGTCAAGTAGGTGCTGCGCGGCTACCGTTCCGGCACCGCCGGCCGCGTGCAGACCTGCGCACACGCCCGGCAGCGATTCCGTGATCCACCGGGGTCGCTCCCACCCACCGTAAGGCCAGGTCGGCCGATCCCCGTCAAACCACGTCCCAAGCAGCTCTATCGTCCGCGACCTCGGAGTCGATCAGATCGTGAATCTGGAGGTTCTGCGGTTCGCCGTCGGGCGCGTCCTCATCGTCGTAAGCGTCATCCCCCCAGTACCCACCCCGATATCCGTATTCGTCGTCGTGTGCGGAAGCGCCGTGCTGCGTCCTGATGTCGGCCAGCGCGAGGATGGTTTCGCAGCCAGCTTCGTTCGCGGCCGCCCGCAGCAGCGAGACTCGGTCGGCGTCGGCGCCCTTGAGCCTGCCCCAGCTCAGCGCGCGCGGTGTGTACTCGTGGTCGAGCAGGTAGACGAGACGGTTCGGCGTGTCGGTCGCGGGCCCCGGTGATAGCGCGGAGCCGGGGTGGAGAAGTGCTCGCGGAGGAGGTCGGTCAACTCGGCGATGGTCCCCGCGTGGCCCTCCGGGCGGCTGGTGTCACCGCGCAGCAGCAGGTTATAAGTGAGGGTGATCCGGTAACCCGACTTCACCTTGAGGACCTCGTGGCGGCAGTCGGCGTAGAAGGCGACGAGCGAGAGCGCTGCTCTCGAGCCCCGGTACGTCTTCAAGTCCCCTATAGGTGGATGGCAGCGTTACCACCAGGGTGCCGATCATCGAGTCGTCCTTCTCGGAATCCTGGTGCGCGAGGAAGAACTGATCCGGTTCGTAGACCAGAAGAGAGTGCAGATCGGCGGTCAACTCGGCCCGGTGCGGAAGCCCCAGCTCATCCTTCACCGTCGCCAGGATGTCTGCCAGCGAAGCGTCGTTCCATACCGCGCTGACCAAGCCCTTCGGAATCTCCCAGGTGTCGCGGACGTCCGGGTCGGTGAGCGTCTCCGCGCCCCGCCCGAACCGGGCGGGCTGGCCGAACTCGATGAGCTTGCGCACCTTCGCGGGGGTCAGCGGGAACCGAACGCGCCCGATCCCCTCGACGTACAGGCTCAGGTCGTCCAGCGCCGTCGTCAGCTCGACACAGGACGCGCCCTTCACCTCGCCAGCCAACGTCCGGGCCAGTCTGTCTCGCGCTGCCGTCACCATGTCAATTCTCCCGGATAGCCGGAAACCGTCAGCTTTTCGCAGTTTCTTAGAATTGCAGTGTGTCACCAGCCTGAGACATTTCGGGGCAAGCCCGGGAGCGTCAGGAAACCGTCAGCGGCAAGCTTTAATCGCAGCCGCCGCCGAAGCCGAGGGCCATGCTGTCCTCAATGTTGACGTACCAGTGGCCCGTCACGTCGGTCGTCGCGAGCCACTGCCCGGTGCTAGGCCCCTGGGTCAAGACGGGGATGTCCTGCCCGTCCAGGCTCGCCTCCGCCTTGACCGTGAAGTGCACGGTCGCGCTGGAGTTCCCGGCCGGCTGCGCCGACGTGATGTGCAGCCCGGACACGGTGATGGTGGGAGCGCCGCTGCCCAGGGAGGACTGAACGCACGATCGCTGCGCCGGTAGCACCGTCGCCGCCACCGCCGTCGTATTGTTGCTGCCGAGCGCGGTCCAGAACGCCGTGACCGCCTGCTCGGCCGAGGTGACCTGGTCCGGGGTCAGCGTCCCCGACACCGGCGGCGGGCTGGCTGTACCGGATGGTCCGACCGATCCCGATCCCGATCCCGATCCCGATCCCGAGATTGCGCCCGATCCCAGGGAACCCACGGAGGCGACCTGCGCAGCGGGCGGGGCCGAGACCCGGACCGGCACCCCGAAATCGTAGAAGTCGGTCGTCAGCGTGAGCGTGGTGCCGGCCGGCGCACCCGACGCGCCGGGCAGGGGAAACTTCAGCTCCTCCCGCCGGACCAGATTCTGGCCGTCGACCCAGACGTCGACCGGGAGTTCGGCCGCGCCAAAGCTCTTGAGCATGGCCTCGACGACGGCTCGGTCGGTGCCGGGGATCGTGGCGGCCTTCGCCGAGTCGATCTTGAGCGCGAAACCCGTCACCGGCACGCCACGGATGACGCTCGCGCCGAGTCTGGTCACGCTGCTGGAAGCGGCCTTGAGCGCCGCCAGCAGGTCGGCCGGGTCGGCGCCGTCCTCCGGTGATCCGAGCAGAGGGTCGGCCGCGTCACCGAAGGCATCGTCGGGCACCGCGATCCAGGTCTTCCCGTTCGGGAGCGACTTCCCGCCGGACCCGCCGTCGGCGCCGGCGGGCATCTTGATGTACGTCGTCGACGGGAGGAAGAGCTCGGTCATATCCAGCGGGCTCTGCATGGAGATCGTGCCGTGGTAGTCGGCGAAGTCGTACACGCCGGTCTCGGCGTACGAAATCGTCATGCCCTCGGTCTGGGTCGAGATCGTGACGGCGATCCGAGCCGTCTGATCCTGGGTTCGGCTGACCGCGGCGGCGAGGTCGACCGGCTGGCCGCCCCCGGCCTGAGCGTGTTCCGTGCCGCAGCCGGCGGCGAGCACGGTGCCGCCGACGCAAACCAGAACACCGAGAAATCTACCGACGAGCACGTGTGCACCCTTTCGACCCTGTTTGCGAATGACGAACAGTGTGGCATTGGTTTCCGCTTTTAATAACCCCACCGGTGCGGGCGTTAGCAACCTGGAATCGGATTGCTTAGCTGGGGGTGGCGTACCCGTGGGTGTAGGCGTAGCGCATCGCCTGGACCCGGTCGCGGGAGCCGGTCTTGGCGAAGATGCGGTTGACGTGGGTCTTGACCGTCGCCTCGCTGACGTACAGGGTCCTGGCGATCTCCCGGTTGGACTGTCCGGCCGCGATCAGCTTCAGTACCTCGGCCTCGCGCGGCGTCAGGTCGTCGACGCCGCAGGGATCACCCGACGGTGCGGCCGGCCCTCCCAGGGGCATCGCGCCCGCCGTGGCCGGCGCCGTCGCCGGCGTCCCCGCCGTCCGGGTGGCGGCCGACAGCAGCCGCCGTTGGACCCCGGAGTCGAGCACCGCCTGGCCGTCGGCGGCGGCCAGGATCGCCCGCCCGATCTCGGCCCGGGTGGCGTCCTTGGTCAGGTAGCAGAGCGCGCCGGCCTGCAGTGCCCCGATGATCGACTCGTCGTCGGCGTAGGTGGTGAGCACGACGACCCGGGTCGACGGGTGGTCGGCGGTGATCCGCCGGGTCGCGGTGACGCCGTCGCAGCCGGGCATGTTCAGGTCCATCAGCACGACCTGGGGGTTGGTGGCGGCGACGACGGCGACGGCCGCGTCGCCGTCCGCGGCCTGGCCGGCCACCGCGACCCCGGACAGCGTGCCGAGCAGGAGCACCAGGCCCTCGCGGACGGCCGACTGGTCGTCGACGACGACGACGGTGACGGGGGCGTCGGAATCGGTCACGCGGGGATCCTCAAGTGCACGCTCCATTGTCCATCCTCGGGCCCGGCGGTGAGCGTGCCTCCGGCCAGCGCGGCCCGTTCCCGCAACCCGGTCAGTCCGTAGCCGGCGCCCGCGTGGGCCAGCGGCCCGGCCGCGTCGGCGGCCGGCAGCGGGTTGACGACCCGGACCTCCAGGTGGGCGGACGCGAACGTCAGGCCGACGGTGACCGGCTCTCGGGGCGCGTGCTTGCGCGCGTTGGTCAGCGCCTCCTGCACGGTCCGGTACGCGGTCAGCGCCGCCTCAGCCTCGACCGGGCGCGGCTCGCCGATGAGCTCGAGGTCGATGACCGCGTCGCCGTCGGCCCGGTGCTCCTCGGTCAGCTTCCGCAGCTCCGCCACCAGCCGCGTCGGCGTCGGCCCGCCGGTTGACGCAGCCGCCTGTCCGCCGTCGGCGTCCGAGCCCTCGCGCAACGCCAGGATCGCCCGCCGCGTCTCGGTCATGCCGTCGCGGGTGAAGGCCACCGCCCGTTCGATGCACTCCATCGCCTTGACCACCTCGGACCCGCGCGAGTCGGCGGGCAGCTCGCCGAGCAGGCCCTCGGCCGCCTGCAGGTTCACCGACACGGCGGCGAGGGAGTGCGCGAGCACGTCGTGGATTTCCCGGGCGATCCGCGCTCGCTCGGCCAGGGCGGCCGCCTGGTTCTCGGCCGCGTGCGCCCGGCGGGCCTGCCCGAGGGCCTCCTCGGCCTCCTCAGCCCGGAGCAGGTAGGCGCGGCGGGTCAGGCCGAACGCCCACAGGCCGATGAGCACGGCCGGGTAGCCGGCCAGCGTTTCGGCCGGCGCCGCGACGGCGAAGCCCGCGATCAGGAAGGCCGCGACGGTCGCGGCGGTGAGGGTGAGCGAGGCCTCGGTGGACAGCCGGATGCCGGCCGACGAGGTGACCACGCAGCCGACCGCGATGGCGGTGCTGAACGGGGACAGCCCGGCCAGCGTGCCGCCCGCCACCGCCATCACCGAGAGCGCCGTGACCATCACCCGGTACCGGCAGTCAGCGCGCAGCCAGACCAGCCACGCGACTGCGCAGACGACGAGCGCCACGGTGATCGCGATGCTGCGCGGGCCAGTCAGCCCGGGGTGCGGCGTGGCCAGCGGGACGGTGGCGAGCATGACCACGAGCACGATGACCCGGACGGCACGGATCGCAGCGGGCGCGTTCGCCGCCGCGGCGTCCGGACCGCCCCGGGTGGTCTCCCAGCGCGCGGTAATCAAGCTAAGCACGTCTTTACGGTAGCGCCGGAGCCCCGGAATCCGCGCCGGCGCACGGGTGGAGGCCGGGTGGACGCCGTCGTCTCCACCCGCGCGGGGGCAACCCCTCCACCTCACCTGGACCCGGCCTCCAGCCCCGGGTCGACGCGCCGGCCAGCCTCCGATTCCTAGCGTGTCTCTCGTAACGCTTCACCCCGCGCCGCCACCTAAGGAGTCCGGATGGACGCCAGCGTCCTGATCCCCAACCTCGTCATCCTCGTCGTCGTGCTCGCCTCCGACCTCGGCCGGCGGCCGGTCAGCCGGTTCCGGCTGCTCCGCCCGTTCATCGCGGCGGCGGTCATCGTCCCGTTCTTCTTCAAGGGCGTCGCCACCTCCGGCAACGGCCTGCTGCTGGAGCTCGCCGCGATCGCGGCGGGCCTGGTCCTCGGGGGACTCGCCGCCGCGCTGATGTCGGTCTTCGTCGACGGGCGGACCGGCAAGGTCACCTCCCACGCCGGGCTCCCGTACGCGCTGCTCTGGATTGCGGTCGTCGGCGCCCGGATCTACTTCGCCTACGGCGCGCAGCACGTGTTCAGCGCGCAGCTCGACCAGTGGGGGATGACCAACCACATCACCGTGGACGCGCTCACCGACGCGCTGATTTTCCTGGCCGTCGCGATGCTGCTCGCCCGCACCGGCACCCTGGCCGCCAGGGCCCGCCGGATCGGCGGCCGCCGCACCGACGCGTCGCCGGACCCGATGGTCAGCGTCCGGTAGACACGCGCAAGCGGGGCCAGGGGCCCGGAACCTAGACGATCGCGTCCGGGTTCCGGGCCCCTTGAGCTATCAGAGTCACCTCGGTCCGTTCGATATAAAAAGGCATTTAAAGCCCACTCGCGCGGTCGCCTACCCGGGAGTAGCATCGCGCAGCATGACCGTCGTCACCGAGCTCGACCTGCCCGAGATCGACTACAACCAGCCCGGCTTCGGGCCGGACACCTATCACGAGCTGCTCGGCGCCGCCCGTCAGCGCAGCTGGCTGGCCCACTCGCCGCTGGCGTACATCGTGCTCGACGGGGAGTCCGGCGACTTCTTCCTGCGGGCCCGGCAGACGACGTTTCCCGGGCGGCAGATCGCCGAGCTGTTCGGCATCACCGAGGGGCCACTGCACGAGAACGTCGAGAACAACATCCTGAACCTCACCGGTGACAAGCACCGGCGGCTGCGGTCGCTGATCGGGCACGCGTTCACGCCGAAGGCGGCGGACCGTTGGCGGCCGGCCATGCGCGAGTTCCTCGCCCAGCTCTGGAGCGACCTCGGCCCGGACGCCGGCGACGGGACCGAGTTCGTGGCCGCGATCGCCAAGCCCTACCCGTCCCGGACCATCGCCGCCGTCCTCGGCGCCCCGGTGGCCGACGCGGACCGGCTCCAGCACTGGTCGAGCATGGTGCAGCGGCAGTTCGACATCGCCGCCCTGTCCACCCAGATCCCGGACATCGAGCGGGCGGTCGTCGAGGCCCACGAGTACGTGACCAGCCTGCTTGAGGATCGCCGCGCGACCCCGGGGCCTGACCTGATCAGCACGCTGCTCGCGGCGCAGGAGCAGGGCGACCGGCTGACCCACGACGAGTGCGTCAACCTGGTGCTGAACCTGCTGGCCGGAGGAGTGGACACCACCCAGAGCCAGCTCTCGCAGGCGCTGCGGCTGTTCGCCGAGCATCCCGACCAGTGGGCGCTGGTGGCCGCCGATCCTGCGCACTACGTGCAGCGGGCCGTCCAGGAGACGCTGCGGTTCGAGCCGATCGCGCCGTTCACCGCCAGGATCGTGCTCGAGGACATCGAGCACCGGGGCGTGCTGTTCCCCGCGGGCACGATCGTCGCGGTCTGCGCGGAACGGGCCAACCGGGAGACGCCAGGCGGCGAGGACTTCGACATCACCGCCGAGCGCGACGGCAAGCTCTACACGTTCGGCGCGGGCGCGCACTTCTGCCTCGGCGCCAACCTGGCCCGGGCCGAACTGGAGGAGGCCCTGACGTTCCTCGCGCCCCGGCTGCCCGACCTCGAACTGGCGGGCGCGCCGGTGCTCGGCGGCATCGAGGGCATCTACAACGTGGAGTCGCTGCCGCTGCGCTGGCGCGCGGCCGCCTGACCGGAGTGCCCCGGCCACCAGGCCCGCCGGCCGATGAGCGCGGTCAGGCTGGGGGAGAAGAACATCGCCGTCACGAACGCCGCGAGCGCGATGCCGGCCGCGACCGCGAAGCCGACTTGGGTCAGCACCTGGTTCCCGGCCAGGGTCAGCGAACCGAACGTGCCCGCCAGGATCAGCCCGGCCGACGCGATCGCCGGGCCGGCCTGCGCGAGCGCGTGCGCCGCCGCCACCCGAGGCGTCGCGCCCTCCCTGATCTCCTCGCGTACCCGGGCGATCATGAGGATGTTGTAGTCGGTGCCCAACGCGACCACGAACAAGTACATGTACATCGGCAGGATGAACACCAGCCCCGCCTGCCCGGCCAGGTTCTGGAACACCAGCACAGTCGCGCCCAAGGTCGCGGCGAACCCGAGTCCCACCGACACCATCAGATACCAGGGGGCGACCAGGCTGCGCAGCAGCAGGCCGAGGATGACCAAGATGATGAGCGC
>Ga0302314_10007917_pt1 | contig 19022 bp, 13 predicted proteins | sample III_Palsa_N2_3_FD_200533 | JGI IMG/M metagenome (GOLD analysis project Ga0302314, IMG submission 200533) | Peat permafrost microbial communities from Stordalen Mire near Abisko, Sweden - III_Palsa_N2_3 | ecosystem: Environmental > Terrestrial > Soil > Palsa > Peat permafrost | place: Sweden...
CGACATCGACGCGCAGACGCTCGCAGGCGCCCTGTCCACCGGGACGCACGGCACCGGCGCCCGGCTGGGCGGCCTCGCCACCCAGGTCGAGGCGCTCGACCTCGTTCTGGCCGACGGTTCGCTGGTGACCTGCTCGGCGGAGTCCCGGCCAGAGCTTTTCGCGGCCGCGCGGATCGGCCTCGGCGCGCTCGGCGTGATCACCAGCGTGACGCTGCGGTGCGTGCCGTCGTTCACCCTGACGGCGGACGAGCGGCCGGTGCCCGTGGACGAGGTCCTCGAGCAGTTCGACTCGCTGGCCGCCGCCAACGACCACTTCGAGTTCTACTGGTTCCCCTACGGTCGCCAGGCCTTGGTCAAGCGGAACAACCGGCTTCCCCTCGGCGACCGGGTTCCCTGGACCTCAGGGAGCGCAACGGCGCCACGGAGCGCAACGGCCTCAGGGAGGCGCACGGCCTCAGGGAGCGCGAGGGCCTCAGGAAGCCCCACGGCCTCAGGGAGCGCAGGGAGCCCGGCGAGTCGGCCGGGGCCGACCGTAGCCGCTATGCCTGGCTGGCGCCGGTTCTGGGAATTCGAGGTGATGGAGAACGCGGCCTTCGGGACGCTGTGCCGGCTCGGCCGGGCACGACCCCCGTTGATCCCCGCGCTGAACCGGTTCTCCTCGGCCGCCCTGCCCTCCCGGTCCTATGCCGACATATCTCACCGCGTGTTCGTGACGCCCCGCCGGGTGCGTTTCGTCGAGTCGGAGTACGCCGTTCCACGTGAATCACTGCTCCATGTACTCGGCGAACTGCGCCGCCAGGTGCCTCGCCTGGCCGACCCGGTGATGTTCCCTGTCGAGGTGCGGGTGGCTGCCGCGGACGACATCTGGCTGTCCACGGCCTACGGCCGGGATACCGCCTACGTCGCGATCCACCAGTACTCGGGCCTGCCCTACCGGTCTTACTTCGACCTGTTCGAGTCCATAGTGGCGGACGTGGCAGGGCGTCCGCACTGGGGCAAGGTGCACACCCTCGGCACCGGGCGCCTGCGTGCGCTCTACCCGCGCTACGACGAGTTCCGCCGTGTCCGCGCCGAGGTGGACCCCGAAGCCAGGTTCGGCAACGCCTATCTGACCCAGGTTCTAGGCGACCCCCGGCTCCCCGCCAATTTTCCCTGAGTGAATCGGCTCCCCTCGGCTGAATGGGGATCCGATCGGCGCGGTGTGCCGGAACCTGGTGGTGCAGTTACTACTGGTTCGGGTGAGGGCGGTCGCCCATGATCGTGGATCGGTACCGTCTTGTGAAGACGGTACCGATCCGCAATCACGCCGTCCCCGCGTCCGCTGCCCAAATTGCCGGGTTTGGCGCGGGGGCGACGCGCGATCACACCTGCAGTCGACATACCCGGGGCGAAATGCACCTTAAGGTTCGGCATGAAGGGCACCGGGATAGTTATCGTGCGTCGCCAGCCCCCTCGGAGGGGAGTTCTTGACACACGATCGCCGGCCGACCGGCGTACGAAGGAGAAATGCACCATTTGTCCACGCTGGGCGCCGGGCGGGGCGGACCGCCAGCGGCGAAAATCGGCGACTTCTTACCGGCGTATTACCGGAAATCCCGGGGCTGAACGCGCTGAGTGACCCGGGCCGTACTCCTGGGTAGTGGCCAGTGCACGCGGTCGCCAGGAAAGTCACGACCGGCCGGTCAGCCATCCGGATGACCGTCCGGCTCGTGGTCACCGCCTTCATTTCACTGGCGGTCGCGGCACCGGTCACGTACAAGATCACGATGGCCGGGGATGATGACATGCGCAGACAGTACATTTGGCTAGCCACGGCGGGGCTGGTGGCGATGACCAGCCTGAGTCTGACCGGCGGCGCGGCGCAGGCGGAGCCACTAGCGAACTCTGCCGCGGCGCCGGCGCCGAGCGGTAACGAGTGGCTGGGTCGGCTCGTGCTGGTCGCCATCGTCGCCGCGGCTGTGGGTGCCTTCACGGCGCTGCAGCTGAGGGCCTGGTCACGCCGCCGCCGCTCACCGTCGCGCCGTTCGCGCGACATCTATGACTGGCGGACGCTGCCGCCGCCTCCGCATGAAGATGACCCCGAGCCTGGCGAGATGCCGTTCGGTCAGCAGGAGAGCTATGGGCCTTTGTGGCGCTACGGAGCTCCGAAGGGTTACCGCCGGGACTACGAGCCCGGCTCCGAACCGGCTCGCGGTCCGGGTTACGGCCGCGACTCCGATGCCGGCGACGGTCCCGATCCCGGCGACAGTCCTGGCGCGCGGCGGCCGTGGAGTGTTCCGGACGACAGTCCTGGCGCGCGGCGGCCGTGGAGTGTTCCGGACGACAGTCCTGGCGCGCGGCGGCCGTGGAGTGTTCCGGGCGATGGCCCTGGTTCCGGTCCCGATTATGATCCCGGTTACGGTCCTGGCGGGCGGCTGCCATGGAGCGTTCGAGGCGATGTCCCGCGCGACCGGAGACCGTGACGAAGATCCGGCGGTCAGCTGAGCGCCTCGCGGGCCTTCCTAAGCGCCACCCAGCGTGTCTAAGGTATTCGTATCGGTAACTAGGACATATCGATTGGGTAGCAGGTTGGTGTGCTCGCGGCGAATACGGCATGCCGGATGACGGCTGATGGCCCTCGTGACGACGAGGCTGTCGGCAGTGCCGGCGATCTCTCAGCAGAGCAGTATTTCTATACAGGCCATGAAACGCGGACGAGTGAATGCCCTGATCCGGCGGAAGCGCCCGCCGAGACTCGCGACCGCGAGGAGAGTTACCACGACCTGCGTGCCTATCACCGGACTCCTGGATGCTCGCCAGACGTAACGAGTCCCGGCCATGCGGAACTCAGCGACGATGGCCGGTGGACATGGAAAGGACTGGAACTCGACCCGCACGCCAACCTCGTCGCGGACGAACAACTGGCCCTGCGTCGTGCGGCAGAAGGCCGCGATGACGAAGGCGGCTACGGTGAAGGGGGTATCACGCCGGCGATGCGGCGCATCGAAGCCGAACTCGAGCACGGCTGTCTTGTCCCTGACACGGAGAACTTCGCCCTCAAATCTCCGGATCGCTTCAAGGCAAAACTAGCCAAGATGATCGATCGTTATCCGGATCAAGCTAGAGACAAGCTCGCCTCGGCGATCCACGATGGTATCAGGTACACGTTTGTTTTCCCTGCCGGGGAATACACATCCGGGGTAGCCGACGCGGTGCAAAGGCTAAAAGATTCCGGCTACGACTTCCGGCTCAGAAAGCCGTCGTGGGACGCCGACGACTACCGCGGGGTTAACAGCCGCTGGTGTGAACCCGAACGCAAGGTACTTTTCGAGGTTCAATTCCACACACCGGAAAGCTGGGAGGCTAAGCAGCGAACGCACGAAATCTACGAGAAGCTGAGCGATACAAGGATCACCCCGGCCGAACGTAAGCAATTGGAGGAGGAGCAGCGACGGATCGTTGCGGAAATTCCTGTTCCTCCCTCGGCTGACAAAATTACCTACTACCTGAAAGGCCAGTCTGACGACCGTGACCGAGAGAGTTACTTATTACGCGGTTTCCTTGACGGCCGGCGATGGGGAAGACCCCGCTGGGCTGGCACGTCGCCGCTGGCTGGCCGAGGGCGGCATCGAAGACGAAATGTTTCGTCGCGATCTCACCTGGAAGCGGGATTCGATCATTACCGAATGGAAGCGCGGCGAGGCCACCGAGGAGCTGGTAGAGATCAGCGAGGACGAGGCTGGTGCGCTTATGGAGCGGTTCCGGAAGAAGTGGGGCGGAACGCCATGACGTTAGGTTGGGACGGGCTGCGCGAACTTGACGCATACCGGGTCACTGAAATTCCGCGACGACCGGACGCGGGGACATCGGAGGCGCCTCAGGAGCGGCCGAACGACGTCGGCCGAACCCAGCGGTTCGCGGCCTTGGTTGCGGCGTATCATGCCGGGGCCGAAGCTAAAAACGGCAGCGCGGGCGCCCTGGCTGTCGGCTGGATAAGGCACAGCGCCGGCGGCCCGATCCAGTTCCTGGTGGCGGGTGCGGGTCTGGTTGGCGGTGGCGCGGGTCTGGTTGGTGGTGGCGCGAACCAGGAAGTGAACCGGGAGGTCTTCCTGACCCTTCCCGGCGGCGCGAGGGCCCAGCCGCTGCCTCACGGTTCGCTGGCGACGCTCATGGCGCAGCTGTCATCGTGGCGCACCATTGGCGGGATAAGCGACGGGTTGCTGCCGGACCAGGAGCGCCGTGCTGGTGATCGTCCGCCACCCTCGATGGAAGAATGCCTGCTGGCGGTGTGGCCGGGCCCGTTCGGCATATTGCTTTTGGCCGAACCCCTGGGCGCGGCTCGGATCGAGGAGCTGGCGACCGAGCTCGCTGAGCGCGAGCGGCTTAAGACGGGTGAGTCTGAACGGTTCCCCGACCGGGCCGTGACGGCCCGGCGGCTTCACCTGCGTCACGCCGAGGTGCGCAAGGGTGCCTCGACGGGACTGTGGCGGGTGCGGCTGCTGGCGGGCGGTAGCGATCCGGACGCGGCCGCGCGAGTGGCCGGGCTGGTCTGCGCCTCGGCTGATCTGGCCGAGCTACCGTACGCGCTCGCCCCCGCCAGCCCGGCCGCGGCCGGCTTGCCGGAACTCCTGGCCGATCCGGGTCCGGCCTCGGCCGGAGGTGACGCCGTGCTTGACGCCCCGTTTCATGCCAGCACCGAGCTGGTCGCCGCGCTGTCCCGGCCGCCTGAGCGCGAGGTGCCCGGGGTGCGGCTGGCGTTGCGGCCCGACTTCGACGTCACCCCGGAGCAGGCCGCCGGGAGGGCGGCGATCGCGGTCGGCGAGGTGCTGGACTCCGGCCAGCGGCCAGCCGGTCCGTTCGTCCTGCCGCTCGACTCGCTGAACCGGCATGTGTTCGTCTGCGGCGCCACCGGCTCGGGGAAATCGCAAACGGTGCGGACGCTGCTCGAGGCCGCTACCGGGGCCGGGATCCCGTGGCTGGTGGTGGAGCCGGCCAAGGCCGAATACCGGCTGATGGCGGCGCGCCTAGCGCGCGCCCCTGGGGCCACTGGTGTCGCTGGTGCCACTGACTCCGCCGCTGGTGCCGCTGACTCCGCTGGTGCTGATGAGCGCGGTGGCCTCGGTACCGGGGTCGTTCAGGTCGTGCGGATCCGGCCGGGCGAATCGGACGCGATCGCGGCCGGGCTCAACCCGCTGGAACCGGCACCGGACAGCGAGGGCCGCCGGTTTCCGCTGCAGACCCACGCGGACCTCGTCAAGGCGCTGTTCATCGCGTCCTTCCGGTCGGATGAGCCGTTCCCGCAGGTGCTCAGCGCGGCTCTGACCAGGGTGTACGAGGACGCGGGCTGGGACCTGGCCCTGGGTGAGACGGTTACGCCCGACGCGAACCCCAGCTACCCGAATCTCACCGACCTCCAGCGGGCCGCGATAAGGATCGTGCAGGAGATCGGCTACAGCCAGCGGGTCACCGACGACGTGCTCGGCTTCATCAAGGTCCGCCTGTCCGGCCTGCGGCTGGGCACGACCGGCCGCTTCCTGGTAGGCGGCCACCAGCTCGACTTCGGCCAGCTGCTGCGAACCAATGCCGTGCTGGAAATCGAGGATGTAGGCGACGACAGCGACAAGGCGTTCCTGATGGGGACCGTACTGATCAGGCTGGTCGAGCACCTGCGGATGGCGGACCGGGCGGACCGGGCGGACCGGAGCGGGCTGGCCGGCCAGGCGAACTGGGGCGGGCTCCGCCACCTCACCGTCATCGAGGAGGCACACCGGCTGCTGCGCCGCCAGGAGGGTTCCGGGGGCGCCGGCTCGGGCGGCGCGGCGGGGCACGCGGTCGAGATGTTCGCCGGGCTGCTCGCCGAGATCCGCGCCTACGGCGAGGGGCTCATTATCGCCGAGCAGATCCCGGACCGCCTTATCCAGGACGTCATCAAGAACACGGCGGTGAAGATAACTCACCGCCTCCCGGCGGCCGACGACCGCGACGCCGTGGGCGCGACGATGAACATGACCAGGGCGCAGAACCGGTTTCTGGTCACGCTCAAGCCCGGTGAGGCCGCGGTGTTCACCGACGGCATGGACTATCCGCTCCTGGCCAGGATGCCCGACGGCACCGGCCGGGAAGCGGCGGGGCAGGCATCCACGGTAACCCCCGCAGGCGTGGTCCGGCCGCGCAGCATAACCTGCGGTGCCGACTGCGTCGGACGGCCATGCACCCTGCGGGACATGCGGATTGCCCAGCGCGCGCTGCAGGAGTATCCGGCGATCAGGTTGTGGGCCGAGCTGTCGGTCCTCGCGCACCTGACCGGCTGGCCGATGCCGGTGCCCCGGACCGCGCTGCTTTCGCTGCTGCAGATCATGCCGTCCCGGCTGCGGGACTGCGCGATCTCGCACGGCGTGGACGCGGCCATCGACGCGCGCACGCCGGTCATCGTCGGCCGGGTCAGCCCGGTCGGCCTCGCCTCCCACGTCAGTACCGCGATCAGGTCCCGGGTGGCACGGGGAAGCTGGCTGTGCCAGCGGGAAGAACCGAGGTGGCTGGCCCCCGCCTACAAGTGGACGCTCGTCCTCGACACGCTCAGAACGGCCGACCGGAACAGTCCAGGCGCAGCGCCGCACCCGCGCAGCCCGGAGTGGGAACGGACCTACGGGCAGGTGATTCCCGGTGACACCTGTGCGCGGCAGGTCGGGAACGTGCAGCGCTGGTACGACGCTGCGCAACGGGATAGCTGGGAAGTCAGGGCGGTCGCGTTCGGCGTCGACACGCCGTCAGGCATCGAAAGGGCGGCCGGCGCCAGCGCCGAAGACGACGACTTCGACGAGCGCCTGACCGGGTACCTGGATCAGTTCGTCGACTGCCGCTGGCCGCGGTTGTACCTGACCGCCGACCCGCTCGGGGACCCCCCAGAACCAAGGTAAGCGCCGAAGCCGAGTGTCTTCGGCAGGCCGGTGCGAAACCCGCCGAAGTGGCACATCGTTGTCCACAGCGGAATCCACAGAAGTGTGCAATGACTTGCCAACGGTACAATGCGCCCTGGTCAATTGCGTTAAGGGTTATCCACAGTGCGTGGTTGTGGAGAACCTCGCTGAGGGCACGGTTCAGGTTACTGGCAGCAATTCCGGCAGCCGCCCCGAGGACGCGGCCGACCTGGATCGCCACCCCCAGCGGCCGGAAACGCAGAGCCAGACGAGAGCAACGACCGCGAGAAAACGGACGGAGGGAGTGAGCCAGCGTCCGTCGAACTGGACCACGTCATAAAGCCAGTGCGGCTCCGCCGGGCTCTGGATCGCCTGCACGTAGACCGTGGCGCCGGCCAGCAAGCGGATCAGGATCACCCAGTCCAGCTTGGACGTCGAGTACAGGGCGAGCAGGCTGATCGCCATCACGTCGTACCAGGGCCGCTGGAAGGCGGTGACGAAAAGCCAGGCGAGGCTCAGCGCCAGCGCCGGTGCGACGGCCGGCAGGCCGGGGACCCGATCGGGGCAGCGCAGCAGGGCCAGCAGCGCGACGGCGGCGAACAGCAGGTACGCGACCTGTTCGAGATGGGGAGGGACCGTCGACGCGCTGAACTGGGTGTAGCCGAATACCGGCCGCCACAAAAGCTGGTACATGGTGTCCCAGGTAACCCCGGGACTGCGGGTGACGAGCACCTTGATCGCGGGAGTCCCGGCCGCCAGGTAAGTCGGCACGACCACCACCAGGAAACCGGCCGCGGCGGCGGCGAATGCCCTCAGCGACCTGCGGCAGGCCCAGGCCACGGCGGCGCCGACGAGGACGTATTCCACCTTGATGCCGGCGGCCACCCCGATCAGCAGGCCGGAGGCGGCCGCGCTGCCGACACTGACCGCCGCGGCCGCGTCCGCCTGCTGACCGCGGGCCCGCAGGGCGGCTACGCCTAGCAACCCGAACACCGCGGCCAGACCGTCAATGTGGCCGCCCGCGACAATCTCCCACAGCAGCAGCGGGTTCACCGACCAGAGCAAGTGGGCCCGCAGGCGCATCTCGGGATTGTTCCTGAGCATCCGGTCCAGGATGCCGATCACCGCGCCGAAGGCCAGCGCCTGCTCCAGCTTCAGCCAGAAGGTGATGCGCGCCAGCGACGTCCCGCCAAGCTCGGCCGCGATCCACTCCGCGCCGGTGGCCACCGGACCGTAGACCGACACCGTGTTCGTCCAGGTGGACGGGATTTCGCTGAATGGTATCTGCTGGCCGACCGGATCGCCGGTCTGCTCAAGCTGCAGCGGGGTCATGACGTACGGGCTGTGGCCGGTCACGGCCGTCCGCCCGCTGGCGGCATAAGAAATGGAATCGGTCGAGCCCGCCGGCGGGAGCACCGTCAGCACCACGACGGCCAGGAACGCGCAGGCGATGACCGGGCGCACCGGCGGGCGGGCGCCGCGCGCGACAGCGATCAGACCGGCGATCACCCCAGCGCAGCCGAGCACCATGGCGACCCACAGCGACACCGTCACGAACGCGGCCGTGAGGTGAAGGGAATGCCACCAGGGCAGACCGCTCGCCCGGGGCAGCAAAGGAACCGAGACGCTCGGGCCTGCCGCCGAGATCAGGATCATGATCAGGGTGGATGCGACGATGGCGACCGCCGCCAGCCAGGCGGTCAGGCGGGTCAGCCCGGGCGATCCCGGACGGCCCCCCGCGGACGCGCCGGTCCCGTCCTTCTCACTCACCGAATCGCCCGTCCGCTGGTCATCGTCATAGTCACCGCACCTGCGGGCCGGTGACAAGCTGTGGATCCGTGACTAGACGGTACCGGACGACCCGGAGCGCATAGCGGCTCCCGGGACAGGACCCGGGCGGGAATACCCGTGACGACACCCGCGGCCGCGGCCGCACTGCCGCCTGGAGGCGGGTCAGTGCGGCACGCGACGCCGTGCGGGCTTCATCTGCCTGTCGTCTTCTGCCTGGTCAGGCCCGGTGAACCGGACCTTCTTACTTTTGTTTACCCGAGGTTGTGATCTGGCCGTTTGCGTCGGAATGCGCGGTCGCGTCGGTGGCCTCGGCCGGGTGCCCGTCCTCGGACGCTTCGGTGGCGTCCTTGGCCTCCGCAGTGGCACTGGCGTAGCGGCGCTTCATGGTGATGGCGGTCGTCGCACCGGCCGCGGCCAGCACCGCACCGACGCCGAGTAGCCAGCGCCAGTCCAGTAGCCTCCGGAGTCCGGTCTTACCTGACTTCTCCGGCCTGACCTGCGCCGCGGTGGAGCGCAGAGCGGAAGAAACCTTGGGTGCGACCGAGGCGGTGACGGCGTCGGCGACGTCTTCGAGCCGCGGCGCGGCCCATTCACGGGCGCCTTGGACAGCGTCTTCGAGCCGGGGCGCGGCCCATTCCTTGGCGCTCTGAACGCCCTGGCGGACGCCCTGAACCGCGGTTGTCCCCGCTGCGGTGACCACATCCGTGGCGTCTTCGAGCCGCGGCGCGGCCCATTCACGCGCGCCTTGAACGCCCTGCCTGGCTCCGGCAGCCGCTGTCGTTCCCGCGCGCTTTCCTATCGGGACCGCCTGGGCGGCGGCGCTCTTCGCGCGTTCGCCTATCACGGCTACCCCGCCGGTTGTGCGTTTGGTCTTCATAAGGGACACAGTAAACCTCCCGAGCGTGATCCCGTCCTGGAAGGCTTCCCGGCTTTGCTGGGTTCAATCATCGCGGGCTGCCGGTACGGTGAGGAGAAGACGAAATTAACAACGGCGAAATGTCCGGCCAGTTAGCTGGCTGGACGGGGAGTCAAACGTATGACAGAGACGCTGACCGCGACGCTGCGCACCAACCAGGGGCCGGTTGTCATCCGCCTTTTCCCTGATCACGCACCGAAGACCGTGCGCAACTTCGTGGAACTAGCCGAGGGCGGCAAGGAGTGGACCGACCCGCGCACCGGGCGGGCGACCACCGACAAGCTCTACGACGGGAGCGTGTTCCACCGGGTCATCCCCAACTTCATGATCCAGGGCGGGGACCCGCTCGGTTCTGGCCGGGGAGGCCCTGGCTACAAGTTCGGCGACGAGATCCACCCGGACCTGTCGTTCGACCGGCCGTACCTGCTGGCGATGGCGAACGCCGGGCCGGGGACCAACGGCTCCCAGTTCTTCATCACCACCGCGGCCACGCCCTGGCTCAACGGCAAGCACACCATCTTCGGTGAGGTCATCGAGGGTGCTGACGTGGTTGACCTGATCAGCCACGTGAAGACAGGCAGCCAGGACAGGCCGGTGGAAGACGTGGTCATCGAGTCGGTCACGGTGGACCGCGGCTCGGCCAGCTGAGCGGTCCGCCGACTGATTGGACGACGCCGTGAGCACCCCCAGCGATCCCGGACCGGACGAATCCGTCCGGCCTGACGGAGTGGTGCCGGGGAACCCGGCGATTCCGGTCTGTTACCGCCACCCCAACCGGGAAACGTATGTCTCCTGTGTCCGGTGCGGCCGGCACGCGTGCCCCGATTGCATGCGCTCGGCCTCAGTGGGGCAGCAGTGCGTGGAGTGCGTGGGTGAGGGCGCGCGGGGTACCCGCCAGGCTAGGACCACGTTCGGCGGCCGTCCGGCCGCCGGTGCCGTCGTCACCTGGACGCTGGTCGCGATCAACGTCGCGATATTCCTGGTGACGTGGGTTCGCCCGAGCATCGTCAACAACCTGGAGATGCTCGGGCGCGCCACCTACTTCCAGGGCGGTCCCGTCCACGGCGTGGCCGCGGGCGAGTGGTACCGGCTGATCACGTCCGCGTTCCTGGCCCCGGCCACCGGGCTGAACGGGCTGGGGTTCATAGACATCCTGTTCAACATGTGGGCACTGGTCTTCGTGGGACCCTCGCTTGAGGGCCTGCTCGGCCGGGCGCGCTTCCTGGCCGTGTACCTGGTCAGTGCCGTCGGCGGCGGGGTGCTGTACTACTTCCTCGCGCCGCCGAACTATCCGGCGGTGGGCGCCTCCGGGGCTATCTTCGGACTGTTCGGGGCGTGGTTCGTGGTGTCGAGGCGGCTGCGTCTGGACACCCGCGGCATCCTGACGCTGATCGCCATCAACTTGGCCCTCAGCTTCTTCTTCCACAACATCATCGCCTGGCAGGACCACATCGGCGGCCTGCTCACCGGCGCGCTGCTGACCGCCGCCTACGCCTACGCGCCCCGCAAGAACCGCGCCGCGATCCAGGTGCTGGCCACCGTGGCCGTCGTGGCCCTGATCGTAGTCGCGGTCGTGATCAGAAACGGTCAGCTCAACGCCGGAGGACTGTGAACTGCTCAGCGCCACCTGGTGGACAACGTGACGCCCGCGATGATGAACACGAAACCCACCACCAGGTTCCATGAGCCCAGGGTGGTCATGCCCGGAACGGAACCCTGCGTGATGTAGTACACCGCGATCCAGGCGAGGCCGATGACCAGGCAGGCCACGATGGTCGGCCCGACCCATGGCGCACTGACCTTCCGCCGCGTCGTCTTCGGCGGCGGCGGGGTGTATACGGTCTTTTTCCGGACCCGCGACTTGGGCACAACGGCCTCCTGCGTAGCAAACCCTGCGGAGCAAATCCGGCCAGGCAAATCCGGCCAGGCGAACCTGCGATAAACCCTGCGATGCGCACCTAAGCGTAGCCGCTCTGCGCGGTGGCCGTTCCGGGCCGCGCTTAGAAGCCGCCGGGGCCGCCGCTGCCGGTCGGGGTCGGCGTCGGCGTAGGCGTCGGGGGAGTAGTGGCCGCGGGCTGAACGAGAATATTCACATTTGTGCCCGGAGCCGCGGTGGCGTTAGCGGCGGGATTCTGCTGCCAGACTTGGCCCGGGGTGGTGCCCGCCGGGCCGGCCACGGTCTGCACGTTCACCTTGAATCCGGCGCTCTGCAGTGACGTTTGGGCACTTTGCTGGGACAGGCCGACCACATTGGGGACGCTCGCCGCGCCGGAGACGTAGATCGTGACCTTCGACCCGGGCGCGACCTGGCTATCGCCCGCCGGGTTCTGGCTCACCACGGTTCCGGCAGGCTCCGTCGACGTCGTGTCCTGCTGCACAGAGACGGTGAAGCCGGCATTCTGCAAGGTCGTCTCCGCGGCGACTTCCTGCTTGCCTTGCACGTTGGGCACCGTGACGTTGCCCGGTCCGGACGAGACGTACAGCGTCACCAGCGTGTTCGCGGGCTCGTTGTTGCCCTGGGGCGGACTGGAGCTTATGACGTAGTTTTTTCTGACCGTGGCATTGGCCTGGTCGATCACGGTGGAACGGAGGTGCGCGGCCTTGATCTGAGCCTGCGCCACGGTGACGGACTCGCCGTTCACCAGCGGTACGGCGTACGTCTTGCCGCCGCCGGCCAGCAGGTAGTACGCCACCCCGCCGACCACCCCGAGCACGACCACCAGGCCGAGGACCCACGGAATCCAGCGGCTGCCGCCGCCACCGCGCCCGCCACGGTCGTATTGACCGCCGGCGTAGTCGTAGTCCTCCACCGCGGGGATCTGCGTCGTCCCGGCCATCATGGCGCCGGTCCCCATCCGCTGGGTCCGGGGGTAGTTGTCGAGCCTGGTCGGCGGCGCCGACACGGGCATGCCCGACGCGGCCCGCTGCAGGTCGGCGCGCATGTCGGCGGCGGTCTGGTAGCGGTCGGCGGGTGACTTGGCCATGGCCTTCAGCACGATCGCGTCGGCCCACGCCGGGACGTCGGGGTCCACCCGCGACGGCGGCACCGGGTTCTCCCTGACGTGCTGGTAGGCGATCGCGACCGGCGAGTCGCCGGTGAACGGGGGCCGGCCGGTCAGCAGTTCGTACAGCAGGCAGCCGGCCGAATAAAGGTCACTGCGTGCATCGACCCGCTCGCCCCGGGCCTGCTCGGGCGACAGGTACTGGGCCGTTCCTATCACCTGGGCGGTCTGGGTCATGGTGGCCTGGGCGTCGCTCATCGCCCGGGCGATGCCGAAGTCCATGACCTTGATGTCGCCGTTGCGGGTCACCATCACGTTGCCGGGCTTGATGTCCCGGTGCACGATCCCGGCCTGATGGCTGTAATCGAGCGCGCGCAGCACGCCGTCGATGATCTCCAGCGACCGCTCCGGGAGCAGCCGGTGGCCTTCTTGCAGCAGGTCCCGGACGGTGCGACCGTCCACGTACTCCATCACGATGTACGGCACGGGGACACCGGTGGCCATGTCCTCACCGGTGTCGTAGACCGCCACGATGGACGGGTGGTTGAGCGAGGCCGCTGACTGGGCCTCGCGTCGGAACCTGGCCTGGAATATCTGATCCCTGGCCAGGTCGGCGCGGAGCGTCTTGATCGCGACGATCCGGTCAAGCCGGATGTCGCGCGCTCGGTAGACCTCGGCCATGCCACCGCGGCCCACTACGCCGTCAAGCTCGTAGCGGCCGCCGAGAAGACGGGGCTGTGTCATATCTCGCACTGTGCCAAACCACCCTGGGTCATTTCTAGTTTCTCTACGTCGGTGTACTGGTCGCTGTCGCTGTACTGGTCGCTGTCGGTGTACTCGTCGCGGTCGACGAGGTGCTCGCCGACGCTGACGCGCTCGCCGTCGGCGACGTCTTGTGGGTCGGAGTCGGTGTCGTGGACTCCACTGGCTGCGGACTGACCACGGGACTGAACGACCGCGTCGGCTGCGCTGTTACCACACTAGGATGCGGCGACGGCTTGAGGCGGCGGCTGGCGCTAGGAGCAGGCGTGCGGCTCGCCGAGTTAAGGTGCTGCGCCGTGTTCCCTGTCGGCCTGTCGGTCTGGCCCGCGATGTGGCCGGACAGATACAGGCCGGCCGCGATGGCCGCCGCGGACAAGACCGCCGTCGCGCCCGCCGGCACGAGCCAGCGACGGCGACTGCCGGCGCCCGAGCCGCTCCTCCGCCCCGGCCTACCAGGCGGCCCGCCAGGCCGAAAGCCGGCCGCCGCGTCACCGAGCAGCGCGCCGGTCACCGCGGCGGGCATGTCGGCCCTGGTCATGCCCGCATAGTCGCGCGCCTGCGGGGCGCCGCTCAGGGTCAGGGCGTCCCGCAGCGTGTCGGCGCGATCGGCGACCACCCGGACGTTGGCGGGACGCTCTTCCGGGGTCTTGGCCAGCATGTGGTACACCAGATCGCTGACCGGCGCAGGCACGTCAGGCGGCAGGGCGGGCACCGGCTCGTGCTTGTGCGCGAACGCGATGGCCAGCGGTTCGCGGGCGGTGAACGGCGGGTGCCCGGCCAGGCACTCGTAAGCGACCACGCCGAGCGAGTAGATATCCGAGGAGTCGTTCACCGGCGCGCCGGTGGCCTGCTCGGGCGACACGTACATGGCCGTGCCCATGACCATGCCGGTCTCGGTCAGGTGCGCGGCCTGGGCGGCGCGGACCGCGGTCGCGATGCCGAAGTCGGTGATCTTGGTGGTGCCGCTCGAGGAGACGATCAGGTTGCCCGGCTTGATGTCGCGGTGCACGATGCCGGCCTGGTGCGCGGCGTCGAGAGCCCGGGCCGCCTGGCTGACGATGTCCAGGGTGGCGTCCGGCGAGAGCCGGCCCTCCCGGGCCAAGATCGCGGACAGCGGCTCGCCGTCCACCAGTTCCATGATCAGGTAGGCGCCGCCGAACTCCGACGACTCACCGTAGTCATAGACCCGCGCGATGCCCGGATGGGACAGGCTGGCCGCGTACCGTGCCTCGGCCCGGAACCGGGCCAGGAACGCCTCGTCGCCGGCTCGTCCGGTGGGCAGCAGCTTGACCGCGACGGCCCGGTTGAGCAGCTCATCCTGGCCGCGCCACACCTCGCCCATGCCGCCGGCCGCGATGCGGTCGGTCAGCCGGTACCGGCCGGCCAGCAGATAGTCGCTCACTGATTCCCCAGGGTTGCCAGGTATGCCTTGATGACCTGCACGGCGATGGGTGCGGCCGCGGCAGCCCCGTAGCCGCCACCCTGGATTATGACGCCGACGGCAATCTTCGGGTTGGCGTACGGAGCAAAGCAGGTGAAGGCCGCGTCGTCGAGCCCGGAGTTGTTCACGCCGTTCTGGGCGGTGCCGGTCTTGCCCGCGATCTGGACGCCTTCCACATTCTGGTTGAAGGCGTACCCGGTGCCGTCGGGATCCTGGACGACGGCGAGCATCATCTTTCCCACCTCGGACGCGACGGACGCCGAGACCGGCTGGGTCAGCGCGGAAGGCGTCGTCGAGGTCACCGTGCTCAGGTCGCTGGCGGTCACCTGCTGCACCAGGTAGGGCTTCATCAGCGTGCCGCCGTTGGCGATGGCCGCGGAGAACATGGCTTCCTGCAGCGGGGTGACGGTGTCGTCGAACTGGCCGATGGCCGAGTAGGCGGTCAGCGCCAGGCTCGGCGGGATGGTGTAGTTGCTCTGGGCCACGGTGAGCGGGATGGTCAGGTCCGGGTTGTTCATGCCGAACTTGGCGGCCATGGCGCTGAGCGCCGACGCGCCGAGGTCCTCGCCGGCCTTGCCGAAGGTGGTGTCGCAGGACTGGGCGAACGCCGTTATCAGCGGGGCCTGGCCGCTCCCGTCGCCGCACGCTTCCCCGTCGTTGTTGGTGAGCACCTTGGTGGTCTGCGGGAGCGTGAGCTGGGTCGGCGAATCGACGCTCGTGTTGATCGTGGTGCCCGGACTCTGGGTGAGCAGCGCGGAGCTCGTGACGATCTTGAACGTCGAACCGGGCGGGTACGTCCCCTCCAGGGCCCGGTTAAGCAGCGGCTGCGACTTGTCCGCGAGCAGCTCGTTGTCCACCTTGTTGAGCTGCTTGCCGTCATGGGTGGCCAGAACGGCCGGGTTGTAGCTCGGGTAGGAGGCCATGGCCAGGATCTTCCCGGTGCTCGGGTCGATCGCCACCACCGCGCCCGGCTTGCCGGCGGCCGCGAGCGCGTTGTAGGCCGCGGTCTGCGCCTTGGAGTTGATCGTGACCTGGACCGTGGCGCCCTTGGTCGACTTGCCGGTGATCAGGTCGATGAACTTCCTGACGTCAAGTGAGGAGTCGTTTCCCGACAGCAGCGAATTCTCCGCCAGCTCGATCCCGGTCTGGCTGTAAAGCGTGTCGTAACCGGTCACCGGCGCGTACTCGGCGCCATAGGGGTAATAGCGCTGGTACTTGATCGAGTCATCGGGGCTGGTGCTCGGCTTGGAGGCCGCGATCGTCACGTTGTCGGAGGTGATGATGCTGCCGCGTTCGTACTGGTTCTGCGCCGCGTAGAAGGCGCGGGAGTTGCCCGGCTCGGTGGCCAGGCTGGCGGTCTCGAAGCCCTGCAGGTAGTTGACGTTGATGAGCAGCAGCAGGAACATCACCAGCACCGCGATCGATATCCGGCGCAGGGCCCGGTTCACTGGAGCGTCACCACCTGCGTCAGCCCCTCCTCCTGAATCGACCGCGGCGGCGGGCGCCGGGCCGTGTCAGAAAGCCGGGCCAGCAGCGCGATCAGTATCCAGCTCCCCACCAGCGAGGATCCGCCCTGGGACAGGAACGGGGTGGTGATGCCGGTCAGCGGGATGAGCCGGGTCACGCCGCCCACGATGACGAACACCTGCAGGGCCAGCATGAACGAAAGACCGCCGGCCAGCAGCTTGGAGAACGGGTCCTTGACCAGCATCGCGGTCCGCAGTCCGCGCTGCACGATCAGCCCGTAGATCAGCAAGATGGCCATCAGCCCGGCCAGCCCGAGTTCCTCGCCGAATGCGCTGACCACCAGGTCGCTCTGCACCAGCGGGGTGATATACGGCTGGCCGGCGCCCAGGCCCTTGCCGAGCAGGCCGCCGCTGGCCATCCCGTACAGCCCCTGGACCAGCTGGTAGGCGTTGTTCTCCGGATTGCCGCCGGTGAACGGATGCAGCCAGATGTCGAACCGCTCGCCGACGTGGCTGACGAGCTTGCTGGCGGCCAACGCGCCTACCACGAACATGAGGAAGCCGAGCAGCAGCCAGGACGTCCGGGAGGTCGCGATGTACAGCATCGCGACGAACAGGCCCATGAACACCGCGCTGGTGCCGATGTCGCTCTCGAACACCAGCAGCAGCAAGCTGATAGCCCAGACCATCAGGATCGGGCCCAGGTCGCGGGCCCGGGGCAGGTCGATGCCGAGCACCCGGCGCCCCGCCAGGGCCAGCACGTCCCGCTTGGCCACCAGGTAGCCGGCGAACGATATGGCCAGCGCCAGCTTCGCGAACTCCTCGGGCTGGACCGTGATCAGCGAGCCGAACGCAATCTGGATCTTGGCCCCGTTGACCTCGCTGATCGACCCGGGCAGCAGGGCCGGCAGCGCCAGCAGCAAGATGCCGATGGCGCCGAGGGTGTAGGTGTAGCGCTGCAGCACCCGCGGCTCGCGGATCAAGGCCAGCACCGCGACGAAGCAGCCGATGCCGATGGCCGAGAACAGGATCTGGATGCCGGTCGCCGACGCGCTTATCTCGGGGCTTCCGGTGGCCGGATTCACCTGCGCCCCCAGCCGGTACATCATCACGATCCCGAGGCCGTTGAGCAGCGCCGCCAGCGGAAGCAGCAGCGGGTCGGCCCACGGGGCGAATCTCCGCATGGCCAGGTGGGCGACCAGGACGATCACGATGTAGGCGGCCATGTATTCCGCCGTCCCCGAGGGCAGCGTGCCCTTGAGGCTGAAGCCCACGTTCGCGAAGGCGAACGCGACGAGCGCGAAGGCGAAAACGAGCATGATCAGCTCGGTGCGCCGCCTGCTCCGCCCGCCCGGCACCAGCGGGTTGCTCGGATCAACCGCCGGGGACGGGGCGGTGATGCTGCTCACGAGCTTCCCGTGGCAGATGCGGCAGGCGTGGCAGACGGGGCAGACGGGGCAGACGGGGCGGTGGCGCTGGCCGCGATGCCGAACGCCTGCGATGGCGGGCACGTGGCCCCGGCCTTGGCCGGCGGCTGGCCGGGCTTGGTGATCTTGTCCGTCGGTTTCTTGGTCTTGCGGGCCAGGGCCACTTCCGCCTGGTACTTGTTCTCCTGCGCCGCCCAGGACTGCAGCGCGATGTACTGCTGCTTGCAGGTGCTGACGGCGCTGCCGACGGTCGCCACGATGTTCCTGGCGTCAGTCAGGCTGGTCGCGGCGTCGGTGGCCTTCAGCGTCTGCTGATAGTTCACCGGGACCTGGGAGAGCAGGATCCCGGTCCGCTGGTAAGGCTTGGACAAGCTGAACCCGGCGATGCGCTGGTTGACGCCGCGGTAGATGACGACCTGGCCTGCCTTGTCGGCCCCGACGTAGTACTGGTCCTGGATCACCCGCCAGCCCAGGTAACCGCCGCCGATGATGACGGCGAGCAGCACGACCAGCGAGGTGGTCACGATCGGCCAGCGGCGGCGATGCGTCCGGCCGGTCCGGGCGGCACGTTTCGGCTGGCCGCGGTGGCCGCCCCGGGTGCGCACGGCATTCGGGCCGGTACCGTTCTGAACGGCCACCGCCAGCGGCAGCGACCCCGGGTCGCCGTCCAGGCTCAGGCCTGGCCCCACGGCGGTCAGTGACCGATGCCCGTTGTCATCGAAGTGATTCTCGAGGTGATCGTCGATGACCTCGAACGGCCCGGTGCCTTCGACGGCCAGCCGGGGGTCGCCGGCATTGGCCGCGGCCCCGGCCAGCACCGGGGTCATGGTCGGCGGCAGCCGCGTGGTGCCGGAGTCCGTGACGTCGGCCACGATGCAGGTGATGTTGTCCGGTCCGCCGCCGAGCAGGGCGAGCTCGATGAGCTGGCGGGTGACGGCCTCGGGATCGGCGGTCGCGGCCAGGGTCTCGCGCAGCGTCTCGTCGCTCACCACGCCGGACAAGCCGTCGGAGCAGAGCAGATAGCGGTCACCCGGCTGGCCTTCGTGCACCGAGAGGTCAGGCTCGGCCACCGACCGGCCGTCCAGGGCCCGCAGCAGCAGCGAGCGCTGCGGGTGGGTGGAGACGTCGTCGGCGCTGATCCTGCCCTCGTCCACCAGTGACTGCACCAGGGTGTGATCGTGGGTGATCTGGTAGAGCTCGTTCTCGCGCAGCAGGTAGCCGCGCGAGTCGCCGATGTGGCACACGGCCGCGTGCCCGTCCGACCAGAACAGCGCGGTCAGCGTGGTACCCATGCCCTCGACCGCCGGGTTGGCGATGATCA
>Ga0302314_10007918_pt1 | contig 19021 bp, 17 predicted proteins | sample III_Palsa_N2_3_FD_200533 | JGI IMG/M metagenome (GOLD analysis project Ga0302314, IMG submission 200533) | Peat permafrost microbial communities from Stordalen Mire near Abisko, Sweden - III_Palsa_N2_3 | ecosystem: Environmental > Terrestrial > Soil > Palsa > Peat permafrost | place: Sweden...
CTGAACTGAAAGGGAGATCGGTCCCATGAGCCTCACCGTGGAACGCCCTGAGACCACCACCCTCGTCGAGGTGGAGGGCCTGAAGCACGTCTATGGAAACGGCGTGGGCGCCGGCCTCGTGGTGCTGGAAGACGTCAACCTGACCTTGAAGTCCAACGAGATCGTCGGCCTGCTCGGCCGCTCCGGCTCGGGCAAGTCGACCCTGCTACGCTCGATCGCCGGGCTGATTACTCCCACCGCCGGCCGCATCGGCGTCAGCGACGTGCCGGGCGACGCCACCGCCCACGGCGTGGCCATGGTCTTCCAGACCTTCGCCCTGTTTCCCTGGCTGACGGTGCAGAAGAACGTGGAGCTCGGTCTCGAAGCCAAGGGCGTGCCGGCGGCCGAGCGCCGCAAGCGGTCGCTGGCGGCGATTGACCTCATCGGCCTCGACGGGTTCGAGAACGCCTACCCGAAAGAGCTTTCCGGCGGCATGCGCCAGCGGGTCGGCCTGGCGCGCGCGCTGGTGGTCCAGCCTTCGATCCTGTTGATGGACGAACCGTTCTCGGCCCTCGATGTGCTGACGGCGGAAACCCTGCGCACCGACCTGTTGGACCTGTGGGCGGAAGGCCGGATGCCGATCCGCTCGATCCTGCTGGTCACGCATAACATCGAGGAGGCGGTGCTGATGTGCGACCGCATCCTGGTGTTCTCATCCAATCCAGGCCGGGTGATCGCCGAGATCAAGGTCGATCTGCCTCAACCCCGCAAGCGCCTGGATCCGGCGTTTCGCGCCCTGGTCGATGACATCTACGCCCGCATGACCGCCCGTCCGAAGGACGCGTCCACACGAGAGGGAGCGGGCTCGGGCCTTGGCATGGCGCTGCCGCATGTCTCCACCAACGAACTGGCCGGCATGATCGAGGGCCTGGCCGCCGCGCCGAACAACGGCTCGGCCGATCTGGCCGACCTGGCGCGCGAGCTCCAGTTGGAGGCCGACGAACTGCTGCCGATCGCCGAGACGTTGCAGCTGATGCGTTTTTCCGAGGTCGACGGACGCACGATCCGCCTGACAGCCGCCGCCCGACGTTATGACGCCGCCGACGTCGACGAGCGCAAGCAGATCTTCGCTCGCCAACTGCTGGCCTATGTGCCGCTCGCGGCGCACATCCGCCGCGTGCTCGACGATCGCGCCTCGCACCAGGCGCCGGCCAGCCGCTTCCGCGACGAACTGGAGGACTTCATGTCCGAGCCCAGGGCCGAGGAGACCATGGACGCCATCGTCTCCTGGGGCCGCTACGCCGAGGTGTTCGCCTATCACGACGACGATGACCGCTTCAGCCTCGATAACCCGGCGTGAGCGACAACGCGGCGGATGCGGGCGGGGCGGCGAAGCAGGTCGGTCTGGCGGGAGCCGGGCTGACGGCGCTCGGCATCGTCTATGGCGATCTCGGCACCAGCCCGCTCTACACCTTGCAGACCATCGTCCAGGCGATGGGCGGCCATTTCACGGTCGACAGCGCCCTCGGCATCCTCTCGCTCATCGTCTGGACCCTGATCATCACGGTCTCGATCAAGTATTGCCTGTTCGTGATGCGCGCCGACAACCACGGCGAGGGCGGCATACTGGCGCTGATGTCGCTGGTTGGGGCCGACGATCTGAAGGGCAAGACCCGATGGCTCACGGCCGCCGGCCTGCTCGGCGCCGCCCTGATCTACGGCGACGGCGTCATCACCCCCTCGATCTCGGTCCTGAGCGCTCTCGAGGGCGTCAATGTCGCGACCACGGCGCTCAAGCCGTTCATCATGCCGCTGGCGTGCGCGATCCTCCTCGGGCTCTTCTTCATGCAGCGACTCGGCACGGCCAATATCGGCAAGGCGTTCGGTCCGGTGATGTTGGTCTGGTTCATCGTCATCGCCGTGCTGGGTCTTTCCGGCATCGTCCGTACGCCGGCGGTGCTGATGGCGATCAATCCCTATTACGCCATCAATTTCCTCGCCCATGCGGGAGCGGCCGCTCCCTTCGTTCTGGGCGGGGTGTTCCTGGCGATCACCGGCGGAGAGGCGATGTACGCCGACATGGGGCACATCGGCCGCCGACCCATACGCCTGTCCTGGTATGGAATGGTGCTGCCGGCTCTGCTGCTCAGCTACGCCGGCCAGACCGCTCTGCTGATCGAGAAGGGCCACATCACCGGCAATCCATTCTTCCAGCTGGCGCCCGCTTGGGCGGTCTATCCCCTGGTGGCGCTCTCGACCATCGCCACCATCATCGCCAGCCAAGCGATCATCACCGGTTCGTTCTCCATGACCCGACAGGCCATGCAGCTCGGCTGGCTGCCGGCGACCAGCATCCGGCAGACCTCCGACGAGGTCTACGGCCAGATCTATGTGCCGGTGGTGAACTGGCTGATGATGTTCGCCACCATCGGGGTGACGATCTCCTTTGGCAGCTCCGATCGCCTGGCCGGCGCCTATGGCACGGCGGTCTCGACGACGATGATGTTGACCACCTGTCTGCTATTCGCGGCGATGCGCCGGGTTTGGGGCTGGTCGACCCTTCTCTCGGCGGCGATCTGCGGTGGGTTCCTGATCGTCGACGTCGCGTTCTTCGGGGCCAACCTCTTCAAGATCGCCGACGGTGGCTGGCTGCCCCTCACGCTGGGAGCCGTGATTTTCTTCATTATGTCGACCTGGCGCGACGGACTCGACGCCGTGCGCGAGAGCTTGGCGTCGCATGGCCGCTTGCCGGGCCCCTTCCTCCAGCGCCTGAAGGACGGCGCGGTGCCAAGGGTGCCAGGCACCGCCGTTTTCCTCACCCGAGCTCGCCAGTCGATCCCCACCCTCATGATCGACCACATCCGCCACATGGGCGCCTTGCACGAGCAGGTGATCGCCCTCACCGTGCGCTTCGAGGCCATGCCGCGGGTCTCGCGCGACGATCGTTGCAAGCTCGAACCCATTGGCGATGGTATCGTGCATGCTGACGTCAATTTCGGGTTCACTGAGATCCCCGACCTTGAGCGTGTTCTGCGCGAAACCAAGGGGTTGCCGTCCCAGTTCGACATCAAGACGGCGATCTTCTTTGGCACGCGCGACCAGGTGGTCCGCCGGCCGCACGGGTCGCACATGTCTCGCTGGCGCCTGCCGGTGTTCGCCTTCCTCTACCGCAATGCGGTGAAGGTCGTGGACCGTTTCAATCTGCCGGCGGACAACGTCGTGGAAATCGCCCGGCAGATCGAGATCTGACCAAGTCCGCGCCGGCGACGCCTGACACCCCCCGAGACAGTGCGGGGCGAATGCCGTTAAGCCAGCACAAGAGCGAATCGCCGGAGGAATAGGCATGACGGGACTGCAGGCCATCATCCTGGCCATCGTCCAGGGGATCACCGAGCTCTTCCCCATCTCCAGCCTCGGCCATGCGGTCATTCTGCCGGCGCTGCTCGGCTGGAAGGTCGACGAAAGCGCCGAGGGGTTCCTGCCTTTCCTGGCGGTGATGCACCTTGGCACCGCCCTCGCCCTGCTGGGCTATTTCTGGCGCGACTGGTTGGGTTTCGCCACGTCGGTGGTCCGCTACCGTGACCCGACGGGCGCGGCCGATCGCCGCCTCTTCCTGCGTGTGGTGGTCGCCACCATCCCGGCCGTCATTATCGGTTTCGTGTTCGAAAAGAAGTTGAGGGCCGGGTTTGGCGCCCCGATCCTCGCCGCCGGCTTCCTGGTCGTCAACGGCGTCATGCTGTTCGTCGCCGAACGTCTGCAGCGCGCCGGCGGCCGGCGCCTGGACCAGCTGACCTTCCCCCAGGCCGTGACCATCGGCTTCTGGCAGTGCCTGGCGCTCATTCCGGGGATGTCGCGCTCGGGCGCCACCATGGCCGGCGGGTATATTTGCGGCCTCAATCACGAGGATGCGGCGCGGTTCTCATTCCTCACCGCGACGCCGATCATCCTGGGCGCGGTGACCCTGGAGGCGCCCAAACTCGTCAAACACCACAGCGACTTCAGCTCAACGGCCATTCTCGCGGGCGTGGTGGCCGGCCTCACGGCCCTGGCGAGCGTCTGGGCTCTGATGCGCTGGTTCAAGAGCCACGAGGTGAAGGGCTTCGATCCGTTCGCACTCTATTGCGGTCTCGCCGGCGCCGCGGCGTTCGCCTGGCTGATGCTCGGCCGATAGGGCTCAGAACTGCGCGTGCAGGCGCGCGGCGAAGATCGACACCGGCCCACGGTCGGTGTTGTAGGCCGGGTTGTCGACGAACTGATAGTCGATCGAAAGGCGCAGGAAGCGCGTGAGGGCGATCTGGTAATAGCTTTCCAGGATGTTCTCCGTTCCTGGGTGGGGCAGGCGGCCGTCGCCGATGAGGATGCCGAGCCCGCCGTCGTTGAAATATTCTTGGTGGATTTTCGATATGCCGTTCACGATGGCGCCGAGGGCCACCGTGTCGTCCGGGCGCCCCCATCGCTTGCCGGATACCGACACGCCGCTGGAGACAGTCTCGTCGATGTCGGCGAATTCGTACGGCTCGACGTCGCCATCCGCCCAGCCGGCGCGGGCGAAAAGGCCGAAGCCGCCGCCCAGATCCTGCTGAAGATCGACGCTGACGCCCGGCCGCGAGCGGTACTGCCGCACCATGGCGACGCTGGCCGGCTCGCCTGTCTCCAGGCCAAGCGCGATGGCGTCGGCGAACAAGCCCATGCGTCCGCGGCTCAGGAAGCCGGTCAGCTTGATGGCGCCGTCCTTGCCTGCCAGCGAATAGCGGCGCTCCGCCTCGCCGACCAACTGGAACTGCCCGAAGTGGGTGTCGAGTTTCTCGCTATTGGGGACGTTCGAGAGATCGAACACGCCCGCCCGCCAGGTCCAGGGACCCTGATACCACTCCGCCGCCGCGCCGACCGTGTAGCCCCAGGCGTCGGCGGCGTAGTCGAAGGTGCCGGCGTCGATCATGGCCCAGTTGAGGAAGTCGTTCTTGGGGTCATGGGCGTAGGTGTTGGTGTCGAAGACGTCGGTCACGGCGAACTTGCCCACCGTCACCACCACGCGGTTCGCGGTCTGCGCGCCGCCCAGCTGGTTGAGGTCGGGATCGATCTTCGATGTCGGCCCCGACAGGTCGAAAGTCTGGCGCAGGAACAGGCGCTGCAAGCGAAGATAGGGGTTGCTGCGGCCGACTTTATAAGCCTCTCCGCTCGGAAAGCCGGCGAGACCCAAGGTGTCCTGAAGCCCGAACCCCTGGTCGATCTCCGGGTTGATCCAGATCTCGCCGCCTCTCCACGGCCGCACGCCGACGAACAGGGTCGCATCGAAGGTTTCGCGCCCCTCGGCGATGCCCGGCAGGCTGTTGGGTCCCGAATAGGGTGACGTGAAAGCGAGATTGCCCTGGTCGGTGAAGGTCGCCTGGCCATGGATGGCGAAGTCTTGTGGCGTAGCGTCGTCATCAGCGAACGCCCACCCCGGCGCCAAGCTTGCCAGAGTCGTCACGGTGAACAGGCGGCCGACAAGTTTCAGGCGTGGCTCCCAGGCGGCTGTCTGACGGTCATGGGTTCCAGCCATGGCGATATCTCGTGACACCCTCGTGAACGACCAAGTGGCCCACCGGGATCTCATATACTATAGGGGGGTATGTACTCAACACCGCGCCGGCCGCGTCTTTCTCCATTGCGGACGATTGGTTAGGATCGGTCCCATGAACGCACACGAACCCATCCTGCACCCGGTCGCGATCGCCGACCTCCGCCCAACCCAGATCACGGTCGGCATGTACGAGGTCAACCAGAAGCGGGAACGCTGGCGAAAGCTCACCGAAGAGAAGGGCGGCGCGTTCCTCGGCCGTCACATGATCCCGACCGTGCTCGGTCCCAAGGGCCGCCACTATCTCACCGACAATCACCACCTTGCCCGAGCCATGTGGGACGAGGGCGTGACGGAGGTTCTGGTCACCGTGCAAGCCGATTTGTCAGCGCTGTCGAAGCTGTCGTTCTGGCGCTATCTTGATAACCGCGCCCTATGCCATCCGTATAACGACGATGGCTTCCGGGTTGCCTTCGACGACATTCCGGGCTCAATCGCGAAACTGGTCGACGACCCCTACAGGAGCCTGGCCGGTAATCTGCGTCACGTCGGAGGTTATTCAAAGGATTTGACCCCGTTCAGCGAATTCCTTTGGGCCGATTTCTTCCGTAGTCGGATCAAGAGAAAGTCCATCGATAAGGACTTCGATGTGGCGCTGAAGAGGGCGCTCAAGCTCGCGAAGTCCGATGACGCGAACTATCTGCCGGGCTGGTGTGGCGTGACGCCCATCGGTTGATCGGCTTCGCCAACCAGCGGTCCATCATCACCCGCCCGACGCCGCGGCTGTGCAATCAAGGCGGCAGATCGATATGCAGGTGTGGCGGATAGGGCTCTTGCCCCTTAGCCCCAGCGCCGGCGATGGTCCGCCTGGCAGGGTGAAGAACAGGGCGCCGTCGCATGATGAGTCTGTTGGGCATAGGCGTGGTCGTCGCGGGCCTGGCGGCGCGGCTCAATCCCGTCCTGGTGGTGACGGCCGCGGCCCTGGTGACGGGTCTGGGCGGCGGCCTGGACCTGGTCCAAGTCATCTCTGCGCTCGGCAAGGGCTTCAACGACGCACGCTATGTCAGTGTCGCCTTTCTGGTGCTGCCGGTGATCGGGTTGTCGGAGCGCGCCGGCCTGCAAACCCGGGCTCGGTCGCTGATCGGCGGGCTGCGTCAGGTGACGGTCGGCCGGCTGTTGCTGGCCTATCTGGCCGTCCGCCAGCTCAGCGCCGCGCTCGGCCTGCTGTCGCTCGGCGGCCAGGCCAACATGGTTCGCCCGCTGCTGGTCCCGATGGCCGAAGCGGAGGAAGAGTCCAAGCGAGGCGCCCCGAGTCCGGCTACGCGCGAGCTTATCCGCGCCCACGCCGCCGCGGTCGACAACATCGGCGCCTTCTTTGGAGAAGACATCTTCATCGCCCTGGGTTCGGTCCTGCTGGTGTCCGCCGTCTTGCGACAGAACCATCTGCCGGCCGAGCCCTTGCGCATCGCCCTATGGGCGATTCCGACGGCGATCGCGGCCTTCGTCATCCACGCGGTCCGGCTCCTTAGCCTCGACGCCGCCTTGGCGCGAAACGGGTCGGCGCGGTGATCGGCGTCGGTGTCGCCTACGTCCTGGCGGGGATCGTCTTCGCGGCTATCGCGCTTTTCAGCGCGCTCGACCGCGCCAACCGCAAGCGTTGGAACAACGCCGCCTTCTGGGGCCTGTTCGCGGTGAGTTTCCTGGCCGGCGGCAGACTCGGAGATTTCGCCAATGGGCTCATCGTCATCGCCCTGGCCTTGATCGCCGGGGTCGGGGGTCTGGGGGTGAGCCGCCCCGCGACGACTTCGCCCGAGGAGCGCGAGGCTAGCGCCGCGCGGCTGGGCGGGCGCCTGTTCGTGCCAATTCTGGTCATCCCCACCTGTGCGCTTGCCGGGACCCTGTTGTTGAAGGGGGTGAGGATCGGCGCCGTTCCGCTTGTCGACCCAGCGCAGGTGACCGTGATCGCCACAGCCGTCGGCGTGGTGGCGGCGCTCGTCTTGGCCTTCGCGCTCTTCCGTCCGCCACTGGTCGCCGCACCGAACGAGGCGAGGCGGTTGATGGACTCGGTGGGTTGGGCTGCAATCCTGCCACAGCTTCTGGCCGCGCTCGGCGCGGTCTTCGCTCTGGCCGGGGTCGGGACGGCGATCGGCCGACTGTTGGACGCCTGGTTGCCCATGGACGGCCGGCTCATGGCCGTCATCGCCTATTGCCTTGGCATGACCCTCTTCACCATGATCATGGGCAACGCCTTCGCCGCCTTCCCGGTTATGACGGCTGGCGTGGGCGCGCCGTTGATTGTCGGCCGGTTTGGCGGCGATCCGGCCGTGATGGGAGCTCTGGGCATGCTGGCTGGCTATTGCGGGACGTTGATGACGCCGATGGCGGCGCACAACATTGTGCCCGCGGCGCTTCTGGAGCTGCCAAGCGGAGCGGTAATTCGGGCGCAGGCGCCGACGGCCCTCATGGTGTTCGCCGCCAACACCGTCCTCATGTATCTGCTGGTGTTCAGGTGATCGCGCCGTCACCCGAACTCGCCGCCCATCTCGCCGCCATCGCGCTCGGCCACGTCGGGCGGGAATATCCCTTCGCCCTTGTCCATGTGGTGACCGGCCCCGGCGATATCGCGTCGCCCAGCGAGCAACATCCGATCTTCTTCGGCAGCTTCGATTGGCATAGCTGCGTGCACAGCCACTGGCTGCTGGCGCGGGTGTTACGGCTCTATCCGGACCTGGAGATCAGCGCCGACATCCGCGACCATTTCGATCAGGCCTTCACGGCGGAAAAGGTCGCGGGCGAGGCCGCGTATTTCGAGCGGCCGGCGAGCCGCGGCTTCGAGCGGCCTTACGGCTGGGCCTGGCTTCTGAAACTTTCCGCCGAACTGCGCCTGCAGGACGAGGGCTGGGGCGCCGCCCTGCAACCACTGGCCGGCGTCATCGCCGATCGCTTCCGCGCCTTCCTGCCCAAGGCCGATTATCCGGTGCGGGCCGGGGTTCATTCCAACACCGCATTCGCCCTAGCCCTGGCCATTGATTATGCGCGGGTTGCGCAAGACGATGATCTCGCCAGCCTGATCGCCACCAAGGCGCGGGCCTGGTACGGGGCCGACGCCGATTGTCAGGCCTGGGAGCCGTCGGGCGACGACTTCCTGTCCTCCGCCCTCGTGGAGGCCGAACTGATGCGCCGGGTTCTGGCGCCCGAGGCGTTCGGCGCCTGGTTCGGCACCTTCCTGCCCGGGGCGGGCGAGGGCCGCCCGGCGAGCCTCTTCGCGCCAGCGCGGGTCAGCGACCGCGGCGACGGCAAGATCGCCCATCTGGACGGCCTTAATCTGTCGCGCGCCTGGTGCTGGCGGGGGATCGCCTCGGCCTTGCCGCAGGCCGATCCAGTACGCGCCTTGGCTGAAGACGCCGCGCGGCGGCACGCCGACGCCGCCATGCCGCATCTGGCCGCCGACTATATGGGCGAGCACTGGCTGGCGAGCTTCGCCATGTTGGCCGTCAGCGAGACATGAGCCCTATTCCTGGAAGCGGACTTCGTCGCTGGCGTGGCTGCCGTCGCAGAACGGCTTGTTCTTGGAGGCGCCGCAACGGCAAAGCGTGACGCGGTTGCGCACCTCATAGGCGACGCCGTCCGCGCCGACGATCTCGATCCCCCCGCGCACCCATATCGGGCCGGCGACGCCTTGCGCCGGATCGGCCACCAGGGCGACCGAGGGGTCGAGGGCCGGCTCCTCGGCCGCGCCGGTCGCGGCGTCCAGGGCGCGCAGCCGCCCGGACGGGCACTGGCCGACCTGATGGACGAAAGCCGTCCGCGCCGGCTCGGCGGCGACCTTCGAGACGTTATTCCAAACATTGCCGTCGCGGTCGCAGAAGCGGGCGAACGCGCAGAGGGCCTCGGCGTCGGTCAAGGCCATCGCGGGCCCCTCCATGACTCCGGCCTGCTCGTCATAAGGCGCGCGGCTGGCGGTCTCGGAGCCGTCGAAGCCGATCCGCGCGTGGCTCCCGTCACAGAAGGGTTTGGTTTGCGATTGGCCGCATCGGCAAAGGACGTAGGCTGGACGAACGTCCGGGCCCGCACCGGCGACCCAGTCCACCGAATTTCCCGCCTTATCGGCGCCGATGGTGTCCCGCACCAAGGGCACACCGCCGGTCACCTGGTAGGGTCCGTTGTTGACGATGGTGATCTTGAGGCCAACGGCCGTTAAAGACGGCGCCATGTCCGCTTCTCCCAGATGTTTCGCAAAGCCTAGCACGGAGGCCCGCGCCCGCGCATGAAAAGCCTGTGGGACGAAAGGGCGGCGGCCGAGGCGGTCGCGTGTTACGGAGCGGCCGGCGTCTGCGAAGATTTGGCGCTGCGCACCTACAGCGCACGCCTGCTGGGCGCCGATCCCAGCCTGGTTCTCCACGGCGGCGGCAACACCTCGGTGAAGACCGCCGCGCGCGACCTTTTCGGCGAGGCGCTAGAGGTGCTGTGCGTGAAGGGCAGCGGCTGGGACTTGGCGACCATCGAGCCGCCCGGCCATCCGGCCGTGAGGTTGGCGCCGCTCCTGAAGCTGCGAGACCTGGATCGGCTCTCCGACGAGGACATGGTAGGCGTCCAGCGGGCGAACCTGATGGATTCAGCCGCGCCCAATCCCTCGGTCGAGACGCTGCTGCACGCCTTCATTCCCGAGAAGTTCATCGACCACACGCACGCCACGGCCTTCCTCGCCATCGCCGATCAGCCGGACGCCGAGCGGCTGATCGGCGAGATCTACGGCGGGCGCATCGCCTGCGTACCCTATGTCATGCCGGGCTTTGAGCTGGCCAAGCGGGCCGCGCTCGCTTGGCGGGAGGGCCTCGAGGGCCTGGCGCTGGTCAAGCATGGCCTCTTCAGCTTCGGGGCGGACGCGCGCCAGAGCTATGAGCGGATGATCGCCCTGGTCAGCCTCGCCGAAGACGCCATCGCCCGCCGTCCGCGCGTGAGTCGGCCACCCGCGCCCGCGGCCCGGCCGGCCGCCGAGGCCCTGCCGGTGCTCCGCGGCGCGCTTGGCGAGGCGCCGCGCTGGATCGTCGATCTGCGAGCGGGTGAGGCGGCGCGTGCTGTCGCCGATGACGTACGCCTAGCGGACTGGGCGACGCGCGGCGTGGCGACGCCCGACCACGTCATCCGCACCAAGGCTCATCCCCTCGTCCTTCCCCCGCCGACGGACGACCTCGCGCAGTGGCGCACCCGGGTCGCGGAGGCGCTGGACGCTTACCAAGCCGGTTATCTAACCTATTTCGAGCGCAATCTCGCCCGCGTCGGCCAAGCCAGGACCATGCTCGATCCAATGCCGCGCGTGGTCGCCTTGCCGGGCCTCGGTCTGGCGGCGCTAGGGCGCACCGCCGCCGAGGCGGCGGTGGTCGGCGACATCGCCGAGGCCTGGGCGCAGGCCCTGCTGGCCGCCGAGGCCGTTGGCCGCTTCGAGCCGGTCGGCGAGGCCGATACTTTCGACATGGAGTACTGGTCGCTCGAGCAGGCCAAGCTCGGCAAGCGCGCGGCCAGGCGCCTGGCGGGGAGGGTGGTCCTCATTACCGGCGCGGCCGGGGCGATCGGCGCCGCTGCGGCCAGGGCCTTCGCCGCGGAGGGCGCGGAGCTGGCGCTCCTCGATCTGGACGGTGAGGCCGCCCACGACCTGGCGCGCGCCATCTCGCCGCGAGCCGCCAGTCTCGCCTGTGACGTCACCCGTTCTGACGAGGTGGAGCAGGCCTTCGACGCGGCGTGCGCGCGCTTCGGCGGGGTCGATATCGTGGTCTCCAACGCCGGCGCCGCCGTCACCGGCGAGATGGCGTCATTGCCCGACGAGACGCTGCGGGCGAGCTTCGAGCTCAATTTCTTCGCTCATCAGAGCGTGGCGCGCGCCGCCGCGGCCCGTTTCCGCGCCCAAGGCCTTGGCGGCGTTCTGCTGTTCAACGCCTCCAAGCAGGCGTTCAATCCCGGGCCCGGGTTCGGCGCCTACGGCGCGTCGAAGACCGCCCTGCTGGCGTTGATGCGCCAATATGCCCTGGAGCTCGGGGTCGAGGGGGTGCGGGTCAACGCGCTCAACCCCGACCGAATCCGCTCGGGTCTCCTGACGCCTGGGATGATCGAGGCGCGGGCGGTCGCGCGCGGCGTCACCGAGGCCGCCTATATGGCCGGAAATCTGCTGGGCGTGGAGGTGACCGCCGAGGACGTGGCCCAGGCCTTCGTGTTCGCCGCGCTGATGGAAAAGACGACGGGCGCGGTTATTCCCGTCGACGGCGGCAATGTCGCGGCGATGCCGAGGTAGGTCTCAGCCCTTGGGGCAGCCGTCGAACTTGCCGGCGATCGCCACCGTCAGGGTGGCGAGGTTGAGCGGCATGAGCGTGCGCATGGAGCCCGCGCCCTGGCCGGTGAAGAGATCGATCCGGCCCTGGTGGATCGCGCTGCCGGTGTCCGACGCATACCAGTAGCCGTCGTGCTTGCGGCCGTCAGGCATGGGCAGGCCGACGGTTTCCTTGATGAACAGAAGGCTGTGGCGCGGCACGTTGACGCCGTCGACGGCGGCCGTGCGCATCGGCACCACCTTGCAGCCCAGGGAATCCCGGCTGCTCATGGCCCCGCCGCCATGATAGAGCGTCGCCTTGAGGCCGACGGTGGACAGGAACGGTTGCGCCTTGGCCGCCATATCGCTGATCAGGTCGCCGATGGGATCGGTGCTGTCGGCATGGGCAAAGGCCGGCAAAGCAATAACGAGCGCGGCCAAGCCGAGCGCAAAGGTCTTCAAAGGGATCACCCCCGTGACGCCCCCTCAGGGCCCCGTTTCATTTACGCTAGCGGCTGAATTTCCATCCTGCAACCGATATTTGCCTAGATGATTCGTGTGATTCCCCAACCTATAGGGGTGGCCAGAACAGTATTACCTAACAACGCGTACCTCGCATTTTACTTATTCTCTTCTTTATTTCGAAGAGTTGGCGCCGGCCGCGACAGTCGAACCCGCATGTCATTTTTGTTCCCAGTTGAGCTGTCAAAATTCTGTGAGCACTCGCGAGCGACGGAGTGAGAATCCTTGCTTCGGACGGTCTTGCGGCGGCCTGCGGCATGGCTCATGAGTGCCCCATTCTGGGCCCCGGAAAGCCTCATGCGCCTTCATTTTCTGATTGTTTCAGCCGCCTGCGCGGCCTTTGGCGCCGTTGCGCCGCACGCGGCCCTGGCCTGGGGCTCGGCCGGCCATCGGATCATCGGCCGCCTAGCCATCCAGGCGCTGCCGGCCGACCTGCCCGCATTCCTGCGCAGCCGTGAGTCGGCCGACGCGATCGGCGAGTTGGCCCGCGAGCCGGATCGCTGGCGAGGCGCCGGGCACATGCACGACGCCGACCGCGATCCGGGCCATTTCGTCGACCTGGACGATGACGGAAAGGTTCTTGGCGGTCCGGCGCTGGCCGACTTGCCGTCCACACGCGAGGCTTACGACACCGTCTTGCGCGGCGCCGGGTCCGACTCCTGGAAAGCCGGCTATCTGCCCTATTCGATCATCGACGGCTGGCAGCAGCTCGCCAAGGACTTCGCCTATTGGCGTGTGGACAAGGCTGCGGCCCGCAGCGTCGCCAACCCCGCCCATCGCGCCTGGTTCGCCGACGACGCCGCGCGGCGCGAGGCCCTGATCCTGCGCGACCTCGGGACCCTGGCTCATTATGTCGGTGACGGCAGCCAGCCGATGCACGTTTCGGTCCACTACAATGGTTGGGGGTCGGGCCCCAATCCGGCAGGCTTCACCGAGAACAAGATCCACGCCTTTTTCGAGGGCGAGTTCGTTCACGACTTCGTGGGCGCCGATGCGGTGCGAGCCGACATGACGCCCTACCGCGACTGTCACTGCGGGATCGAAGCGCGCGCGAGCGGCTATCTGGCGGCGACCAACGCAACTGTCGTGCCGCTTTTCCGGCTCCAGAAGGCCGGCGGATTTGAGGACGGTGACGCGCGCGGACGGGCCTTCGTCGCTGGGCGCCTCGCCGCCGGCGCCGACGAGCTGCGCGACGAGGTGATCGAGGCCTGGCGGGCCAGCGCCGAGGGCGAAGTCGGCTATCCGGCGCTCAAGGTCAGCGAAATCATCAGCGGCAAGCTCGACCCCTTTGACGCACTCTACGGAACCGACTGAGGTGACGGGCGCGCGGGTCATCGACGGCAAAGCCATCGCCGAGGCCTTGCGCGAAGAGGTGCGGGGCGAGGTGACGCGACTAAGGGCCGAATACGGCCTGCAGCCCGGTCTTGCGGTCGTGCTGGTGGGCGAGGATCCGGCCAGCCAGATCTATGTGCGCTCCAAGGGCGAGCAGAGCCTCGCCGCCGGCATGCATTCGGTTACCCATCGCCTGGCCGCCGACGCCTCCCAGGCCGAGGTCGAGGCCCTGGTGCGGCGGCTGAACGCCGACCCGGCCATCCACGGCATCCTGGTGCAGCTGCCCCTGCCGCCGGGAATCGATCAGGCGGCGGTGATCGACGCCATCGATCCTGACAAAGACGTCGATGGTCTGACCCTCATCAACGCCGGGCGCCTGGCGAGCGGCCTGCCGGGCCTCGCGCCCTGCACCCCGCTGGGTTGTCTCATCCTGCTGCGCGAGACGGTGGGCAAGCTGGACGGCCTGGAGGCGGTGGTGGTCGGTCGCTCGGTGCTGGTCGGCAGGCCGGTCGCCCAGCTTCTGCTGGCCGAGAACTGCACGGTGACCATCGCCCATTCGCGCAGCCGCGACCTGCCGGCCATCTGTAGGCGGGCCGACATCCTGATCGCCGCCGTGGGCCGGCCGGCCCTGGTGCGCGGCGACTGGATCAAGCCCGGCGCGGCGGTGATCGACGTTGGCATCAACCGCGTGCCCTTCCGCGACCCGGTCAAGGCGGCGGCGGGCAAGACCAAGGTGGTCGGTGATGTGGCTTTCAAAGAGGCCGCGGAGGTCGCCGGCTGGATCACCCCGGTGCCGAACGGCGTCGGCCCGATGACCGTCGCCTGCCTGCTGCGCAACACCCTGACGGCCGCGCTGCGGCAGGCGGAGTTTGCGGGAATTTAGCCACGGGGACTCTTGCTTACCCCGCGCCCTTCGCGTCCACCCACTTCACGATCTGCTGGAGCACCTGGCCCGTCGCCTGGTCGTAGGCGGCAGCGATGGCGCCGCCGCGGTTCTCCTGAGCCGCCACGCTGGCGCTGAAGATGTGCTGGCCGGTGAGCTGGCGGTCGGTCGGGGCGCTCAGGGCGGCATAGACCTCGACCACCACCGTCGGCGGCGCGCCCTGGCCCTGGAGGTAGCGGGCCTCGAAGGTCCGCACATCCAGCTTTAGGAAGTAGTCTGGCCGTACGGCCTCGCCGCGAGCCATCAGCCGCGCGGGCCCGGCGTCGGCGTCGAAGGCGTTGGCCAGGGCCTGTTCGAACAGGGTCGAAGCGCTGGTCACCCAGCGCGCGCCCTTGATGTAGGCCGCCTCTTGGCCTGTGGCGGTTAGGATGAGATCGCTGGCAGACGGCGAGGCGAAGCCGATCGACAACGGTTCGACCGCGAAGGTCGCCGCGCCGGCCTGCCGCTGGACGGGCGTGAGGTCGCCGCCGAAGCTGTAGAGCTGGGAGGGTGTTTCCTTGGGCAAGAGCGTGACGCAGCCCGCCAACAGCACGGCCGGGGCGGCGAACAGCAGGGATCGACGCCTCATGGCTTCACCTCGACTTCCTTGGCGGCGGGCTTGGCGACCAGGCCGCGCGGGTTGTTCTGAATCTGGCCGACCAGCTGGTCGACGCGGTCGGTGGCGCGCTGCAGGCTGATGATGGCGTTGGTCATCTGCGGCAGGCCGCTGGTGGCGAACTCGGTGGTCGGCGCCTTGAGATTGTCGATCATGCTCTTGAGGCTCTTTGCGGAAGCCTCGATCTCGGTCGCCGCGTCGGCCAGTTTGGCCAGCGATCGCTTGCCGTCGCCATTGACGAGATTGTTGCTTGATTTGGCGAGCTCGCGCACCTGGACGACCGTGGCGTCGGCGTCCTCAACCGCCTTTTGCGCGTCGCCGATAATCGACTTGCGCTTGGCCAGCTCCCCACTGAAGTCCTTGAGGTTGGCCAAGGTCAGGCCGAAGGACTTGATGTTCTGGTCGCTGAGCACCCGGTTGACGCGGTCGAGGCTCTCCACCGCGCGCTGGACGATGTCGCCGCCGCCGGCCAGCAGGTTCGACAAGGCGTCGACCTTGGTGTGGATCAGGGGGACCTGACCCTCCGGCGTCACGTCCTTGAGCAGCGGCTTGCGGGCCGTGCCGGCGCTGATCTGCACGAAAGTGACGCCCGTGATGCCTTGCGGCTCCAGCGTGCCGACGCTGTCCTGCCGCACCGGCACGTCCGAGGTGATACGTGCCTCGGCGACCACCAGCGTGGCGTCCTTGGGATCGAGATAGATGCGGCTGACGTCGCCCACCTTGATGCCGTTGAAATGCACCTCGGCGCCTTGGGAGAGACCACGCACCGGGCCCTGGAAGAGGAGGTTGTAGGTTTCGAGACTGCGGGAGAAGCCGCTGCCGGCCAGCCAGACGACGAAGACCACCAGGCCGACGAAGATGATCGCCGAGATGAGACCCACCAGGGCATAGTTGGCGTTGCGCTCCATCAGGCGGTTCTCTCATTGGCGGCGGCGATCCGTCCCCGCTCGCCGTGGAAATAGGACTTGATCCAGGGGTGGTCGGATTTCTCCAGCTCGCCCACCGGCCCCATGGCGACGATCTTCTTGTCGGCGATCACGGCCACCTGGTCGGTGATCTTATAGAGGCTGTCGAGATCGTGGGTGATCATGAACACCGTGAGGTTCAGGCTGTCGGAAAGGTCCTGAATCAGATCATCGAACGCCGCGGCGCTGATCGGATCGAGACCCGAGGTCGGCTCGTCGAGGAACAGCAGCTCGGGATCTAGCGCCAGGGCGCGGGCCAGCGCCGCGCGCTTGGTCATCCCGCCCGACAGTTCGGAGGGCTTGAGAGCGCCGGCCCGCGCCGGCAGGCCGGCGAGGGCGATCTTCAGGTCGGCCAGTTGGTCGATCTCATCCCTCGGCATATCGGTGTGCTCCAGCATCGGCGCGGCGACGTTTTCCTTGACCGTCAGATTCGACCACAGCGCGCCCTGTTGGAAGAGGACACCCCAGCGGCGCTCGATCGCGGTCCACACGCGCCGGCGGGCGTATTTGATATCCCGGCCGAAAATGCGCACCGAGCCGCCGTCGGCGGCCTTGAGCCCAATGATCGTATTGAGCAGAACGGTCTTGCCCGCGCCCGAGCCGCCGACCACGCCGACCACCTGGCCGCGCGGAATTGTCAGGTTCAGGTCATCGTGAATGATGTTGTCGCCGAAGCGGGAGACAAGGCCGCGCACCTCGATCGGCGGGACCTCGAGGTCAAGCAGCTCGGCGGGCTCTTGCTCGGCGCTCATATGTTGAGCTCCATGTAGATCAGCGCGAAGACCGCATCGATAAGGATGGCCGCGAAGATGGCCTGGACCACCGCGGAGGTGACGCGCCGGCCGAGGGATTCGACGTCGCCGCCCACCTCCAGACCTTGCCGACAGCCGATGCCGGCGATCACCACCGCCATCACCGGCGCTTTGGACATGCCGACCCAGAAGTGGCTCGGACCGACATTGTCCACCAACCGCTGGAAGAAGGTGACAGGCGGCACGCCCAGCACCGTCCAGGTGACCACCAGGCCGCCGCCGAGGCCGGCCAGGGTGGCGATGAAGGTCAGCAGCGGAATGGTCAGGAACAGCGCCAGGAAGCGCGGGAAGACCAGGGCGTCGAACGGGTCGACCCCCAGCACCTGCATGGCGTCGATCTCCTGGTTCATCTTCATGGACCCGAGCTCGGCCGCGAAGGACGAGGCCGACCGACCGGCCAACAGCAGGGCGGTGATCAGGATGTTGAATTCGCGCAGGACCGAAAAGCCGACGAGCTCGACGGCGAACACCTGGGCGCCGAACTTGGAAAGCATGTTGGCGCCCAGCAGACCCACCACGGCGCCGATGAAGAAGGTGGTGACCGCGACGATCGGCATGGCGTCGAGGCCGGCGCGCTCGGCCAGGGAGAAGACGGCCGCCCAACGGATCTTGCCCGGCGCCCTGAACGCCCGCCCCACGGCGACCAGCAAGTGGCCGTTGAAGACCAGGGTGTCGAAGACATCGATCCCGAGGTTGACCACGCCGCGGCCGAGGCGGTCGAAGAGACTGTGGAATGAGCGCGCGCGGACCTTGGGCGTGGGCTCTGCGGCCAGGGCTTCCCTGACGAGGTCGATGAGGCGGGAGACCGACGGCGGGGCGATGATCCTGGCCGGCTGGTGGGCCTGTTCCGAAGCGCGGATCACGCTCCAGGCGCCGGAGGTGTCGCAACGCCCCACGCTGGAAAGGTCGATGTCCACGCCCGTCTTGCCCTTCACCGCGCTCTGGAGGCGCTCATTGGCCGCGCCCATGTCGACGGCCGTCCAATCGCCACTCAGCGTGGCGACTAGGCCGTGCTCTTTCTCTTCCAGGCGAAAGTCGGCGGGCTGATCCATCGATCCTCAGAGTCGGACGTGGCTGGGCGAACCTTGCTAAGCTAAAGCCCCAGCCGGGGAAACGCCAATGGGCGCAGCGACCCGGCCCTCAAGACGCACCGGTTCTGGCGCGCGGGGCGTGGGTGATGCGCAAAATATTGGCGGCGCCGGGCGCGCCCATGGGCGGACCGGCGATGATCAGTACGCGCGCGCCGCTGGCGGCTAGGCCGAGATCGGCGGCGAGGTGGGCGGCGTCGTCGGTCATGGCCGCAACACCTCGCGGCTGAGAGGCGACGCGCGGCTCCAGCCCCCAGACTAGGCCGAGGCGTCGCGCGACCTGGGCGTTGGGCGCGATGGCCAGGATCGGATGGGCCGGTCGCTCGCGCGCCAGGCGCTTCGCCGTGGCGCCCGTCGTCGAATAGGCCACCAGACAGGCGGTGGACCTGGCCTCGGCGGCGCGGGTGGCGGCGGCGATCAGCGCGTCCACGTCTTCGTCGTCGTCCTCGCCGTGTTCGGCGCGCATGAGGCTGGGCCAGAGCGGGTCGGCCTCAACCCGGCGGATGATGGCGTCCATCATCCTCACAGCCTCGAGAGGCCATGCGCCGGCCGCGCTCTCACCCGACAGCATCAACGCGTCGGCGCCCTCGTAGACGCCGTTGGCGACGTCCGAGGCCTCGGCCCGAGTAGGTTGCGGATTGACAGTCATCGACTCCAGCATCTGGGTGGCGACGATCACCGGCGCCCCGCGGCGGCGGGCGGCGCGCACGATCATCTTCTGCGCCACGGGCACCTCTTCGGGCGCGAGTTCGACGCCGAGATCGCCGCGCGCGACCATCAGGCCGTCGCTGGCGTCGAGGATCGCCTCGAGGTCGCCCAGCGCCGAAGGCTTTTCGATCTTGGCCAGGATCGCGGCCCGGCCGCCGACGAGCTTGCGCAGGTCGGCCATATCGGCGGCGCGCTGGACAAACGAGAGCGCGATCC
>Ga0302314_10007919_pt1 | contig 19020 bp, 17 predicted proteins | sample III_Palsa_N2_3_FD_200533 | JGI IMG/M metagenome (GOLD analysis project Ga0302314, IMG submission 200533) | Peat permafrost microbial communities from Stordalen Mire near Abisko, Sweden - III_Palsa_N2_3 | ecosystem: Environmental > Terrestrial > Soil > Palsa > Peat permafrost | place: Sweden...
AAGCGATCCGATATCGGCAGGTTCGTGGTGCTGCCCAAGCGCTGGATCGTCGAGAGGACGATCGCTTGGCTCAACCGCTGTCGCCGCCTGGCCAAGGATTGGGAATGCCTCAACCGAAATGCACTTGCATTCTTGCGCTGGGCATCCGTCCGTCTGATGCTTCGAAAGCTATGTAAATTCGTTCAATGATCCCGGATGGACTCTAAGGCGCCGAACATCTTCGATAGTGAACAGAAATACCGGGACAATCAGGGGAAATCTAAGTTCGGGAAGACGGGCTGCCCGGCTGCGGCCGCGTTGCGTGTTGCGTGTTGCGTGTTGCCACCGGGGCGGGTGCTCGCGTTATCGTCCAACGGCGGCTTTATCATTGCAGTCCACCTTCTCACTCAGCAACCTGTCCGGCGCGTGCATTGGAGTCGGATCGGTGAGCCAGTGCAGCACTGCTCACTGAGCCGCAGATTCTTCAGCTGGCGTGTGCGGAGAGGCGCACCACATTGCTCTGCACGGGAAGCCCGTCAGAGGCACGCACCACGAATGCCGCCCACGCCTCCAGAGCTGCCTTTTGCTCGGCGAGGAACTCCGCACGCTGGTAGACAGCGGCTACGCCTTGAATGCTGCCGGTAATGTGGTTGAGCAGTCTATCGCAGACATGCGGCGCGAACCCCATGTCGGCCAGCGCGGTCACGCCGGCCCTGCGGAGGTCATGCATGGTCCAGCCGGGGAGGGCGGTCGCCGTGGGGTCCGCCTCCCGCCGGGCTTTGGTGATCTTCTCGTCCAGCTTCCGCTTGGCGGCCGAAAAGGCGGTGATCGACCGGACGTCCTCCGCTGGCTTGCGCTTGACCTCCGTCGCGTCGGAGGCCGACAGCCTGCCCTCGGCCGGGAACACATACGGGCAACCTTCCAGTCGCTTCATTGCCCCCAGGATCGCGCGCACCGGTTCGGATAGGTGGGTGATATGGGCCTTGCCGTTCTTGGCGCGCTCGCCCGGCAGCGTCCAGGTCGTCAGATCGGGCGACAGCTCAGCCCAACGTATCGCCGCCACTTCCTCACGTCGTTGCAGCGTCAGCAGCAGCACCCGTATGAAGGCGTCATACGGCTTTGAGAGGGAGTCGGCGGCGCGGTAGATGGCAGCCACTTCCTCGGCCGCCAGCACCCTCTCGCGGGCCGTCTCCCGACCCGGCCGCTCGATGCCGCTCAGCGGGTTGTTTCCGACCAGTTGCCGCCTCACGGCCCAACTGTAGGCGGCGCGCGAATATGCCAGCGCTCGGTTGGCGGCGGTCGGTCCCGCCTCGCTCTTGATCCGGTCCAATGCTTGCACGGCCTCGCGCAGCGTGATGTTCGCTGCCGGGCGGCTCAGCCATGCGGCGAAGTGCCGTTTCAGGCTGGCAGTCGCCACAGCGAGATAGGAGTCGCGCCGGTTGCCTTCCCGCGCGTTCGCCCAAGCGTCTACGAGATGCGCGAACGTGAACGCCGCTTCGGCCGCGGCGGCGCGGCGCGCGACCGCCTCGACCTTGCGCTCGGCCACGGGATCGCGCCCCGACTTTGCCTCACCCTTGAAGCGCCCGGCCGCCTCGCGCGCTGCGTCGGGCGACAGGCTCTCTGGGGTGCCAAGCGTGACAGTCCGATTGGGCAACCGCTTCCCGGTCACCGGGTCGGTGCCGCGCGGCCGATAGGCAAACTCCCACCGCATCCCGGTCGGGTTCACCACTAGCGCGAGCCCCCGGCATTCGTGGTCCCGCATGATCAGACGTTGACCCTCGGCACGGCGCTTCCATGCCCCGTCAATGGCGGTCCTGATGATTTTGACCGGCCCTTCGCTCAGCACCCGCACCGCACCCTCGTCTGTCTCTCTGACAGGACTCTGACAGGACTGACAGGACGGAGGCAAGCGGAATGTGGCGGGGGCCGACGGGCGGCCGATCGGCAAAATATGGCGGAATCTCTCGGAATTGCGTTGGACTGCGACGGCGTGCGGAGGCCGGCGGAATTACGTCTCTGAGACTTTTAATCTTGGGGCCGTGGGTTCGAGTCCCACCGGGCTCACCAAGCAATATCAGATGCTTATCGATTCTTGCGGCGAGAAACTGGCCCTTGCAGGGCCAGTGGGGCTGCAAAAAGGTCTCCTCGGGCCATAACTGGCGGACGGGCGACGCACGAATCTCCGATGCGGCTTGATCGGTAGGATCGTGCTCGGCGCCTTGCCAACTGATATCACTACTGCAATGCTCCAATTTTGGAGCATTCGAGCGCGGGCTGAGTGTGGCGCCGGACAGGAAGGTTCAGGACATGCAGAGGGACGCGTTGCACTATCTCAGCCTGCTTGATGTCTCCGCCAAGCTGAAAGCCGGCGAGGCGACATCGGTTGCCGTCACCGAGGCGCTGCTTGAGCGCATCGCGCAGCATGACGGTGCGCTGAAATCCTACACCACGTTGCTCGGTGACCGCGCGCTGGCACAGGCGCGCGCGGCGGATGCCGAATTGCTGAGCGGCTTCTCGCGCGGCCCGCTGCATGGCGTGCCCATCGCGGTGAAGGACCTCTGCTACACCGGCTACGCACCGACCGCCGCGGGCATGTTCATCCACAAGGATTTCGTGCCGCCATATTCCGCCACGGTCGTCGAACGGCTGGAGCGGGCCGGCGCCATCATGCTCGGCAAGCTCAGCATGACCGAGGGCGCCTATGCGCTGCACCACCCGAAGATGCCGACGCCGGTCAACCCGTGGCATGCCGAGTTGTGGACGGGGAGTTCCTCCTCCGGCTCTGGTGCTGCGACGGCGGCGGGGTTGTGCTACGCCTCGCTCGGCTCGGATACCGGCGGGTCGATCCGCTATCCCTCCGCCGGCTGCGGCCTGACCGGGTTGAAGCCGACCTGGGGCCGCGTCAGTCGCTATGGCATCTGCCATTTGTCGGAATCGCTCGACCATATCGGGCCGATGACGCGCACCGCGGCCGACTGCGCCGCCGTGCTCTCGGTGCTGGCCGGCGCCGACCCGAACGATCCGACGTCACTGCTCGCCCCGGTGCCGGACTATCTCGCCGGCCTCGGCGGCGGCATCCGCGGGCTGCGCGTCGGCATTGCCGAAGCCTACGCCTTCGACGGGCTGGACGCGGAAGTACTGGCAACCCTGATCGCGGCCAGGGAAGCGTTGGCGGACCTTGGCGCGCGGCTGGTGCCGGTGACCTTTCCGGCGGTCGGCGACGCGCTGACAGCGTGGGGCCACCTGTGCACCGCGGAGACGGCGGTGGCGCACGAGGCGACCTACCCGAGCCAGGCGGCAGAGTATGGCCCCGGGCTCGGCGGCTTCCTTGCATCGGCGAGCAAGGTCGGCACGATGGACCTGGCCAAGGCGCAGATCGCGCGCGGCAAGTTCGCGGGGCAGGTGGCCGCGGTGTTCCAGGATGTCGACGTGCTGCTGGTGCCGGTGCTGAGCATGCCGACGCCGACGGTGGCCGGATGGCGCGAGATGGTGGCGGGCGACATCTCGCATGTGCTGCGCTACTCGGCCGAGTTCAATTTCACCGGCCAGCCGGCGATCACCCTGAACGGCGGGTTCGACAAGCGCGGCGCGCCGATCGGGTTCCAGCTCGTCGGCAAGCATCTTTCTGAGGATCTGCTGCTGCGCGCCGGGCACGCATTTCAAAGCATCACCGACTGGCACACGAAGCATCCGGCGCTCGACTGACGGTGTGACCGGCACGGCGCCCGGCGGCGCTGTGCCGGTCACGCATCACACCGCGAGGTCAGGCGTCGCGGCAATCCAGTCGGTTGCGGCTTCGTACGCTGCGCCAATGCGCAGCACCGTCGGTTCATCGAACAGCCGGCCGACGATCTGCATGCCAAGCGGCAGCCCCGCCGCGGAGAATCCGGCCGGCAACGCGAGCGCCGGGTTGCCGGTGACGTTGAACGGAATGGTCATCATCGCCGACCAGCCGCCGACATCCGGACCGAACGCATCGAAGCGAGGTGCCTCGACGATGCCGGTCGTGGTAATGATGGCGTCGAACTGCGCCAGCACCTGCCGGTTCAACATCGTCGCAAGCTCGGTGCGCAGGCGGTACGCCTGCACCAGATCGGCCGCCGACAGCACCGCGCCGGCGGCGAGCCGCTGATACGTGTAGCGGCCATAGGCAAGCGGGCGCGTCTTCAGGTCCTGCTCGTGGATGGCATAGGCTTCCGCGATCAGGATCGCCCGGCCGCAAGCCTCGAACAAGCCGTAGCTCGGCAGCTCGATCTGCTCCACCTTCGCGCCGAGGCGGGCGAATGTCTGCGCGGCGGCGTCGAGCGCAGCAACCACTTCCGGGGCCGCCACCGGGTTTTCGGTGAAGAAGCCGCGTGGGTAGCCGAACGTCAGACCGGTCAGGTCCTGGCCCAGACCGGCGCTGAAATCCGGCACCGGCATCGCGGCACTCATCGGATCGCCCGGATCGTGGCCGGCGATGACCTGCATGGTCAGCGCCGCGTCCTCGACGCTGCGGGTCAGCGGACCGCAGTGGTCGAGGGTGTAGGACAGCGGGAACACGCCGCGCCGCGAGACGCGGCCATATGTCGGCTTCAGCCCGACGATCCCGCAGTAGCAGGCCGGGCCGCGGATCGAGCCGCCGGTGTCCGACCCCATTGCCATCCGCAGCATGCGCGCAGCGACGGCGGCGCCGGAGCCGGAGGAGGAGCCGCCCGGCATGTGCTCCGGGTTCCACGGATTGCGCGCCGGCGGGAACGGCAGATCGAAACTCGGGCCGCCGATTGCGAACTCGTGCGTCGCCAGCTTGCCGACCAGCACGCCGCGGCCAGCCGCCAGCCGTCCCGCCACCTCGCTGTCCGCCTCCGGCACCACGTCGAGGCGCAGCCGGGAATGGCAGGTCGTGCGGATACCGGCAGTGTCGTAGATGTCCTTCAACCCATACGGAATGCCGTGCAACGGCCCGCGGTCGATGCCGCGTTGCAACTCGGCATCGGCCCGCGCGGCATCGGCGAGCGCGCGCTCGCGCGTGACCAGCACGAAAGCGTCGAGCGCACCGTCCAGGGCGTCGATGCGGGCGAGCGCGTGCTCGGCGAGGGCCGCCGACGTTACCGTGCCGTCGCGCAGCGCCCGGCCGGCCTCGGCGATCGTCAGCTCGTGCAGCGGCTTGACCCGCGTCATTGCCCGCTCACCGGCCACGTCGCGCTGAACGGCTCCGCGGCGGGGCTGCGCGGGCCGCGGAGCAGCGCTGTCTGGCGCAGCAGGTCGCCGGCCTCGCGCGCGAGGCCGGCCAGCAGATCAGGCGGCACCGGCAGGCCTGCGGCGGCCAGCCGCGCCTCGATGTCGCGCTGCAGCGGCGACGCTTCAGTCATGATCAGTTTCTCCCCGCTCGCCTCAACAAGCCTGCCAGTCGCCCAGCGCCTCCAGCCCGGCCGCCGCCCGCAGCGTCAGCGCGTCCTCGAAATGCCGGCCGACCAGCATCAGACCGACCGGCCGGCCGTCGCGCAAGCCGCACGGGACGCTGATCGCGGGATGGCCGCTGGCGTTGATCGCGGCGGTGTTGCCGATCATCGGCAGCGCCGCCGCCAGCACGTCGGCGAGCGTCGCCTGGGTCGGAGGCATCGGCATCGCCGCGAACGGCACGGTCGGCATCGCGATCAGGTGGCAGTCGCCGAACGCTTTTGTGTAGGCGGCGCGCACCGCTCCGCGCAGGGCCTGCGCCTTGGCGAAGTAGCGGGCGTGGTAGCGGTGCTGCAGATGCTCGCCGAGCAGCAGCGTCATCAGCGCTGACCCGCTCAGCGCGTCCGGCCGAGTGCGCCAGCCTTCGGCGAAGGCGTCGAGCAACGGCATGTCCACATGCCCCTCGGCGTAGCCGCCGGTGCCGGCGCCGAACATCAGGGCAGCGGTGCCCTCGATGCAGATGGCGTTCCAGATGTCGAACATTTCCTCGTGCGGCACCGTGACCGGCTCGATCTTGGCACCTGCCGCCTGCATGCGCGCGAGCGCCGCGCGCACCGCGCCGTCGGTCGCCGGGTCGCTCTCCGGCCGGCCAAAGCCTTCGCTGACGACACCGATGCGCAGCCCGCGCAGGCCCTCGCCGAGCGCACCGAGATAGTCCACCGGCGCGATCGTCGCCGGCTGGCGCGGGTCGAGCCCGTCCGGGCCGGCGATCACCGTCAGCAGCCGCGCCACGTCCTCGACCGTCGCCCCCATCGGGCCGACATGGTCGATGCTGGATTCCAGTGCGCAGATGCCGGTGTAGGGCACGAGGCCGTGCGTCGGCTTCAGTCCGACCACGCCGCACCATGCGGCCGGGATGCGGATGGAGCCGCCCTGGTCGCAGCCGAGTGCCATCGGCACGTCGCCGGCCGCGATCGCCGCGGCGCTGCCGCTGGAGGAACCGCCGGCGCCATGCCCCGGCGCGCGCGGGTTCTCCACGCGATGCGGCCAACTGGTGTGGCTGTGGCCGGAGTAACTCAGGTTCTCGCACACCGTCTTGCCGGCGATCGTGCCGCCGGCCGCCAGGATGCGGGTGATCACGGTTGCATCGGCGCCGGCGGTGAAGCCGTCCAGCACGCGCGAGCCGTTGCGCATCGGCCAGCCGCGCACCATCGTGTTGTCCTTGATGCCAACCGACTTGCCGGCGAGCAGCCCCTTGCCGCTGCCTTCGATCGGGCCGAGCCAGGCCCAGGCGCCGTACGGGTTCTCCGCGGCCGTCGGCGCGTGGCCCGCTGGGCGCGGCGCGTCGTCGGCGCCCGGCACCGCCGGATCGGCAAGCGCGTCGAGCCGGCGCAGCGAGGCGACGGCCTTGTCGAGCGCGGCACGGATGGTGCCCGCATCCTCCACGCTCAGCGGCGACAGGCCGAGGCGCTGCGCCCCGTCCTGCAGGTCGGTCGGGCTGGGTCCCACGAATGTCATGGCTCAGGCCGCCTCGCGTTTGGTTGCTGGGATCGCGGCCAGTACGTCGTCCGCCGGCATCACGTCGGCGAACAGGGTGACCATGCTGGAGAGCGTGGCGTTGTGCTCCGCATCGCTCAGCGCGGCGTTGCCGTCGCTGACGAAGACCACGCCATAGTTGCGCTGCATCGCATCGCGGGCAGTGGATTCGCAGCAGCAATTGGTCAGCGTGCCGGTAACGATCAGCGTCTCGATCCCGGCCTTCTGCAGCCGCTCGTGCAGGTCGCAGGTGCCGGGGACGAAGGCGCTGTAGCGGGTCTTGTCGACCACCCAGTCGCCCGGCCGCACGTCCAGTTCCGGCCAGAGCGCGAAATGGTGGCAGTCCGGCCCGAATGCGGCCGCCATCTCGTCGCGGCGGATGCCGTTGAACATGAGGTCATAGAACACCGACCAGTCCGCCAGTGCCTTCGCATCGGTCTTGAAGCGCAGGTAGATGATGGTGCCGCCGGCCGCGCGCAGCGCCCGGGTGATGCGGTTGACGTTCGGCACGATCGCGCGTGCCACCGGCACCTCCACCGGCGCGCCCGGCTCCACGAACCCGTTCTGCAAGTCCACCACGAGATGCGCAGTGCGCGCGGGGTCGATGTGGGTGAGCATGTGGCGCCGCGCCCGGTAGCGCGCGACGCGGGCGAGAACCTCGGCGGGGATGTCGATTTCGTGCATGACGTGTCCTCCGTTGGGGTGGAACGGATCAGGCGGCGCGGGCGAGCGGCACGGCGGGGCGATGGTCGCGCAGGCCGGCGGCTTTCTCGAACGCGTCGCCGACCTTCAGCACCGTCGCGTCCTCGAAATGCCGGCCGACGATCTGCATCGACAGCGGCAGCCCGTCCGACGAGAAGCCGCTGCACACCGAGAGCGCGGGGCTGCCAGTGACGTTGAACGGCATGGTGAACGCCACATCGAGGCGGAGCGAAGCTGCTTCGCCAAACTCCGAGGCGGGCTCGCCCCAGGTCGGCATCAGCAGCACATCGACGTCCTGCATCCTGGCGACCAGTTCGGCGGTCAGCTTGGCGCGCAGGCGCTGCGCGTTGATGTAGGCGCTCGCGGGCACCATCGCGCCGGACATGATCCAGCGCCGCGCCAGCGCACCGTACAGCTCGGGCGTCGCGGTCAGGTGGCGTTCGTGGATCGCGAAGGCTTCCGCCTCCATGATCAGCATGCACAGGTCGGTGTAGGCGGCGCGGGACGCGATGGTGATATCCGCGACCTTGGCGCCGAGGCTGGAGAGCAGCGCGACCGCCTGTTCCAGCGCCGCGATCGTCTCGGCGCCAGAGGGAGCGTCTTTCTCGTAGAAGTGGCGAACCAAGCCGACGCGCAGCCCCGAGAGATCGCCGCTGAGCGCCGCGGCGAAATCGGGCACAGGAACGTCAGCGCTTGCCGGGTCGGCCGGGTCGTGTGCCGCGAGCACCTGCATCATCAGCGCGCAATCCTCGCTGGTCCAGCACATGGGGCCCGCGTGGTCGAGCGAATAGGCGAGCGGCAGCACGCCCTTGCGGCTCACCAGCCCGTAGGTCGGCTTATGCCCGGCGATGCCGCACCAGGCGGCGGGGTAACGGATCGAGCCGCCGGTGTCGGAGCCCATCGCGCCGGCGCACAGCCCGGCCGCTACCGCCGTGCCCGAGCCGCTGGAAGATCCGCCCGGCTGCCGGTCGAGGTTCCATGGGTTGCGGGCCGGCGGCCAGGGCAGGTCGAACGAGGGGCCGCCGATGGCGAACTCGAAGGTGGACAGCTTGCCCAGCACGATCGCCCCGGCGGCGCGCAGCAGGCGTACGGTCGTGGCGTCCTCGGCCGGCACGTGGTCGCGGAACAGCGCCGAGTGCCCGGTCGTGGCGATGCCCGCGGTGTTGTAGATGTCCTTGATGCCCAGCGGGATGCCGTGCAGCGGCCCTTTCCAGCCGCCGGCGGCGATCTCGGCCTCCGCCTGCCGCGCCTCGGCCAGCGCTTCCGGCGCCAGCACGCGGATATAGGCATGCAAGGTGCCGTCGAGCGCGGCGATGCGGTCCAGATACGCCTCGGTCAGCGCCACGGGCGAGAGCGTGCCGGCGCGGATCCGGCCGGCGGCCTCGGCGATGGTGAGGAAATGCAGATCGGTGCTCATGGCCGGTTCCTTAGCTTCGCGGTGCGGCGAAACAGGTCGCCGGCTCGTCGGCATAGGAGAGGTCGGCGCCGCTCAGCCAGGTGACGATGCGGTCCACGTCGGCGACCATCTCCGCGAACGGCTTTTGGTCAGCCTCGGTGAGGCGCTGCCCGACGGCGTCGAGGCGTTCCTGCAGGCTTTGCGTGGTCATGTCGGTCATCCTTCTGTGTGATCGGTTCGGGGGGGGCGTGCGCCGCTCACGCATGCACCGCGGCGGGTGCGGCCTGCCGCACCTCGTTGACCCGCAGGCAAGATGCGGCGTGGTCCTCCCCAACCAGAGCGTGTGCCGGAAAGCCGGCGGTGCAGGCCGGCATCTCGAAGCGACAGCGCGGCGCGAAGCTGCAGCCGGGCGGCAAGGCGCGCAGGTCGGGCGGGCTGCCAGGGATCGCCTCGATATCGACGTCGCGCGTCTGGCCATGCACGGTCGAGGACAGCAGGCCGAGCGTGTACGGATGCGCCGGGCGCAGCAGCACGTCGGCGACGCTGCCATATTCGATGATCCGCCCGGCATACATCACCGCGACCTTGTCGGCGATCTGTGCGGCAACGCCGAGGTCGTGGGTGACGAAGATCACGCCCATGCCGAATTCGCGCTGCAACCGCCGCAGCATCACCAGCACCTGGATCTGCACCGTCGCGTCCAACGCCGTGGTCGGCTCGTCGGCGAGCAACAACGAAGGCCGGCACGACAGCGCCACCGCTATCATCGCGCGCTGGCGCAGCCCGCCGGAAAGCTCGTGCGGATAGGCGCGCAGGCGGCGCTCCGGCGAGGGGACCTTGACCAACTCAAGCAACTCCAGTGCCCGCGCGATCGCCTGCGTGCGCGAGCAGCCTTCATGCCGGATGACGGTCTCGGCGATCTGCTCGCCGATCCGATACACCGGATCCAGCGCCGTCATCGGCTCCTGGAACACCATCGATACCACGGCGCCGCGCACCGCGTTCATCCCCCGCTCGCTGAGCGAAAGGATGTCGTAGTCGCCGACGCGGATGCTGCCGCGGATCACCGTGCGCCGGGGCGGGTGCAGGCGCATCAACGAACGCAACGTCACCGACTTGCCAGACCCGGATTCGCCGATGATGCAGAGCACCTCGCCGGGCATCAGCTCCAGCGAGACGCCGTTGACTGCTGTGACCGTCGCCTCGCGGCTGACGAAACTCACCTGGAGGTCGCGCACCTCCACGAGCGGACGGATCATGTCCATCAATGCACCGCCGCGCCCGCGCCGGCCTTGCTGTGGCCGGACCCGGGATGCGCCATGTGGCACGCGACAAGATGGCTGGACGCGGCGTTCCTTCCTTCTCCGAGCTGTGGCATGCGCTCCTCGCAAATGCGTTCGGCGTGCGGGCAGCGCGTGCGGAAGCGGCAGCCGGACGGCGGATTGATCGGATTCGGCGGATCGCCGACCAGCGGCGGATCCTCGATCCGCGTCGCCGGATCGACCGTCAGGCGACATTCCAGCAGCGCGGCCGTGTAAGGATGGCGCGGGGCATCGTAGATCGCCTGCACCTGGCCGAGCTCCACCACCTGGCCGAGATACATCACCATCACGCGGTCGGAGATGTACTGCACGACGTGCAGGTCATGCGAGATGAACATGTAGGTGAGATCGAATTCGCGCTTCAGCCGGCCGAGCAGGTTGAGCACCTGCGCCTCCACCGACTTGTCGAGCGCCGAGACCGCTTCGTCGAGGATCAACATGCGCGGGCTGAGCGCGAGGGCGCGGGCGATGTTCACTCGCTGCTTCTGTCCACCAGAAAGTTCGTGCGGATAGCGGCCGCCAAAATATTCAGGCCGCAGGCCGACCCGTTGCAACAGCTCGCGCGCCGTACGCTTGGCCTGCGCGCGGTCGATGCCATGCACGCGCGGCGCGTAGGCGATGGATTCCTCCACCGGCAGGCGCGGGTTGAGTGAGGAGTAACTGTCCTGGAACACCATCTGCAGGTTGCGGCGCAGGTCGCGCAGCGACAGCCCGTGCGTGCCGCCGACAGGATCGCCGTCGAAGATCAGCTCGCCGGCATCGCGCGGCTGCAATTGCATCAGCAGCCGGGCCAGCGTGGACTTGCCGCAGCCGGATTCGCCGACGACACCGAGCGTCTCGCCCTTCAGCACGGTGAAGGAAATGTCGTCCACCGCCTTGACCTCCGCGACCTTGCGGTTGAGGACGCCGCCACGGATCGGGAAATAGCGCTTCAGGTTCCTGGCGATCAGCATCGGCTGCGCCTGGCCGCCGCGATCCTCCGGCCGCTGCAGGCGCCAGGTCGGCGCCGACGCGGGTTGCGTCGTCATCGTTTGTGCTCCCCGCTCACGCTTTTACGTCCATGGCCTGGCGCAGGCCGTCGCTGACCAGATTGAAGGCAATCGAGGTGATCAGGATTGCCAGCCCCGGCATCGCGCACACCACCGGCTGCACGTAGATCGCCTGACGCAGCGTCGAGAGCATCAGGCCCCAGTCCGGCGTCGGCGGCGACACGCCGAGGCCAAGGAACGACAGACCGGAGGCCAGCAGAATCGAGGCGGATACCAGCGTGGACGCGTAGACAAGCACCGGCGAGACCGCGTTCACCAGCACATGGTGAAACAGGATGGAGATCGTCGACGCTCCGCTCGCGCGCGCCGCGTCGACGAAATCCATGCTGCGGATCTGGCTCGTCGCCGTCTCGGCAACGCGGCACAACGGCGGCGTCAGCACGACCGTCAGAGTGATGAGCTGATTGATCATGCCGCCGCCGAGGCTGCCGGAGATCGCAACGGCCAGCAGCACCGAGGGAAACGCGAAGAAGACGTCCATCCCGCGCATGATCAGCGTGCCGACGCGCCCGCCGAGATACCCCGCGACCACGCCAAACAATCCGCCGACGACGGTTGCCACCACGACCGGCACGATGCCCATCAGCAGCGAGGTGCGGCCGCCATACAGGATGCGCGAGAGGATGTCGCGGCCCTGCTCATCGGTGCCGAGGATGTTGGTGTGGAAGAACAGCGGCTTGAGCCGGTGCGCCATGCTGGCCTTGTCCGGGTCGAACGGCGCGATCAGCGGTGCGAACACCGCCGAGAGGACGATCACCGCGATCAACCCGAGGAAGAACAGCGTCACGTAGTCGTACCGTAGCCGCTGCCAGACATTGCCCCAGTAGCCGCGCACATGCCTCGGCAGCGCGGCCTCACGCTCCTCCTCAGCCGCGGCTGCCCGGGAGGTGATCGACAAGTCGCTCATCCGCGCTTGATCCTCGGGTCCACCGCCGTCTGCAAAAGATCGACGACCAGATTGATCAGCACGAACGCCATTGCCAGCACCAGGATCGTGCCCTGCAGCAGTGGAATGTCGCGCGTGAGGATCGCCTTGTTGAGCAGGAACCCGGTGCCGGGCCAGGTGAACACGGTCTCGACCAGGATCGACCCGCCGATCAGATAGCCAAGCTGCAGGCCGAACATTGCCAGGATCTGCGGCAACGCATTGCGGATCGCGTGCACCACGATCCCGGTCCGGCCAAGCCCCTTGGCGCGCAGCGTCTGGATGAAGTCGAGCGCCAGCACCTCCGCGAGGGATGAGCGTGTCGTCCGCATCAGGATGCCGAGCGGCGTGACGGTAAGTGCGATGATCGGCATTACCGCGGATTTCGCCTCCGACCAGCGGAACCAGCTAAAATGGTCTGAGCCGGCGCTGCCCATGCCGGTTGCCGGCAGCCAGCCGAGCATGACGGCGAAGACGATCACCAGGGTCACGCCGAGCCAGAAGCTCGGCACGCTGATGCCGAGCACGGCGATGGCGGTCGCAATCCTGTCGAGGACGCCGCCGACCCGCGTCGCCGCAAGGATGCCAAGGCCGAGCGCGATGACGAAGGCGAGGATGACGGAGATGACCGCAATCGGGATCGTGTTGGCGAGTGCCCTCGTCACTTCGTTGAGCACCGGCTGGTTGGTCTGGATCGAAATGCCGAGATTGCCGGTCAGCGCATGGCCGAGCCAGATCAGATACTGGATCGGAATTGGCTTATCCAAGCCGTAGGCATGCTTCAGCTCGGCGATGTCCTTCGCTGTCGCATCCGGCGGCAGCAGGCTCTGCACCGGATTGCCGGGTGCCAGATAGATGAGGGCAAAGCAGATGACGGTTACGCCAAGGCCGATCGGGATCGTCATCAGCAGGCGGCGGGCCGCATAGAGCCACATGTCGCTGCTCCTTGCCGGCGGGAGGCATGCCTCCCGCCGGATCACGTCGGGTCGAACGTTAGGGGTCGACGGTGATCGGTGTCAGATCCTGGAACCAGCTTTGCGCCTGCACGAAGCCGTGTACCTTCGGCGAGATGGCCCGCGGGTTCAGGTCGTGGGTGATGAAGATCTCCTGCGCATCGGCAATCGCCGTCTCGTGCATTTTCGCGATCAGCTTGTCCCGAGGGCCCGGGTCGAAGGTCGAGAGCGCGTCCTCGCCGAGCTTGTCGATCGCCGGATCGGTGAAATAGCCCCAGTTCCAGCCGTTAGGCGGCTGGTAGCGGGTCATAGTGGCCTTCATCACGCCCTGCACCGGCTCGATCGAGGAGAGGCTGACATTGATCGCGTCGTACTGCGGATATTTCTTGGCGCCGCCGAAGAACACGTCGATCAGCGAGTTCCAGTCCATCGGCGCCAGCGTCACCTGGAAGCCGGCGGCGTCGAGCTGTTCCTTGATTAGCTCGTTCATCGGCAGCGGCTGCATCTGCCCGGAGCCGGAGGTGGAGATGCCGACGGTGAATTTGCACGGTAGGCAGCCGGCTTCCTTCAGCAGCGCCTTGGCTTTATCCAGATCGAATTTGTACTCGATCGGATGCCCGTACCAGACTTGCGATTCGATGAACTTGCCGTAGCCGGGCGTTGCCACGCCTTGCAGCATTTCCACCAGCTCGTCCCGGTTGATCGCGTAGTTCGCCGCCTGGCGCACGCGGATGTCGTTGAACGGCGGGCGATCGAAACGAAGCTGGTAGTTCCAGTTGTGCGGATAGGGCACCGTGATGACCGTCATTCCCGCCGACTTCAGCCGCGGGATCGTATCGGGCGATGGTGCCTCGATGAAATCGACCTGACCGGAGAGCAGCGCGGCCGCGCGGGTGGAGGCCTCCGGCATCGGCAGCAGGACCAGCCGATCATGCTTCGGGACCCGGTTCTTGTCCCAGTAGTCGGCATTCTTTACCAGCTCCAGCCGCTCGTGCGGCACCACCTTGTCGAACTTGTAAGGCCCGGTGCCGGCAGGGGCCTTGCCGTAGGCAGTGTAGTCGTTGTGCAGCTTTTCCACGGCGCAGTTGGAAATCTGGAAATAGCCGGCGATCTCGTACGGCAGCAGCGAGTCCTCGATCTTGGTATGCACCGCGATCGTATAGTCGTCGAGCTTATCCATGCCGGCGATATTGGTGACCAGCCAGCCTTGCATGGCGTGGTGGCGGACGTTGTACTGCGCCGCCGCCGTATCCATCACGCGGCCGAAGTTCCAGACCGCGGAATCGGCATTCCAGTCGCAGCCGTCATGGAACTTCACGCCGTGCCGCAGCTTGAAGATCCACCTCTTGTGGTCGTTCGGGTCGACCGCCCAGCTTTCCGCAAGACCAGGCCGAATATCCGCCGCATGGTCGGAATGCGATAGATCCCATTCCACGAGGCTGTCGTACAGCGAGAAGCCGACGAAGCGGAAACCCTCGTAGCCCTGGTCGGGCGCGCCGGTCCAGTCGGGGATATCGGCCGCGCTCATTGCAACTCGCAGGACGGTCTCGGCGCGCGCGGCGCCGGCCCCGAGCGCCAATCCTGCCGCACAGGCGAGTCCGAGCCACCGCATTCCTAAGGGCATCGCACCAAGCCGCATGCTCTGTGACTCCTTCACCCGTGGTCGGCCCGACCCGCGACATTGCGGGTGCTTTGGCGCGTCCGCATCTGCAAGCGCGGTGCCATGCGGTGCGGCGCCGTGAATTCGGTCCGCGACGCGGCATTTCTGCGCCGACCGGGGCACCGAAGCCGAGCCCAGATCCTGCAGGATGAGCAGCCGTCGGGCAGGCTGCCCAAGAACTGTGCGATTTCGGAAAATACCAAAATGCAGATATCGCGAAGCGGACCGATCGGCGCGGCGGGACCGGCGTGGCGATCGGCCCCGCCGGAAAATGTGGAAGTTGCCGTGCGTCTGCGTGATAATCGCCCGGTTTTTCAGGATGGGCAGCATGACTGGCAGTGGCGTGGCTGACAGTGGCAGGCGGACGTCGGGCGGCGAGCCCGGCCCTACATACTCTCGGCCCTAGTGGCGGCGCGCCCCTTGAGGATTGGCCTGATCGTCTCCCGCAGCGGTCCGGCCGGGCTGTGGGCGGCAACCTGCGACGCCTGCACGATGCTTGCGGCCGCCGAGGTGAATGCAACGGGCGGCGTGCTGGGCCGGCAGATCGAGGTGGTGCCGGCCGATGCCGGCATGCTGAGCGCTGAAGCCTGGAGCGCTGCGCGCGACCTCGTGGAGATCGAGGACGTCGATGCGGTCATCGGCATGCATCCCAGCAGCGTGCGCGGCGCCATCACCCGCGGCATCGGCGGCCGCGTGCCGTATGTGTATGCGCCGATGTACGAGGGTGGCGAGCAGAGCCGGGACGTGCTGGCGATCGGGGCGACGGATGACGAACTGCTCGGCTACGCCATCCCGGTCCTGATGGAGCGCCGGCGGGTACAGCGGTTTTTCATTCTCGGCAACGACTACGTATGGCCACGCCGTGCCGCGCTTGTGGCCGCGCGCATGATCGCCCAGCACGGCGGGCGCGTCGTCGGCTTGAGCATGCAGCGGTTCGGAATTGAGGACTACAGCGAAGTGTTCGCAAAGATCGTGCATTCATCAGCAGATATCGTGGTAACGATGCTGTTGGGAGAGGAGACCGTGCGGTTCAACCGCGCCTTCGCCGCTGACGGTCTGGCCGGCCGGGTGTCGCGGCTTTGTCTGGCGGTTGACGAGACGGTGCTGTACGGCGCGGGGCCGCACGCGCACGAGAACCTGTTCGTTGCGACGCCATTCGTCGCCGCGCGACCGGCCCGGCACAGCGAGCGGTTCATCGAGCTCTATCGCGAAAACTTCGGCAGTGCGGTACCACCGGCAACGGTGTTTGGCCAGTCCTGCTACGATGGCGTTCATCTGCTCGCGGGCCTCGCCCGGTCTGGCCGGCGGCCGGACGCGGAAGCGCTGCGCCGCGGCTTCTCCCGTCTTGCCAGCCGCCGCCCGGGCCGGCGCGCGCTGCCTGAAACGCTGATGGCTGCCGCGGCCCAGGTCCATTTGGCGCAGGCGGAGGGGCTGGAATTGACGGTGGTCGCGAGCCGGTGACGCGATTCGCGCTCGCGACGTCATTGCCGACTCCGCTGATTTGGACTATCGATGCGATCGTGAACTACTCGAAGGGTCAATGAACCAAACGGGCAGGTTCACCTGGCGCGGCAAGTTCGTCGCCAGGGCGCGTGAGACGGGAGGATAACGGCGTTCAAAGATGAATATCAGGGATCACCTCGCGTACCTTATCGCGAGCGTCAACAAGCAGCTTGAGGACGAGTTGCAGGACCGGCTGCGCCCCATCGGCATGCCGATCGAACATCTGCGCATCCTGGAGGTCCTGTCGGCTGCGCACGGGCTGCCAATGGGCGAATTGGCCAGCGCGGCCTTGCTTGCACCGACAACGTTGACCAAGATCATCGACCGTATGGTGGCCGAGGGCATGGTTGTACGGATGCTGGACGCGCAGGATCGTCGCCGCGTGGTGGTGACGCTGGCAGCCCCGGGAAAAGCGGCTTTGCGGCACGCGGGCCATATCACCTCATCGCAGGAGGCGCGCATCAAAAAGCGGGTGCCAAAGGAAAAACTCGTCGAGTTGCGCAGCCTTCTCCGTGGACTGGCCGAAGGCTGAGTGAATCCGGCGTGCGATCGGTTATTTTGCCGCATACATCTGGCGCTTGACGAGCTTCAGCTTGGCAATCTGCCCTTCGGTCTGGCCGTTCGACCTTGGCTCTGACGGGGCAGCCTTCGCTGCTGCGCAGCCGGCCTTGATGCCTCTGCCGAACGCGCCCAGCTGGCTGGCCTCGTGGACGGCCATGTCCGCAGGAGCTACGGGCACGGCAAACCGCTTGAGCGCTGGGACGTCCTGCTCAAGGATCACCACGAGGGCTACACCGGATGGGCCGAGTACGAGCGGAACCAGGCCACGCTTGCCGTCAACACCTATGGCAAGAGCGGTGGCGTGAAGTCGGGTCGGGGCGGACGGGCGCTGCTTGCCGGGTTCATCAACCGCGGGCGTGGTGGTCGTCGGCTGCCGCTCGTCTACACTGGCCGGAATACCGATCGCCCTGTACCGTTGCAATCCTCCGAACCTGATGCCCGGCTTGCCGAGGTGCCTGGGATTCGGTGGCAGCCATATCGATGCCGCGTCGCCGAACTCGATCCGCAGCAGGCGCGCTACGAGGCGTCTCTGGGGGAGCGGCGCTATGCGGCATGCGACCCGGACACGTGCTCCGGGCGATTCAGCCTATTTCTCCGCCGGCACCATATGCGCCAATGCCGAGTGGACCGGCTGGCTGGAGATTCTCATCACACCCTGAAAGGGACTGTCAAATTCGAGAACGATGAAGATCGAACTGCCGATCGCCAATGAGCAGACGACGAACGCCACGTGAACGACCGCGTTGCGCGGGGCGTTCAGGCCGAAGCTGATGAAGATCGCCACGATCCAGGCAACGAGGATGTCGATCACCACCGGCCGCACGCTCGGGCCGGCTCGCTCGATCATCAGCCAGCGCGCCCGCAGCAGCGATGTGCATTCCTGTAGCGCCTGGTCCATCAGCCATCGTTGCCCGGCATCGGCCGGCGTCAGCGCGCGGATGGATTCGCGCACGTGCTCCATCAGTTCGCCGGTTTCCTGGTGCTCCACGATAAAGGCGTTGCCGCCCTTGTCAGGCCAAACGGTCTGCAGCAGCAGGGCCGTATAGTCGCGCAGCAGGCGTCTCGGCACCAGCGCCGCCTCGCCGTAGTCCCGCAGCGTCTCGTCCAGCACGATCAGGTCGGCGCTGTAGGAGCGCACCGCCGTGTCCGTCGCGTCGAACGAGGTTTTCACGGTCGCGATCAACAGGCCGAGCACCAGCGACGCCAGGACCGACAGCATGCCGGTGCCGAGGCGGACGACGTCCTGCGTCTCCTCCGCGAGATGCCGTGGCGGCACCACGCGATGCAGGTGCAGCCCGATCAGGCCGCCGGCAAGCACGGAGGCGGAAACGGCAAGGCTGGTCATCAAGGCGTTCATTCGCGGCCCTCCGAAGGTGTGCAGGATCCGCCATTGTCACCGCGCGCGCTACGGTCGCTGGCCGGATCGCGACATCGCAATTGCCCCGACGCGCCGCAGCACGCAACCGGCCGCTGCAGCGGCGATCAGGGCCCTGGCAAGAAGCGCCATGGGTTCGCGCCCCAGCGGCGCGCCGGACGCGGATCTCGGACTTGGGGGCCAGCGGTGCGTGCGGCGAGGCGCCGCCCAACAAATAGTAACACTTCCTTCGTTCTGTGTCGGGTTCCAATGCGCTAAGCTCCTGCAATGGTATTCAGGGAGGGCGTCGCCGTGACAAAGCTTTATCTGGCGGCCGCGGCCGTACTGGTGGCGGGCTGGGGCATGGCGGGTGCGCGGGCGGAGGCCGGCGAATGGCATGGATCGAGTGGGATCGGCAGCGGTGCGTTCGGGGTGTCTGCCAGGATCGTCTCGGATGGCTCCGCGACCCACCTGCCGCCGGCGCCTGTCGTGTTCGGCACGGGAGAATGGCACTACAACCGGACCGCGAACCGTGCTGACCTGAGCGAGACGCTCGGCATCGCCGCGGCGGGGCAGCAGATCGCCACCTTGCAGGTCACCGCCGGCCACCTGCGTGTCCATGCCGCCTCGAACGGGGTGGCGATCGACCACGTCGAGCCGACGGCCGACGGGGCGATCGATTCCGTGGAAATAACGCTGCA
>Ga0302314_10007921_pt1 | contig 19014 bp, 6 predicted proteins | sample III_Palsa_N2_3_FD_200533 | JGI IMG/M metagenome (GOLD analysis project Ga0302314, IMG submission 200533) | Peat permafrost microbial communities from Stordalen Mire near Abisko, Sweden - III_Palsa_N2_3 | ecosystem: Environmental > Terrestrial > Soil > Palsa > Peat permafrost | place: Sweden...
GACTCCGGCAACAACACGTGGTTGGGGGCGCCCCGACGCTCGGACGGAGCGCGGCGCCGCCCAACAGAACACGAACCACCGGTTCGATCCCCGGTTCCGTCCCACCGGAGGCACTCGATGCGTGTCAGACTCGTCAGACCCGGCAACATGGCCCAAGCCATCGCCAGCCGCCTCCCCCTTCTCCAGGAACTCGCCAAGGAGGTCGTCCCGGCGCTACGGGAGGCCGGTAGTCGAGGAGCGGGGCCACACAAGGACTGGAGAGGGCCCATGACCCTGCTCGACCACGTCGTCCTGCAAGTCGACGACCTGAACGCCATCGGCGACTGGTACGACCAGGTCGTCAGCTTGGCCGGGGGTGCGCGAACCTTCGACACGCCGACCCTGATCGGGTACGCCCTATCCGGCCAGCCAGCCCAGCTGTTCTTCTCCCTGGCGACCGATCCCGGTGGTCGCCAGACCCACCTGGCGCTCAGGGTCGAGGACGAGAAGACCGTCCGACGTGGCCACGAGCTCGCCACCGCACTCGGCAGCGAGATCCTCCACGGGCCTCGGCTGTGGCCGGAGTACGCACCGGACTACTACGCGGTGTTCATCCGCGACCCGGCCGGAAACAACCTCGAACTCAAATGCCAGGCCTCAACGGCACGGCCAACGCTCTCGACGCAGCCCGTCACGCCGGCAAGACCCTCACAGCCCAACTGACCCGGACACGGTGGAGGAACACGCATCATGACCACCATCAGCATCATCGGCTCGGGCAACTGACCTGTGTCTGGGTCGCGTGCTGCGGGCCCGACTGCGACCGTGAGCACGGCCGGCCCGACCAGGCCCGTTCCAGTTCGACACCGTCACCGCTGCCTTGGGTTGCGTGCTCGGCGATAACGGCATGGCCTGGATCCAGCTGCCCGATGGACGGCTGCTGCGTCGCCGCTGCTCCGAGGCGGCCGACTCAGCCGCACCGGCCCTCCGCGCCACCGGGCCCGGCCGCCGAGCGGGCCAGAACCCTGGCAACCGGAGTGCCGAGCCCCAAACCACCGCAGGCCGTGACCGGCACTGTCCCGAACTCGAGCTTTCACGCGGGACAGGTTTCCCATGGTGACGTCGGCAGCTCCAACTCGATACGATCGCAGTGCTGTTCGGTGGGGGAGCGGTTCGGTGTCCCTGCGGGTCCGATGGGATCCGGGCCCGATTGACCCGCGCGGCAGAGCTCGGTCGCCACGGGCGGACGAAAAGGATATGCGCGCCCCTGAGCACACGCAGAATCCGATATCGAAGGGAGCCGGGCCGTATGGCGCTGACGCGTAAGTTCCTTCCCAATGGAAAGTCCATTGCTGGAATCAGCCGGAGTGAGACTGACTACCTCTACAAGGAGATCTTCGAAGACCGAGCGTACGTCTTCGACGGCGCGGCTCCGCTGCCGGCCGAACCTGTCATCTTCGACGTCGGTGCGAATATCGGGATCTTTTCCCTGTTCGCTGTCCAGCAGTGGCCCAGCGCCAGGGTCTTCGCCTTCGAGCCCGTCCCGCAGGTCTTCGAGGCGCTCCAGCAGAACCTGGGAGCGTCGGCCGGTGTCACCCTGCACAACATGGCGCTCGGGAACGAGGCGGAGACCCGCGAGATCGTCTACTACCCGAACTACACGATGATGTCCGGGTTCGGTGCGGATGCGCAGACGGATCGTGCCGTCGTCGAGCAGTACGTGCGCAACACCACCGAGGAATTGGTGAACGGGGAACTGAAGGCCGCCGTCTTGGAGAACCTGGACAGCAGCCTGGACGGGAGGTTCCAACAGCAGCTGATCTCGGTCGAGGTGCAGCGGGTCGCCGACCTGATGGACCGCCACGGCCTCGACCGGATCGACCTGCTGAAGATCGACGTCGAGGGGTTCGAACTCCAGGTCCTCCAGGGCATCGAGGAGGGAGCCTGGCCGTCGATCGGCAGCGCGGTCGTCGAAGTCTCCGACCGCGACGGCGAACTCGCCTTCATCGACGGGCTGTTCAAGAGCCACGGGATGCGGACCGAGGTGCGGCAGGTCAGTGAGTACCGCGAGACCGACCTCTACATCCTGTTCGCAGAGCGCCACTGAACGGCGGTGACGTCGCTACACAGGTGGGATGAACCAGCCAACCTGGCCTGAGCGCGAGCCCTACCACTGGTGTGGAAGAGGCGGTCGAAGGAGTGCGCGATCACGAAGTCGAGGTCGCTCTGGCCCGGCTTGCTGACGTGCATGCTAGGCAGCAGTGGCCGCACGGACTGCCTGATCCGCTTGGTGATGGTGGCCAGCCGCCCCGATACTCAGGGGCCGTCAAAGCCCGTGCTGTTCAGGAACAATGGCTTGACATCGGCTCGATGGCCCACCCCATGAACGGCCCAACGAGCGAACCCGACAACCGTCACGGTAGGCACCGTTGCCGTTCTGGCGGCGGTTCGAGCGGTTCCGCAGGAAGCGGATGCGGTAGACGACGGCATCGATGACGCCGAGTGCGACGATGACCCACTCGGCGTAGAACGTAGTGGGTGGTGGTCGTGGTGGACGGCACCTGCGCCGCGACGGGTCGACCGTACTTTCGGCTGGGATCGGCTGTTCAACAGCTACGGTGCCGCACTTGAACGTCTGTCCGAGGAGGTCGCCAGCGTCCGTCCGCGGACGGTCGCTGCGGCGTGCGGCTACCCGGCTGCGAGGTGCGCCAGGGGCCTCGGCGACATGGGAATCGAGCCGCCCGAAAGGGGTGCGCCCGGCCGCGGTCAAGGGGTTCCTGACCAGCGTTTTTGATGGCACCTGAACAGGTTGACCGCCGTTGAGGCAGCGTGCCAGACTCCTCGAAGTTGGAATTAGGAAATGACTTCGAATTATTTCGCGGCCGGGTTCGGAGTTTTTCGGAGCCGGTGGAACCGCAGTTCCTGTGGTAATTGGCAGCACTCGCCCCGGCCGGTCTCCACCGACCGCTCGATGGCCGGCCGGCGGTGCACTGCAAGGCCGGGCGCCAGGAATGCCTCGAATTAAATCGAGAAGTCCTGGACCGGCATGAATCCCAGGAGCCCCGTCAAGGCGATGAGAAAGAACTGATCAATGAGATTAGATCTCGACGCGTATCGGAATGTGGGCGACGCGTTCACCGAGCGCGCCGCTCAGTGCTCTGAGCGGACCGCGGTGACATTCTTCGAGGGCTCTGCGGCCCAGGACCACGAGAGCCTCAGCTTCGCGGAACTCGCGCGCCGTGCCGGGGTTCGCGCCGCCGCACTGGAGGCCCGGCTGGCCCCCGGGGACCGGGTGCTCATCGCGCTACCGACCTGCTCCGGCTTCGTCGAGGTCTACCTGGCCTGCCTGTTGGCGGGGCTGGTCGCGGTGCCGGTCCCGGTCCCCGGCGGTTCGGCGACCGCCACCGCGCGGGTTGCCGCCATCGCCGAGGAATGCGCTCCGCGCCTGGCCGTGACCACGGGCCCCGACCGGGAGGCCCTCGTCGCGTTCCTGCGGGAACGCGGGCTCGACGACGTGGTGGTCGAGGGGGTGGGCGAGGCAGGCCCGGGAGAGCCCCCGGCGCTGGTACGCCGCAGCCCCGACCGCGACGCGCTTGCCGTGCTCCAGTACAGCTCCGGATCCACCGGAATGCCGAAGGGCGTGATGCTCACCCATGGCAACGTCCTCGCCAACACGGCAGCGCTCGGCGAGGGCAGCGGTGTCGGACCGGGCGATTCCTTCGGCATCTGGCTGCCGCTCCACCACGACATGGGACTCTTCGGCCAGCTCACCACGGCACTGCTGTTCGGTGCGCCCATCGTGCTGATGCCGCCGACGCGGTTCGTCCGGCGCCCGGTGGAGTGGCTGCGCATGATGGACCGCTTCGGCACCACCGTCACCGCGGCCCCCAACTTCGCCTACGAGTTGTGCGTGCGGGCTGTCTCCGACGAGGCGCTTGACGAGCTCGATCTGTCGCGGCTGCGCATCGCCTTCAACGGCTCAGAACCGGTCCACGTCCCCAGCATGACCGCGTTCAGCAAGCGGTTCGCGCGGGCCGGTCTGAAGCCCGAGGTGGTCTCACCCGCCTACGGGCTCGCGGAGGCCACGGTCTACACCTCGACGAACCGCATCGGGGTACCGCCGACGATCCTCGTGATGGACCCGCGCCGGCTCGAAGCCGCCGAGCGGCCCGAACTGGTCGTCACGTCCAGTGGGGACGGCAGGGAGATCACCGGCGTCGGGACGCCCGCGCGCATGGAGGTCCGGATCGTGGACCCGGCGACCTGCCGCACGCTGCCCGACGGGGCGGTCGGCGAGATCTGGCTCCACGGCGCCAACGTCGGCCGGGGCTTCTGGAACCGGCCCGACCTCAGCGAGAAGGTCTTCGGCGTCAGGCTCGCGGACGGTGGTGACGACCCGGGCGACTGGCTCCGCACCGGCGACCGCGGCGCCGTCGTCGCCGGTGAACTCTTCATCACCGGTCGCATCAAGGAGATGCTGATCGTCAACGGCCGCAACCTGTCTCCGCACGACCTGGAGCAGGAGGCCAGGGCCACCCATCCGGCACTCACCGGGTTCGTCGGCGCGGTCTTCGGGGTCGCCGCGCCCGAGGAGCGGATCGTCCTGGCCCACGAGGTCGACCCCAGGACGCGGGCCGAGGACCTGCCGGGCATCGCCGCCGCCGTCACCCGGAGGCTCACGATCGAGTTCGGCGTTCCGATGCGGAACGTCGTCCTGGTCCGGCGCGGCACCGTGCTCAGGACCACCAGCGGCAAGATCCAGCGCAATGCCATGCGGGAGCTGTTCCTCGCGGGCGGCCTGGCACCGCTGCACGCCGAGCTGGAGCCCGGTGTACGGCGGATCCTGGCGGCCGGCGCGGCGTGATGCCGCGCCGTGGCCAGTACCGGGGCCCGTGAGTTCTTCCACTGATCGTCCGACACATGCTGGGTTGACAAGGGGTTTTGGTGAGCGACAGCAATATGACGCGTACTCCGCGCACGGCCGACGACATCCGCGCCTGGCTGATCGGGCGCGTGGCCCACCACATGGAGCTGCCGGCCACCGAGATCGACTCCGAGGCGTCGCTGACGGAGAACGGGCTGGACTCGGTGCACGCGTTCGCACTCTGCGGCGACATCGAAGACGCACTGGGCGTGGCGATCGAGCCGCCGCAACTCTGGGACGTCGACACCGTCACCTTGTTGACCGCTTACCTCGTCGACCTCGCGGACTGAGAGGCCCGTCCGGCAATGGCTGCGTTCGAAACGACACTCCGGGAGCTGACCGCCGGTCAGCTCGGCATCTGGTACGCCCAGCAACTCGCGCCGGACAACCCGGCGTACAACACCGGCGAGTACCTGGACATCCGCGGTGAGCTGGACCTCGACCTGCTGGCGGCAGCGGCGCGGCGCGCGCTGGAGGAGGCCGAGGCCTACCGCAGCCGCTTCCGTGTGGAGGAGGGCACACCGCGGCAGTACGTCGCGGACGCGCGCGACTACCCGGTGCACACGGCTGATCTGAGCGGTGAGGCGGATCCGCAGGCGGCGGCCGAGGAGTGGATGCGGGCGGATCTGGCCCGGTCCGCCCAGCTGGCCGGCGGCCCGCTGACCGCGGTCGCGGTGTTCCGGCTCGGGCCCGACCACCACCTGTGGTACCAGCGGGTCCACCACATCGCGGTGGACGGCTGCGGTCTGGCGGTCTTCGCCCGTCGGGTGGCCGAGATCTACACCGCGTTCGCCGAGGGCCGCGGACCGGAGGACGGCGCGCTGGAGCCGGTATCGGTGCTGCTGGACGCGGACCGCGCCTACCGCGAGTCGGACGAGTTCGAGGGCGACCGGGACTTCTGGCGCCAGGCGCTGGCCGGGTTCTCGCCGGCGGCCGCGCCGGACGGTGTCCAGGCACGGCAGTTGTCGAAGCGGCCGACGCTCCATCAGGACGACATTGACGGTGGCGAGACGCGGCAGGTCCGGGAGGCCGCGCGGCGTTGGCGGACCGGGTTCGCCGGCTTGGCGATCGCCTCCGCCGCGCTGTACCACCACCGGACCACCGGTGAGCGGGACATCGTGCTGGGGGTGTCGGCGCACGGCCGCACCCGCCGGCGGGAGCTGCGCATCCCCGGCATGGCCGCCAACATCCTGCCGGTCCGGATCGCGATCACCCCGGGAACCCGGGCCGGGGAGCTGGTCCGGCAGGCGTCCAAGGCGTTGGCTGACGCGGTGCGGCACCAGCGGTACCAGTACAGCGACATCCTCGGGGACTTCAAGCGCGTGGGGAGCGGCCAGCTCTACGGGCTGATCGTCAACGTGATGCCGTTCGCCTACCCGGAACGGTTCGGCGCCGCCACCGCGACCAGGACCGGCCTGTCCAGCGGTCCCGCCGAGAGCCTGAAGCTCGTGGTCTGCGCCGACGCGGCCGCCGACCGCACGCAGCTGATCGTCGAGACCAACCCGGACCTGCACGGCCCCACCGCGGGCCGGGACATCTCCCAGCGCTACCGCAAGGCGCTGGCCTGGCTCGCGGCGGCCTCGCCGGCCGACCCGGTCGGCCGGGCCGACCTCCTGGACGAGCAGGAGCGCCGACGCGTCCTGACCGAGTGGAACAGTACCGACGCCGGGACCGTCGACGGCACGGTCGCCGACCTCTTCGCGAGCTGGGCGGAGCGCACCCCGGACGCGACCGCGGTGGTCTGCGACGGCGTCCCGACCACCTACCGGGAGCTGAACGAGCGGGCCAACCGGTTGGCCGGGCTGCTGCGCGGGCGCGGCATCGGCGCCGAGTCGGTGGTCGCGCTGGCACTGCCGCGCGGGGTGGCTGCGGTGGTGGCGATCCTCGCCGTGTGGAAGGCCGGAGCGGCCTACCTGCCGCTCGATCCCCAGGCGCCGGCCGAGCGCTCCGCGTATCTGCTGCGCGACAGCCGGGCCGCCCTGTTGATTGCCACCGAGGAGGTGTTCGACGAGCTGCCGGCCACCCGCGTCCCGACCCTGGTGCTCGACGCCCCGGCGGTGGTGGCGGCGCTGGCGGCGCAGCCCGCCACAGCGTCCGGGACCGAGGTCCGGCCCGGTCAACTCGCTTACGTGATCTACACCTCCGGGTCGACGGGACGGCCGAAGGGGGTGGCGATCAGCCATGGCGCGCTGGCGAACTACGTCGCCCACGTGCCGGGCAGGGTGGGGTTCGGGGCACAGGGCACCCGGTCCGCGCTGCTCCAGGCCCAGGCCACCGACCTCGGCAACACGGTCCTCTTCGGGAGCCTGACCACCGGCGGCGAACTGCACGTGCTGGACGCCGATGCCGCCGTTGACCCGGCGGCGGTGGCCGGCTACCTGGCGGACCACCGGATCGAGATCGTGAAGGCGGTGCCCTCGCACCTGGCCGCGCTGGGCGCGGTCGCCGGTCTGCCGGCCGTGGTGCCGGCCGCGGCCCTGGTGCTCGGCGGCGAGGCGGCCGAGCCCGGCTGGGCCGGACGGCTGCTGGAGGCGGCCGGAGAGCGGGCCGTCTTCAACCACTACGGCCCGACCGAGGCCACCATCGGCGTCGCCACGGGCCGGCTGGACGCCGCGACGGTGGCGGCCGGGACGGTTCCGCTGGGCACCCCGGTGCCCAACACGCGCCTGTACGTGCTCGACGACGCCCTGCTGCCGGTGCCGCCCGGCGTGCTCGGCGAGCTCTACATCGCGGGGGCCCAGCTCGCGCGCGGCTACCAGGGCCGCCCGGCGCTGACCGCCGAGCGCTTCACGGCCTGCCCGTTCGGAACCGGCGGCGGGCGGATGTACCGCACCGGCGACCGGGCGCGCTGGGACGCCGAAGGACGGGTGGTGTTCGCCGGCCGCGCCGACGAGCAGGTCAAGATCCGCGGCTTCCGGGTGGAACCCGGCGAGGCGCGGGCCGCCGTCGCCGCCCATCCCCGGGTGGGCGAGGCGGTGGTCGTCGTCCGCGAGGACAGCCCGGCAGACAAGCAGCTGGTCGCCTACGTGGTGCCCACCAACCGGGACACCGACGACGATGGGCTCGCCGGGTCGGTGCGTGCCTTCACCGCCGACCGGCTGCCGTCGCACCTGGTGCCCGCCGCCGTGGTGGTGCTCGACACACTGCCCCTGACCGCGAACGGCAAGGTGGACCGCGCGGCGTTGCCCGCGCCGCACGCCGTCACCGCCGTTGCGGCCACCGACCGGGCCCCGGCCACACCGCGCGAGGAGCTGGTCCGCGAGGCGTTCGCGCAGGTGCTCGGCCTGCCCGTGGTCGGTGTCGACGACGACTTCTTCACCCTTGGCGGACACTCGCTGCTCGCGGTGTCGCTGGTCGAACGGCTGCGGACGCAGTGCGTCGTCACCTCGGTGCGGGAGCTCTTCCAGACCCCGACGCCGGCCAGTCTGGCCGCAGCCACGGGGGCCGGGGCGGTGCGGGTGGCGGTGCCGCCGAACCTGATCCCGGTGGGGGCGAGCGAGCTCACTCCCGAGATGCTGCCGCTGGTCGAGCTGGACGAGGCGGAGATCGCGCGGATCGTCGCGGCCGTGCCCGGTGGCGCCGCGAACGTGGCGGACGTGTATCCGCTGGCACCGCTGCAGGAGGGCATCTTCTTCCACCACCTGGCGCGGGGCGAGGGCGATGCGGACGTCTACATGATGTCGGCGGTGCTCGGGTTCGACTCGCGTGCCCGCCTCGGCGCCTTCCTGACGGCGTTCCAGAACGTGGTGGACCGGCACGACATCTACCGCACCGCGATCATGTGGGAGGGGCTGCGCGAGCCGGTCCAGGTGGTCCACCGGCAGGTCGAACTGCCCGTCACGCAGGTCGCACTCAGCGCGGACGGCGACCCGGTCCGCGAACTGCTGGACGGCGCCGGGTCATGGCTGGAGCTCAACCGCGCACCCCTGCTGGACCTGCGCACGGCCGCCGATCCCGCAGGTGACGGCCGCTGGCTGGCACTGCTCCGGATGCACCACCTGGTCCGCGACCACACCACGCTGGAGGTGCTCTTCGGCGAGCTGCGAGCCTTCACCTCGGGACGGGGTGACTCGCTGCCTGAGCCGCTGGCGTTCCGGGAGTTCGTGGCGCAGGCCAGGCTCGGGATCCCCCGCGAGGAGCACGAGCGCTTCTTCGCCGGGCTGCTCGGCGACGTCACCGAGACCACCGCGCCGTACGGCCTGCTGGAGGTGCACCACGACGGCTCCGCACTGGCCACCGGGAGCCTGCCGGTCGACGACCGGCTCGCCGGGCGGGTGCGCGAGCTGGCCCGTACGCTCGCGGTGAGCCCGGCCACGCTGTTCCACCTGGCTTGGGCCCGCACGCTCGGCTCGCTGGCCGGCCGCGACGACGTGGTGTTCGGCACCGTGCTGCTCGGCCGGATGACCGCGGGTGCGGGTGCCGACCGGGTCGCCGGCCCGTTCCTCAACACCCTGCCGGTGCGGGTGCGTCTGGACGCTACGGGTGTCGCCGACGCGGTGGCCGCGCTCCAGCGGCAGTTGGCCGAGCTGTTCGAGCACGAGCACGCTCCGCTGGCCGTGGCCCAGAAGGCGAGCGGCGTGCGCGCCGGCAGCCCGCTGTTCACCTCGATCTTCAACTACCGGCACCACCAGACCGTCCAGGAGGCCGACCTCGGCCTCGACGGCGTCGGGGTGCGCGAGCTGGTCGAGTTCACCAACTATCCGCTCAACGTGGCCGTCAGCGACACCGGGAGCGGGTTCGTGGTGACGGTCCACGCGCCTGCCCCGCACGACCCGGCGCGGGTCTTCGCGGCGCTCGAGGTCTGCCTGGAGAACCTGGTGACGGCGCTGGTCGACACGCCCGACACCCCGCTGACCGGGATCGACACACTGAGCACGGCCGAGCGGCAGCTGCTCGCTGAGTGGAACGCCACGACCGCCCCGGCGCCGGACCTCACCGTGCCCGAGCTGATCGCGCGGCAGACGGCGACGACGCCCGACGCCGGGGCGGCCGTATGCGACGGCACGGAGCTCCGCTACGCCGAGCTGGACGCGCAAGCGAGCCGGCTGGCGCACTACCTGCGCGGGGCCGGAGTCGGGCCGGAGTCGGTGGTCGGGCTCTGCCTGCCGCGGGGCGTCGACCTGCTGGTCGCGGTCCTCGGCATCTGGCGGGCGGGTGCGGCGTACCTGCCGATCGACCCCGGATATCCGCCGAGCCGGATCGCCTTCATGCTGGAGGACAGCCGGGCCGCCCTGCTGGTCGGCACGGCGGACGTGCTCGACGAACTGCCGGTGAGCCGGGTCCGCACGGTCGACCTGCACGAGCCGGCGGTGGCCGCGCAGCCCGCCACCGCGCCCGAGCTCCGGGTCCTGCCGGACCAACTGGCCTACGTGATCTACACGTCGGGCTCGACGGGCCTGCCCAAGGGTGTGGTCATCACCCACGGCGGCCTCGCCAACTACGTCACGTGGGCTGCTCGGATGTACGGGATGGACGGCGGGGGTGGAGCTCCGCTGCACTCCTCGCCGGCCTTCGACCTGACGCTGACCAGCATGCTGCTGCCGCTGGTCTCCGGCTCCGCGGTGGTCCTCAGCCCCGAGGGCGGTGCTGCGGGCCTGGCCGCGCTGCTGCGCGACCGCGGTGGATTCGGGCTGGCGAAGGTCGTCCCCGGGCACCTGCCGCTGCTCGGCGAGATGCTCGAGGAGCACCACGCGGCCTCCGCCGCAAGGCGTCTGGTCGTCGGCGGTGAGCCGCTCGGCGGCGCGGAGGTGCGCGCCTGGCTGCGGCGCGCGCCCGAAACCATGGTCGTCAACGAGTACGGGCCGACCGAGGCCGTCGTCGGGTGCTGCGTGTTCGAGATCGCATCCGGCGAACCGGTGGCCGACACGGTGCCGATCGGCCGGCCGGTGCCGAACACCCGCCTCTACGTGCTCGACGACGCGCTGCGGCAGGTGCCGGTCGGCGCGACGGGAGAGCTGTACATCGCCGGAGCCCAGCTGGCGCGCGGCTACGCGGGCCGACCGGGCCTGACGTCCGAGCGGTTCGTCGCCTGCCCCTTCGAGACCGGCAGGATGTACCGGACCGGCGACCTGGCGCGCTGGACCCCCGACGGGCAGTTGGTGTTCGCCGGGCGGGTGGACGAGCAGGCGAAGATCCGCGGCTTCCGCGTCGAGCCCGGCGAGGTCGAGGCGGTCGTGGCGGCGCACCCGGGGGTGAGCAGGGCAGCGGTCGTCGTCCGTGAGGACATCGCGGGTGACCGGCGGCTGGTCGCGTACGTCGTGCCCGTCGACGACGACGAGGACGAGGGGCTGGGCGAGGCGGTCCGCGGGTACGCCGCCGAACGCCTGCCGGACCACCTGGTCCCGGCGGCGGTCGTGTCACTCGCCGACCTCCCGCTGACCTTCAACGGCAAGCTCGACCGGGACGAGCTGCCCGCACCGGAGTACACGGCCGGCGCGGCACCCCACCGCGAGCCGGCCGACCGGTGGGAGAAGGCCATGTGCGAGGCGTTCGCAGAGGTCCTCGCGGTGCCCGTGGTCGGCGTCGACGACGACTTCTTCGCCCTCGGCGGGCACTCGCTGCTGGCCACCCGGCTGGTCAGCCGGGTGCGCACGCTGCTCGACGTCGAACTGCCGATCCAGCGGCTGTTCGAGACGTCCACGCCAGCTGGGCTCGCGGCCTGGATTGCCGCACACAACACCCAAGACCAGAGAACCAGGCCGGTGTTGCGGCCGATGCGCACGCAGAAGGAGTCCTGATGATTCCCGTTTCCTTCACGCAGCGGCGGCTGTGGTTCCTCTGGCAGATCGAGGGGCCCAGCGCCACGTACAGCAGCCCGTCGATCGTGCGGCTCACCGGTGCACTCGACCGGGCGGCGCTCGGCGCGGCGGTGCGTGACGTGATCGGGCGGCACGAGGCGCTGCGAACGGTCTTCCCCGTCCAGGACGGTGAGCCGTGCCAGCGCGTCGTCGACATGGACGAGCTGTCCTGGGAGCTGTCGGTCGTGCGGGTGGTCGACGGCGATGGCCCCGGTACGGACGGCCAGCGGCTCCTGGAGCTCGACGATCTGCCGTGGGACCAGGGGGTGATGGACTTCTCGTCGGTCGAGGTGGCCGACGAGTTGCCCGGCGCCGAGGTGGCGCGGGGCGACCTGGCGGCGGCGGTGGCGCGCACGGCGGCGTACGCCTTCGACCTGGCCCACGAGATCCCGGTGCGGGCGTGGCTCTTCGCGATCGCGCCGCAGGAGCACGTGCTGGTGGTGGTGATGCACCACATCGCCAGCGACGGCTGGTCCAACGGCCCCTTCGCACGGGACCTGTCGACCGCGTACGCGGCGCGCTGCGCGGGCCTCGGGCCGGACTGGGAACCGCTGCCGGTGCAGTACGGCGACTACACGCTCTGGCAGCGTGAGTTGCTCGGCGACGAGAAGGATCCGAAAAGCCTGACGTCCAGTCAGATAGATTACTGGCGAGAGGCGTTGGCGGGTCTGCCCGACGAGACGCCGTTGCCGACGGACCGGCCGCGCCCATCGGTGGCCTCCCACCGCGGGCACATGGTCGGTGTGGGCGTGCCCGCCGACGTGCACCGACGGCTGGCGGAGCTGGCGCGCGAGCATCGGGCGACGGTGTACATGGTGCTGCAGGCGGCCCTGGCCGTGACGCTCCACCGGCTGGGTGCCGGGCAAGACGTGCCGATCGGCTCGGCGATCGCCGGCCGCACCGACGAGGCGCTCGACGACCTGATCGGCTCCTTCGTCAACACGCTGGTGGTCCGCACGGACCTGTCCGGGAACCCGACATTCGAGGAGGTGCTCGGGCGGGTCCGGCGCACCGTGCTCGGCGCGCTGGCCCATCAGGACGTCCCGTTCGAGAAGCTGGTCGAGGAGCTGGCCCCGGCGCGCTCGCTGTCCCGCCATCCGCTGTTCCATGTCATCCTGACGATGCTGGAGATCGGGTCGTCGCTGCGGCTGCCGGACCTGCGCACCGAGTCGCTGTCGGTCGGCCGACCGAAGGCCAAGTTCGACCTGGACGTCATGCTCGGCGAGGTCTTCGACGCCAACGGTGCCCCGGCGGGCATCCGCGGGGCCGTCATGGCGGCCGCCGACCTCTTCGACGAGGAGACGGCCAAGCGGATCACGGGCGCCCTGGTGCGGGTGCTCACGGCCGTCGCCGCCGATCCCGGTGTGCGGGTTGCTGAGGTGGAGCTGCTCGACGAGGCTACCCGGCGGCTGGTGGTCGAGGAGTGGAATCGGACCGGGGTGTCGGTGTCCGGTGCGACTGTGTGCGAGCTGTTTGCGGCGCGGGTTGCCGAGGCGCCGGATGCTGTTGCGGTGGTGTGTGGGGGTGTTCGGTTCACTTATGGGGAGTTGGATGTTCGGGCGAATCGGTTGGCGCACTATCTGCGTGGTTGGGGTGTGGGTGTGGAGGGTGTGGTGGGGTTGTGTCTGCCTCGGGGTGTGGACATGGTTGTGGCGATTTTGGGTGTGTGGAAGGCGGGTGTGGCGTATCTGCCGTTGGATCCGGAGTATCCGGTGGAGCGGGTTGCGGCGATGTTGGTGGAGGGTCGGGTGTCGGTGGTGCTGGGTTCGGAGGATGTGGTTGAGGGGTTGCCGGCGGGGCGGGTGCGGGTGATTGCGTTGGATGATCCGGGGGTTGTGTCGGTGTTGTCGGGGCAGCCTGTGACGGCTCCGCGGGTGGAGGTGCTGGCGGGTCAGCTGGCGTATGTGATCTTTACTTCGGGTTCGACGGGTCGGCCCAAGGGTGTGGGTGTTACGCAGGGGGCGTTGGCGAACTATGTGGCGGATGTGCCGGGTCGGGTGGGGTTCGGGTCGCGGGGTGGGCGGTTCGCGTTGTTGCAGCCGGTGGTGACGGATTTGGGGAACACGGTGGTGTTTGCGAGTCTGGTGACCGGTGGTGAGTTGCATATCTTGGGTGCGGATGCGGTGACGGATGCGGGGGTGGTGGCGGGGTATCTGGTGGAGCATCGGATCGGGTTCGTGAAGGCGGTGCCGTCGCATTTGGCGGCGTTGGGTGCGGTGGGTGGTCTTGGGCGGTTGGTGCCGGGGGGTGGGTTGGTGCTGGGTGGTGAGGCGGCTGAGCCGGGGTGGGTGGAGCGGTTGTTGGAGGCGGCGGGGGATCGGCCGGTGTTCAATCATTATGGTCCGACGGAGGCCACGATCGGTGTGGTGACTGGGCGGTTGGGGGTGGGGGAGGGGGTGTCGTTGGGTGGGCCGGTGGCCAATACTCGGGTGTTCGTGTTGGATGAGGTGTTGCGGCCGGTGGCGCCGGGTGTGGTGGGGGAGTTGTATGTGGCGGGTGTGCAGTTGGCGCGGGGGTATGTGGGGCGTGCGGGGTTGACGTCGGAGTGGTTTGTGGCGTGTCCGTTCGGTGGGGGTGAGCGTATGTATCGTACGGGGGATCGGGTGCGGTGGACGTGGGATGGTCGGTTGGTGTTTGTCGGTCGTGGGGATGATCAGGTGAAGATCCGTGGGTATCGGGTGGAGCCTGGTGAGGTGCGTGGGGTGTTGGCGGGGCATCCGGGTGTGGGGCAGGTGGTGGTGGCGGTTCGGGAGGATGTTGTGGGTGAGCGGCGGCTGGTGGCGTATGTGGTTGGGGTCGATGTGGGTGATGGTGCGGGTCTGGTTGATGCGGTGCGTGCTTTCGCGGTGGATCGGTTGCCTTCGTACATGGTGCCGTCGGCGATTGTGGTGCTGGGTGCGTTGCCGTTGACCGGCAGCGGTAAGTTGGACCGTGCCGCGTTGCCGGTGCCGGATCTTTCGGCGGTTGCGGGTAGGGGGCGGCCTCCGGCGGACGTGTTGGAGGAACTGCTCTGCCAGTCGTTCGCGGAGGTGCTGGGTCTGCCGTTGGTCGGTGTGGACGACGACTTCTTCGTCCTGGGCGGGCACTCGCTGCTGGCCGTCTCACTGGTGGAGTGGCTGCGCCAGCGCGGCGTGGCGATCTCGGTCCGCGCCCTGTTCGTCACCCCGACGCCGGCCGGGTTGGCGTCCGTCGCGGGTGCCGAATCGGTGGCCGTGCCGCCGAACCTGATCCCCGAAGGCGCGACCGAGCTCAGTCCGCAGATGCTGCCGCTGGTCGAGCTGACCGAGGACGAGATCGCCCGCGTCGTGGCGGCCGTTCCCGGTGGCGCTCCCAACATCGCGGACGTCTACCCCCTGGCGCCCCTGCAGGAGGGCGTCTTCTTCCACCATCTGATGGCCGATCGGGACAGTGGCGACGTCTACGTGCTGCCGACCGTCCTCGGATTCGACTCGCGCGAGCGCCTGGACACCTTCCTGGCGGCCCTGCAGAACGTGGTCGACCGGCACGACATCTACCGCACCGCCATCGTGTGGCAGAACCTGCACCAGCCGGTGCAGGTCGTGGCCAGGCGGGTCGAGCTACCGGTGACCGAGATGGTGCTGGAGCCCGGCGACGACCCGGCGGGGCGGCTGGTGACCGCCTGCGGCAGCTGGATGAACCTGGACCGCGCTCCGCTGCTGGACGTCCGCATCGCCGCTGATCCGTCGGGCTCAGGCGAGTGGCTGGCGCTGCTCCGCATCCACCAGCTGGTCCGTGACCACACTACGCAGGAGGTGCTCTTCGAGGAGCTGCGGGCCTTCGTCACGAGTGGCGGCGAGGAGCTGCCGGAGCCGCTGCCGTTCCGGGAGTTCGTGGCCCAGGCGCGACTCGGCACCTCCCGCGAGGAGCACGAGCGCTACTTCAGCGGGCTGCTCGGCGACGTCACGGAGACCACCGCGCCGTACGGCATGACCGACGTCCACGGCGACGGTGTCGCCGCCGAGAGCGCGTACCTGCCGATGGACGACGCCCTCGCGGCCCGGGTCCGGGAGGTCGCGCGGACCCTCGGGGTGAGCCCGGCGACGGTCTTCCATCTGGCGTGGGCCCGGGTGCTCGGCGCTCTGTCGGGCCGGGACGACGTGGTCTTCGGCACCGTGCTCTTCGGCCGCATGAACGCCGGTACCGGAGCCAGCCGTGTCATGGGTCCCTTCGTCAACACTCTGCCGCTGCGAGTCCGGCTGGACGACACCCGCGTCGACGACGCGGTGATCGGGATCCGCGGGCAGCTCGCCGACCTGCTGGCCGTCGAGCACGCGCCGCTGGCGCTGGCCCAGCGCGTCAGCGGGGTGCCGGCAGGCGTGCCGCTCTTCAGCTCCCTCTTCAACTACCGGCACAACCAGACCGTTTCGCAGGAGCAGGCTGAGGAGATCGGCAACCCGTTCGCCGGGATCAGGCAGCTGATGGCGCGCGAACGCACCAACTACCCGCTGACCGTGTCCGTCGACGACGTCGGCGAGGGGTTCCTGTTGACCGTCGACGCACTGGCTCCCGCCGAACCTGACCAGGTTGGCGCGCTGCTCCACACCTGCCTCGACAACCTGGTCACGGCCCTGGACTCGGCGCCGGAGACGGCGGTTGGTGCGGTGGGGGTGCTGGGTGAGGTCGAGTTGTCGCGGGTGTTGGTGGAGTGGCAGGAGCCGGTGGTGGAGGTGGTTGCGGGGACGTTGCCGGGGTTGTTCGAGGCGCAGGTGGTGCGTGATCCGGATGCGGTGGCGGTGGTGGCTGATGGTGTTCGGTTGTCCTATGGGGAGTTGGAGGTGCGGGCGAACCGGTTGGCGTGGTTGTTGGTTGGGCGTGGTGTGGGTGTGGAGTCGGTGGTGGGTGTCTGTTTGGAGCGTGGTGTTGAGGTGGTGGTGGCGATGCTGGCGGTGGTGAAGGCGGGTGGTGCGTATGTGCCGATTGATCCGGCGTATCCGGATGAGCGGATCGGGTACACGTTGGGTGATGCGGGTGCGCGGCTGGTGTTGGCGTCGGCGGGTCTGGCTGGTCGGTTGGGTGGGTTCGGTGTTGAGGTGGTGGTGTTGGATGAGCCGTCGCTGGTGGCGGAGTTGGCGGTGCTTGATGCTGGTGTGCCGGGGCGGGTGGTGTTGCCGGGGCATCCGGCGTATGTGGTCTACACGTCGGGGTCGACGGGTCGGCCGAAGGGTGTGGTGGTGACGCATGGGAGTGTCACTGGGATGTTTGCGCAGGCTGGGTCGTTGTTCGGTGGGTTCGGTGCGGGGGATGTGTGGTCGTGGTTCCACTCGTTCGCGTTCGACTTCTCGGTGTGGGAGTTGTGGGGTGCGTTGTTGCATGGTGGTCGGGTGGTGGTGGTGTCGTATGAGGTGTCGCGGTCGCCGGTGGAGTTTTTGGGGTTGGTCGAGGGTGAGGGGGTGACTGTGCTGAGTCAGACCCCTTCGGCGTTCTATCAGTTGTTGGCTGTGGAGGAGCAGCGGCCGGGGGCGGTGGCGTCGTTGCGGGTGGTGGTGTTCGGTGGTGAGGCGTTGGATCCGGGTCGGCTCGCTGGTTGGTGGGGGCGTCATGGGGATGCGGGTCCGCGTCTGGTGAACATGTACGGGATCACTGAGACCACGGTGCATGTCACTTTTCGTGAGCTTGCGGCTGGTGACGGTGTGTTGGGTAGTGTGATCGGGCGTGGTATCCCGGGGCTGGGCGTGTATGTGTTGGATGGTTTCCTGCGGCCGGTGCCCGTGGGTGTGGTTGGTGAGATGTATGTTGCTGGTGGTCAGTTGGCGCGGGGTTATCTGGGTCGTCCGGGGTTGTCGGCGGAGCGGTTCGTGGCGTCGCCGTTCGGTGTGGTGGGTGGGCGGTTGTATCGTACGGGTGACCGGGCGAAGTGGTCGGCTGCCGGTGAGTTGGTGTTTGTGGGGCGTGCGGATGATCAGGTGAAGATTCGTGGTTTCCGGATCGAGCCGGGTGAGGTGCAGTCTGTGGTGGTGGCGCATCCGCAGGTGGCCCAGGCGGTGGTGGTGGTGCGTGAGGACGCACCGGGTGAGAAGCGGCTGGTGGCGTATGTGGTGCCGGCGGATGCGGGTCTTCAGAATGTGGGTGAGGCGGTGCGTCGTTATGCGGGTGAGGTGTTGCCGGCATATCTGGTGCCGTCTGCCGTGATGGAGCTGGAGGCGCTGCCGCTGACGGTCAACGGCAAGCTCGACCGCGCCGCGCTCCCCGATCCGCGGGAGGAGGCCGGGGCGGGTGAGCGCGTCTCGCGGGGCTCGGCTGGCGTGCTGGAGGAGTTGCTCTGCGAGGTGTTCGCGGACGTGCTCGGCCTGCCGTCGGTCGGTGTGGATGACGACTTCTTCGTCATGGGCGGACACTCGCTGCTGGCGACCCGCCTGGTCGAACGGTTGCGCGTCCGCGGCGTCACAGTCTCGCTGCGCAGCATCGTCGCCGCGCCGAGCGTGTCGAAGCTCATCAACACGCTCGACCTCTCGTCCGTGAAGGACTCGCTGGGCCCGGTGCTGCCCATCAGGAACCGGGGCGACCTGCCGCCGATTTTCTGCCTTCACCCGGGCGGTGGCCTCAGTTGGTGCTACACGCCGCTGGCTCGGTACATCCCGGAGGACTACCCGATCTACGGCATCCAGGCGCGGGGCCTCGACGGAGAGGGTGAACTCCCCCGATCGCTCGACGAGATGGCGCAGGAGTACATCGAGCACATCCGCTCCGTCCAGCCGACCGGGCCGTACTACCTGCTCGGCTGGTCGTTCGGCGGTGCGCCCGCGCACGAGATCGCCGTCCGGCTCACGGCCGAGGGCGAGCAGGTGGGCCTGATCATCATGGACTCGTACCCGCCGGAGGCCGAGGTCGTCGTGCTCCCCGAGGGTGACGGTGGTGACGAGGAACTGGGCCGGGTGGCCGGCTGGCTCCGGGAGGAGCTCGGACACGTGCTCGGCGGCTTCTCGGAGGACGAGCTCATGCTGTTCGCACGGATCTTCCGGAACAACGTGAAGATCCGAGCCGAGCACAAGTTCGGCCGGTTCAACGGCGACGCGATCGTGCTCGTCGCGACGGAGGGCAAGCCCGACGGGCTGCCGACGACCGAGCGCTGGCGGCCTTACGTCTCCGGGGAGCTGAGCGAGTCGTTGATTCCCTGCGCGCACCGGGACATGGTCGGGCCGGACATGCTGGCCCACGTGTGGAACGCCATCTCGGCCTGGATCGAATCCGGGCGAGTTCGGTGACGGCGGGGCGCTGACCCGCAGATGATCCGAGGGACCGTCAGCCCGCTCGGGCGGATGACGGTCCCTCGGGCTCGGCGACGGATGCCGCAGA
>Ga0302314_10007923_pt1 | contig 19010 bp, 17 predicted proteins | sample III_Palsa_N2_3_FD_200533 | JGI IMG/M metagenome (GOLD analysis project Ga0302314, IMG submission 200533) | Peat permafrost microbial communities from Stordalen Mire near Abisko, Sweden - III_Palsa_N2_3 | ecosystem: Environmental > Terrestrial > Soil > Palsa > Peat permafrost | place: Sweden...
AACTATTCCGGCTGGCTGGAGCAGAAGGAAAAGCGCGTCCGCCAGGAGAACAGCGAGAGCGAGGCGCGCCAGCGCGCCATGGCCCGCGAACTGGAATGGGTGCGTTCCTCGGCTAAGGCGCGCCAGGCCAAGTCCAAGGCGCGTCTGGCCGCCTATGACGAGATGGTCAACCAGCAGGAGCGCGAGAAGCAGAGCTTCGCCACGATTCAGATCCCGCCCGGACCGCGCCTGGGCAATGTAGTCATCGAGGTCGAGGGCCTGGAAAAGGACTATGGCGACAAGGTCCTGTTCAACAAGCTCTCCTTCAAGCTGCCGCCCAACGGCATCGTCGGCGTGATCGGCCCCAACGGCGCCGGCAAGTCGACCCTGTTCAAGATCATTACCGGCCAGGAAAAGCCGGACGCCGGAACCGTGAGGCTCGGCGAGACGGTCAAGCTGGCCTATGTCGACCAGACCCGTGACGACCTGAAGCCGAACGATACGGTGTGGCAGGCCATCTCCGGCGGCCTGGACGTGATCAAGGTCGGCAACCGCGAACTGGTCAGCCGTTCCTATGTCGGCTCGTTCAATTTCAAGGGCGGCGATCAGCAGAAGAAGGTCGGCCTGCTGTCGGGCGGGGAGCGCAACCGCGTCCACCTGGCCAAGACGCTGACGACCGGCGGCAACGTCATCCTGCTCGACGAACCGACCAACGACCTGGACATCGAGACCCTGCAGAACCTGGAGGACGCCCTGGAGCAGTTCGCCGGCTGCGCCGTGGTGATCAGCCACGACCGCTGGTTCCTTGACCGGCTTTGCACCCACATCCTGGCCTTCGAGGGCGACAGCCACGTCGAATGGTTCGAGGGCAATTTCGAGGCCTATGAAGAGGACAAGAAGCGCCGGTTGGGCGCGGACTCGCTGATACCCAAGCGGATCAAGTTCCAGAAGTTCGGGCGGTGACGCCAGCCGCCGAGGGCGGGGGGCTAAGGGTCGAGGTCGTCAGCGCGGGACCGGAACAGCGTGAGCTGATCGCGGGGTTGTTCCAGTTCTACGTCTACGATTTCTCGGAGTTCCAACCGGCGGATTCGCCCGACTTCGAACTGAACGACGAGGCGCGCTTCGAGCCCTATCCCTATCTCAATCAATACTGGGCCGACGAGGCGTGTACGCCGCTGCTGATCAAGGTCGGCGAGCGCGTCGTGGGTTTCGCCCTGATCAACGCCTTCGCCCACTCGGGCGGGGTGGTCGACCACAGCATGGCCGAATTCTTCGTGCTGCGGAAATACCGGCGCGGGGGCGTCGGCGCCGCGGCCGTGGGCGAAATCCTGCGGCGCTACCCCGGCCGCTGGGAGATCGCCATCGCCGCGCGCAACAAACCCGCCCTGGCCTTCTGGCCCCGAGTCGTGGGGGCGCTGGACTGCGTGCGCGGCCTGGAGACGCTGCGGATGGACGGCCCGCTATGGCGCGGTCCGATCCTGCGGTTCGTGTCGACGGGGGGTTGATGGCGCAGGTGGTGGCAGCGATCATCGAGCGGGAAGGTCGTTATCTGCTCGGCCTGAGAGCGGCGCATAAAAAGTCCGCGCCTGAATGCTGGGACCTGATCGGCGGCCATTTGGAGCCCGGTGAAACGCCGCTGGAGGCGCTCTCGCGAGAGGTTATGGAAGAACTTGGCGTGGCGCCGACCGGAGCCACGCCCGCCGGCCAGATTGAGTTCACCGACGCTCACGACGGCTCCTCCATCCTGCATCTCTATCGCGTCGAGGCCTGGGAGGGCGGCGAGCCGACCATCGCCAATGACGAACACACCGCGCTGACCTGGTTCAGACCCGAGCAGATCCAGGTCCTGCCCAATTTGGCGCTGGCGGAATATCGGATGCTCTTCGCTGACCGCGCGCGGCCAGGGCCCTGAAAAGCCTCTCCCCCTCGATGGGGGAGAGGTTGGAGTGGGGGTGCGTCCGCCGTCGGTGAGGGAGAAATCGCGTTCGACGCCTCACGCGTTCTTCGCCGCAACTAAGTGCGCTCACCCCCAACCCTGCCCTTCCCCCATCTATCCGGGCCATACACCATCGAGGGGGAAGGGTTCTCTGCCTACCGCCGCTCCGCTTCGTGCCGCTTCACGTCGTTCTGCAACTGGGCGATCAGGACGCCGACGTCGCCGTGGGCGTTGTCGATGGTGGAGACGAAGTCCTGCTGCTGGGTGATGGCCAGCCAGACGCCGCTGACCTCGACATCGACGATCTTCCAGCCCGCTCCGGCGTTCATGACCCGCCAGCCGACATGCTCCGGCTTGTCGAGCTTGCCACCGGCGACAGTGCTGTTGACGATCACATCGCCGGGATTGCGGACGATCGAGCCGACCACTTTGATGGTCTCGCCGTGATACTCGTTCAGCCGGGTCTCGTAGACGTCCTGGGCGTAGGTGCGGAACAGCGCGTTGAACTGCTGCCGCTGGGCCGGCGTCGCGATGCGCGCGTACTTGCCGAGCACGAACTGGGTGATGCGCGGTACGTCGGCGATCTGGTCGACGACGCCGCGGAAGGTGCGGATCTTGTCCGCGGTGCTCATCGAGTTGTCCGACAGAACCTGGAGCACGTGCTGGGCCTGGACCTGCACATATTGTTCGGCGCCCTGGTCGCGCGCGCCCCCCTGGGCGTGCGCGCCGACGGCCGGCAGCGACAGCGCCAGACCGGCGGCGATCGCAAGGCCGATGCTGGCGCGACGATGAGGAAGGTGTTGCTGTCTCATGAAATCCCCGCACGGTACGCTATCGTTGAGCGACTAAGCTCAGGTCTCGCTGAGGTGATCGACGAACGGTTCGTTTTCAAGGCGTGTTCGTCGAAGAACCCTGCGAACGCGACCATAATGCGGCGCCCGCGCCACAGAAGGGCCATCGGCGCCCCGGAATTCACTTTACATAAAGACATAAGCATATCTTTATATGCGTCATGAAACTCTCAGCTCAGCAGGCGGTGGAGATGCTGCGCGCGGCGGGCGAGCCGACGCGCCTGCGTATCCTGGCGATCCTGGCGCGCGAGGAGCTAGCCGTGATGGAACTGAGCCAGATCCTCGACCAGAGCCAGCCACGCGTCTCTCGCCACCTGAAGCTCCTGACCGAGGCCGGCCTGGTCGAGCGGTTTCCCGACGGCGCCTGGATGTTCTACCGGCTGGCCGCCCATGGGCCAAGGCGGCTGCTGCTCGACCAGACGCTGGCGCTGGTGCATGAGACCGATCCGATCATCGTCCGCGACGCCGAGCGGCTGCAGCAGGTACGCCAGGAGCGCTCGGAGGAGGCCTCGGCCTATTTCGCCCGCAACGCCGCGCGCTGGGACGAACTCAGATCGCTCTATGTGTCCGAAAGCGACGTCGAGACGGCCATACTGGACGCGGCCGGCCCAGGGCCGTTCGGTCGGCTGGTCGATCTGGGTTCCGGCACCGGTCGGATGCTGACCCTGCTGGGCCCCAAGGCCGAGGCCGCCATCGGCCTGGACCTGTCGCAGCAGATGCTGAACATCGCTCGCGACCACACCGCCGAGGCGGGGCTGGACCGCTGTGAACTGCGCCACGGCGACATCTTCGCCACCCGCCTGCCCGACGCCAGCGCTGACCTGGTGGTGGTGCACCAGGTGCTGCACTATCTGTCCGATCCCGCTGCCGCACTGACCGAGGCCGCGCGCCTGGTCGCGCCAGGCGGCCGGCTGCTGGTGGTCGACTTCGCCCCGCACAAGCTGGAATTTCTGCGCCAGGCCCACCAGCATCGCCGGCTGGGCTTTTCCGATACCGAAATCAAACGCTGGGCCGAGGCCGCCGGACTGAAGCCGCTGACGCCGACCACCCTCGCGGCGGCCGACGATCAGGGCCTGACGGTCAAGATCTGGACCGCCGCGCGCGCGCCCGCACGGCTGCGCGCCGAAGAAAGGAGTCTCGCATGACCGCCGCCGCACTCGCATCGCTTCCCACGGCGTTAGGGCCCGTCGCGCGCGTCGCCGACCGGCAACGCGGCGCCTCGGCCCATCCGCTGTCGATCTCGTTCGAATTCTCGCCGCCCAAGACGGCGGAGGCGGAGGAAAGCCTCTGGGCCTGCATCCGCAGGCTGGAGCCGCTGGCGCCCAGTTTCGTTTCGGTGACCTACGGCGCCGGCGGATCGACCCGCGACCGCACCCATCGCACGGTGAAGCGGATACTGGACGAGACCACGCTCAAGCCGGCCGCCCACCTCACCTGCGTCGATGCGTCTCGCGAAGAGGTCGACGAGGTGATTAAGGCTTATTGGGACGCCGGCATCCGCCATATCGTCGCCCTGCGGGGCGACCCGCCGGGATCGATCGGAGGGGCGTATGTCCCGCGCGCAGACGGCTACGCCAATGCTACCGAGCTGACCGCCGGCATCACCCGCATCGCGCCCTTCGAGGTCTCTGTCGGGCTTTATCCGCAACTTCATCCCGAAAGCGGCTCGCTGGGCCATGACATCGACGTGCTGAAGGCCAAGGTCGATGCGGGCGCCACCCGGGCGATCACCCAGTTCTTCTTCGATATCGACGGCTTTCTCCGGTTCGTCGACCAGGTGCGCAAGGCGGGAGTAACCATCCCGATCCTTCCCGGGATGATGCCGGTCAACAACTACAAGGGCCTGCTGAAGATGGCCGGCCCCATCGGAATTACCTTGCCGGACTGGCTGGGCAGCCTGTTCGACGGCCTGGACAAGGATCCGGACACGCGCCGGCTGATCGCCTGCTCGGTGGCCGCCGAAATGTGCGCCAAGCTGGAGGAAGAGGGTTTCCGCGACTTCCACTTCTACACCTTGAACCGCGCCGACCTGGTCTATGCGATCTGCCGGGTGCTCGGCGTGCGGGAGGCTTCGATATGAACAGACAAGAGCGTATCGCCGCGCTGAAGGCCGCCGCGCGCGAGCGCATCCTGATCTTCGACGGCTCCTGGGGCGCGATGATCCAAAAACGGGGCCTGGGCGAAGCCGATTTTCGCGGCGAACGGTTCGCCCACCATGACGGCCAGCTGAAGGGTAACAATGACATCCTGTGCTTGACGCGGCCGGATATCATCGCCGACCTGCACGATCAGTATTTCGACGCCGGCGCGGATATCAGCGAGACCAACACTTTCAGCTCCACTTGGATCGCTCAGGCCGACTATGAGATGGGCGGGGCGGTGCGCGACATGAACCTGGAAGGCGCCCGTCTGGCCCGCGAGGCCGCCGACCGCTGGACGGCGAAGACACCGGACAAGCCGCGCTTCGTCGCGGGCTCGATCGGGCCGCTGAACCGGATGCTGTCGATGTCGTCGGACGTCAACGATCCGGGCGCGCGCCTGGTGACCTTCGATCAGGTCTATGACGCCTACCGCGAACAGGCGCTGGCCCTGCACGAGGGCGGCGTCGACCTGTTCCTGATCGAGACCATCACCGACACGCTGAACTGCAAGGCGGCGATCAAGGCGATCCTGGATCTGGAAGACGAGGGGCTGGAAGCGCTACCGATCTGGATTTCCGGCACCATCACCGACCGCTCGGGCCGCACCCTGTCCGGCCAGACCGCCGAGGCGTTCTGGAACTCGGTCAAGCACGCCAAGCCTTTTGCCGTTGGCTTCAACTGCGCCCTAGGCGCGGAGCTGATGCGCCCGCACATCGCCGAGCTGTCGCGGGTGGCCGACACGCTGATCGCAGCCTATCCGAACGCTGGCCTGCCCAATGCCTTCGGCGAATATGACGAGACCCCGGACCAGACCGGCGGCCATCTGCACGAGTGGGCGCAGAGCGGCCTAGTCAACATCCTGGGCGGATGCTGCGGCACGACGCCGGATCATATCCGGCACGTGGCGGAGGCGGTGGCAGGGATGAACACGCGGGTGGTTCCCGAGCGCCCGAAGGCGATGCGGCTGGCTGGGCTGGAGCCGTTCGAGCTGGCCTGATCGGGCATATACGGGTATTGACGAGGGGGTATTTGGGGGTATTATTATACCCCTGGTGACCCCTGTTGGAGCGAGTCTGATGGCGACGACGACGATTTCTGACTACGTGATCTGGACCAAGCATATTCATGACGATTCAGCTTTGGCGGATCGTCTCGCTCGCCTCGGCGAGGGGCAGACGGTTGAGTTGCGGATTGATGGCGTTGTCGGGGCATGGCTCAAGATGAGGAACGGCGCGGATGGCCGTCCCACGCCGGGTTTGAAGCCTCTCGGCCGCACGCAGACGTTTTGGAATGAGCTGTTCAAGTCGCGACGCGGCGAGGTCGTTTCCCTGGTCCTCGAGGCGGAGGTGATGAGCGGTGTCCTGGAAGCGGACGCCTCGCCCTTCAGCCATGCCCTTGTAACGCCGAACACCGACAGTGCGGTCGGTCGTCTCGTGCGCACCCAAGCTGACCGAGACGCCGCTCTGAGCGCCCTGCTCGACGGCGCGAAGGGCGGATGGCGCTCCGAGGGTCGCACCATGAGCCGCGATGAAATGCACGAACGATGATAACGGCCGACAGTAACGTCTTCGTCTATCTGTGGGACAGCGGCGAGCCGAAGAAAATGGCCATAGCTCAGCGGGTTACAACGGCTATGGCAGCTGCTGATGAGGTCATTATCGGGCTTCAGGTCATAGGTGAGGTCCAGAACGTTCTGACGCGAAAACTGAGACAGACGCCTTGGGAAGCCGCTCAGAACGCTCGTAATATTCTAACGACGTTCGACACATTTAGAGCGACGGAAGCGAACGCGAACGAAGCGCTGGCCCTGATGGCGACAGGCCGGATGGCCTATTGGGACGCCCTTCTCGTCACGGCCGCGCGAGACGCTGGCTGCACCGTATTCCTTACGGAAGATATGTCGGACGGCATGCGCCACGGTTCGATGGAGATCATTAATCCGTTCGGGCCCGATGGTCCGAGCCCACGTGTTCGACAGATATTGGCGCTTTAACGATGGCTCGTCCCACCTTTATCAATATCGGCGAGCGGACCAACGTCACCGGCTCGGCGCGGTTCAAGAAGCTGGTGGTCGATGGCGACTACAACGCGGCCCTGGCTGTCGCGCGCCAGCAGGTCGAGGCGGGCGCCCAGATCATCGACGTGAACATGGACGAGGGTCTGCTGGATTCGAAGCGGGCCATGACCACCTTCCTGAACCTGATCGCCTCCGAGCCCGACATCGCCCGGGTGCCGGTGATGATCGACAGCTCTAAATGGGAGGTGATCGAGGCGGGCCTGAAGTGCGTCCAGGGCAAGGCGATCGTCAATTCCATCAGCATGAAGGAGGGCGAGGCCAAGTTCCTGGACCAGGCCCGCGCCTGCCTGCGCTACGGCGCCGCCGTGGTGGTGATGGCCTTCGACGAGCAGGGTCAGGCCGACACCGCCGCGCGCAAGATCGCCATCTGCGAACGGGCCTACCGCCTGCTCACGGAACAGATCGGCTTCCCGCCGGAAGACATCATCTTCGATCCGAACATCTTCGCCGTCGCGACCGGGATCGAGGAGCACGACAATTACGCGGTCGACTTCATCGAAGCGACGCGGGTGATCAAGCAGAGCCTGCCCCACGCGCGGATCTCCGGCGGGGTGTCGAACGTCTCGTTCAGCTTCCGCGGCAACGAGCCGGTGCGCCGGGCGATCCACTCGGTTTTCCTCTACCACGCGGTCGCGGCCGGGATGGACATGGGCATCGTCAACGCAGGCGACCTGCCGGTCTATGACGACATCGAGCCCGAGCTGCGCGAGGCCGTCGAGAACGTGATCCTGAACCGGCCATCAGCGGGGCCGATCAGCAATACCGAGCGCCTCGTGGACCTTGCGCCCAAGTACAAAGGGGCCAAGACGGCGGACAAGGCGCCCGATGCCGCCTGGCGCGCCCTGCCGGTGGCCGAGCGGATCAAGCACGCCCTTGTGCATGGTGTCACCGAATTTATCGAGGCCGACACAGAGGAGGCTCGTCTGGGGCTGCCGCGCCCCCTGCACGTCATCGAAGGCCCGCTGATGGACGGGATGAACGTGGTTGGCGACCTGTTCGGCTCGGGCAAGATGTTTCTGCCCCAGGTGGTCAAGTCCGCGCGGGTGATGAAACAGGCCGTGGCCTGGCTTGAGCCCTTCATGGAGGCCGAAAAGGGCGACACGCCGCGCCAGGCTCAGGGCAAGATCCTGATGGCCACGGTCAAGGGCGACGTCCACGACATCGGCAAGAACATCGTGGGCGTCGTGTTGCAGTGCAACAATTACGAGGTGATCGACCTGGGCGTCATGGTGCCCGCCGACCGCATCTTGGACGAGGCGGAGAAGCATAAGGTCGACATCATCGGCCTGTCCGGTCTGATCACGCCCTCGCTGGACGAGATGGTGTTTGTGGCGGGCGAGATGGAGCGGCGCGGGTTTTCGATCCCCCTCCTGATCGGCGGCGCGACCACCAGCAAGACCCACACGGCGGTCAAGATCGAGCCAGCCTATCACAAGGGCTCGACCACCTATGTGCTGGACGCCAGCCGCGCGGTGGGCGTGGTCTCCGGCCTGCTGTCGCCCAGCGAGAAGGACCGGCTGCAGGCTGAGACCCGCGCCGACTATATCCGCGTGCGCGAACAGTTCGCGCGCGGCCAGGAGGCCAAGGTCCGCACCAAGATCGCCGATGCGCGCAAGAACCGGTTCGCGATCGACTGGTTGGGCTATGTCCCGCCCAGGCCCAGCTTCGTAGGGACGCGCGCCTTCGCGCCTTATGATCTGGCCGAACTGGCGCGGCACATCGACTGGTCGCCCTTCTTCGCCAGCTGGGAGCTGGTTGGGCGCTACCCCGCCATCCTGGACGATGAGGTGGTCGGCGCGGCCGCCCGCGACCTGTTCGCGGACGCCCAGGTCATGCTGAAGACCATCATCGAGGAGAAGTGGTTCGAGGCGCGCGGCGTGGTCGGCTTCTGGCCCGCCAACGCCGACGGCGACGACATCCTTCTTTATACAGATGAAACCCGGACGAGCGAGATCGCTCGCCTGCACAGCTTGCGTCAGCAGATGTCCAAGGCCGAAGGGCGAGGCAATGTGGCCCTGGCCGATTTCGTCGCGCCGGTGGGCGGCGCGCCGGACTATATAGGCGCCTTCGCGGTCACCGCGGGGCATGGCGAGTTGGAAGTCGCCGAGCGGTTTCGCCAGGCCGGCGACGACTATTCGGCGATCCTATCGACCGCCCTGGCCGACCGGCTGGCCGAGGCCTTCGCCGAAGCCCTGCACCGCAAGGTGCGCACCGAACTCTGGGGCTATGCGCCCGATGAGCCGTTCGACCTGGACGCCATGGTCGGCGAGACCTATCGCGGCATCCGCCCCGCCCCCGGCTATCCGGCCCAGCCCGACCACACCGAAAAGGCCACGCTGTTCCGGCTGCTGGACGCCGGGGTCGCCACGGGCCTGGAGCTGACCGAGAGCTTCGCCATGACCCCGCCGGCTGCGGTGTCGGGCCTCTACTTCGCCCACCCGCAAGCCCACTATTTCGGCGTCGGCCGCATCGACCGCGACCAGGTCGAGGACTATGCCCGCCGCAAGGGCTGGGACCTGGCCACCGCCGAACGCTGGCTCGCGCCGATCCTGAGCTATGATGTGACGCGGGCGCGGGAGGCGGCGGCCTAGTCTTCGAACAGCTCGCGTAACGCGGCTAAGGTCTTGGCGAGTGTAGAGTTTTCAGCGGCGCCCAGCCGGCGCGCCAAGCGACTCTTGTCCAGGGTCCGGATCTGGTCGAGCAGGATGAGCCCGCTCACGCCCTGAAATTCGATCGGGACACGGAAGGGCGCGGGTCGGCTGCCCGTGGCCATTGGCGCTACCGTCACCGTGCGCAGATGGTCATGGATTTCCGGCGGCGAAATGATGAGGCAAGGGCGGATCTTGCGAAACTCACTGCCCAGGGTCGGATCCAGCGTCGCCAGCCAGATCTCGCCTCGGCTCACCACGTCAGCGTCTCATCCTCGGCATTGCCGAATTCCGGCCAGACAAGAGCGTCGTCCCCGGCGTCGGCTATGTCGCGGCTGGCCTCGGCCCAACCCTCACGTGGATGACGCTTCGCCGCCGCAATGATAATCCGACCGTCCTCCAAGGCCATTTCCACGTCTTCGCCGGATTGTGCGCCGATCTCGGCCAGAAACGGCTTGGGGATGATGACGCCCGACGAATTGCCCATTTTTCGCAATGCCACCCGCATGGCCCGATCGCTCCGTGAAGTACGTCTGATCGCCGAATGTGGTGCGAGATGGGCTTCGTGTCAATTATATTAGAACTTCACCTGCCCGCCCAGCAACCGCTTCAAACTGAACCCCCGCGCCTTCTGCGTCGCCACGCTGGGACGATCCGGATCATACAGTTCGAACGCGTTGGCTGCTTCCAGGCGGGCGATCAGCACGTCGGAGCCCTGGTTCAGCTTCAGGTCCAGCTCGTCGGCGTAGATCGGTTCAAGCGCGAAGAAGTTGACGGATTCGCCCGTGCTGAGCGAGGCGCGAAACGCGTCCATGGGCTCCACGATCGGGGTGACCACGGGGCGCGCCAATATATAGGCCGAGAGGCGAGTGTCGGGACCGATCGTCTCTTCGCCTTCAAACGGCCCGATCGTATCGCCGAGGATGAAGCAGGACCCCAGCGCGTGCGGGCGTCGCGCATAGTTGCGCAGATGGTCGATCAGGTAGTGGCGCCGCCCCGCCTGGTCGAAATGGGTCTCGGGCGAACCGGGCAGGGCGATGACGAGTTCCGCGCGCCGCCAATCGGCGAAGCTGTCCGGGACATTCATGGCCAGATCGCTCATGCCGCTGGTCACATAGGTGGTGAAGTCGCGCCCCGCGGTGGGGCGGATCACGTGGACGTCCAGCTGCACGAACTTGCTCAGTCGCTCGTGCAGGACGGCGTCGGCCTGTCCGAAACAGCATCGGATATGGGCGTCCACCTCCCAGTTGTGGGGCGCGTGGCCCATGCCGGACCAACCGTCCGACATCAGTGCGGCGACCCAGTCCTCGTCTTCGTCCAGATCGATGTGCTCGGTCACTGGGGCTCCTTTCGCCCGAAACCCCGGCCGCCCGAAACCCAGGGAACTGAACGACGCACCCGGCGCAGCCCGTTCGAGCGGTTTAATACTGCGACTCGGCAGCATCGGCCATTCTGGGCGCGTGACAAGTCTGTTGTCCTTCGGCTGCTTTCAAGGTTCGCCAGACGGTCTTACTGCGCGGCCAGAGCCTCGGCCTGGCGCAAATCCACCGAGACCAGTTGCGAGATGCCCCGTTCCGGCATGGTCACGCCGTACAACCGGTCCATCCGCGCCATGGTCACCGGGTTATGGGTGATGGCGATAAAGCGGGTCTGCGTGCGCGTGCGCATCTCGTGCAGCATGTTGCAGAAGCGGTCCACATTGGCGTCGTCCAACGGCGCATCGACCTCGTCCAGCACGCAGATCGGCGCCGGATTGGCCAGGAACACGCCGAAGATCAGCGCCGCGGCCGTCAGGGCCTGCTCACCGCCGGACATCAGGCTCATGGTCGCCAGCCGCTTGCCGGGCGGGCAGGCGTAGATCTCGAGGCCCGCCTCTAGAGGGTCGTCGGACTCGATCAGCCGAAGTTCGGCCTGGCCGCCCCCGAACAGGGTCTGGAACAGGGCCTGGAAGTGGTTGTTGATCACGTCAAAGGCGGCCAGCAGACGCTCGCGCCCTTCGCCGTTCAGTTCCTCGATCCCTTCGCGCAGTCGCGCCACGGCGCCGGCCAGATCGGCCCGTTCCGTGTGCATGGTCTGCAGGCGCTGGGCGTACTCGGCGGCTTCTTCCTCGGCGCGCAGATTGACCGGTCCGATGGCGTCGCGGTCGCGCTCCAGCGCCGCCAGATGCAGTTCGACGCCGGCCGCGTCGCCGGGCAGGGCGACGGCGTCCTCCCGCAGCCGCCGGCCCAGCGCCTCGGGTTCCTGATGCGTGGCTTCACGCAGGTTGGCGGCGATTTCGCCCAGGCGTTCGCGTGCGGCGTCCAGCCTGGCGGTGGAGGCCGCGCGATGTTCGCGGGCTTGGCCTGCAAGGGCGTCGGCGGCGCGCGTGGCGCGATCGGCGGCGGTGCGCGCACCCTCGGCGGCGTCCAGGGCGCCCGTGGCCTTGGCGCCGCGGGCTTGGGCCATGCCCAGTTCGTCCAGCAATTTGGTCCGGCGCACCTCGATTGCTTCGGGCGCCGCGCGGGCTTCGCGCAGGCTGGCTTCCGCGCGAACCCGATCCTGGGCCAGCGTCTCCACCCGCTTGGCGGCCGCCTCGGCGCGCCGGGTCCAATCGGCCTGATCGCCCCTGAGCGTCACCAGGCGCCCCTCCCGGCCGGCCCGCTCGCGGGTCTCCAGGTCCAATGTGGCGCGGGCGGCGGCGGCGGCCTCGCGCGCGGCGGCCTGGGCGGCTCGGGCGGCGGCGAGCTGCGCCAGGGCGGTCTCGTCGGTCTCCAGACCCTGCTCCAGTGTCAGCGCCTCGGCCAGCGCGGCTTCAGCTTCCAGCTTCTCGGCCTCGAACCTGGAGATGGTCTCGGCCAGGGACTGGGCCTGGGCTTCACGGCGCGCGCTCTCGCGGCCATGGCGATCCATCTCCTCGCGTGCGGCGCCCAGGGCGCGGTCGGCGGCTTCCGGCCCGCGCCGGGTGTTGCGCAGAGCTTCGTCGGCGGCCTGCAGCGCCTTGGCCGCCTGGGTGTGGGTCTGGGCGGCGGCGGCGGCGGCCGGGGTCAGGGTCTCGATCTCGGTTTCGAGCTCGGCCAGCCGGCGGCGCTGCTCCAGCCGCACGGCCGCCGGCCGGGGCGCCTCGGCGCGGGCGACGAAACCGTCCCAGCGCCAAAGATCGCCCTCGCGCGAAACCAGTCGCGCCCCCACTGGCAGGTCGGCCTGCAGCCGCGCGCCGTCCCCCCGGGCCACGAGCCCGGTAAACGCCAGCCGCGCGGCCAGCTCGGCCGGCGCCTGGATCAGCGGCGCCAGCGGCTGGACCCCCGCTGGCCAGACGGGCGGGGCGGCGTCATCGCGGCCGGCCCAATAGGCGGGCGCCTTGCTGTCCAGCGCGGCGTTCAGGTCGTCGCCCAGGGCCGCGGCCAGGGCGGCCTCATAGCCGCCGTCGGCCGTGATCTGGTCAAGGGCCGGGGCGAAGGCGGACTTGGCGGGGCGCGCGGTGAGCTGGGCCAGGCCACGCGCCTCGGTCTTCAGCCGGCCTAGCTGGTCCTCGGCCTTGCGCGCTGCGTCACGGGCGGCGGTCTCGGCGGCGGCGGCGGCGGCGCGTCCCGTTTCGGCAGCTTCCAGCGCCGCCCGCGCCTCGCGCAGCGCCGCCAGCGCCGCATCGAAGCGCGCCTTGGCCTCGATCGCCTTGGGATTGGTTTCAGGCCCCAGCGCTGCGCGGTCGGCGACGGCCTGGTCCAGCGCCCGCTGGGTGCGCGACAGGCGCGTGCGGGCTTCGCCGACCCGGGCCTCGGCGGCGCGGCGCTCGGCCTCCTTGGTGGCGACTCGGGCGGCCAGGGCCTCGACCTCGCTCTCGCGGGCGGTTCGTTCCGCATCGGCGGCGCGCCAGGCCTGTTCAAGCTGAGGCAGACGCTCCGGCGCGTTCTCGGCTTTGGCCTCCAGTTCGGCGATCTCGCCGGTCAGCCGGGACAGCGCCCCGCCCGCGTCATCGACGATCTGGGCTTCGCGCGCGCGATCCGCCTCCAGCCGGGACAGATCGGCGCTCAGCCGCGCGACTTCGGCGGCGGCCTGTTCTGCCTCGCGCTCCAGCCGGTCGTTTTCCAGCGTCAGGCGTTGCAGCACGGCGCCGGCGATCTGAGCCTCCTCGCGCAGGGGGCCGACCGCGGCCTCGGCGCTCAGCGCGGCGGTCTGGGCGACGGCGGCGCCGCGTGCTGTGGTTTCGACGGCGGCGCCGGCCTCGCCCGCCTCGGTCTCAGCCCGCTCCAGCGTCTCGCTGGCGTCCTTCCAGCGGGCGAAATGCACCGCGCCCTGCAGGGACCGGATCTGGGCGGCCAGACGCTTGTATTTCTCGGCCTGGCGCGCCTCGCGCTTCAGTCGGCCCAGGGCGGATTCCAGCTCTCGCGCGACATCGTCCAGCCGGGCCATGTTGGTTTCGGCCGCGCGTAGCCGCAGCTCCGCCTCGTGCCGTCTCGAGTGCAGACCTGAGACGCCGGCGGCCTCTTCAAGGATCATCCGGCGGTTCTGTGGTTTGGCCGCGATCAACTCGCTGATCTGGCCCTGGCGCACCAGGGCCGGCGAATTAGCCCCTGTCGAGGCGTCGGCGAACAGCAGCTGGACGTCGCGCGCGCGCATCTCGCGGCCGTTGACCCGGTAGGTCGAGCCGGCCCCCCGGTCGATCCGGCGTACAACCTCCAGCACCGGATCATTGGCGAACTGGGCCGGCGCCGTGCGATCCGCGTTGTCGATGCTCAGCTGGACCTCGGCATGGTTGCGCGAGGGCCGAGAGCCCGATCCGGAAAAGATCACATCGTCCATCCCGCCGGCGCGCATGGCCTTGGCGGAATTGGCCCCCATCACCCAGCGCAGGGCCTCCAGCAGGTTCGACTTGCCGCAGCCATTCGGCCCGACCACACCGGTCAGGCCGGGCTCGATGCGGAACTCGGCCGGCTCGACAAAGGACTTGAAGCCCGAAAGACGCAGCCGCTGGAAGTGCACCTGGTTCGGCCCCCCGGGCCTGACCTAGTGGGCCTGGGCGGCGGCGATCGCGGCGTCCAGGTTGGCCAGGGTCGCCGCGCCGTCCATTTTGGTTCCATTGACGACAAAGGTGGGCGTGCCGGTGATGCCGGCGTCCATCGACTTCTGGACCCGGTCGTTCAGGGCCTTGATCGCCGCGTCATCATTGGTGCAGGCGTTGAACTGCTGTTCCGAGAGGCCCGCTGACTCCGCGATGCGCAGCAGCGTTCCGTGGTAGTCGCCCGATTGATACATCGCCTGCTGGCCATGATAGATCGCATCAAGGACACTGAAATATTTGTCTTTTCCGGCGCATCGCGCGATCAAAAACCCAGACGCGGCCACCGGAATGGGCGGGGTCAGGAACTCGCGGAAGATATAGTGGATCTTGTTGCTGTCGATGTATTTCGTCTTGAAGGCCGGGAAAATGTCGTTGTTGAACTCGGCGCAGTGCGGACAGCTGGCGGAGGCGTACTCGACGACTGTCACCTTGGCCTGGGGGTTGCCCATGGCCATGTCGTCGGGCCCGATCGCGCCGCCGGCCTTGTTGCAGGCGGCCAGGCCGAGGGCCATCGCGGCGGCGATGAGGAGGGGATGGCCGAAAATGCGCATGTCAGGGTTCCTGTCTGTTCGCCCATAGAGCCGCAAACCGGGCGCGGCGAAAGTGAGGCCATCCAAACTTAAGCCCGATTCTGGCCGCCCCGCCCAGACCGGCGTCAATCAGGCGATCGCCCCCTAACGCGCCTTGGCGATCGCGGCGTCCAGGTTGGCCAGGGTCGCCGGAGTGTTGGGATCCATCTTCCTGCCGTTGATGACGAAGGTCGGCGTGCTGTCGATGCCGTCCTGCTTGGCGTAGCGTTCCACCCGCGCGCTCAGGGCGTCGCCGGCGGCCTCGTTGGTCAGGCAGGCGTCGAACTGGGCCTCGGTCATCCCGGCGCCCTGCGCCGCACGCAGCAGGGCGCCTTTGACGTCGCCGGACTGGTACATCTGCGCCTGACCCCGGAATATGGTGTCCAGCACGCTGAAATATTTGTCCCGCCCGGCGCATCGCGCGACCAGGAAGCTGGCGGCGGCGACCTCGGCCGGCGGGGTCAGGAACTCGCGAAAGACGTAGTGAACGCGGCCGGTGTCGATGTACTTGGCCTTGAAGGCGGGGAATATCTCATTGTTGAAGTGCGCGCAGTGCGGGCAGCTCGCCGACGCGTACTCGACCACCGTCACCTTGGCGTTGGGATTGCCCAACGTCATGTCGTCGGGCTGGGCGAACTTGTCGACCGCGCCGAAGGCAGGGCCGGACAAGGCCAGTCCGAGTGTGGCGGCCACAATGATCTGGCGGCGAGACGGCGTCATGCGTGGTTCCTATCGTTTTCGCCGCACTCAGTGCGCGCGGTCGCGCCCCGCTTCCGCAAACCCTGTCGCGGGCGGATTGTCAACGCTGGGAGTCTTCTTGCCGCGCCTGCCTCAGCACCTCGCGGCCCAGCCGGCGCAGGGCGTTCTTGAGCGGTCCCTCGCTCGCGCGGGCCAGGCCGGCTTCCAGATCGGCTTCGGTGGCGGCGTCCAGCGGCTGGGCGCGGCGGCGGCGGGCCTGGGCGGCCTTGGCCGCGCCCTGCTCGGCCGCGTCGCGCCGCACCGGTCCTTGCACTACGCGCAGGCGGACCACGGCGCCCGCGCCCAGGAACAGGTTCACCCGAGCCAGAATGTCCGGCGCCTGATGCTGGATGAGCGCCGCGGCCGGGCCGTCGACCTTGAGCTCCAGCACCCCGCCGCCGCCGCCCCGAGGCTTGCTCAGCTTCATCGGCTCGGTGCGCTGGGAAAGCGCCTCGCCTACGATCTCGCGCCAGCGCGCGCGCAGCACGTCGGGACCACGGCCGAACCGTTCGTCCAGGACCTTGATGAAGGGGGCCAGCGGCCGGCCGGCCGGAGGCGGCGGCCGGGGCGCGCGGCGCGTCCGCTTGGTCGCCAGTATCCGGGCGGCGTCTTCCTGGGAGGGCAGGCTGCGGCTCATGCCGGCAGCATAGCGCGTAAGCTCGGCGTGGCGAAGGGAACGCTGCCCCCGCGCCTGAAAAAGGCTTTGACGATCGTTGGCGGTTGAACCAGCTTGCCGCGCAATCGGAACGAAGGGGAGCAAGCGTATGGGACGGGTCAGCGGAAAGATCGCTCTGGTCACCGGCGGCGCCAGTGGCATCGGCCGCGGCTGCGCGGAGGTACTGGCCCGCGAAGGCGCCACGGTGGTGGTCACCGATGTGCAGCAGGCGTTGGGCAAGGATTGTGTGGTGACGATCGAGGCCGCTGGCGGAACGGCGATCTTCCTGCCGCATGACGTCACCAGCGAGGATGTCTGGATCGACGTGATCGCCCAGGTCAAGGATCGGTTCGGACGCCTGGACATCCTGGTCAACAACGCCGGCATCGGCCTGTCCGGCCCGGTCACCGAGATGTCGCTGGCCGATTGGCGGCGCCAGCAGGCGATCAATGTCGAAGGCGTCTTTTTGGGCTGCAAGCACGCCCTGCCGCTGATGCGCGCCGGCGGCGGCGGTTCGATCATCAATATCTCGTCGGTGGCCGGCCTGACCGCGGCGCCCAATCTGGCGGCCTATTCGGCGACCAAGGGGGCGGTCCGGCTGTTCAGCAAGTCGGTGGCCATGGAATGCGCGGCCCTCAAGGACGGCGTGCGGGTCAATTCGGTGCATCCGGGCATCATCGAGACGCCGATCTGGGACTCCATCTCCGGCGGCATGCCCGGCGGCGCCAATAGGATCGACCTGGACGCGGTGACCCAGGTCGCCACCCCGCTGGGGTTCAAGGGCCTGCCGGAGGACATCGCGCTGGGCGTTCTCTATCTGGCCAGCGACGATTCCCGCTATGTCACCGGCTCGGAATTGGTGATCGACGGCGGCATGGTCGCGCGCTGAGGAGAGAAGGATTCAGAGCGCGATCGATACCGCCGGCGCGAACACGCCTGTCAGCGGCCTTGCAAAGGTCAGGACCAGGTCCGGGCCATCCTGGGTGACCGTCACCGGGCTGTCGTCGGCCAGTAGCCGCGCCTCGCCGGTCACGGCCAGATCCCGGATTGTCAGCCGCTCGCCCGCGGGGGCGCCCAAAACGATCAGGTTCAGCCGGCCCTGTCCTTGCGTGAACCGCACCGGCAGGCCATCGGCCGTCACCCCCTCGGCTCGGTCCCAGGGCCGGCTTCCATAGATCGCCGAACCGTTGGCGCGCAACCAGGCGCCGAAGGCCTTCAGCCGCGCCCGCTGCGGCTCGGGGATCGACCCGCTGGCCATCGGCCCGACATTCAGCAGCAGGTTGCCGTTCTTGGATACGCCGTCGATGAAGTCGGAAATCAGGGTTTCGGCGCTCGCATAGTCGGCCTCGGCGTCGTTGCGGTTGAAGCCGAACGAGTGGCTCATGCCCCGCGTCGCCTCCCACTTCTTGGCCTGAATGTCCGGGAAGCGGGCGTATTCGGGGGTTCGGAAGTCGCTGTGCGGTACGGGCGCAGGGATGATCCCGTCGAAGGTCTCGGGATGTTTCCTGATCCGCGCCTTGATCCGCTCGTCCATCGCCCGCCGCGCCTCGGGGTTGCGAAGGAGGTTGGTTTGCGGGCTCGACGAGATCCACCTGTCGTTCACGACTCCCTCTGGCACGGCGTTATAGAAGTCGGCGAACAGGCGGTTCATCGCGTCCTGATCGGTCGGCCAGGAGATGTCGTTCCAGATCACGCTGGGTTCATAGCGCTCGATCAGCTCGCGCACCTGGGCGTCGGCATAGTTGGGATAGGGCCCGTCCGGCGTCGATCCCATGAAGTCGGCCATGGTCCGCAGCGGCTCGGGATTAAAGCTCCAATCGATGCCGCCGGAATAATAGACCCCGAAGCGCAGGCCCGCCGCGCGCACCGCGCTCGCCAGCTCGCCGACGATGTCGCGTCCAGTGAACCAGCCGGCGCGATAGGGGTTGGCGACGCCGCTGGGCCAAAGGCAGAAACCGTCATGGTGCTTGGTCACCAGCACCACATACCGCGCGCCCGCGTCACGGAAGCTTTCGGCCCAACTGGCTGGATCCCAGTGAGCAAGGCCCGCGACGAACGGTTCCTTGAACGCCTCATAAGGCGCATCGCCATAGTTCGCCTTGTGGAACTCGGCCGAAGGCGTGCCCGGAACCTTGATCGCGTTGGCGTACCACTCGGTATAGGGCGTCATCGCCACGGCTCGGTCGTAGTCGGCCTTGAAGGCGTCGGAAATGCTGCCCAGCCGCGCCGCGAAGCCGGGGATGGCGAACATGCCCCAGTGGATGAAAACGCCGAACTTGGCCTCGTCGTACCAGGAGGGCAGGGGGCGGGCGTTGAGGGACTCCAGGTCGGCGGTGACGGCTGTGCTCATGGCGCGTCTCCCTTCCCCCTCGATGGGGGAA
>Ga0302314_10007924_pt1 | contig 19010 bp, 14 predicted proteins | sample III_Palsa_N2_3_FD_200533 | JGI IMG/M metagenome (GOLD analysis project Ga0302314, IMG submission 200533) | Peat permafrost microbial communities from Stordalen Mire near Abisko, Sweden - III_Palsa_N2_3 | ecosystem: Environmental > Terrestrial > Soil > Palsa > Peat permafrost | place: Sweden...
TCCAGCGCCGTGGTGGCGCTGGATGCCGATACCGGCGAAGTGCGCTGGGTCTATCAGATGATCCATCACGACCTGTGGGACTATGACAATGCCGCCCAGCCGGTGCTGACGGATTTCCCCACCGCCAATGGCAAGGTGCCGGCGCTGATCGAAGGCACCAAGACGGGGCAGATCTTTGTGCTCGACCGCCGCACCGGAAAACCGCTGACTCAAGTCGAGGAGCGGTCCGTGCCGGCGTCCACCATTCCGGGCGAGCGCTGGGCGCACACCGAGCCTTTCTCGACCGGCATGCCGAATTTCGCCGGACCCAATCTGAGCGAAGCCGACATGTGGGGCATGACGCCCTTCGATCAGCTGTACTGCCGTATCCAGTTTCGTGAGGCCGATTATCGCGGCTATTACACACCGCCGCGGCTGGGACCTTCCATCCGTTCGCCGGGCGAACTGGGCGGCATCGACTGGGGCAGCGTCTCGGTGGATGAGGGGCGCGGCATCCTGGTGGTCAATTCCAACTTGATGGCGGACCACGACCGCTTCATTCCGCGCAAGGATGCCGATGCGGAAGGCCTTTACATCAATGGCGATCCGCGCCGCCGCAAGACCGCGCCTGGTGCGGCCATGGCGGGCACGCCCTATGCCGTGCATTGGACGGGATTCCTGACGCCCTTGGGCATTCCCTGCCAGCGGCCGCCTTACGGTTATCTCACCGCAGTGGATTTGAAGACCGGCAAGATGCTGTGGCAGCAGGTGTTCGGCGATGCCTCCAACAGTGGGCCGTTCGGTGTGGCGCTTGGCTTGCCGCTGCCTTTGGGCGCGCCCAATATCGGCGGTTCCATCGTCACCCGTGGCGGCGTGATCTTCATCGGCGCCTCGCAGGACAAGCATTTCCGCGCCGTGGATGAAGCGACCGGCAAGACCCTGTGGCAGGTGGCCCTGCCGGCCGGCGGCCACGCCACGCCCATGACCTATCTGGGGCGCGACGGAAAACAATATGTGCTGATCGCGGCGGGTGGCTCGCCGGGCTTCGGTACCGGGGAGAGCGACAGCTTCATCGCCTATCGCCTGAAATCCTGAGGCAATTTATTTCGACGTCATGCGCCATACGCCGTCCCAATCCGGCGGTGGGGCTGCCTTCAGCAATTCGCAGCGTTCGATATAGATTCTGGACAGCTTGTCCTGTTCGTTGGCCTTCAGACATTCTTCAAAGGCGCGGACAGCGCCGTCCCAGTTGGCGGCGCGGTAGTGTTTGCGGCCCTCGCGGAAGTGGTTCACCACATCCATCAGGTTGGGGAAAGTCTCGTCGCTGTGATAGTCCAGCACTTCATAGACGCCTATCGGCTTGGTCTTGCCCTTGACCACCACATCGTCAATGTCGCGGATGCGGTAGGTGCCTTTCAGTTTGCGGAAAGTGTTCTCGCTGATCAGGATGCGCGCCCCATATTGCTTGCAGGCGCTTTCCAGCCGCGCTGCCAGATTCACGCCGTCGCCGATCAGGGTGTAGTTCATCCGCTTGGGCGAGCCGATATTGCCCGACACCACTTCATCGGTGTTGATGCCGATGCCCATATCGGCAGGAAGCTGGCCGCGTGCCTTGCGCTCGATATTCCAGGTCCACAAGGTCTTGATCATGGCGATGGCGGCGCGGGTGGCGCGGTCCTCGTCATCGTCATGGGGGATGGGCAGGCCGAAGGCCGCCATGATGGCGTCGCCAATGAACTTGTCGAGCATGCCGTCGACCTTGCTGATCTCTTCAACCATCAGGGTGAAATAGTCGTTGAGGAAGCCGACGGTGCCCTGGGCGCCCAGGCTTTCGGTAATGGGAGTGAAGCCGCGGATGTCGGTGAACATGATGGTAGCGACCGCGCTCTTGCCGCCCAGAATGTCTTCCTGCTTGCCCGATTCCATCAGCCGCGCGGCGATGCCCGGGTCCATGTAGCGCGACATGGTGGATTTCATGCGCTTTTCCGCGCTGATGTCCTCCAGCATCACCATCGAGCCCAGCTTCTTGCCGTCCGTACTCACCAGCGGCTGGACGGTGAGATTGACCGAGGCTTTCTGGCCGCCAAACTCCATCTCCGCGTCCATCAGTTCGAAGATGCCGTCACCGGTTTCCTGGATCTTCTCGGCGACCCAGCCATTGGCGCCGATGAAGAATTCGGCGAACGGTATGGACAGGATGTCTTCTTCCCGCACCTGCATGATGCGATAGCCGGCCTTGTTGCAGGTCACGATCTGACCATCGGCATTGGTGGTGATGACCGCGTTGGACATGCTTTCCAGCATGCTCTCGTTATAGTTCTTCATGTTCTGGACGTCGGCGAACAGGGCGGCGTTCTGCAACGCGATCGAGACCTGTCCGGTGAAGGCCTTCAGCCGCGATTCATCCTCCTCGGTGAAGGGGCCGCCACGCTTGTTCAAGACCTGGGTCACGCCGATCACCTTGCCGGCCTTGTTGACCACCGGCACGCAGAGCATCGAACGGGTGAAATAGCCGCTTTTCTTGTCGAAGGCGGGATTGAAGCGCAGGTCGGCATAGGCATGGGGAATGTTGATGGTCTTGCCCGAGGTGAACACCGCGCCCGCGATGCCGATATGGTTGGGAAAGCGAATCTGCATCGCGTCCAGCCCGCTGCCGACCTGCGACCACAACTCGTTGGTCTTTTCGTCATTGAGGAACAGGGTGGAACGGTCGGCATTCAGCATCCGCACCGCTTCGCGCATCACCTTCTGCAACAGGACATGCAGATCTATCTCGGAGGTGGTGTCGGCAACCACGTCCAGGAATTCCAGCTCGGTCAGGCGCAGCTTGGTCATGCGCTCGATGAACTGGCTGCCGCGCAGCGCCATCGCGGCCTGGGTGGTCATGGCTTCCAGCAGATGCAGGTCTTCCGGGGTGAAGCCGCCGCCTTTCTTGTTCAGCGCCTGGGCCACGCCGATCACTTCGCCTTTCACCGTGCGCACGGGCGCGCAAAGGATGGAACGGGTTTCAAAGCCGGTCTGGCGGTCAATATCGGGGTTGAAGCGGGGATCGGAATAGGCGTCGTCAATGATCGCGCCTTTGGCGGTGGTAAAGACATGGCCCGCGATGCCCTTGGTGTTGAGCAGGCGGATCTCGCGGGCCCCTTCGCCCTGGGCGACGCGGGAATAAAGTTCGCCGGTCTGCTCGTCATTCAGGAACAGAGTGGCGCGCTCGCAATCGGTCTCGCGCGCGGTGATCTCCACCATCTTGACCAGCACGTCATTGAGATTGTCGGTGCCGGCCAGCTCCCGGGTGATGTCGAGCAGCATTTCCGCCCGCATCAATTTCTTGCTGGTGGTGTCGGCAGGGCGGCCGGCCGGTTTTTTCTTCGGCTCAGGCTTGGGCGCTGGCTTGGCCTGCGTCCGCTTGGAACGGATGTCAGCGTCCATGGGCCTTCTCCAGTTCGGTGCGCAGGGCGCTGGCGGTATCCTGCAATTCCTTCAATTCGGTGCGGGCCGACCGCTCGATTGCGCCGATGCGGTCCTCGCTGTCGCGCTTCAGGGCTTCCATCTGATCGCGCAGGACCGACACGGTACGCTTCAGGTCGGTGATTTCGCCGGCTGAATCCGCATTCGTTTTCTGCACGGCTTCCAGCTTGCTGTGTTGAAGCGCTTCCAGCTCGTCGCGCAGGGCGCGCACGGTGTCGTGAAGCTGGCGTATTTCACTCTGGGCGTCGGCGGATGCCTGCTGCACGGCCTGGTCCTTGCCAGCGCGCTGCTCTTCCAGTTCCTGGCGCAGGGCACCGATGGTGCCATGCAGATGGCGTATCTCCATCTCGGCTTCATGGAGCGCCGTCTTCAGCGAATGGCCGCTGTCGGTCTGCAAAATCATCGCCCCGCTGCGAAACGCCTACGCGCTCCGCATCATCTCCCCGCCCACGGAGTATCAACAAGGCGATCAATCTAATCAACGGATTAAGATGATGTGGGGTCCTCGCTACCATTTAAAGCGCCGCATCGCGGCGCTTTAAATGGTGGGCGCGACAGGGATTGAACCTGTGACCCCTCCCGTGTGAAGGGAGTGCTCTCCCGCTGAGCTACGCGCCCGCCTATTGGCAGGGGCGCAGGCTATAAGGGCCGGTTTTGGGGCCGTCAAGCCGCCAAAGGCAGGTCAATCCAGAACCGGGTCTGCCGGCCCGGCTCGCTCTCGAAATCAATCCTTCCCCCTTGCGCTTCCACCAGCAATTTGGCGATGGAGAGGCCAAGGCCTGCGCCGGGCACCCGGCGTCCCACCGTCTCCGACCGGCGGAAGGGCAGGAAAACCGCCCGCCGCTCGGCCGCCGGGATTCCGGGGCCTGCATTGACGATCTCGATGCGGCCGAAACCGTCTTCCAGCCGGAGGGCGCGCACCCGGATGGGCGAGAAATTGTCGCCATACTTGTAGGCGTTGGCGATCAGGTTATTGAGGATCTGGGCCAGCCTGACCGGATCGGCCGTGACCGCCAGCGCATCTTCCACATTTTCGATCAGCACTTCCTTGCCGCCCAGGGTGGCGTCCAGCCGGATCGCCTTCACACAGGTCTGCAAGGTGGAACCGACCGGCACCCGCTCGGACTGGATGGACAGCGCGCCGGCTTCCGCGCGGCTCAGATCCAGCAGATCGTCATGCAGCCGCTGCAGCAATTCGCCATTGTGGGCGATGATGGCGGCGAATTCGGGTGCGCGTTCCGCCGATAGCGAACCGGATTCCAGCATGGAGCTGAAGCCGATGATGGCCGATAAGGGACTGCGCACCTCATGGCTCACATGGGCCAGCAGCTGGCTCTTGAAGCGGCTGGCGCGCACGGCGCGGCGATGGCGGCGCTCGATGATGGCGACATGCAGGTCGCGCTCGTTCAGCAGCATGGCGGTGCGCACGCTGACCATGCTGATGGTGGCGAGATAGAATTGCAGCACTTCGACCCAGGCCAGGGTATGGGCCTGGGGCAAGGCGCGCACACTGGCGAAGGCGATCGCCGCCACCGCCAGCAGCGCCAGGCCTGCGCCCAACAGCCGGAAACGCGCCGAAATGGCGATGCAGAGCACCAGCGCCAGGAACAAGGCGGGATAGCCAAAGCGGAAGGCCAGGAAGGATGTGACGGCCAGCACCACGAACAGACCGGCCGCTTCCAGGAAGCGGCGCTTCAGTTCCAGCTTGGCGAACTGGCGCAGCGACACCTTCAGGCCAAAGGGATAGATGATGCAGGCACCCAGAAGATTGGCCAGGAACCATTGCGTGCCAGTCAGAAGGGCATCTCCGCCGGAAACTGCGACCAGGCCGGCGGCGAGAGCGGCGCCGAACAGCGACGGGCTGATGCCCGCGACAAAGGCGAACTTGGCCATCGAGCGGGCAGAGGTCACGCGAACACTGCCCAGATGACGGAAGGCCCAGATGCCGGCTAGCACTTCCGCCGTATTGATCAGGCTGAAACCCAGCGATAGCAATGGCGAAGCGCCGCCCAGTCGGTTGGCCAGAAGACCGGCGCAGGCGATGGCCGCCAGCATGACGGCGTCGTCGGTGCGTGAGCGCGACAGCCTGAGCAGCATCACAAAGCCGAAGGCGGTGGCGGGCCAGATCGGGGAGGCGGAATGGCTGTTGCCGCCCCAGATGAAGATGCCGCCATAGCCGAGCGCGAAAAAGCCTCCGAACGTCAGGGCGGCGATCAGGAGGTGGCGGGAGAGGGCAGGCGAAGGCATGTGGGGCTGTTAGAGCAAAAACCGCAGGTTGTAAACATTTTACGCCGGATTAAACGTTGTGTGACAACAGGTTGCGGTGGATTATTTGTCCCCGCGATTCGTGAAATGTTAAATCCCTCGCGTCATGGTCCTTAAAGTTGTGCCGGGGAGCTTTCCAATGAACCGCTGTATCGTGGTCGCCGATGACGATCCCACCATCGTCAGTCTGGTGAAGCTGCGCCTGGAACTCGCCCAATATGATGTGGTGGGCACCAATGATGCGGTGGCCGCTGTCGCCATGGTGCGCGCCAGAACGCCGGCCGCGGTGATCCTGGATGTGCAGATGCCGGGCGGCGGCGGTCTGTCGGCACTGGCCAAGATCAAAGCCGATCCGCAGCTGAGCGGCTTGCCGGTGATGATGCTGACCGGCGAGCGCAATACTGAGACCGTGATGCAGGCGATGGACGGTGGCGCCGACGATTATATGGTCAAGCCGTTTCTTCCCGACGCGCTGCTCCAGCGCGTATCGCGGCTGATTGACCGCAGCAGCAAGGCGCCGGCTGCGACCTGGGAGCTTTAAGCCAGGCTCAGGTCGCCCAGAGCTGCGGGCAGTTGCGCGAAATCATCAAGCACCCTGTCGGCGCCCAGTTCGGAGGCCGGCACCGGCGTGAAGCCGTATGACATCAGGATGCAGGGCGCGCCCGCGGCGCGCGCCGTGTTCAGGTCGGTGATGGAATCCCCGATCATCACTGCGGGCCCGCCGCCCAGATCGGTGACGACATCGTGAAAGATGCGCGGATCGGGTTTGGTGTAAGGCTTGCGGCCGGCGCCATAGACGGCGGCGAACAGCCCGTCCAATCCCAGCAGCGGCAACAGCGGATCGGTCAGTTCCTGCGGCTTGTTGGTCAAGACGCCCAGCCGCGCGCCTTGCGCCTTCAGGGCGTCCAAGGTCTCGGCCACATGCGGGAACAGCCGTGTGCCGTCAGCGATATGGGCGCGGTAATAGGCCAGGAATATCTCCACCAGCGCGGGCATCTCTTCTTCGGTCACGGGCGCGCCGCTTGCTTCCATGGCCTGGTGGATCAGGGCACTGGCGCCGAAGCCCACCAGATGGCGCAGATGGGCCAGGTCGAGCAGGGGGCGGCCCCGCGCGGCCAGAACCGCGTTGGTCGCGCCCAAAAGATCGGGCGAAGTGTCGGCCAGGGTGCCGTCCAGGTCGAAAATCAGGGCCGGTGCGGGATTTGGGAAATGGGGCATGAACCTTGGGGAATCTGGTCTAGAATCGCGGCAATATAGCGTCGTAAATCGTCACTTCATCTTTTTCTCAGCGGAGCCTACCCAAACCCCATGTCGAAAGCAGCCATCATCCTTGCAGCGGGCGCCGGAACCCGCATGAAATCGGCGCTGCCCAAGGTGCTGCACAAGGTGGCGGGCCTGCCGCTTCTGGGCCATGTGGTGCGCGCGCTCCGTGCCGCCGGCGTGGAGCGAGTCCTGGTGGTGACCTCGCCTGCGAGTGAGGCGGTGCGCGAATATGCGCACGCACTGGGATGCGAAGGCGCCATCCAGCACCAGCAGCTGGGCACCGGTCATGCCGCCGCATCGGCGAAAGAAGCGCTGGCCGATTTCGCCGGCACCCTGATCGTGATCAATGGCGACATGCCCCTGGTCACCGGCGACACCATCAACGAATGCCTGAAAGCGCAGGCGCGCACCGGCCTGGCGCTCTTGACCTTCGAACCGCAGGACGCAGGCGCCTACGGCCGCGTGCTCCTGACCCCGGACGGCTTTTTGAACCGCATCGTGGAATATAAGGACGCCACCGTCGCCGAGCGCGCCATCACCCTGTGCAATGCCGGCTGCTATGCCGCCGACGCGCGCAATTTCTTCCGCTGGGCTTCTCAGCTGAACAACCACAACGCCCAGGAAGAATATTATCTGACCGATGTGCCGGCACTGGCCCGTGCCGAAGGCGTCAAATGCGCCATCGCGGTGGCCGACGAAGTCTCGGTCACCGGCGTCAACAGCCGCGCCGAGTTGGCGGATGCCGAGCGGAAATATCAGGGCCGCGTCCGCGCTCGCATGCTGGCGGACGGCGTCACCATGATCGCGCCGGAGACGGTGTTCTTCGCCCATGACACGGTGGTGGAGAGCGATGTGGAGATCGAACCTTTTGTGGTGTTTGGCCCCGGGGTCAGCGTCAAAAGCGGCGCGCGGCTGAAGAGCCATTCCCATCTGGAGGGCGCCACCGTCGCCTCGGACGCGATCATCGGGCCTTTTGCGCGTCTTAGACCCGGCGCGCGCATCGGCGAGGGCGCCCACATCGGCAACTTCGTGGAAATCAAGAATGCGGTGATCGAGAAGGGCGCCAAGGCCAATCATCTCACCTATCTGGGCGATGCGCGGGTGGGTGCGGGCGCCAATATCGGAGCGGGCACGATCACCTGCAACTATGACGGCTTCACCAAGGCGATCACCGACATCGGCGCCGGCGCCTTCATCGGCTCCGACACCGCGCTGGTCGCCCCGGTCAAGATCGGCGATGGCGCGATCACCGCAGCCGGTTCGGTGATCACCGAGGATGTGGCGGCCGACGCCCTGGCGATCGCGCGCGGCGTGCTGACGCAAAAGCCCGGTTGGGCGAAAGCCTTCCGGGAACGGAAAAAATTGGAGAAGAAATAATGTGCGGCATTGTCGGCATCGCGGGCACGCGCGACGTCGCCCCCATCATCCTGGAGGCGCTGAAGCGGCTGGAATATCGCGGCTATGATTCCGCCGGCATCGCAACCCTGGATCACGGCGTCATCGAGCGCCGCCGTTCGCCCGGCAAGCTGAACAAGCTGGACGCGGTGCTGCATGACCGTCCGCTGCACGGCCATACCGGCATCGGCCACACCCGCTGGGCCACCCATGGCGCACCGACCGAAGCCAATGCCCATCCCCACGCCACCGCCCATGTCGCCATCGTCCATAACGGCATCATCGAGAATTTCCGCGAGCTGAAGGCCGAACTCACTGCCAAGGGCCACAAGTTCGAATCCGAAACCGACAGCGAGACCGCCGCCCATCTCGTCACCCAGTTGATGAGCGAGGGCCTTGCCCCCGACGAGGCTGCCAAGCGCGCGGTGGCGCGGCTGACCGGCGCCTATTCTATCGCCATGATCTTCAAGGATCATGACGGTCTTCTGGTCGGCGCGCGTCGCGGTGCGCCGCTGGCGGTGGGCTATGCCGAAAATGAGGCCTATATCGGCTCCGACGCCTTTGCGCTGGCGCCTTTCACCAACCGCGTCGCCTATCTGGAAGAAGGCGATGTGGTGGTCATCAAGGGCGCGGAGGTTGCGATCTTCGACGCCGAGGGCCGGCCCGCCAATCGCGAGATCAGGATCACATCCGCCTCCGCCGCCCTGGTGGACAAGGCCGGTCACAGCCATTTCATGGCCAAGGAAATCCACGAGCAGCCGGAAGTCGTGGGCCATACGCTGGCGCATTATCTCGATCCGGCCGGCCCGGTGGTGCGCCGCCAGGGCAAGGGCTTGCGCGACGCGCTGGTCAAAGCCTCGCGGCTGACGATTTCGGCCTGCGGCACGGCTTATTACGCCGGCATGGTGGGCAAATACTGGTTCGAAAAGCTCGCCCGCATTCCGGTGGAGACCGATGTGGCCTCGGAACTGCGCTACCGCGATCCGGTCTATCCGGAAAACGGCGTGGCGCTGTTCGTGTCCCAGTCGGGCGAGACCGCCGATACCCTGGCGGCGCTGCGCGACGCCAAGCGCCAGGGCCAGACCACCATCGCGGTGGTGAATGTGGCGGAATCCAGCATCGCGCGTGAGGCCGACATTGTGCTGCCCACCTATGCCGGACCGGAGATCGGTGTGGCCTCGACCAAGGCCTTTACCTGCCAACTTGCGGCGCTCGCCTGTTTCGCCATCGCCGCGGGCGAGGCGCGCCGCACCATCAGCAAGGGTGACGAAGAACGGCTGTGCGCGTCCCTGTTGGAGGCGCCGCGCCATATCGCGGAATTCCTGAAGCAGGAAGCGGCGATCAAGACGGTGGCCGAGGAAATCGCCAAGGCCCGCGACGTGCTCTACATGGGCCGGGGCGCAAGCTATCCCCTGGCGCTGGAAGGGGCGCTGAAGCTCAAGGAAATCTCTTACATTCATGCCGAGGGCTATGCCGCCGGCGAAATGAAGCATGGCCCTATCGCGCTGATCGACGAGGCGGTGCCGATCATCGTCATCGCGCCCCATGACGCCCATTTCGAAAAGACCATCTCCAATATGCAGGAGGTGATGGCGCGCGGCGGCAAGGTGCTGCTGATTTCCGATCGCGACGGCATTGCCAAGGCGGGCAAGGTGTGGGCGAGCATCGAGGTGCCCACCACCAACAGCTTCATCACGCCGCTGATCTATGCCATTCCGGTGCAGTTGCTGGCTTATTACGCCGCCCTCGCCAAGGGCACGGATGTGGATCAGCCGCGCAATCTGGCGAAGAGTGTGACTGTGGAATAGACCGAAAAGGGCATCAATGCCGGGTCCGATCTTAATTCTGATAACCACTCCTATATTGGCAGGTAGTTGCGGAGACACAGTGTTGGATGCCCGGGCTGCAATCGCGGCCGCGCACAGGGAATGGCAAGCCAGAAACCCAAATTTGCATATCGCCATCGAGAAAGTCTGGCAGAAGGAATTTTCGGCTAAGCGAAGTGGTGACGAATTGGCTGTTTGGCATAATGTGAAAGGCAATATGGCTACTTTCCATGTCAGCGCGCGCGACGGCCACCTAATTCGCGTTGAGATGATAGATTAGCCGAATGGCGCTTGGCCTCGTGAGGCGAGACAAGTAAGGTCGGGCCATGACCGACCAGAATGCTCTCAAACGCGCCGTCGCCGCCAAGGCTCTCGATTATGTCCAGGACGGCATGAAGCTGGGACTGGGCTCGGGCACCACCGCTGAAATCTTCGTGGAGATGCTGGCGCCCCGGGTGCGCGGCGGCGAAAAGCTGCTCTGTGTGCCCACCAGCGAAAGGACCGCCGCGCTGGCCCGCAAGCTGGGCTTTACGCTCGCGTCGCTGGACGATCTGGCGCCGCTGGACCTGACGGTGGATGGCGCCGATGAAGCCGACCGCAATCTCGACCTGATCAAGGGCGGTGGCGGCATGCTGCTGCGCGAGAAAATCGTGGCGGCGGCATCCAAACAGATGGTGGTGATCGCCGATGAATCCAAGCTGGTGCCGCGGCTGGGCCGTTTTCCCCTGCCGGTGGAGGTGGTGGAGTTCGGCCACAAGTCCAGCGCGGCCCGGCTCAGCGCGGCACTGGCCGCGGCCGGTTACGCCAACACGCAGATGACCTTGCGCCAGAAGGACGGCGTCATTTTCAAGACCGACGGCGGCAATGTGATCTATGACCTGGCCTTCGGCGTGATCCAGAACGCGCCCAAGCTGGCGGCGGCGATTTCGGCGGTGCCCGGCATCGTCGAGCATGGCCTGTTCATCGGCCTGGCCACGACCCTGTTGATCGCGGGGCCCGGCGACACCGAAGTCCTTACCCGCACGTAACCGCCCCTCAGCCTCGCGCGAATGGACAGTCATGACCCAATATGACTTTGATCTTTTTGTCATTGGTGGTGGCTCCGGCGGGGTGCGCGCCAGCCGCATGGCGGCGATGGCGGGCGCCAAAGTGGCGCTGGCCGAGGAATGGCGGATGGGCGGCACCTGCGTCATCCGCGGCTGCATTCCAAAGAAGCTTCTGGTCTATGCCAGCCAGTTCAAGGAAAACATCATGGACTCGGCCGGTTTCGGCTGGTCCTTCGGCGAGTGCTCCTTCGACTGGCCGACCCTGATCGCCAACAAGGACAAAGAAATCGCCAGGCTGGAAGGGCTTTACACCACCAATGTCGGCAAGGCCGGGGTCACGATTTTCCATGAGCGCGCCATTTTCGAAGACCCGCACACTTTGCTGCTGACCAAATCGGGCAAGCGGGTGACGGCCGAGAAGATCCTGATCGCCACCGGCAACCGGCCCACGCGTGACATGGGCGCCGACGGCGACATCGGCGGCGGCGACCTCTGCATCACCTCGGATGAAGCCTTCCATCTCAAAGAGCTGCCGCCGCGCATCACGATCGCGGGCGGCGGTTATATCGCGGTGGAGTTCGCCCATATCTTCCACGGCCTGGGCAGCGAGGTCACCCTGGTGTGCCGCCGCGACATGCCGTTGTTCGGCTTTGACGAGGACATGCGCGAGGCCGTGTTCCAGTCCATGCTGGATCGCGGCATCAAGGTCTTAACGCGCAACCAGTTCACCCTGGTGGAAAAGCGTGGGCCTTGCCTGCATGTTGAGACCAGCAAGGGCGTGGTGATCGAGTGTGAGGAGATCATGCTGGCGATCGGCCGCAAGCCCAACACTGAGTCATTGGGACTGGACAAAGCCGGGGTGGAACTGGGCAAGCGTGGCGAAGTGAAGGTGGACGAATTTTCCCGCACCAGCGCCGAACACATCTATGCGGTGGGCGATGTCACCGACCGGGTGCAGCTGACGCCCGTCGCCATCCATGAAGCCATGTGCTTTGTCGAGACCGCGTTCAAGAACAACCCGACCAGGCCCGACCATATGCATGTGCCGAGCGCGGTCTTCTCCACGCCCGAGCTGGCGGCCATCGGCCTGACCGAGACCAAGGCGCTTCTCGCCGGCCACAGCATCGATGTCTACAAGTCCATCTTCCACCCGCTGCTCCATACCCTGGGCGGACGCGCCGTGCGCACCCATATGAAGCTGATCGTGGACTCAGCCACCGACAAGGTTCTGGGCTGCCACATCTTCGGCGATCATGCCTCGGAGATCATCCAGGTCGTGGCCGTGGCGCTCAAGATGGGCGCCACCAAGGGTGATTTCGACGGTACCATCGCGCTGCATCCCACCGCGGCGGAGGAACTGGTGACCATGCGGACCAAGAGCTACAGCAAGACGCCAGCCGACCTCAGCGTCTGAACTCCCGGATTTGAGACGCAGCGATCGCGAACAGGATCGCGGCCGCCACCGCGATCCAGAGCGCGCCCAGGCCAAGCCAGGGATGCAGCAGCGCACCGGCCACCGCTCCGCTGGTCAGACCAAACCACAGCAAAAAATAAGGTCGCCAAGCCCACCGCTCGCCGCCCAGAAACGCGCCAAGCAGATGCTGGCCCAGCTTGACCAAGGTGCCGGTCATGTAAGTGAGGCCGATATGGACCTCGCCTTCTCGTTCGAAAATGGCATTCTCGGCGCCCATGGCCAGCGCCATGGCGACGGCCGCACCGGGAAGCGAGCCGGCAGTACCGAATACCGCCGCTACCGCCAGCAGGACCGCGACCAGCACCAGAACCGAAGCGGCCCGATTGTACCGCGTCCGGCGGCTCACCAAAGTCCCGGCCATCACCCCAAAGACAAAGGTGGCGATCAGACCGATGGCGATGGCTGCGCTGACGGCTCCAGCCGCCAACCCCACCGCAAAGCGCGTGGTGTTGCCGCTCATGAAGGAAACAAAAAATCCGCCTAGGCTGATGAAGCCTGTCGCATCCACAAATCCGGCCAGGCCTGAAAGCCCGATGGCCAGAACCTGGATGCGGCGCTCATAGCGGTTCATATCCAAGGCCTATCGCGGCTTCGGTGCCTCAGCAAGCCTTTGGCTTGACGGGCTTTTCTTATCCCGGCGTGCCGTTCACCCTTGGTTGGCCCAATACTGGTAAAATCGGCTCCGATCTCTTATATCCACGACCCTATTGGAGTTTCGATCGTGGCCCAGAGCTGGACCCCGCAGAGTTGGCAGGAAAAGCCCGCCCGTCAGATGCCGGATTATCCGGACAAGGCGGCGCTGGACCGTGTCCTGTCGCAGCTCAAGACCCACCCGCCGCTGGTGTTCGCCGGCGAGGCGCGCAACCTGATGGCCAGCCTCGGCCAGGTGGCGGAAGGCAAGGCTTTCCTGCTGCAGGGCGGCGATTGCGCGGAGAGCTTCGCGGAATTTCATCCCGACAATATCCGCGACACCTTCCGGGTGCTGTTGCAGATGGCGGTGGTGCTGACCTTCGCCGCCGGCGTGCCGGTGGTGAAAGTAGGCCGCATCGCCGGCCAGTTCGCCAAGCCCCGCTCCGACGATTTCGAAAAGCAGGGCGATGTCACCCTGCCGTCCTATCGCGGCGACAATATCAATGGCAGCGAATTCACGCCCGAAGCACGCATCCCCGATCCGCAGCGCCTGTTGCAGGCCAATGCCCAGTCGGCAGCGACCCTGAACCTGCTGCGCGCCTTCGCGCAGGGCGGCTATGCCGACCTGCACAATGTCTATCGTTGGATGTTGGGCTTCATCGCGGACTCGCCGGCCGGCGAACAATATAAAGGTCTCGCACAGCGTATTTCCGAAACGCTCGAATTCATGGACGCGATCGGCATCACCTCGACCTCGGTGCCGCAGCTGCGCGGCACCGATTTCTACACCTCGCATGAGGCGCTGCTGCTGCCGTACGAGCAGGCGATGACGCGGGTCGATTCCACCAGCGGCGACTGGTACGACACGAGCGCCCATATGCTGTGGATCGGCGACCGCACCCGCCAGCTTGACGGCGCCCATGTCGAGTTCATGCGCGGCATCAGAAATCCGATCGGCCTGAAATGCGGACCCTCTCTGGAACCCGATGATCTGTTGCGCCTGATCGCGGCGCTGAACCCGGGCAATGTTGCGGGCCGGCTGACCCTGATCGCGCGCTTCGGCGCCGACAAGGTGGCGGAAAAACTCCCCGCCCTGATCCGCGCGGTCAAGCGCGAAGGCGCCAAGGTCGTGTGGTCGTCCGATCCCATGCATGGCAACACCATCAAGCTTCAGTCCGGCTACAAGACCCGCCCCGTGGAGCGCGTGCTGGAAGAAGTGCGCAGCTTCTTCGCGATCCACCGTGCCGAAGGCACCCATGCCGGCGGCGTGCATTTCGAGATGACGGGCCAGAACGTCACCGAATGCTTAGGCGGCGCGCAGGGCCTGAAGGAGATCGACCTCAAGGACCGCTACCAGACCGCCTGCGATCCCCGGCTCAACGCCAGCCAGGCGCTGGAGCTGGCCTTCCTGATCGCCGAAGGCATCCGCGACGAACGCATGAAGTTATCCGGGGCGAAGAGCGGCGCGCTTAGCGCGTGAGCAAGTCCGGCGGACTTGCGAAAGCGATGAGCGCCGCGAGCTTGAGCGGGCGGCAAGGGACGTTAAGCTAGGCGGTCATGGGTATTGCTCGTCTCTTAGCCAAGGGCTGGATTATCTTCTGCCTTTTTGCCGGCGCCCATGCCCTGCGCTTTGCCCTGTTGAGCGGCCTGCCGCTGGACAATTCGCTGGCCGCCATCGGCATCTGCGCCTTCCTGTTCATGGCGATGGGCCTGCTGTTCGTGGGCGGGTTCGGCGTCTCCGCCGGGCATGCCGCCGGCAAGCCCTGGATCGCGCGCTTCGAGCCGCGCCACCTGATCCCCGGCTTCAACGAGGTGGTGTTCCTGATCTTCGTTGCCTTGAGTTTTCTCAATCAGGCCTTTGTCGCCCCGACCAATATCGACCGGGGGGCGGCGGGCGCGCTTGAGAATGCTATCTATTTCGTGGTGCCGGGGCAGCGCACCCTGGTCGGTGCGCTGGAAGTCTGCACCATGGACGGCGGCCGGGTTTTCGCGGCGGCCTTCGCCTGGCTGCTGGCGGTGATCTATCTGGCGAGCGCGGCTTCGCGGCTGAGATTGCAGGCCGGCCTGATCCGGCTGGAGGCGGGCGACCGGCCGCAAGCCCTGGGTCCCACCTTGCGCGCCTTCCTGTTCGGCATTGTCGCGGTGGTGGGCATCCAGTTCCTGTTTGTGGGCTCGGCCTATCCCTGGCTCAATTGCAGCGCCTTCGCCGATGTCACGGGCGCGCTTCTCATCGGGCTGGCGCCCCTGATGCTGTCGTATCTGATTGTCGCGGCGCTGGCATCTCTGCTGGCCTCCTCGCCAGAGAAAAGTCAGTAATTTCAATAACTTGATATAGTAACAAGCCGCAATATTTCTTTGCTGGCGGGCCTTGTCCCCTTGGGTCCCTTATTGGCCTCTAGTCATTGGGGATTTTCAAAACTTGTTTCTCCGCCGCCGCGTGCCGGAAAGTGGACCGCTGAAAGCTGCTGTCGTGGGCGCAGGGGTCTTCGGGCATCATCACGCCACCAAGTACAAGGCTCTGGGCCAGAACGGCCAAGATGTCGCCCTGTTTGCCATTGCCGACCCCAATCCCGAGATGCGGACCAAGGCCAAGGCCCATCATGGCTGTGCCGCCGTCGCCGACTGGCGCGAATTGCTGGGCAAGGTGGACCTGGTCAGCGTCTGCTCGCCCGCCATCACTCATGCCGAGATCGTGCGCGACTTCCTCAAGGCCGGCGCCCATGTGCTGGTCGAAAAGCCCATCGCCACCACCAAGGAAGAGGCGGCGGAACTGGTCTCGCTGTCGCGCGAGGTCGGTAAGATCCTTTCGGTCGGCCATCAGGAGCGTTTCGTCTTCGCCCGCACCGGCCTTCTGGACATCACCGAAACCCCCCAGGAAATCACCTGCTGGCGCCAGGGCCCCTGGACCGGCCGCGGCGACGACGTCTCGGTGGTGCTGGACCTGATGATCCACGACCTGGATCTGGTGCACACCCTGGTGCCCGGTCCGGTCGAGGATGTGCGCGCCGAGGGCCTGATCGAATACGGCCCCCATGCCGATGAAGTCTTCGCCCTGCTGCGCTTTGCCGGCGGCACCATCGCCAAGCTGGAAACCAGCCGCGTCGCCACCGAGCGCAAGCGCGGGCTTCGCGCCGTTTACGCCGATGGCGTGGTGGAGTTCGATTTCCTCTCCCGCACCGTGACCAACACCACCCCGCGCCCCCTGGGCGCGCTGGAACTGGGCGATCCCCTGGGCGAGGCCGTGGGCGGCTTTGTCGCCGCCGCCAAGGCCGGGCTGGACGCGCTGGTGACCGCCGAACAGGCGGCCCGGGCGCTGGATACCGCGCTTTGGATCGAACAGGCCTCCGGCGTCGCCGTGCCCATGCAGGCCGCGCAGGCCCGTATCGCGGCCGGCCGCTAGTCTTTTTTTGCAAAGCCGTCCTTTTTCTTTGGCGCTCCGCGCCGGGGGCACTCTCGCTGCTTGAGGGCGGCTTTGTAACTCGTCTCTCACACGCTAAATAACGGTCATGACTGACCGCTATCGCATTGCGCTTGCCCAACTCAACCCCGTGATGGGCGACATCGCCGGCAATCTCAAGCGCGCCCGCGCAGCGCGCGCCCGGGATGCCGACGTTATCCTGTTCTCCGAACTCTTCATCGTCGGCTATTCGCCGGAAGATCTGGTGCTCAAGCCGGCGCTGCAGCAGGACGCCCGCGCCGCGGTCGAGGAATTGGCCAAGGATACCGCCGATGGCGGCCCCGCCATCCTGATCGGCACGCCCTGGGTCGAACATGCCGAGGTTTACAATGCCGTGGCGCTGCTGGACGAGGGCAAGGTTCAGCGCCTGACCTACAAATATGAGCTGCCCAATTACGGCGTGTTCGACGAGAAGCGCGTCTTTGCGCAAGGGCCCACGCCCGAGCCCATGACCGTGCGCGGCGTCAAGCTGGGCGTGCCCATCTGCGAGGACATCTGGAAACAGGATGTCACCATCTGGCTGGCCGACGCGGGCGCGGAAATCTTCTGCGTGCCCAACGGTTCGCCCTTCGAGGCCGGCAAGGAGGATCTGCGCCTGAAGCTGGCGGCGGCCCGCATCAATGAGACCGGCGTGCCGCTGATCTATCTCAATCAGTTGGGCGGGCAGGACGAGGTGGTCTATGACGGCGCGAGCTTTGTGCTGAACGCCGACCAGAAGATCGCGGTGGCGCTGCCGTCCTGGAACGAGCAGGTCGCCATCACCGAATGGCAGCGCGACGGCAATGGCCTGTGGGTGTGCACGCCGGGCGATACCTTCGTGGCGGAAGACCGCGCCTCCCAAGTCTATCACGCCATGATGCTGGCCTTGCGCGACTATGTGAACAAGAACCGCTTTCCCGGCGTGGTGCTGGGGCTTTCCGGCGGCATCGATTCCGCGCTGTCGGCGGCGGTAGCGGTGGACGCACTTGGCGCCGAACGTGTGCGCTGTGTGATGCTGCCGTCGCGCTTCACCAGCCGCGAGAGCCTGGAAGATGCCGACGCCTGTGCGCGCCTATTGGGTGTGGCTTACGAGACCATCGAGATCGAGCGCGCGGTTGCGGCAATGGGCGAGACCCTGGCGGCGCCCTTTGCCGGCACCCAGACCGGCATCACCGAAGAGAATATCCAGTCGCGCCTGCGCGGGGTAATCCTGATGGCGCTCTCCAACAAGTTCGGTCCCATGGTGCTGACCACCGGCAACAAGAGCGAGATGAGCGTCGGCTATGCCACGCTCTATGGCGACATGTGCGGCGGCTATAATGTTTTGAAAGACATCTACAAGACCGAGGTGTTCGCGCTGTCGCACTGGCGCAACGTCCATTCGCCGCTGGGCGCGCTGGGGCCGCAAGGGTCTGTAATTCCCGAACGCATCATCACCAAGCCGCCAACCGCCGAGCTGCGCGCCAACCAGACCGATCAGGATTCGCTGCCGCCTTACGACATATTGGACGGCATTCTGGAATGTCTGGTCGAGCATGAATGCAGTTTCGAGGACACGGTGGCCCGGGGCTATGATCCCGCCATCGTGAAGCGGATCGAGAATCTGCTTTATGTTTCCGAATACAAGCGCCGCCAGGCCCCGCCAGGAGTCAAGATCAGCAGCCGCAATTTCGGCCGTGACCGACGCTATCCCATCACCAATGCGTTCCGGGACGGGCATTAATGGCGGTCACGGTTCGCTTTGCGCCGTCGCCGACCGGCCTGTTGCATGTCGGCAATGCCAGGACGGCGCTTTTGAACTGGCTGTTCGCCAAAAAGCATGGCGGCCGTTTTCTGCTGCGCATTGACGACACCGATGCGGCGCGCTCGACCAAGGCCTTTGAAGAGGCGATCTATCGCGACCTGGGCTGGCTGGGTCTGACCCATGATGCCACCGACCGCCAGATCAACCGTCTGGCGGTCTATAGCGCCGCTTTCTACAGATTGCAGGCTGCTGGGCGCGTCTATCCTGCTTTCGAAACCGAAGCCGAACTGGAGCGTCAGCGTTCGCTTGCCGCCGCGCGCAAGCTGCCGCCCATCTACAACCGTGCCTCGCTCGATCCGGCCAACCGCAAAAAGTGGGAAGCTGAAGGCCGCAAGCCTCACTGGCGCTTCCTGTTGTCGCGCAGCGAGGTGAGCTGGACCGATCTGGTGCGCGGGCCGGTGGAGATCGACACCGCTACCATGTC